>Ga0209184_1000282_pt1 | contig 63261 bp, 54 predicted proteins | sample EN8Hudsemesocosm_2_FD_184627 | JGI IMG/M metagenome (GOLD analysis project Ga0209184, IMG submission 184627) | Methane-oxidizing microbial communities from mesocosms in the Hudson Canyon - EN8C Hudson Canyon (SPAdes) (version 2) | ecosystem: Environmental > Aquatic > Marine > Cold seeps | place... | reverse complement strand
TGTAGCTTTTTCCCTCTGACCAACGTCAATTGAGCGAGGACTGTTTGAGCGTCTCCATGCGAGTTCCGCAGCGGGTTGGTCAGAGGGGAAAAGCGTGCGTTCGGGCGCAACAAGCTAAGGCCTGCCGATCCGAGGTTTAGCACATACAAAAAAACTAAGCCCTGTCAATCCGAGGTTTAGCACATACAAAAAAACTAAGCCCTGCCAATCCGGGGTTTAGCACATACAAAAAGCTAAGGCCTGCCGATCCGGGGACTAGCGCATACCAAAGGCCCGTTAAGCCCAGTAAACTAAAACATACCGCGAACGAAAAACTACCAAACCAAGAGCCCATGAAAATAGTAGCCGACGAAAACATCCCAGAACTAAAAGCCACCTTTGCCGACAAAGACTTCCAATTTGTTTGCCTCCCCGGTCGCCATATAGCACCAGAAGACCTAATCGATGCCGACATACTAATCGTTCGCTCCGTAACAAAAGTCAACGAAACGCTCCTAAAAAACACCCCCATAAAATTCGTCGGCACCTGCACCATTGGCACCGACCACCTCGACATCGAATACCTAGAGCGGGCTGGAATAGAGTGGGCCAACGCCCCAGGTTGCAACGCCAACTCCGTAGTTGAATACGTCTTCAGCGCACTCGCCGCACTAAACCAAAGCCTGCAAAAAAAACGCTTTGGCATAATTGGTTGTGGCAACGTTGGTGGCCACCTACACCGCCGATTGAAAAGCCTAAACATAGACTGTTATTGCTACGACCCCTTTCTAGATCCAGCGGACAATCCCGACCTCTGTGACCTAGAGACCGTGCTTAACTGCGACATCATCAGCATGCACACCCCCCACACACAGACAGGCCCACACCCCTCCAAGCATCTTATTAGTGCCGTCGAACTCAAAAAACTGAAGCCTGGAGCGCTACTAATAAACTGCGGCAGGGGGCCCGTAATCAGCAACAGCGACCTGCTTGCGCACCTGCAAGCCGGTGCAAATCTCAGAACCGTATTAGACGTTTGGGAGCCCGAACCCGACATAAACATCGAATTGCTGAAGAGAGTGGATTTGGCTAGCCCACATATTGCAGGTTACAGTTTTGACGGCCGCGTAAAAGGCACACAAATGATTTACAGCGCGCTTTTAAATCATTTATCGCGGCCCACTTGTTCCCCCGAAGGCAATGCAAAGCAAAGCAAAACCATTCTCGAATGCAAAGGCGGAAGTTGGGAGGCGGCAGTGTTTTCCATCGTCCTCGCGGCCTATGATATTCGTCGTGACGACAAAGCGCTGAGGGCTGAAGCGGCAAAGGCCCAAGATATTGGAGTAGCGTTCGACCGTTTGCGAAAAACCTATCCGAAACGATTAGAGTTTGCTCATTTCGCAGTTGGGAAAACTCAGGTGTCGGACGGAGAAGGCGAACTGTTACAGGATTATTTAGGCGCGTTGGGTTTTGCAGCGGTGAAACACAATGTTTAAATTGGGGCTGATAGTAAACCCGATTGCCGGTCTAGGTGGGCCTGCTGGACTTAAAGGCAGCGACGGGATAGACACGCAAAAACTCGCGCAACAAAAAGGTATTCAAGGGCGAGCACCGCTGCGCGCACAGCGCGCACTGGAGTTGATTTCACCCATGAAATCGCAGCTTGAACTCTATTGTTTGCCGGGAGAAATGGGAGCTGATGAAGCCAGTGCCGCCGGTTTTTCGCCTAAAATTATCGATACCCATTCATTAAACCCTGCAAAAACCAGCGCGGCCGACACAGAGCGCGCAGCCCTTGCACTGGTAGAGTTGGGAGTTGATCTAATTCTATTTGCGGGGGGCGATGGTACGGCGAGAAACATCTACGACGCCATAGGCACTCGTCAGGCTGTATTGGGCATTCCTGCTGGCGTCAAAATGCATTCCGGCGTTTATGCCACGTCACCGGAGGCCGCGGGAGAAGTTGTTAAGCTACTGCTGAGCCGAGAACTGGTGAACATCGCGGCAAGAGAGGTGCGAGATATTGATGAAAACGCTTTTCGAATGGGTTTGGTTAAAGCGCGATATTACGGCGAATTGATGGTGCCTGAGGTCGGTCAATTTGTGCAGAGTGTTAAAAATGGCGGTCGCGAAATTGAGTCTCTAGTTTTAGACGATATTGCCGCCGAAATTATTGAAAACATGGAACCCGAAATTCTCTATATTATTGCCCCCGGCTCTACCACAGCCGCAGTAATGGAGCAGCTCAAGCTTGTTAATACGCTCTTGGGTGTCGATGTGGTTCTGGACAATACTTTACTCGCCGGCGACGTAGATGCGCCTGAATTGCAGGCCTTAGTTGATGGGCATCCGGGCCAAGTCGTAATTGTTATGACCGCCATAGGGGGGCAGGGCCATATTATTGGCCGGGGCAATCAGCAGATTAGTCCCGCGGTGATTCGTCGTGCGGGCATTGAAAATTTACAAATTATTGCCAGTAAATCGAAAATTTTGGCCTTAGAAGGGCGACCCTTATTGGTGGACAGCAATGACCCAGAATTGGATCGGGAGCTCTGTGGCTATCACCGTGTTATTACCGGCTATCGAGATATGATTATGTACCCTATTAGCAATGGCTTAGGTGGCGACGATGAACGAGCTTAGCCTAGCCACTGAAACATTATTGAAGCAGCTGAACGATAAACTCAAAGACTTATCGGGTACAGCCTTGCCTAGATCTGTAAATAGCACTCGCTGGTTCCACGGGCGCGGTCAGATGGAGCCGGCGCTGGCTTTCTTATGCCTTGATTTCTACGATCCAGTTCTTCAACTTAGCCTCTTCAACGAGCCTGAAGATGGCGAAATATGGCTGGAAAATTTTGTTGCAGCCTTGGTGCTGTTGATTGAAAAATTGCCAAACAATGCAGGGCTCAAAGCGATCAATGTTCAACATCGGTATTTAGCTGGCGCGCCCTCCAAGGTGTTGTGGGGAGAATTGCCCGAGCATTTGCATGCACAGCGCAATGAGCAGCGGTTTACTTTGCAGTTGGGTCATCGTCAAAATACAGGCTTTTTTCTTGATATGGAGCCGGGGCGTCAGTGGTTGGAAATGAATGCAGCGGGTTGTCAGGTCCTGAATCTTTTTGCCTATACCTGTGCGTTTAGTGTGGTCGCCTTAAAAGCTGGCGCCAAGCAAGTAGTGAATGTCGACATGAGCAGTGGTGCCTTGAGTCAGGGGCGCGATAATCATCGTTTAAACAATTTGGCGAAAGAACAAAGTGTGTTTATGTGCGAGAACATTCTGAAATCTTGGAGTCGTATTCGCCGACGAGGCCCCTACAATTTGGCGATTCTGGACCCTCCCAGTTTCCAAAAGGGCAGTTTTGTTGCCAGTAAAGATTACGTTCGTATAGTGCGACGTTTGCCAGAGTTGATGCCTGAGGGCGGAAAAGTGCTGGCTTGTCTGAATGCACCAGAACTGGATGAAGCTTTCTTGCAGGCGCTGTTTGTCGAGGAGCTACCACATTGTCGCTTTGTTGAGCGCTTAAGGCCCAGCGAAGACTTTCCTGACGTAGACCCTGCACGCCAGTTAAAACTGCTGGTGTTCGAGTTAGAAGCTTAAATGCTGTGCTGGCGAGATTGAACTAATAAAGACTGAACAAGTTGGTTGATACTGCTGGTGCTGCCAGCTTTTATGGCTAGGCGAAGTTGAGCCACGTTAGTGCTCAATCTTTGCTGCACGGAATCAGGTAAATGCTCCAGCTCTGTGGGTATGTATTCTTGTGCGGGCGACGCGAGCAAGGTGAAGGCCTTGTGGCTGAGCACGGTTTGGTCTGTGGCCTCTTCGCGTATGGTGTCGTCGAAGTGCAGGTAGTGCGAGTCGGCTAGCCAGCGAATAGTGCTGAAGCAGGCGAGGTGGCGTTCGCTGTGTAAACCAAAATCATCAACAACATCGGGCCCTGCAATATCTTCCACAAACAATGTGATTTTTCTGGGAAAATTTTTATAAAGTTGCAGCAATATCAGCGCTGCATCTTTATAAAAGTCGTCGATATGAAGGTCACTCATGCCCGCCAAGCTCGTCTTTTACTGGGAATATTTGTCGAGAAAAACCCCAAAGCGATCAATGGCGTGGGCCAGGTCGTCTTCGCGCGGCAAGAAAACGACGCGAAAATGATCGGGTTCGGGCCAGTTGAAGGCGGTGCCTTGTACTAGGAGGATTTTTTCTTGCAGCAAGAAATCCAAAATCATTTGCTCGTCATTTTGAATTTTGTGCATATTCAAATCGAGCTTGGGAAACAGATAAATTGCGCCGCCGGGTTTCACGCAGGAGACACCCGGTAAATCATTGATTTTCTGCAGGGCCATGTCTCGTTGTGCGCAGAGGCGACCTTGAGGTAAGACTAAATCATTGATTGACTGGTAACCCCCTAGTGCTGTTTGCACCGCGAGCATAGCGGGCACATTGGCACAAAGGCGCATGGACGACAGCATGTCGATGCCTTCAATGAAGCCTTTGGCTTTGTGCTTGGTGCCACTGATCACCATCCATCCAGAGCGAAAGCCCGCTAGACGGTAAGACTTTGAAAGCCCATTAAAACTGATGCACAAAACGTCTTGAGCCAAACGGCCCATGGGGATGAACTCTTGGTCGTCATAGAGTATTTTGCTGTAAATTTCGTCGGCAAATATGACAAGATTATGCACGCGCGCCAGCTCTACAATCTCTTCCAGCAAGGCTTGGCTGTAGACTGCACCCGTCGGGTTGTTAGGGTTGATCACGACAATGGCGCGGGTTCTGTCCGTAATATTACTTTTGATGTTCTCTATGTCGGGAAACCAATTGGCCTGCTCGTCGCAGCGATAATGCACCGCTTTGCCGCCTGCTAGGTTTACCGCGGCAGTCCATAGAGGGTAGTCGGGTGCGGGGAGCAGCACCTCATCGCCATCATTCAGCAGCGCTTGAGTGGCGATCATAATCAGCTCACTCACTCCATTGCCTAAGTAGATATCATTGATCTCTACGTTGGGGATTTCTAGCCTTTGGCACTCGTGCATAATCGCTTTGCGCGCCGCAAACAGACCTTTTGAGTCGGTATAACCTTGAGCGTCACGTAAATTCCCGATAACGTCATGAATGATTTCGTCTGGCGCGTCAAAACCAAAAGGCGCTGGGTTGCCAATATTCAGTTTTTGAATACGGTGACCCTCTTCTTCCAGGCGGTTTGCGTGATCGAGAACGGGGCCGCGAATGTCGTAACAAACGCCGTGTAATTTTTCAGATTTTTCAAAGAGCTTCATTTGCAATAGTGTCTTCAGGTGCTATCTTCAGGAGCAAAATTAATGAGGGTTGAATTATGTCAGATCAGAGTTCAAATGACGATGCAAAATGGCGAGAAAAGTTGAGCCCAGAGGAATACCGAATTTGTCGTGAAAAGGGCACAGAAAGACCTTTTACCGGTGAGTACTGGTCAACCACGACGCCGGGTGAGTATCATTGCCGCTGCTGTGGTGAATTGCTGTTTAACGCCGATTCAAAATTTGACGCGGGTTGTGGCTGGCCAAGTTTCACTCAGGCGGACACAGAAGGGGCCATCACAGAGTCGGTAGACGCCTCTTTAGGTATGGTGCGCACAGAGGTGACCTGTACTCATTGCGATTCACACCTGGGGCACGTATTTCCCGATGGGCCTGCGCCAACGGGCTTGCGCTACTGCATAAACTCCGCTTCCATTTTATTGGAAGAAGACAAAACTTAATGACTAGAAACCAAGAAGGATTAACACAATGAATGACGCAACAAACTCAAGCCCGTGGACGGCCTGGATATTACGTGTGCAGTGGGCGCTATTAGCGGTACTGCTATTGGGCCTGATAGGCGTCCGCTTCTCGGTGCTGCCCTTTGGCACTGCGTTTAAGGGCTTTGGTTTAGCGCTGGTGGGTATGAGTGCCTTGGGTGCTCTGGCGGTTTTGGCCTTGCTGATCAGTTGGTTTCGCGGCGCAGCACATTGGCGCGCACCCGCTTTGCGGGCGGCCGTAGTGGGCTTTATACCGGCGCTGGTGATTATGTTGATTGTGGGCCCCGCCGGCTTCAAAGTGCCCGCGATTCACGACATTAGCACCGATACTCAAGACCCCCCGGAGTTTGTCGCAGCTAAGCAAGAGCGCAGTGCAACTGAAAACACTTTGGACTACGGTGGCCCAGAGTTGGCTAGACAACAGAGGCAGGCTTATCCAGACCTTCAAGCATTGAGATTAAACATTTCAACCGATGTTGCCTTTGCTCGAGCTCAAGCGGTTTGCCAGCAGTTTGGCTGGAGAATTATCCGCACTGATGCGGCTGACGGTGTGGTCGAGGCGGTGGAAGAAACCTTGGTGTTTGGTTTTAAAGATGACGTAATTATTCGTGTATTGCCCACAGAAGAGGGCAGTCAAATTGATGTTCGCTCAGTCTCGCGCGTAGGAATAAGTGATTTGGGTGCAAATGCTAAGCGCATTCGTCGAGTGCTTGCGGCCTTTCAGGAAGGTTAGTTAAAATAGGGAAGGGCGTTTACTAGTCGTAGACGCTTTTCTTCTTCCATGTGTCTTCTTCATCTAGGCTGTCCCAAGCCTTTTCAGCCAGTGCTTTTTCTTCCAACTGTGCATCGGTTTCTCGATAGTTTGGCTCTTCTTCCTCAAGCTTTAATTTTAACGTTTCTAGCAATTGGTCTAACTGGGCAATTTGTTTATTGAAGTGGCCCTCTGTATTGGAGCGAGCCAAGAGCTTGTGCGCTAATCCATAGTAGTGGACTGCCAGTCGATTTTTTTCGCCACCCTGTGCTTGCTTCGCGTTGAGGATATAGTTATCAACGGTCATTTGCAGTGTCAGTTGGCGTATTTGCTTACTGTAAGCTTGGGCTTGGGCTGAATTCAGGGTGCCGCGTTTCTCCAGCTGAAAGACAAACTTGTTTACATCTTCCAGGTGGCTTTTAACTTCCTTGACCTGCTGAGGGTTTTCCAGAGGTTTTGGCCGTGGGCTTTTGGCTTTCTTTTGCACTTCTTCCATTTGCTGGGTGTAAAACTGCAGTTCATCTACATATTGCCGCTCATTGGGCTCGAGCTTTGAGAGTTGCTCGCATACGTCTATTAGGCAGCGGTGCACAAGCACGGTGAGGTCGCGAGTGAGAAAGTCGGGGGGAAAGCCGCTGAGTACATATTTAAAGTTGCGTGCCCGCAGCTTTAGAGCCGCGAGCAGTCGTTGTTTTTGTTTGCGGTTCTTCTCAATCGTTTGGCTCACGAAAGCAAAGCAGACCAAGCCGGCCAACAAGACGATTATGATGATTGTAATAGTGACGGAAGACATAATCGTATGCTAACGACTTGGCCTGTCGCTTGCAATGCCCTAGCCGCTTCAAACACGTGAAATAACACTGCAGCCCCCATGCGGCGGGGCTCATAAGTCATTGTTTCTAAAACCTTTCTTAAAATCAGTAAAAGGTGTTGACAGGATAGGCCTCGCTAATTAGAATGCGCCCCACTTTCCGCTAAGTGCTGTTGGCACGAAGCAGAAGTTACTGGGTCCCCATCGTCTAGAGGCCTAGGACACCGCCCTTTCACGGCGGTAACAGGGGTTCGACTCCCCTTGGGGATACCACTTGCGGGAATAGCTCAGTTGGTAGAGCGCAACCTTGCCAAGGTTGAGGTCGCCGGTTCGAACCCGGTTTCCCGCTCCAAATTCCAAAAAGCGCAGCTTTCGGGCTGCGCTTTTTGATTTAAAGTTCATTGCAATGCGAACTTTAAAAGAACGTAGTTCCTATGTCCCCATCGTCTAGAGGCCTAGGACACCGCCCTTTCACGGCGGTAACAGGGGTTCGACTCCCCTTGGGGATACCATATTTGCGGAAATAGCTCAGTTGGTAGAGCGCGACCTTGCCAAGGTCGAGGTCGCCGGTTCGAACCCGGTTTTCCGCTCCATTTTTTACCTGTTCACAGCCTGTGTTCAGTGCAAGCCAAACACTTTGGCGCGCTCGTCTTCATAATGAAAGTTTTCGCCGTTTTCTTCCGCTTCATAGCGGCGTTCATCAAGCGCCTGATATTTGTCCACCTCGTCATCGGGCATGTAGTGCAAGCAGTCACCGCCAAAAAACCAGAATAGATCTCGATGTAAATAGGGCGTCAGGTGAGAGTAGCCCGCGACGATTTTTGATACAAAGCCTTGCCCTGCGATATTGAAAGCCTCTGAATTGGCTGAGGCGCTACACAGCTCATCGAGTGCGTTCAGGCACTCCGTGTCCTCTTCGCTCACGCTTGGCTCATTAAATGGCACTTGCTGGCGGGCAAAGTCATTGAAAGCTTTGAGTAGATTTATGTGGTAATTGAACAGTTGATTGTCCTGTTTTGTGGGCATGGCGCACTCCGAGCGTATGAAAATTATTTTACATCGAGCCGATAAGATCGATAGATACTTGTATATAATACCGCTTGGCATTATTTCCAAGCGACAGTTCCACTATTTTTGAGACCCTTGCTTAATGACAACTCCAGCCTTAACCATTAAAAATTTAGCAAAAACCTACGGCAACGGTTTCCAGGCTTTGAAGGGCATTAGCCTTGATGTGCAGCCTGGCGATTTCTTTGCACTGCTGGGCCCCAATGGGGCGGGCAAGTCTACCACTATTGGTGTGATTTGTTCTCTGGTGAATAAAACCGGTGGTGAAGTGTCTATATTTGGCCACAATATTGATACCCATTTCTCAGCCGCAAAACGGATGCTGGGGGTTGTGCCGCAAGAGTTCAATTTCAACCAGTTTGAACTGGTTGAAGATGTGGTGATGAATCAGGCGGGTTATTACGGCTTGCCTCGGGCACTGGCCGCGGAGCGCACAGAAAAGTATCTGCGCAAATTGGGGCTGTGGGAAAAGCGCCGAGAGGCCGGTCGTTTGTTGTCGGGTGGTATGAAGCGTCGCCTGATGATTGCCAGGGCTCTGGTGCACGAGCCTAAGTTGTTGATTTTGGATGAGCCTACCGCGGGTGTGGATATTGAGCTGCGTCGTTCTATGTGGGAGTTTTTAGAAGAGATTAACGCCGCTGGCACCACCATTATTCTCACTACCCACTACCTCGAAGAAGCCGAGAGCTTGTGCCGCAATATTGCCATTATAAATCAGGGCGAAATTGTGACGAATACCAGCATGCGCCATTTGTTGGCTCAGCTGAATAAAGAGAATTTTGTTTTAGATGTACAAGAGACCATCATCGAGGCGCCAACAATACAGGGCTACGAGTTAAAAATGCTTGATGAGCACAGCCTGGAAGTGGAAGTGGAAAAAGGCCAGTCACTGAATGGTTTGTTTACCGAGCTCTCAGCGGCCAACGTGAACATTGTGAGCATGCGTAATAAATCCAATCGCCTAGAGGAGCTTTTTGTGTCTTTGGTAAGCAACAGTAACGAAGGGGCTGCACAATGAAGCCAGTTGAACAGTGGATTTCGTTCTGCACAATTTTCCGCAAAGAAATTCGTCGCTTCATGCGTATCTGGGTGCAAACTCTGTTACCGCCTGCCATAACCATGGCTTTGTATTTCGTTATTTTTGGTACGCTTATTGGTTCGCGAATAGGTGAGATGGGCGGTTTTACCTACATGCAATTTGTAGTGCCTGGGTTAATAATGATGTCGGTATTAACCAACTCTTACTCCAATGTGGTGTCGTCGTTTTACAGTGCTAAATTTCAACACAGTATAGAAGAGCTGCAAGTATCGCCCACGCCCAACTATGTTATTTTGCTGGGGTATATGCTCGGTGGTGTAGCGCGTGGTTTGGCTGTTGGCTTTATTGTTACTCTCTTGTCGCTGTTTTTTACCAGTTTAGAAATTCACAGCTTGGCGATTACCGTTTCAATTGTAATTTTAACTTCTGTTGTGTTTGCCTTGGCGGGATTCATCAACGCGGTATTTGCCAACAGCTTCGACGATATATCGATAGTGCCCACCTTTGTTCTTACGCCTCTAACTTATCTGGGTGGTGTTTTTTATTCGATTAATATGCTGCCGGAATTTTGGCAGGGAGTGTCAAAGCTTAATCCTATTCTCTATATGGTTAATGTGTTTCGCTATGGTGTGTTGGGTGTATCGGATATCGATGTGGCTTGGGCCTTTGCGGGCGTGGGTGTTTTTGTTGTCGTGCTATTTTCCGTTTGCCTATATTTACTCAATTCAGGAACAAGACTTAGGGCATAATTATGGCCGATTTAAGTGCGACGCAATTGGGTGAAAAGTCAGAATACATTTCGGTGTATACGCCTTCATTATTGTGCCCAATTCCACGGCAACAAACCCGTGAGAGCCTGGGTTTGTCTGAGGGTGATGTGTTGCCCTTCACAGGCGTAGACATTTGGATGGGCTACGAATTGTCGTGGCTGGATCTAAAAGGTAAGCCTCAGGTGGCGGTGGCCGAATTCCGAGTGCCCTGCACCAGTCCCGCCATCATAGAGTCTAAGTCCTTTAAGTTGTATTTGAACTCTTTGAATCAGACGCGGTTTAGTCACATTGCTGAAGTGGCATCTACTCTGGAGTCTGATTTGAGCGTGGCCGCTGGGGCGCCGGTGAGTGCTGATTTAACACCTCTGGCCACTGCCAGCCTTAGTACGGCGTACACTGTGGCCAGCTTGCCTGCCGAAAATATCGATCACCTTGATGTTGAAGTGAGCCGCTACACACCTGACGCAAGCTTATTGGAGCTTTCGGCAGACTCTAAGATGGTGTCTGAAACTTTGTGTAGTGATCTACTAAAGAGCAACTGTCCAGTGACGGGGCAGCCAGACTGGGCCACTATCTACATTCGTTATCGTGGGGAAGCGATTAAGCGTGAGAGTTTGCTGCGTTATATTATTTCCTACCGAGAGCATCAAGATTTTCATGAGCATTGTGTGGAGCAAATGTTCCTGCACATTCAGGGTCGTTGCTGCCCTCAGGAATTGACGGTTTATGCTCGCTACACCCGCCGTGGAGGTTTAGACATTAATCCTTTCCGCACTAACTGCGATGAAGCTCCTTTTAACCTTCGTTTAGTTCGTCAGTAAGCGTTTATATGTTTTGCATTTTCAGATCGAGATAGCGCTCTTCCAGTTCGGCGTATTGCGACTGTGCGTCGAGAAGTTGTTGTTGCAGTTGGGCCAGTGAGTCTGGGTCAATGCCGCTTTGACCCGCGCCATCGCCACTAGTGTTTTCACCGCCCAGAGCTTGGGCTTCTAATTGCTCGTTTTCGTTCTCAAGCCGAGTAATTGTTTCCAGCATTTCTTTGCTCTCTGTGGAAAATTGCTGAACCAGTGCCTGGAGTTTTGGCACCTTGCCAGACTCTTCGCGCAGAGCTGAAGCTTCTTGCATCGAGCGGTCTAATTCATCTTCCAGCAATTTCATACAAGTTTCTGATTCCTGCACAAAGCGGGCCTGTCGTGTGAGCTGTTCGCTGAGTTCGGCCACCATGTTGGCTTTTTCTTCGGACGAAGTTGTTGTGGTGAGTTTGCGCTGCAGCTCGGCGATGATCTTGTGTTGGTCAGCCGCGACCGAGCGCAACTGTTTCAATTCGTTCAGAGTGTTTGGGTCGGCCTTATTGACTTCAATAATAGTGGCGGGTTTTCGGTTGGCTTCAACAATAATAGTGTCGCCGGCACCGGGCTTAGGGCGGTCGCCGCCTGCGGCAATCTCTATAGTTTCCCCCACCTGATTATAAACGTTGTTGTAGTTGGAAAGGATGTCTTCAAACGCGTCTTGATTGCTTACTTCGCCTGCCATCCCTGAGAGTTGCTGAAAATAGTCATCGGCTTGATCTTTGGCAGAGCGCCATTGGTCTTCCATGTCGAAAAACAGCTTTTTAAATTTTTCTAGATTCTCAATGCGTTTTTGGCTGGCTTCCAGCTCTTGTTGCAGATTGGCTAGGGCGTCTGGATCTGTCGCAGCTTGAGGCTCGGCCTGATCTTTGGGTTTGAAATTAAAGAACTGCAGTAATTGGTCAAGCTTGAGTTCTAAAATATTCCAATTAGGCTTGCCGTCTGGGCTCGCGTGTAGAGATTCTTTTTCAGCAATAAGAATGGCGTGGCGAAGTGCTGCTGTGCGACGGGGAAGGGGGTTGTCCAAGCCCAAGTCCAAGGCGATATTCTGGCCGGCTTCTAGTGAGTCGTGGTGGTCTCTGGTGTACTGAATTTGATCGTTAACGAGTTTACGGGCGAGTTCTGCAGGAGAGCTATTGTCGAGCTGTTCGCGAAGATTTTTGGTTTCTCTACGCGAGCTCTTAACGTCCCCGATCATACCTTCGAGTTTGTCTTGCAGGCGCTTCACCAGCTTTTTAAGGCTGCGCGCGTGCATGATCAAATAGATGCATACGGCGATAAGAACAATGTAGAGTTCGATAACGCCAAACAGTACAAAATTAGATATTTGCATAGTATTTTCGAAATGAGGCTTATTGGCCTCTAAATCCTGCTCTTGTGACTGATTTACCGTCACTGGTTTCAAGACATGACTAAAGGTTCTAAGCCAAGGGGAAACACAGCAACATTAATTATTATAGTGTATAAATTCGGTCGTAAGCGCAGTCTTACACACAGATGATAATGGTTCAAACGTTTATTATCGTGTTATGGAATAAGCTGGTCAGAATCCTCCTCACTACATACAATAGTCTGCCTTTACTATTGGAAATAACTCTATGGAAGCCCTTCAGGCCCTGCAGCAGCGAGTCTCGAGCCCTAAATTGTGCGAGCCCGCGCCCTCAGTAGAGCAGCGTCAGGCGATATTTCAGGCAGCTCTGCGAGCGGCTGATCATGCCAATTTAAGACCCTGGCGGTTTATAGTGGTTGAGGGGGACGCTCGGGGTATTTTGGGTGAGCTGTTTCTGCGGGTCTCTCTGGCTAAAACCCCTGAGCTTGATGAGGCGCAAAGAGCTAAAATATTGGCCAAGCCGTTCCGAGCGCCCATGATATTGGTGGCTGTGGCTCCCTTTACGGAGCACCCTAAGGTGCCGGAATTGGAGTTGCAGCTCTCTTGTGCTGCGGCGGTACAAAACATCTTGAACGCTGCTTTTGCGCTGAATGTGGGTGCCTACTGGCGCACGGGTTCCATGGCCTTCAGTGAGCAGGTGAACGAAGGCTTAGGTTTGGCCGCAAAAGACCAGATTGTGGGCTTCATCTATATGGGCACGCCCGCTGGTCGCGTAAAGCCGGTGCCCTCCTTGAATGTAGACGATTTTTTCCAGCCCCTGGAAGTGTAGAGCATTGCGTTTGGGTGTTCACTTGTGTAGAGTGCGCCCTCTCAAAAAGCACATTCGAGCTTCTTGAGTCTATGGAGAGGTGGCCGAGTGGCCGAAGGCGCACGCCTGGAAAGTGTGTATACCGCAAGGTATCGAGGGTTCGAATCCCTCCCTCTCCGCCATTATTCCAGTATTAAAGCACCCTTTTTAGGGTGCTTTTTTGTTTCTATCCATTGATAGATCTACGCTAGAACACTGTTTTAGTGGTTAGCTCCTACTGCTTGTACTTCCAATCTAAAACCCATTCGTAGGCATGGCTTTTTGCTCTCCACTTACGTCTCAAAGCCTGTGTTGGCCTACACTATAAAATACCTTATACTTCCAAAATATGGAAGTATAAGGAATTTTATGAGCAAGCTATCCCACGAAATTACTAACGCAGGCTATGCCGACAGGCTGATGACCGATCGCCAGTTGGCTCGTATTGTGGGCGGAAGTTCACAGCGTCGCTATGGCTTGGTAAATCGGGCCTTGAAAGCGAAGGATTTGGTTCGTTTGCAAAGAGGGCTGTACATGCTTAGCGGTCAACACCGCAGTCATGCTTGCCATCCTTTTCATTTGGCCCAGAATCTGTTGCCCGGGAGTTATGTATCCTTTGAAACCGCCTTGTCTTACCACGGTTGGATCCCAGAGTCTGTCACTGTAACCGCCAGTGTGTTACCTACTCGTAAATCCAGGGACTACGAGCACGAAGAAATGGGCAAGTTTACGTTTCACCCTCTGGCTATGAACAAAATTCATTTTCTGGAACTGGTTGAACGGGTTCAGTTGAACCGCCAAAGTATGCTGGTTGCCAAGCCCATCCGAGCTTTAATGGATTTGGTATGCTTGCGGAAAATAGAATGGCAGGGACTGGATTGGATTGTGAAAGGGTTGCGTATTGATTGGGAGTCTTTGGCATCGGTCACAAAGGCAGAGTTGAATACTTTAAAGCAGGTTTATAAGCAGAAAAAAGTAAAAACGTTTCTAATGGAACTAGAACTCGCTTTGGAGTTACATGATGATTGAATTGATTCAAAAGAGGCTGGATGCCTACAAAGCAACTAACCCTGTTGCAGAAGCGCAAGCGACCAAGGAAATTATTCAAGAAATTGCACTGTACGCATTATGGCGGGCAGGTTTTTTTGAGTTTGCTGCTTTTCAAGGCGAAACTAGCTTAAGAATTCTACACGATCTCCCCAGGTTTTCTGAGGATCTGGACTTTATGCTTAAAGAGCCTGATCCCGAATTTGCGTGGGCGGGATATTTGGAGGCCTTGTTGACCTGTTTTGAAGAATTTGGCTTGAGCCCTGAGGCCTTGCCAAAGGGAAGGATGGACAAGCGAATTCAAAAAGCGGTCATTAAAGATAATTCGATCACTAACCAGCTGAATTTATCGTTTTATCAGGGGCGCGAAAATCAAAAGCTTAAAATCCAACTTGAGATTGATGTCCAGCCACCGGCTAACTCGGGCTATGAATATACCTACCTGGATTTTCCGCTTGATTACGAGGTTTGCCATCAAGACTTAAGCAGTAATTTTGCGTTGAAGATTCACGCGCTATTGTGTCGAGGTTTTCTGAAAGGAAGGGATTGGTATGATTTCAATTGGTATGTGAAACAAAAGGTGTCGCCAAATCTGCAGCACTTGGAGAATGCCTTGTATCAATATGGCCCCTGGCAAGGAGATGAAAAATTGTTAGTGGAATTGGAGTGGCTGCAAGATGTATTGAATAAAGAGATTGAGGGGATTGATTGGCAGCAAGCCGCTGCTGATGTAGAAAGATTTTTGAATGTCACAGAGCAGAAGAGCTTGTCGCTCTGGAGTGAGAGATTCTTTAAAGCGCGTGTTGGCGAGCTAGTGTAGCTAAAAAAGGAATTCTACACCGCTTCGCCTATCTGGAGTTTGAGCGTTTATCCTTGAGTTAGTTATTAATCAGGTGCTTGGGAAAGTCTTCAATCTTTTCACAACCCACTTGTTCCATCACCTGCTGAACTTGGCGCTTCAGAATCTGCAAGGCTTGATCACCGCCTTTGGCACCCAGCTTAATGGCTCGCTCGGCATCGTCGGGATTAACAATACCTTTGATCACTAAGTTGCCTTTCCATTTATCACGAATGGCTTTAATTTTGTCTTCCGTCAAACGACCCGAAAACGTCTCGTTCATAAATAGCCCGAGGTGTTTCATGTTGAGGCCATTGGGAATGTAAGGCTTCATAGTTTTAAATTCAGGTGAGCCTGCAAAAAGCTGTTCGAAGGCACATCTGGGGTGAGTGGCTATCTGCAGCATATTGCGCAAGGTCATTTGTAAAATATCGAGGGCGGTAGGCCGCCCCGTTCGAATCCCTCCCTCACCGCCATTATTTTTCCCTTTAGAATCAAGGTCTTCTAGACAAATCTTGGTTTGAGTAGGACTCCAAAGACCTTGCCTAGAGACGGGAAGGTCTAATCTGTATTTCACTCAATTCAGCGGTTCAGAGTCCGCCGAGTGTTTATTAACCAGGTTTCAAACCGCCATTACGAACCATCTCACTGTCGTATACACGCGTGCCTCCACACTCCATCACGCCAGTAAATACTGCCTGGGCCTTTGCATAGCCTTGCTTGTTGCCATAGTCCTCCCAATCGTGCCCTAGTGATGCATAATTGCGATGGCTTTCAACCATTTTGAAATCCCAATCGGCATCTCCCGTACCTAGGGCAGGAAAGAATACCCACATACCCGATTTAGACCCAGTGCTGTCCAGATGCTTAGCCCATGCTGCCACGGCGGCCATTCCGTCAGCCATGGATTTCCCCTCTTCCAGAGAGCAATCAGAGAAGGTGACAACTCCGCTTGTTGAGGGAGAAGACATATCTGGCATACGTATATTGTAAGACGCAAAATTTGAATGTTCGCCGCACGTGACAACTTTCCCATACTCGGCGTTAATCTTCGATCCCTTGGTTTTCCAAAGATCCAAACCCTTACCCATGTCTATACCGTTTTGCCATGCGCCCAACCAAACAACATCCATGGTCGTTCCGCTATCAACAAAATTGGGCGTCAGATTCCAGGCATTGTAAGCCGGAAAATTAATGCCGTCGGCCCATGCGTTCCACTTAACGTTGACCTTCGCCAAATCTTTTGGGCCTTTACCTTTGTTATAGCTACAGGTAAACCCTTCCACTGATGTGAATGATGGGGGGTCTTGGGCGAGGGCGCTTCCCGCGGGCGTTAGCAGAAATGCGAAGGATGTGAAAATACTCTTGTAAATAGGCTTCATTATGCAGCTCCTAATATCGCGTCGATAGCGAATTGATCCATGGATATTCTTGCTGCCCTCCAGTTAAATGCCACAAGACTGAGGCAGCGCAAACTTATTGATCATAGTTGTGCATGCCGATAGCTGCCTAAGTTTTCGCTACGGCGGTTAGATTAAATCGCGTTTAAAATATTTTTATATATAGCCCATGAAAAACTAACTCATATTCTGATGGGCTCAGCCCCCACCAATTTAGTAGCTCTAGATCGATAAGCGTAAATTAGAGTCTATTTCCTTGATCAACAACATGGGTACGGCATTTTCTTTAGCAAGCCCCTTCCAGTTAGAAACATGCTCAATAGTTTTATCAATAACCATGTCAATTCGTTTCTGTGTAAAATTAGGCACTAACTTCTCCAAAGAATATAAATCTTCACGGGTGAAGTTGTCTCTTTTGCCATTTAAATTCATCCAGTGACTGCTCACCCATTTACTACCGGGTTTGTAGCTGTAGGCTAGATCATAAGCGGGGGAGAGCCGCCATTTATTTTCAATGAGCAAGAACGCAAAGTTTTTGGCGTGGTCATCATGGTTTCGAGTCACAATATTAAATACGAGTCGTCTTAGCAGTTCTTCTGCGTCTTTAGCAGACACTCGGAGTTTTCTGGCGGTCGCAAAAAGTTCGGCGTATGAATAAGAGCCCGGCTGTTTGTAATCAACATGAGCTAGTCCATTGAGCGTTTGCATATGCACCTTTTCATTGCCTTTTCTATCAAAGCGCTGGGTCACAAAATGGCGGCGCTTGCCTTCTTCTAGCAGGCGACTTTTCATCATGTCGATACCGCATTGTTTAGCCATCAAGTAATAGACATACTCCATTGCGCCATAGCCCTGTGGGTCGCCAAAAGTTTCTTTGTTTTTATTATGTTCATTCACGCCGTCAAACTTCATTAAATAATGTGTAAAACCTTTCGGTACTTTGACCTGACCACTTCGCACTTGAGTAAAATCATCGTTAAAGGCCAAAACAGCCTTAGGCCGTGCGCCTCCAGCGCTCATTCCTACGGTAAGTAGTGACAGCATGGCTTCCCGATCTTCTTTACCTGGGTGGTTCAGTGAAGCGGCAAAATCCTCCCGACTCTTCAGGATTTCTTGAGTGATTGAGACTAAGGACTCAATCTCAATTTTTGCTGAAGCATTCAGGCTCTTTAGTTTTGTGGCGGGTGTATATTCCAGAGCCCCCATGCCCCGTTTACCGGTAAATTGAAGTCGCTCTAGTGGTGTAATGGTTTCGGGCGCTTTACCTTGAGAGGCAACCCAGGCATTGAGTACCGCATTGCCAAAATCGTCAGGTAGCGAGTCTGCCAGCAAGCCGGGCAAACCCTTAAACGTTTCATAGCCTAGCGCGGGGAATGAATATATTTGTTGGGATAAGGGCATCTTGATAGGGGATAGCTCAAGCCCTTTTTGGATGAATTTTTTATCGTACTCAAACGCTCCAATACCCGTGTCAGTATCAAAGCTTGCAGACCCGACTTGGTGATTATCATAATTGACGTTAATGACCTGGGTTACCATTCCGAGGGCTCCCTCTCATCGCTTGAGCGTTGCCCTGAAGCCCGTTGACGCTTGCGGCCCCTCAGCTTTGATAGTTGAATGGGAGAAATTTTCTGTGCTGGAAGAAAGTTCTCCAGTTGGTGGGTAAGATTCAAGGCCGATAATATCGCGATAAAGATCTCCAGCTGTGCCCTACCTTTTTCAGCGTTCAGAACGGCTTTCCTACTGACCCCCGCATGATCGGCGACTTCAATTTGAGTCATATCAGCATTTAGCCTGGCTTGCTTTAAGCGCTCCCCAAGCTGCTCTGCAATCGCTGATGGCGCTGCCTCTTCCTCAATCCTCATCTAAGTACCCTTAATCAAACTTTATATGCAAAAAATGAAGATAATGTATCTATTCTGGCACTTTATGGAGTATAGATAAACAGATAGAGATTATTAATATCCTGTTTTGGGGGCATTCCGACTGTATTAGGTGTGTAATGTCCCAAATTTTGGATTTTACGTCGATCAAATGACGATAACCTCGCTCGGTGAATCCAAGCGTAGAATCACTTCCTCCAAGGATAGAAATCCGGCATATCCCTAACAAGCATATTGGTGTAGTTGGCTGCGCGTTTTTCAAGAGGGGGCGCCCCCTCTCTTTGTCGCCGAGAGTGCTGGTATAGAGCATCGCAAACGAGACCACTTTGTGTGCTTCTACTGGGTCAGGCTGGGCCGCGTTGCAGTACATCATCTGTAGCGGTAGGAAGCAGCGGTGCAGGCCTCTGGTGTTATACCGATCTTATTGAACACAAAACCGATTCGCATTACATTTTCATGATCGCTCGATTATGATTCAGTGTTTAAAGGGTAGAATTCTACAAGGGAAAATCATGTTTAAAGGTCAAACCATCTGGATTACAGGTGCATCATCAGGGATCGGTGAAGCGCTGGCGAAACAATTTGTACAGAGAGGTGCCTCGGTCATTTTGTCCTCTCGTAACGAGGCCGAACTTGAGCGTGTATGCAGCAAGTGCACGGCTGCGTTTGAGGGTGCCGACGTCCATATTCTGCCCCTCGATGTTCTGGATGAGGCCGCGATGGAGGCTAAGGTGTCGGCCGCGTGTGCCTTCACCGGACAGATCGATATGCTGATTAATAATGCGGGAATATCGCAGCGCTCGCTGGTGCTTGATACTGAGATGGACACCTATCGACAGCTGTTCGACGTGGATTTTTTTGGCCAAATTGCACTCACAAAAGCGCTGTTACCGCTCATGATCAAGCGCGGCAGTGGCCACATTGCCGTGACTTCATCTGTGGCTGGTAAAATTGGCGTACCGCTTCGCACCGGTTACTGTGCAGTAAAGCATGCGGTGATGGGTTTCTTTGATGCCCTGCGCGCTGAAATGGTACCCCATGGTATTCAGGTGTCTACTATCACGCCCGGCTATATAAAAACCAATATTGCCTACAATGCTCTGGTAGGGGATGGGTCAAACTTTGCTCGCCACGATAAAAATATCAGCGCTGGTATGGATGTTGATGAGTGCGCTGCGGTGATCGTTAGAGGGTTTGAAAAAGGTAAACCCGAAATCGCGGTGGGTAAGGGCCTCGAGATGTTCGGGCTTTATGCAAAGCGTTTCTTCCCGCGCCTGGCCTTTAAGTTTGCGGTTAAGGCCGGCGGGGTTGATTAATCTTCTAGCTTGGGTCCGCGAACTTCGGGGCTCTTTTCTCAAAATTTGCCATCACCGCTTCAATTTGGTTGGGTGACTTCATCAGTGCAGTTTGCTCTACAGATTCAGCCAAAAGGCCAGCGGCAAAATCGGGCTGGCGCTGCTGGTTGATCAGGCGTTTGGCGGCGCGGATTGCATGGGGATTCTTGTTGGCAATTTGTTCTGCGGTCGCTAGAGCTTCGGCGAGTGGGTCATCGCAGACGCGGGTGGCAAAACCGTATTCGCCCGCCTCACGACCACTGAAAACACGAGCGGTATAGGTCAATTCACGAATAATATCTTCACGGACAAAAGCGCTCCACAGTTGTGTGCCCGCCATGTCCGGCACGATTCCCCACTTCATTTCCATGATGCTGAGCTTGGTATCGGGGTGAATATAACGTATATCAGCACCGGTCATAATCTGCAGGCCACCGCCGAAGCAGGTGCCGTGTACAGCGGCGATGACAGGCACGGGCACTTCATGCCAAATCCAGGCGACCTGCTGAAATATATTGCTTAAGCCGTGCGTGCGCTCGTCCAGATCCACCTCGCCGACGGCCATCATTAACTCCATATCCAGTCCCGCACAGAAGGCATTGCCCGCGCCGTGCAAAATCACCGCTCTTACGCTCTTGTCGGCCTTGATAGCTTCGCCGGTGGCGATGAGTGCCTCAAATAAATCTTGGTTGAGCGCGTTCATTTTCTCAGGGCGAGTAAAGGTGACGCGAGCAATGCCGTCCTTTAGCTGGTAGGAAATGGTGTCATTCATGGTTCATCTCACTGAAAATTTTAATCGGGCCGGCATTATATCTGTAGGGTGCCAGCTTTGGCACCTACGAAAAGCACAATGTGTAATTCTGGGCTGTTGAATTGCTTGTACGCAAAACTAAATTGAGTGTTGAACTTGGTGTGGCGGGTGACGTGGAACCTGTTAAAATGCGCTGACACCAATCATCCAAGCCATTGATAAGACCAACTTATGCAGGAGCTCGACCCCAACTGGAGCCTACACAGCTCAGTAGTGAGCAGTATCATTCAGGCCGGGGAGCATCTTGGCGCCCCAGTGGGAGCCTTGCTCGTTAAGGTGGGGATTGATAAGCACCTGCTTAAGGATGCTGAACACCTTTTCGCCGTCTCTCAAGTGTTTGAGTTGGCTGAGCTTATTGCTGAGCATAGCCAAACTCAGGATCTAGGGCTCTACGCTGGGCGGATCTCTTACCTCGACGGCCTTCACCTGCAGTTGTATATGTCGACGGTGTGCAAAACCTTACGTGATTACCTGAACCTGATGCCCAGCACATTGCGCATCATAGGTGATATTGGCGAGGTGCTGATGCAGGCTGACAAACAGTTTATCAAACTGCAATGGCACCCACTATGGCAGCCGAGCACGCAGCAGCGTTTTCTCAGTGACATGTTGCTAAGTAGTTCGGCCGCTATTGTTGATTCCCTGTGCTTAATGCCAATACCCGTCGAGCAAGCTCACTTCAGCTACCCTGAACCCAAAGACCTCACGCTCTTGCGTGCGACGTTTGGCGAGAAGCTGAGCTTTAATCAACCGGTAAGCTGTCTATATTTTGCTCGCGAGAGCTTAGACTACCCTCTGACCCGTCTTAGCGGCGATTTAAACGCCTCCTTCTCTCGCCCGGTTGAGCAACTCTTTAGCGAGAGTGGAGCCAAAGATACCTTCCTGTATGACTTGCGCCAGACTTTGATTCGACTATTGCCGCAGGGGGAGATTCATATCGATCGGGTGGCTGAGGAGCTGAATCTCTCGCGCCGTACCCTGCAGAGGCGTTTGTCTGAACGCGACACCCAGTTTCTGCAAGTGTTACAGCAGGTGCGTACTGACCGGGCGCAGCGATATCTCGCGGATAAGCGCCTGTCGGTGACCGAAATTGCTTTTCTGCTCGGTTACAGCGATCAGGGTTCCTTTTCGGCCGCCTTTAAGTCTTGGTGTGGTGCATCTCCCCTCGAGTACCGTCAGCGTTAGTCGGCCGCCAAAAAACCTAACTTTATAGCGCCTGTACACCTATGGCACCAATTCCCATACGAATGGCACCCAAAAAGGGGCGCTAAGTTTTCATATCTCTACACTATTCGCCATAGACCGCAAAATCAGGGGTGATCTCGCCTCGCGCTTATATGGAGTGAAAATCGAATGACAATAAAACTATGGCATTGCCACAACGCCCGTTCTCTGCGTGCGCTGTGGGCCCTAGAAGAAATGGGTTTGGATTATGAAGTAGAAACTATGCCCTTCCCGCCACGGTTTATGCAACCTGAGTTTCTCGAGGTTAATGCGCTGGGAACCATTCCTTACATGATTGATGGAGAGACTCATATGACAGAGTCTTCGGGTATTCCTCTGTATCTACTCGAGCGCTATGGCAAGCACGAGTTTGGCTTAAAGCCCGATCACCCAGAGTATGGCGACTACCTCAACTGGTTGTTTCACAGTGATGCCACTCTGACATTTCCACAGACTGTTTATATCCGTTACACCTTGCTAGAGCCACCTGAGCGTGGTTTGCAAGAGGCGGCGACGGATTACGTGAAATGGTTTCACGCACGCCTGCGCAAACTCACCAATCACTTGGCCGATGGCCGTGAGTATTTGGTCGACAATCGTTTTACCGTGGCCGACATCGCCATCGCCTACGCTCTGCATCTTGGTGAAACCCTGAAAATCGATGAGCGCTATAAGCCTCATGTACGTGATTACTTGAATCGTATGCGCGACCGTCCTGCATTCCAAAAGGTAGTTAAAATAGGTGAAGAGAGCAGTGCATTTAAGTAGTTAAATAGCGTAGCTCCTTGAATAATATTTTTTACATTTTAATTAAGATCATGAATTAGCGGAAACAGTAACAGGAAATCAACTTATGGCGCTTATCGAATCGCAACTAGATATTCAGTCCGATGCGTTTAAAAATAACGTAAAAATGATGACGGCAGCGGTAGACGAATTTCGCGGTATTGAACGCCGCGTGATTGAAACCGCGCAGGCTAAAGCGCCGCGTTATTTAAAAAAAGGTTTTATTTCACCGCGTGAGCGTTTGAGTTTATTGCTGGATGCCGGGGCGCCCTTTTTGGAGTTGTCGACCCTGTGCGGATACATGCAAGAGGAAGACACAGATGGTTCTGGCGCCGGTGGTAGCTGCATTATCGGTATTGGTTATATCGGCGGTGTACGCTGTGTGGCATCTGTGGATGACTTCCTCACTAAGGGTGGCAGCATAACCCCGCTGGGCGGGAAAAAGCGTTCGCGCAGCACTCAGCTAGCACTGGAAAATAAATTGCCCTTAGTGGTGTTGGCGCAAAGTGGTGGCGGCAATCTGAAATTAATAGGGGATTTTTTTGGTGAATCCGGCGCAGGCTTTGCTCAGCAATGTAGGCTGTCAGCCGCAGGCATCCCACAAATTACTGTGGTGCATGGCAGCGCCACGGCGGGGGGGGCTTATCAGCCTACATTGTCCGACTATCTAATTTTGGTGCGCAAGCAATCCACCATGTATTTGGCCGGTCCGCCCTTATTGAAAGCCGCCACCGGCGAAATCGCCACAGATGAAGAATTGGGCGGCGCCGAGATGCATAGTGAAGTGGCCGGTACCAATGATTATCTGGCCGAGAACGACGCCGATGGCATTCGTATTGCGCGTGACGTGACAAAAAAGCTAGCTTGGAACAAAAATCAGCCATTCAAAGCTGAAGTTTCCTATCAAAAACCAGTCTACGCAGCGGAAGAATTACGCGGCATTGTACCCGAAGATTCCAAAACGCCTTTCGACATGCGTGAAGTCGTTGCCCGAATTGCCGACGCTTCCGACTTCTTGGAATTCAAAGGTGATTTCGATAATGGAACCATTTGTGGTCATATGGAGATCGAAGGCGCGCCCTGCGGTGTCATCGGCAATAACGGCCCCATTACGGCCAAGGGTGCCGCCAAGGCAGCTCAGTTCATCCAGCTGTGTGAACAGTCCGGTACGCCTCTATTGTTCTTAACGAATACCACCGGTTTCCTAGTGGGCACGGAGCCAGAGCAGGCAGGCATTATAAAGCACGGCGCTAAGTTTATTCAGGCCGTCACCAACTGCACCGTGCCAAAAATTTCCATCATTGTCAGTGGCTCATACGGTGCCGGTAACTACGCCATGGCCGGTCGCGGTATGGCTCCACGCTTCCTATTCGCCTGGCCACGAAGCGTGGTATCGGTGATGGGTCCCGCCCAAGCCGGTAGCGTTTTGCGCCAAGTTGCTGAAGCGAAAATAAAACGCTCCGGTGCCGAAATGAACGACGAGATGCGTGGCATGGTCGATGCCATGGAGAAAGATACCGTTGACACCATGGAAGCCAAATCCAATGCACTGGCCAATACCGCGCGGGTTTGGGATGACGGCATGATTGACCCCGCTGATACTCGTTCGGTGGTGGCCTTTGCCCTCAGTGTTTGTCGCGAAGCCGATGAGCGTCAACTCAATACCAACACCTTTGGTATCGCTCGTTTATAAGGGCACCGTATTAGGAATTTAAAAATCATGAGCAAAATAACGAAAGTATTAGTGGCCAACCGCGGCGAAATTGCCGTTCGAGTGATGCGCACCGCCCGCGATTTGGGTTACCGCACAGTGGCTGTTTACAGCGAAGCTGATGCTGGCGCACTGCACGTACAAGAAGCCGATCAAGCAGTCTGCATTGGTGCTGCGGCCGTCGGAGAATCTTATTTGGTCGCCGATAAAATCCTGGCTGCCGCTAAAAAAACTGGCGCCGATGCCATCCATCCGGGTTACGGTTTCCTGTCAGAGAACGCCGCTTTTTCAGAAGCCTGTGAAGCGCAGGGTATTACTTTTATCGGCCCGCGTAGCGAAGCCATAAACTTGATGGGCAGCAAACGTCTGTCAAAGATTGCAATGATTGATGCCGGTGTGCCTTGTATTCCTGGTTATCAAGATGCCGATCAGTCTGATGAAACTCTGCTGGCTAAAGCTGAAGCCATTGGTTTTCCACTGATGGTTAAAGCCTCTGCCGGAGGTGGTGGCCGCGGAATGCGTCTGGTGTTTGAGCAGAGCGAATTGGCTGAAGCTATTCGCACCGCGCGTTCCGAAGCGGAAAGTGCCTTTGGCAGCGGCGAGTTGATTTTGGAGCGAGCTGTGATCGAACCACGCCATATCGAGATTCAGGTGTTTGCCGACGAGCACGGCAATGCGGTGTATTTGGGTGAGCGCGATTGTTCTATTCAACGTCGCCACCAGAAAGTGGTAGAAGAAGCGCCGTCTCCATTTGTTGACCCAGAACTGCGTCAACGTATGGGTGAAGCCGCCGTAGACGCCGCCAAGGCCTGTAGTTATCGTGGCGCCGGTACGGTTGAATTTCTAGTGGATGCCGACAAAAACTTCTACTTCCTAGAAATGAACACTCGCCTGCAGGTAGAGCATCCAGTAACAGAATTGATCACGGGTTTGGACCTGGTGGCTTGGCAATTAAAAGTTGCCTCTGGTGAAAAGTTGCCCCTAGCTCAAGATGAAGTTGAGTTAAAAGGCCACGCCGTTGAAGTGCGCCTTTACGCTGAAGACCCTCGCAATAATTTTATGCCGCAAACCGGTCAAGTGCGTTTGTGGAGCTGTCCAGAACGTATTAATAGCTCTGAGCGTGCAGGTATTCGCATGGATCATGGTATTCAAACTGGACAGAAAGTGAGCCCGTTCTATGATCCTATGATTGCTAAAATAATCGCCTATGGTGATAACCGCAGTGAGGCAATTCGTCGCCTAGCCTCTGCAGTTCAAGATACTCAACTGCTAGGCATGAACAATAATAAGCTCTTCTTGCAAAATGTTTTGCGTCACGAGGTGTTTGGCGCCGGCGAAGCAACGACTGCGTTTATCGAACAGCACTTTAGCGCCGATGTTAGCATGGACCAAAAGGTGCCATCGGCCACCACGCTTGCAAAAGCGGCCATGCTGTATTTTCAGCGTGGCATTGCAACAAGTCAGGATAAGAACTTCCACTGGAGTCGTGCAAGCGCCCAAAGCTACGTTTATAAACTTGCGTTTGATGGCCAAACCAATGTCGTCAAGCTGGCGGAAAAGGAACATCACTTTGAGATAGAAACTGAGCTTGTGGCTGGGGAGGTCGGCGCTGAGCAAGAGAGCACAGCTTTAGACTTTGTCTCTTTGGATGAAAATAGCTGCGTATTTATCGAAAACGGTGTGCGCGAGACCCTGAGCTTTGCCTTTGATGGCAAGGCTCTCTATCTAGATGATGGCACGGGCCATTTTATCCTTGAAGACGTGACTCACCAGCCCGCGGCTGCTGCCGGTGGTGCGGGTAGTGGGCAGGTTAAAGCCTCGATGGATGGGGCCATTGTTGAAGTCTTGGTGAAAGAGGGCGACAGCATCGAAGCTGGTCAAACCCTGGTGGTATTGGAGGCCATGAAAATGGAGCACCCTTTGAAGGCAGGTATCAGTGGTACGGTGAAGGCCATTAGTTGTGAGGCCGGGCAACAAGTTAAATCCAAGCAATTACTGGTGAGCGTTGAAGGAGAATCAGGCGATGAATGATGTAATAAAGATTGCTAACTGCAGTGGTTTCTACGGTGATAAATTATCCGCCGCGCTGGAGATGGTCGAAGGTGGCCCCATTGATGTTCTGACCGGCGACTACCTTGCCGAGCTGACTATGGCCATTTTGTACGGCCAGAAAATGAAGCGCAATACTGGCTATGTGGGCACATTCCTAAAGCAGGTCCAGCAAGTTCTGAAGCCCTGCATGGAAAAAAACATCAAGATTGTCAGCAACGCCGGTGGTCTGAATCCTTCTGCTATGGCTGAGGCCATAAAAGAAATTGCCAAAGAACTAAACCTTGACGTCAAGGTTGCTTATATCGACGGCGATGATTTAGCGCCGCGTATGAAAGAGCTGCAAGCAGAGGGTGAAGCCTTCGTCAACATGGATACCGGCGCAAACCTAGCCGATAACAAAAATCACCTGCTGACGGCCAATGCCTATCTTGGCGCATGGGGTATCAAAGAAGCACTCGATCAGGGCGCTGATATTGTGATCTGCCCACGGGTCACCGATGCCGCCGTTGTCATTGGCCCCGCGGCCTGGAAGTTTAATTGGCAGCGCACTGATTACGATGCGCTGGCGGGCGCTCTGGCGGCAGGCCATGTGATTGAATGCGGCCAGCAGGCGACCGGAGGCAATTACGCGTTCTTCCAAGAAGTGCCCAGTTTCGACAACCCCGGTTATCCCATTGCGGAAATTGAGGCGAACGGAAATTTCACTGTGACCAAACATCCGGGTACTGCTGGTCTGGTGTCCGTGGGCACGGTTAAATCTCAGTTGTTGTACGAGATCGGTGATCCGGCCTATAAAAATCCGGACGTGATTGGCCATTTCGATACTTTGAATATTGAGCAAGCGGGTGACGATCGTGTTTATGTCAGCGGCTGTAGGGGTTCATGTCCGCCGCCCAGCCACAAGGTATGTATCAATACTCAGGGTGGCTTCCGCAATGGTTTTGAGGTCATGATAACCGGTCTTGATATTGAAGCTAAAGCCAAGGTCTTAAGCGACGCATTTTTTAACAACATCGGCGGCAAAGAGCAGTTTGATGATGTGTCGATTGAGCTGATTCGCTGTGACAAAGAAAACCCGCAAGTCAACGAAGAGGCCTTCGCTCGCTTGAGAATTATTGCAAAATCTAGCGACAAAGATTTAGTTGGTCGAATGTTTAACGCCAAGTTTATCGAAATTGGCCTGGCCAACATCCCGGGTTTTGGCCCTGTGAACCCCATCGGTAATGGCGCCGCTTTTCTGGTGTACTGGCCAACTCTGGTAGACAGCCAATACATCACTGAGCGAGTGTACATAAACGATGAAGTGATAGAAGTCACACCGACTAATCAGCTCGATCTTGAGCCCGTTCGCCATCAGGTTGTGCCCGCGAATGTGCCAACCGCACCCTCTGGCGAAACCGTAAGCATTCCTTTCGGGCGTTTATTTGGTACTCGCTCCGGGGATAAAGGTGGCTGCGCCAATGTGGGGGTCTGGGCGACCAGTGAAGCGGCCTATGGATTCTTACACGAATATTTAACGGTTGATCGATTAAAAACCCTAATGCCGGAAACAGCCGGCCTGGAAATAGTTCGCTATGACCTAGCCAACATTCACTCCCTAAATTTCTTTATCAAAGGAATTTTAGAGGAGGGGGTTGCATCATCGGGGCGCATGGACCCACAGGCAAAATCCATGGGTGAATACTTACGCGCGAAAACTATTGAAGTGCCAGTTTCGTTAACTAAGCACCTGAACCTGGTCTAATTAGACGCAATTGAGAAAAGAAAAATGACTGAAGAAAAATTATCCCTTGAAGGTCTGGTTTTCGAAGCCATTGAGCTAGAAGTAAGAGACCACATTCTGACCATTCGCCTTAATCGCCCCAAGCGCAAAAACGCTATCAACCCTCCCATGGCTGCGGAAATCATTTACGCCCTAGATTACGCCAAACAGGAACGTGATATTCGCGTTGTAGTACTGGCCGCAAACGGTGATGTATTCTGTGCGGGGGGCGACTTGTCTGCAATGAGTGGCAAGGCTCAGGAAACCACCTCAACCGTACCTGTGCGGGGCACACAAGACGAAATTGCTCTGCGCTTTCGTCACCTCAATAAGCCGAGTATTGCCTGCGTGCAGGGCAACCTGTATGCCGGTGCCTTATTATTCCTCTGCAATGTCACACATGCCATTGCTGCTGAAGGTGTGAAGTTTTCCGCACCGGAAATCAAACGCGGTATTTGGCCCTTTATGGTGATGGGCGGCTTGTTCCGCATCATGCCTCAGCGTGCAGCATTGGATTTTGTCATGCGGGGAAATGCAATCTCCACAGAGCAAGCTGAGAAGTGGGGTCTGATTAATGAGGCAGTGCCGGCGGATGCTTTACAAGATCACGTTGCTAGCCTGGCTGCTGAATTGGCCAGCTTGGCTCCCGGTTCAATGAGTATGGGTCTAGCGGCATTTGTAAAACAGGATGACATGGACTTTGACAGCGCGCTGCCATTCTTGCGCACTCAGATCGAAGCGATTGTAAAAAGTCCCGACGCCATAGAAGGCATTACGGCATTTTTGGAAAAACGCGAACCTAAGTGGGACTAACAATCTCTTTGCCCCCTCTCGGGGGCAGATTAAAATCCTCGCTATTTCCGCGGTGGCATGCCATGTACCATGGTGAGTGATTTCAGTTCAGCGCCTGCCCTGCGATGTTCTGCCAAGGCTTGATATTCCGGATCCTTGTACCAAGTTTCGGCGGCGGCCTCCGAGGGAAATTGAAATATGATCATGCGTCCGCCCCGAGGCTCGGTGCCTTCTAAGTGCTTGATGTTATCGTCAAAAGTGACAAAGGAGCCGCCGTGTTTTTTTAACAGCGGGAAAAACCCTTTCTCGTAGAGGCTATATTCTGCGGTATCTTCATTGGTGACGAGGTTGGCAATGATATGAACAGGTACATCTGGCATCGTTTGATTCCTTTTTCTTGAAGAGGGCTAGGCTCATAAGTGAGAGAGCTTAGAAAGTTTTCATCCATTGGGCTACGGCCTGGCCGATCTCCACCGGTGAGTCTTCCTGAATAAAATGGAGACCTTTTACCGTGACTTCCTGTTGGTTTGGCCAAGTGCGGCAAAACTCCCGTTGTGCTCCGGTCAAGATGGAGCCCGGGTCGGCATTAATAAACAACTTAGGCATTTCACTGCTGGCCATAAATGCGCCGTATTCATTTACTAGGGCAGCTACATTTTCGGGTTCACCTTCAATGGGTATCTGCCTGGGCCAGTTCAGCAAGGGCTGGCGATCGTCGGCCTCGAGATGGGGAGCGCGGTAGGCATTCATCTCTGTTTCACTTAGCTCGCGGATGACGGATGAGGGCAGTACACCTTCGATGAACATATTGCGCTTGAGAATAAGATCTTCACCCTTGTCGGAGCGAAAGCCTTTAAATATTCCCACTGCGCCCTCTGGCCAGTCGGCCCAAGTGACGGGCTTAACAATGCCTTCCATATAAGCGAGCCCTTTGACGGCCGCAGCGTGGCGCATAGCCCAAAGAAAGCCGATGCCGCTTCCCCAATCGTGAATGACCAGTGTGACATTTTTATCAGCGCCAATGACTTCTAAAAGTCCGGCCACATAATCATAGGCAGCTTCCAAAGTGTAGCGCTCAGGCCCTTCGTCGGCAGGAAGCTTTTCTGAGTCGCCCTGGCCTATGAGGTCAGGGGCGATCACTCGGCCCGAGCCCGTTAGTTCAGGGATTACATTGCGCCATAAATAAGACGAGGTGGGGTTGCCGTGCAGTAATACAATGGGATCGCCACTGCCTTCTTCAAGGTAGGCGATTTGCTTGCCGTTTACCGTGGCAAATTTTTTCTGGTAGGGCATGGTTTCAGACAACATGGTAAGACCTCCTGGGGTGCAAGTGTTTGTTCAGGCCGCCAGCCCAAGCATGGACAGGCTATTATCAATAATGGATTCAAGTGTTTCTCGCGATTGTTTTTGTCGACTTTGCACACGCAGGCCCAGATTAATGGTCATTACCAGCTTGGCGAGTTCTTTGGGATTTAGGGTAGTTGCCAAATCACCTTGCTCTTGCGCCTGCTCAAAGGCCCGCGCAAAAGCGTTCTCAATGGCGCTAAGTTTCTTCGCCGCCAGCTGATTCAATTCCGGATCTACATCCGCGAGTTCCAGGACGCTATTGACCATCATGCAGCCTTGCGTTGCCTTGCGCCGAGAGACGTTCAACAGAGTCGCCTCGAAAAATGCACGGGGCAAGGCACTTGGGGCAAGGTGCTCGGTATCTTTAGCAATTATGGCAAGAGTTCTCTCGCCAAAAAGTTCTAGGCACTCCATAAATAGTTTTCGTTTGGTGCCAAAGCTGGCGTAAAAACTGGAGCGTGCGAGCCCCATTACCGTAAGAAGATCGGCGAGTGAAGTTGCTAAGTATCCGCGGGCCCAGAACTGTTTCATGGCGGCTTCTAGGGCTTTTGTGCGATCGAACTCGGGTGGTCTGGCCATGACAGATCTCGATAAGGGAAGAATGCCATTCTGTACCAGTCGGTACAGAATGGCAAGGCATTAATTTGAATCAGGAAATGATGGATTTATGAGGCTGCCCTTGAGCGATTGTCAACTTTTGCGAGGTGTGGATTGAGTCGGGGCAAAGCTACTTGCTTGAGGTCCAGGCCTCGCTTGCCGAGGCCTGGGGGGATTTAAGGTGAGAATATCTGCTTAATGAATACAGAAAATGCGGGTTGTTTTATAAATTCCGCCTTATTTACTCTCCCCACTTTTCGATGCAATCAACAAAAACACTGAGAAATTTATTGGTCTGGAAAGCATCGACAGCCCGGTGGTCAATACTCAAAGACACATAACACATAGGTTTGATGCTTATGGTGTCTTCGCCGTTTGTCTCTGTAACCACCACGCGTTTTTCCAATTTGCCAATGCCGAGAATGGCAACTTGTGGCTGATTGATTATGATTGGAGCCGCAAACAGGCTGCCACTTACACCGTGGTTGGAAATAGTGAAAGTGCCGTTTTTCATATCCTCGGGCTTGAGTTTTTTGTTACGGGCTTTGTCTGTTTGTATCTGTAATGCGCTGGCAATATCAAACAGTCTTTTGCTTTGTACTTGTTGCACGACGGGAACCACTAGGCCGTCATCGCCGAGGGCGGTGCCGACACCAATATTGATATCCTCAAACAGTTCCAGTGCCTCGTCGTGATAGCGGGCATTCATCTGCGGTACCGCGGCCATGGCTTTGACAGTTGCTGCTAGAAAATAAGCCGTGAAGGTAAGCTTCACGTCTTGCTCGGCAAATTCTTTTTTGTGCCAGCGACGGTGTTCGATGATGTTGGACATGTCCATCTCGAATACGCTGGTAACGTGCGGCGAGGTGTGCAGTAAACTTTCAACCATATGCTTGGCAATGGCTTTGCGCATGGGTGTGTGTGGAATCATCGTGCCAACCAGCTTTGCGGCCGGTGCTGACGGAGTATGAGGTGATGGGCTAGAAGCCGGCAGGGCTGACTTGGGCGGCGGGTTTTGTATAAAGTTCAAGACATCTTCGCGGGTCACGCGACCGCGACGCCCTGAACCCCTTATCAGGTCAATGTTCAGATCGTGTTCGCGCAACAAGCGGCGCACAACAGGGCCGACTAAATGGCGAGCGCTATTCTCGAATTCGAGGGAGCTTTGGTCTAGCGCCGCTTTTTCGAGACTAGCTTCCTTAACCGGGGTTTTATCTGCCGCGACTTTCTTAGGCGTGTTGTTTTGTATATTCGCTTTCGATTCGACAGCAGTCAGTCGCCCCAAAACGGCGCTTGGTTCAACGTCGTCTCCGGGAAATTTTAGTATCTCTGCCAAGCGCCCATCGCTCGGAGCGCAAATTTCCATAGTTACTTTGTCGGTTTCCAATTCCAGAACCGGGTCACCTTTGGCCAGTTCCGCGCCACATTCAACAAGCCATTCAGACACCTTGGCTGTGGTGCCCTCTAGTTGATCGGCCGGTAAGGTAATATCAAGATTCGCAGACATAATGTTAACTCCTTACGTTTCGATTAAGTTTTGCATGGTTTCAGCAATGCGCGCTTGTGTCGGAACCGCGGCTTCCAGTAGGTGGATGTTGTGTGGGTTGGGAACGTCGGGCATGGTCAGACGCTGGATGGGCGCGTCGAGGTCAAAGAAAGCCTCGTCAGACAATACCGCTGCAATTTCGGCACCAAAGCCGGCTGTTTTGTTGTCTTCGTGGACGATCAAACAGCGGCCCGTTTTCTTCACTGAGGCCAAGACACAATCCTTGTCCCAAGGCTGCAAAGTGCGCAGGTCAATCACTTCGATACGGTTCTCGGGGTTTTGGGACATCAGCTCTTTCGCGGCTTTCTCACAGCGTTCTACCATGGCTCCCCAGCAAACAACACTCAACTTGTCACCCTCTAGTAGGGTTTTGGCCTTGCCAAAAGGGATAACAAATTCATCGCCAGGATAGGGGCGACGCGCCCAACTGTTGTCTAGCAAGTTGCGGTGTTCAAAGAAAATTGTGGGGTTGTTGTCCCTCAGGGCAAAGCGCAAAAGTCCTACTGCATCCTCAGCATTGGAGGGCATGGCCACTTGCCAGCCAACCTTGTGCGCCCATTCCACCTCGTCACTCATGGAGTGCCAAGGATCACCGCGACGGGCAAATCCACCGGGTATGCGAACCACCATAGGGGCGGCAAACTGGTTGTTGGTACGCCAGCGCATAATGCCCGTATCTGACAGTTGCTCGGCGGCGGGTTCGGCGTATTTGCGGAACTGAATCTCCGGTACCGGCATCAAGCCAGCTAGGGCCATGCCAACGGAGCGGCCGATAATACCTTCTTCGGAAAGGCTGGTATCAAACACTCGATGGCCACCGTGCTTTTCATTGAGCCCTAGTGTGGCCGCGTGGACGCCGCCTTTAGGGCCGACGTCTTCACCAAACACTAGAACTTTGGGGTTGGTATCTAATTCGTAGTCCAAGGTTTTGCGAATTGCGGTGAGCATATTGAGTCGTGAACCCTCAGGCTTAGCTTCGGCGCTGCTGCTTGGAAAGAGAGTGCCTGCAGGAGCGAGACCGCCGCGCAACTGAACCTCGGGTGCTCCATTGCTGTCTTTTTCTGCATACACGTAGCGCTGTAAATTGGCCGTGTCTGGCTCGGGGCGTTGCTTGGCCTTCTCGACAGCCGCCAGCACATTGTCGGTCGCCTCTTGTTCAAGCTTTTGCCATTGCTCGCTACTCATAATCCCTTCATTGCACAGATGTTCTCGCAGTTTGGGTAAGGGGTCGCGGCTTTGTTCGTCAGCAATAAATGCTTCAGGTTTATAGGTTTGGGTGTCCTGAAAAGTGTGGCCGCACAAACGAGGTACTTTTAAACGCAGTAGGCAGGTGCCTTCACCAGAACGAACGTAGTCAACCGCTTCTTTTATCAGGCGCGGCGTTTCCACTGGGTCAGTGCCATCGCCGTCGATAATTTTCAGATTCTTGTAGGCCTTCAAGTTCGCTACTTGATCGCCACCGGGGGTTTGCACTTCTTGCGGTACAGAGATGCCGTAGCCATTGTCTTCAATGTAAAACAGATGGGGCAGATTGTTGGTGGTGGAAATGTTTAAGGACGCCCAAAATCCACTGGTGGACATGGAGGAGTCGCCACCCATGGATACGCCAATAGCGCCCTGGTAGGCGCTATCGTTAAGTTGCTCGCGGTGGTAAACGATCGACTGTGCCCAGCCTGCGATGGGCGAGTATTGAGCGCCAACGCCGCCACACATAGGGAATAGCATAGCGCCTTTTTGTTCCACATTGGGGTAGTTGCAGACCACGCCAATATCTCGTCCATCGCTGTAGCCGCCAGACTTGGCCATGGGCGCTGCCACGGCTTCCTCGATATCGAGGCCGAGGGACAGAACGAAGGGGCGAGAGCGGTAGTAGCCGGTGGCGGCATCGTGGGGGTGAGTTAGCAAGGAACCCAAAAGTATTTGCGCAAGGTCGTGCCCGCGGGCTGAAAATTGATTGAAAACCAACTTGGCAGGTACGAGATCGCGCTCTTCAATAGTGTCCATAGCGCGAGATAGTAGTAATAGATAGCTGATGCTCTGCCAGTCGAAATGGGTATCTGTTGAATCGAGATATTGTTTGCTTACTGCACCCATGTTGCTCCCCTTTATGCATCTTCAGCGTAGGACTGCTGAATGCCGCTTATTAATGTTATGTGAAAAGGGTAGTTTAGGTTTATATGGACGAAATTTGCTTGCTTAATAGCGCCATTGATCCAATAATTGGCAATAATGCGTCAAAATTGGCAAGATTAAGGAAAGGATGTTTCAATGACTGTTGACCGCTATGATGCCGCTATATTGAAGGCTCTACAGCATGAAGGGCGGCTCTCGAATCGCGAGCTGGCCGAGCGGGTGGGTCTCTCGGCAGCACCCTGCTGGCGCCGAGTGAAACGCTTAGAAGAAGAGGGCTACATTCAAGACTATATTGCCTTGGTGAACCCCAAGAAAATTGACTTGCAGGTATTTGCTTTCGCAGAAATTTCTCTTGATAACCATCACCCAGAAACACTTCAGGCCTTCGATGAAGTGGTGCAGATGTCTCCAGAAATATTGGAGTGTCACTCTGTCAGTGGGCAGTGTGATTATCTGTTAAAAGTTATCGCTCGAGATATGGAAGCTTATGAGGGCTTTTTAAGTGGGCGCTTATTGCAGGCAAAAGGGATTCGCTCGGCCAATACGCTCTTCTCCCTTAAACAGTCGAAGATGACTCGCGTATTGCCCATTGAATAGAACGGAAGTGCCGATATTTACCTGAGTTATTCAGGTGAGCATTTCCTCGCAGCCGGTCTCATTTAGCAGTGTATTTACCCTAACTCGGTCAGATTCACTTAAAGACTGATAGCGCTCGTTGATCCACTGTAAACACTTGGCCTGATAAGGAAAGCTGCGCTGCTCCCAGAGTTGCCCATCAATTTCAGTAGACCACGTTTTCTCGCCAGCCTGCACGGCTTTTGCATTCGCCAGTAAGGCAGGAACGTAGACGCGCCCAAGCTCAGTCAGTATTTCTTTCAAGGTGTCTGGCTGGTCTTCTAAGCTGATCCAATCATTGTCTTTGGGCGCTGCTCCAGATTGATCGTTCATCAAGTCTACCCACGCCACGCCGCGAGGAGACACTTCATGAGCCACTCGACGAGAGCTGGGATCGAAACCTACTAGCTGGGTCAGCTGCCCATAAATACCAAAATCTCCGGCACCTGGGCGTCTCCCCAATAAGAAAGGTTGATTGGCTAAATGCCGATTAAGTAGCTCCATAAAACGCCGGTAGCTGGCTTCGATCACAGTTGCGGTACTATCGTTGGAGCCCACATAACTCAGCCGGGAAACTTGTCTCTCGGTAAACATGTGTTTAAATTCCAAGGCTTGCTCATCCGATAAAGTTAGCGCCAAGCCAAGTGGCAAGAGGGTGCCTGCGTTATCTGCATCTTCATCAAAATGCCAGCGATAGTGAAACATGCACTTGGTCATCCATTCATCACCAAAGTCTTCAAGTAGATAATCGATGAATGCGAGAGCCGGGTCAGACGGCAGTACTGACCGCCCCTCATACATTGACTCGAGGCGGCGTATTATTGGCGTTGAGTCACACTCAGCCACTGTTTTGCCATCCTTTCCTGCAAATAAAAAGGTAGGCATAAAAACCATCTTCGGTCGTTCAATCCCCAGTTGTTCCAGCACCGCGTCGGGCATACCTAAGGTCAATGCATAAGGAATACGGCGGTAGCGCATCAGCGCCAACATTTTTTGCGTATAGGGAGAACCTGTACCGCCAATCAATGGTACTGGTGTTTGATTTTCGACCAAAATAGACATAAAAGCACCTTCACTCAGTATCAATATTATTTGTTAATTCATCATCCGCCAACAGATGAAGGATATGCTATTGTCATAAAATGTGCCATTATTATTCTGTTCTTTGATGTTAGATGAAAGTGCTCAATTACGATTTACTAAAGGATAGATAATTATAATGTTTATTTGGCTTTCTGTTGCAGTGATATATGGTTTGTTTCTGGCTTGGTATTACAACTGGTCCGGTCCAATCAAGAATGACGAGATTGAAGCCGGACTGAAAAAATTGTTTGGCAGTTCTGGGGCTAAACATACTGACATTGATGTTGTGCGAAAATTTTTGATGAATGACGATGGTAAAGAATTTGTCATGCAAAATTTTGTTAAATTGCAGAAAGGCCCGCTAACAAACCCTGTAACGGGAGAGCCATCCTATGCGTCTAAGCTGTTATCAAAATATGTAGGTCCGTTTACAAAAGCACTGCTGATACGTGGCGGACACCCAGTATTTGTCGCTCGTAAGGTGGGTGGATATATCGATAGTTGGGAGGCTTATCCGGACCAGCAGTGGGACGCGACATCGATGATGCGCTACAGAAGCCGTCTAGACATGCTTGAATTGGCATCGGATCCTCGCTTTGCCGATATACACCTATTTAAAACCACCGCAATTGAGAAGACCGTTAGCTATCCTGTACAACTCACGCTGTCGTTTTTCATAAAGCCCGGTTTTTATGTGCCAATATTCCTGCTGATGCTGGCTTCCATTGGGCAATTATTAGTAACGCTTTTTTGACCTAGCTGTATTGATCAGTTTTGACGCACATCCGTGCCCTTGAAACGTTTGTAGGCGAGCGAGCTAATTTGGCTGATCTGCTCGCCCAGCTCATCCTTTATTCCATTGTTCTGGCAAGCAAGTTCTTTGATCTCGAGACCTTTGAGTCATAATCCTGCAGGAGGGCTTTCCTATTAGTTTACAGCTTCTTTATGCCGCTACATTTCCCATATACATTATGCTAAATGCTTATAGATTCCTGTTCTAATGGAGGCCTTTCCTGCAGTTGCCTCCGCACTTCTTTTTGTTGGCTTTTGTTGAGGTCGTAGCGGGCATAAAAATACACCGCAAAAATTCCGCCCACAGCCATTACGGGGCCCGCGGCTAGACCTAAACGAAAAACTACGTCGTCTGGAATTTGGCCCGGCACCGCATCGAAGGGCAACCGCACGAAATAGTCCAGTATTATTCCGCCGATAAAAAATGCCACAGAAAAAGACATTTTGGCGAAAAACGAGCGAGCTGAATAAAATAATCCTTCTTCGCGGTGGCCGGTCTCGAGATCGTGTTGGTCCACAATATCACCTAGCATGGCGGGTACGGTCACCGCCCCCATACCAACGCCGAAACCAAAGCCAAAAGTATTCGCAATTAATGCGGGTAGCAACATGGGTGAGCCGTTTTCTGGGAATAAGCCCAAAAGACGAAGGTCTACGGCGAATTGAGCAAAGAATAGGGCAATGATAATTGACCCAATCAGCACCGGCCTGCGATCAAAAATGTGCATAAGTTTAGGGGAAATCGATGCGCCCACCACTATGCCAGGCACAAAAGATAAAGCGAGCCAGCGCATTTCTTCGGGTTTCAGCTCCCAGAAGTAAGTGGCGATGAAAACGTTAAAGGTCTCGTAGAGGCCGCTGGAAACCATGAAAAAAAAGAAACCAACAACGAGGTAAAGATAGTTTCTATTTTTTAAGGTTTTAACAATTTTTCCCAAAACAAGGTAGATAGAAAGCCTTTCCTGATTTTTTCTAGGTTGGCTTAAATAGGGAATACGCGAGTAAGTACCAAACGCACAAAAGCTTACACAAATAAGTATCAATGCGCCCGCAAACAGCGTCAAGGGGCCATAGTAAGACGCTTTTAAGTGGTTAGACACCGCGACACCATCTGCCCCAGTAGTTTCGCCAGAAAGGAAAACTGACCACGCGATAAAGGTGAACATTGCACCGCTTGTATAGCCAATGAGAGCGTTGATGCTGAACACCTGAGAGCGTTCTCGCGGATCATTGCTGAGTTCACCGCCGAGCGCCATGTGTGGAACGGCATACAAGGTGAGCGCCAAGCGCGTAATGATTGACCAAAAAGCCAGCCACGCAAATAAAGACAATTGACCATTGGACGATTCGATTGTATCGGTGGCCGTTATTGCAGCAGGGGGGTTGAAAATCATCCATAAGCCCAGCGCTAAAGGTATCGGAGCGATAAACAGAAAAGGGTGGCGCCGGCCGAATTTGGACTTCCAGCGATCGGACAAAATCCCTACTGAGGGGTCGGACACCGCATCGGCAACCAAGGCCAGTAAAATCGCGGTGCCAATGAGTGAATTTGAAAGTCCGACAGCCTGATTGTAGTAGATGCCAATAAAGGTATTGAACATGGCCATGTAGGCGGTTTCACCAACGGCACCAAGACCGAAGAAAAACTTAGTCCAGTTGCTGAGAACTCTGTGTGGCATAGGTAAATCACTCACAATTACTGATCAGGGTGTTTTATTTTAGTGTCGCTTATCACGGCATCATTTACAGTCAAGCTTCTCTATTATTGGTACCTTATAGTAGAGTTTTTTCAAATGATAGTAATAAATTCACTGGATTCAATATCCTGGCCCAGAATTTTGTTTCATGCCCTTAGTGCTTGATAAGCCTTTGTTATATAGATAAAAACCCAAAATCGCCTAGATATTTATGGTCTGATGTACGGTTCAATGCCAAATATTCATTTGACGTTAATATTAATATTATTATATGTTTATGATACTAGTGATATATATACGCTTTCCTGTGTTATGGATATTCAAAAGATAATAATAACTATTGGAGTAAGAGAGAATGTTTGAATCAAGCAAGATTTTTAAAAAGTCACTGTTGGCGTCTGCTGTGATGGCTATTTTCAGTGCCAATATCGCGCATTCCCAAGATGGTGGATTCATTTTGGAAGAGATTGTCGTGACCGCTTCCAAAAGACAAAAAACGCTTCAAGATACGCCTATCGCTGTAACGGTTACCGGCGCTCAGGCTATCGAGCGAAGTAAAATAGTTGATATTGCTGACTTACAGTCATTGGTCCCTTCCCTGCGAGTGAGTACTACAATCCGATCCGATAACGCCACTTTCAGCATCCGTGGTTTTGGTAATGGCGGTGGCGGCACTGAGCCTTCAGTGGGTGTGAACATTGATGGCGTATTTCGCGCGCGGTCCAGCTCGTCCATATCAGACTTACCCCGAGTACAGCGAATTGAAGTGCTCAGCGGGCCACAGAGTACTCTGTTTGGAAAAAATGCTTCCGCCGGTGTGATTAGCGTTATCACGGCGCCACCCTCGCAAGAATTCGAAGCCGCTGTTGAGGCTACAGTGGGCAACTATAACCAGAAAATCGTCAAGTCTTATGTCAGCGGGGGCGTGACAGACACGCTCGCGCTAAGCGTTTCGGGTGGCATCAATCAGCGGGATGGTTTTACCGAAGCCTTGCAGCCCGGTCTAAAAGACCTTAATGACAGAGACCGTTTTAATCTTCGTGCCCAAGCGCTATTTGAACCCACTGATTCAGTTCGTTTACGTTTGATTGCAGATTATTCTGAGCTCGACGAAGTTTGTTGTACCACCGGCGCTGTTCTCAATGGGCCAACGGCCGCCGTTATCGAAGCTTTAGGCGGCGAGTTGATAACAGATGAAGACCTATTCTCCTACACATCTCAAACCAACGTTGATCCTGAGAATAAGATAACAGACCAAGGGGTTTCACTGCACCTCGACATTGATTATGACAACTTTACACTAACGTCAATTACCGCTTGGCGTAAGAATGAGTCGGCCCCATCCTTAGGTGATGTTGATTATACCAGTGCGGATTTGGCGACGGAATTTGGCACCGAGGAACTTGAGAATTTCAGCCAAGAAATTCGTTTAACATCAACAGGCGATGGTCCGCTGAGCTGGATGGCGGGGGGCTTTTACTATAAAGAAGATATTGCCACTGATGGGGGCCTGCGCTTCGGGGAAGATTTAAGAGGCTACATCGTTACCCTCATACCCGTTCTGGAACTGATTGAGTCTATGGCTGGAATTGAAATATATCCCGCAGGCACACGGGTCTCCACTAGTGCTAGCCAAGAAAACATAGCCTATTCGTTTTTTGGTAGCGCAGATTACCAAGTGAGCGATTCGCTAACATTCACCGCTGGATTGAATTACACCAATGACGAAAAAGCCGTGAATGTAAATCAATATTCCAACCCCGATGAGTTTTCGGCCTTAGATTTAAGCACATTTGCAGGCGGAGCATTCGCACCTTTGGCGGCGGTGCAAATTAGACCTCCGCATCTGGGGCTTCCGAATCTTGTTGAAGACGGAAAAAGTAGCGACGATAAAGTCACCTGGCTTGCTCGAGCCGCCTGGGAAGCTAACGACAACTACAACTTCTACGCCAGCGCTGCCACCGGCTTTAAATCCTCGTCATGGTCATTGGGAATCTTTGGACAACCTTCCCCAGATGATCTTCCGGCCATCCAAGCGGCAGGCATTGCGACCTCAAATCAAACAACCGGTTCTCGGCGTTCTTCTCCGGAATACTCCACCGTGTATGAACTGGGTATGAAAGCCAAGTTTGATCACGGCAGCTTAAACCTAGCCGTGTTTGATCAAAATATTCAAGACTTTCAAACATTGGCTTTTGATGGCGTTAACTTCATTCAAACCAACGCCGGTGAACAATCCGTAAAAGGCGCAGAAATCAACCTAAGCTACGCGCCTAACGCCGAGTGGTTGGTGACACTGGGTGCCACCTACCTAGACCCCATTTATAAAGACTTTACCGGTGCGCCAGCGCCAGTGGGAAGTGGCCTGTCTACCATGGACCGCTCAGGCACTCGTCCTGGTAGTATTCACCCTTTGAGCACAACGGCGACTGTAACTTATAATCTGATGCTTGATAATGGCATTAGTGGATATGTTAGAGGCGAATATATGTACGAGCGTGCGACAGAGCTTAGCAATGACTTTCCGGGTATTTCACGTCAAGTGAATTCCGTTAACGCCAGTGCAGGACTCAATTTCAGCAATGGAATTAACGCTCAGTTATGGGCGCGTAACCTCACCAATGACGAGTACTTTACTGGTGGTTTCGGCGGTGTTTTACAGTCGGGAACAGTGAATTCTTTTCTTAATCAGCCAAGAACTTATGGCTTGAGTGTGGGCTACACCTTTGACTAGGGGCATTCACTAGCAAAGACATAGGCGGCCTTATCGGCCGCCTTTTTTAATCATTGATCGGTCCCTAATGGTGGTACTTTGGCCTTTTAAGTTTAGCCACAGGTTTTTAAAGGGGCCGTGGAACGTCTAAATAAGGTAATTTGTATTTAGAGCATATACAATGTTCAGAGCTGTACTTCTCTTGAGTCGCATTCTTATTGTCATGCGTTGCAAGAAGGAAAACATTTGTTGATTCCGTTGACGCGGTATCTTGCATCACCGATTTAAGCAGGAATAGGCAATATCGAGGAAAAAGTATGAAACCCAAGCTGAGGACAAGAATGTCCCCGGAAGACCGGCGCGCGCAGTTGCTCGACGTTACCAAAGCCCTAATTATAAAAGATGGAATTAACAGTTTTACGATTGAATTACTTTCGCTTGAGGCCGGGGTTAGCATTCCTCTAGTGTATAAATATTTTGATACGCGGCTCGAGTTGTTGCAGGATCTACTGCTGCGGGAATACCTGAGTTTTTTAGGCAATTTAAAGCAGGAATTAAAAAGTGTAGTAGAATTTGATGTGTTAGTTGAAAAACTGGTTAGTGTGAATTTTGACGAAATTTCCAGTGGTAATATTGTTTCAATATTACGCGAGCAGTCGGATGTTAATGAAGTTATTCTCTCCCGTCACAGAAAGGCTCATAGCTCAGACCGATTGATCTTCGAAAAGCTCCAGAATCATTATGGTTATAGCGATGCCAGTTCAGAATTTTTGGTTCGTATTGCCTCTGCGGCTTCCTATGCCGCCGCGGAACATTTCCGAAACTCAGGTGGTGACCGAAGTCAGCTGATCAATAAAACGGTGAAATTCATTTTGGGCGGAATAGGCAACGCTTCTTAGCTAAAAATAGTAAAAGCCTTTTCGAGTGCCAGGCACAAATTATTATTTTCCAATACCTGTTTTAAATTCCTACAGACTCTTTCTTAACTGATAAGCCCCGCTGGGGTTTATTCTTTTTATTCAAGGCCAGAGCTTAGGCCAGCTCTGCTTGCCGCAACCTCAAAATATTTAATGTTCTCTAAAAATCCTCTGTCGATATTATGGCGAATAATTTCTTGACTTCAATTATATGAAACCTATAATAAGAATCGCTTGGAAATGATTTCTTTTGAACACGTATTAGGTCTATATCGAAATTGACCTAAATGCGAACTCTCAATCAATAATAGGAATAACAAGATGAGCTATGCCGGTGAACGGAAAATTATTGACGCTGACAGTCATATCATCGAGCTTGATGATCTGCTGCATAACTTTGCAGATCCAGAAAATCGTCACCTCATACCGCCAATGATGGATCAAAAATTTCTCACAGCGCCCCAAGAGGCACATGATGCCGGCAAGGCTTTATTTGAAAAACGAAAAAATGACCCTGCCGAAGCCGCCAAAGCCGAAGCCACCATGATGGATAACAAAGTGCCGGGCTGGAGTCGGTTTGGGGCGTTTGATTCCGGCGAGCGTTCTAGAGCGATGGACCTCTGGGGTTACAAACGTCAGTTGGTATTGCCCACATTCACTTATCACCAAGTAGGGCACTCCAAAGACACGGCTGTTATGGTAGCCGGCGCCCGAGCGCTAAACCGCGCAATGGGTAACTTTTGTTCGCGCGATAGTCGCCTATTAGCCATTGGTTATATCCCGCTGCGGGCAGGTCCTGAAGTGGCGGTGGAGCTCATGGAGCAAGGTTTTAGAGATGGCTGTTACTCTTTCATGGTAGACACTAATGAGCCCAACCCCGAAGCTCGCTCGTTTACTCACCCCGACTTTGACCCCGTATGGGCTCTGTATGCAGAGCGCGGCGTACCCTTTGTGGTTCATGTTGCAGTAACGGGAGAGTACCAAGCAATTTCCAAGAGTTTCTTTAATAATGGACTAAAAACGGTGGAACTGGGCGGTGATGCACCTGCAGGTGCACTGGGTATGGTTTCCATTGCACAAACTGCGCAAATATTTTTAGCGGCAATGATTTTTGATGATGTGTTTGTCCGCCATCCCAAGCTGAGAGGTATCTCTATGGAGTTTGGCAGTGTCTGGATACCTTCCTGGTTGCAGGCAATGGACGTGGGCCACGATGTGTTCAAGATCTTTACTCCTCATCTGCAAAAACGTGAGATTCCACCCTCGGAATACGCTCGTCGGCACCTGAAGTTTGCGCCTTTTGCGGGCGAGCCCCTGGACTGGGTGATTGGCCAAGTTGGGCCTGACTTAATCGTTTACGCCTCGGATTTCCCGCACCCAGAAGGCACGGGTGACCCTATTGGAAAATTCGAAAGAGAAATGAAAGAATGTGATAAGGAAACGATGGACAAGTTCTATTTCAAGAATATGGAAGAGGTGATGGGTGAAGCTTTACTGGAAGCATAGCAAAACTCACTTTCAAGCGTTTTGCACTAGTTTGGAGACTGGCTCACCATGAATTTTGACCGCAATCAATTTCGTTCTGCACTAGGCCGGTTCTCAACCGGCGTTACCGTGGTGACATCGGATCCAAATGGTTTTGCCGCGTTCGGCATGACAATCAATTCGTTTTCCGCACTTTCACTGGACCCGCCTTTGGTCTTGTGGAGCTTGCAAAATAACTCAGGCCATGCCGAGGCCTGGGGCAGTGCAAGTCATTTTGCGGTGAACGTATTGTCTGCCCAGCAGGAACAAGTTTCAAAAGAATACGCTCGTAAATTTGCACAAACCTTAAAGCCCGGAACTTATCAGCTCAGCTCTACAGGTAGCCCCGTATTGAATGAGTGCATTGCCAGTTTTGAATGTGAGCTCAACTCAAAAATTGAGGCGGTGACCACACTATTATCATCGGCAGGGTATTGAATGTTGTTGAAAATAGGAGTGGTGAACCGCTGATATTCTACGGTGGAAACTACCGAAGCCTCAGCTCATAGTTTGAATGAACTCTAGTTGCGGGCCTTAGGCAGATGTTACAAGTCCGCCAAAAATAAATTTTACCGTGTCCTGAATCTGTTGTTTGCGATTCCCACCGAGCAGGCCAAAAGAGGTATCAACCGCGAGCTGCGCGAGGGTATAGGTAGCTGAGGGCGATTCACTGTTTCTGGTATCGCTAGGCTGCCACCTTTGTTGATATCCACGATGGCACCACTGTGTAAAGTATCACGATTCAAGCGCTTGCTGCTGCGATTATCAAGGCCCACTACCGTGCGTCCATGCGCAAAGACCTTGAGTTTACAGCCTCCCTCGCTAGAGAGCCTATGATACAAAAATCCAATGACTTAAGACTCGTGTATACTAGGTCGCATATTCTTAACCAAAAGACTCTATATGCGAATCAAACCGCCCATCACGAATCTGCTTATCCGAGTATCAAAATCGGGGTTTTACCGAGGTTTCAGTAAAGACGTCACAATCACAGCAAAAATACTGGTTGGCGCTTTGATTTTGTGGGCGATAGCGTTTCCTGAAAATTCAGCCGCGGTTCTTGGCGAGCTGAACACGCTCATTTTATCAGGCTTTAATTATTGGTATGTGTTTGTCATGGCATTTTTCGTGATGCTTTGTTTTGCGCTGGCGCTTTGGCCAAAAGTTGGTAAGCTTCGTTTGGGGTGCGATAAAGACCTGCCTGAGTTTTCGAGTTTTTCTTGGTTTTCAATGATGTTTGGCGCCGGTATCGGCATCGGTATGCTGACATTTGCAACCGCGGAACCCATGTACCACTTTGCTAAGAACCCCAGTACCATCATGGGGCTCACTGATGGCAGTAGCGCAGGCAACGTTCGCGATGCCTACATTTGGTCATTTACCCATTGGGGACTGGCCGCGTGGGCAGCTTATGCCATAGTTGGCTTATCCTTGGGGTTCTATTCCTATCGCCGAGGACTTCCTTTAACCATTCGTTCCGCACTAGCGCCTCTATTTGGCAAGAAACTTTCAGGGCCGATTGGGCATACAATTGACGTGGTGGCGGTTGTCGCAACAGTTCTGGGAATTTCGCAGACCTTAGGCTTTGGTGTAGAGCAGTTTATTTCAGGACTGTCTACCATTGGCGTTGGTAATTGGTTGCATACTATCGATGCAGATGGGAGCAGGGTTTCCTCAAGGACCGGTATTTTTGTAGCCTTAATCATCATCATGGGTGGGTCAACCCTATCGGCACTTTCCGGTGTTGGCAAAGGCATTAAATGGCTATCGAATATCAATATGGTTTTGAGCTTTTTTATTCTTTTCTTCTTTCTGATTTTTGGTTCTACGCTCTTTGGTCTCAATAATTTGTTTGTCGGTGTCTGGGATTATGTGCTGTCCATACCTGGAAATATGTTCACCGTTTGGCCAAAAGATGGTACCGCAAGCGGCGATGCATTGGCGAGCTGGCAGGGAGCATGGACTATCTTCTATTGGGCTTGGTGGATTGCATTTGCGCCATTTGTGGGTGTTTTCTTAGCCCGTATTTCTAAGGGGCGTACCATTCGTGAGTATGTACTTGGGGCGATGGTTACCCCTGCAATGATGTGTTTTGTGTGGTTCGCCTTGGTGGGCGGCACGGCCATTGACCTTGAGCTTTCCGGTGTGGCGCAGGGGGCTATTGCCAATGCTGGCCAAGCCGATCAATTGTTCGCAATGCTTGACGTCATGTTGGGTGATAATGCCGCGTACATGATGTCGCTGGTGATCGTTGTTTTATTACTCACCTACCTCGTTACTTCGGCAGACAGTGCCGTGCTTATTATTAATACAATTAATGCAGGCGGGGATGAGGGACCCAAAGCGCGCCCTCACATCCTATTTTGGGGCGCAGCACTCTCGCTGGTGGTGGGTGGGCTAATCATTGCTGGCGGCTTAAGTGCGATCCAGACCGCAATGGTTATAGGCGCACTGCCATTTAGCTTGGTCATGGTGCTGATGGGTGTTTCGCTCATAGTGGCTATTTACGGTGACCTCCAGAGGGAGAAATATGGTTTGCAAACGATCTATGTAGAGGAATCAGATTCGCCGTAAACAACTGATTTATATTGATTTAATTTTGATTGGGGTGTTGGTTGAAGGAAAAAACTTCGAGGTTTCGATAAAAAGCGCCAATTCTTCGAGAGAGTGAAGCGAGCCCAGAAAGGGTGAGGATAGCCATAAGTTTATTCAGGTTATCCCTCCTTCATGGCTATCTCCCCATTAGAGTTCAATTCCCATTATTCTCGTAATTCGCCCAACAATTGATCAAGCAGATCTATGGCTTCATCGATTTGGGGCTCATAAATAGGGTCGGAATAACAACTGGGGCCTTCAAGCCAAACTTTTGGTGAGTGGTTAGGGTTGTTGGAGTAACTCAATGTTACCTCTTCGTTCGAGTCGTTAATTTTGTCCGCTATCTCGTCAATAGTGCCGGGTAGATTGACGAGTGTTCGATGCGCAAATAGGCGAGCCATTTAAGTACTCCCAAGTGATTTCTATTGTCCTGATAAGTATAGACCTTCAGAATGTCTTTCGGCAGGTGGATTTGCAATTCACCTAAAATCATAAGGGCTGTGCGTATACAAAGTGGGGAAGCTTAGCGCCTCCCTTACTGTGGTTTCTCTTCTATAAGCTTAAGGGCGGCATTGAGCGAAGTGCCGAGGGCTGCATGGACATGAGGCTCAATTCCGACTCTCTCCCATGCTTCCCCAGATACAGGGCTTATGGTTTGCGATATAGGTAAGAACAGAAGCATGCCACTTCCAAGGGGCAAAAACGCCCCAGCGTTTCCGGCGCCCCTGGTTTTTTGGCCGATTAAAGTGCCTCTTTGGGTATTTTTAAGCGCGTAAACGAGTGCTTCAGCGCCCGATGCAGTGCCTTTTCCGGTTAATACGTAAACATCTTTACTCCCGAAAATTTCACTCACTGGTGTTGCAACTGTCCATAATTCCTGGGGTTTTTCAAAATCACGTGTAATGCTGGAAGAGAGGTGGGTTGGTTCGTTGAAAAACTGGCTAGTAAAATAATTCACCCCACGACCTGTGCCGCCGCGAACATTACGCGCATCAATAATAATATTGTCAGCAGAGGAAAGCTTATTAAGAGTCTGAGTGAATAGGTCCTTATTGGCGTAGATTGGACTGGTGATTGTAATCAGTCCGGTATCTTTACTCAGCATTTCACTGGTGATTTTTGTGGTGCCCAAAGGCGTGAATGCGCCCTCATCATGAGCGCCTTGTGGAGCAGAAATGCGGCGCATTTTGGGCACTCTCTTGCCGCCACTTTTTGACGTTCTATGGGCTACTGTTTTTTCAGAGTGCAGTTTTAAATGAAGGTCATGAGTAGCCTCCCAAAGCACATCATTGACGGCTTTTATAAAGCCATCGTCACCCTCGTAAGCAGTGTCATGCACTGTCATACCCCGTAGCGCTGTTGCCGTTTCAAAGGCTAGTGATTTAATGGGGTATCGCGCTTCTATATTTTCAGCCATTACTTTGACGATGCTGTGGTATGTATTCTCACCCGACTTTTTAGCTGCTGATGGTTTACTTGCGGATGGTTTGGTCGCGGGTAGATTAGATTTTGCCTCTGCGGAAGTCGTTGTGAAAATGGAGCCGGTTATTAGAAGTGTCATGCCAACTATTACTATAGGTAAATTCATTTTATTTGCCTTCAATATTGTTGATTTTTTGTATTACGCGAGCACCCCAACTTTTAGTGTCCAGAGATTTCTTGAACGCGGTAAGGGTTGAAAATAAGTCGACTCCAATTTCCCTTTCTATGTCATCTAAAGCTTCAGATATAACATCATTAAGCTCGTGTATTTTGGGTATAAGGGCCTCCGCTCTGCTCGTTAAACTATAAAAGGTACGCCGCTTATCATCGGGATCAGGAGTGCTCATCACGAACTTACGTTCGTGCATGGCTTTGAGTATCTTTTGCGCATGGACATGACTGACGTCCAGTTTTACAGCCATCTGCATCACTGAAAGTCTGTGTGAATCTTTCAGGAACATGATCGTCGAAACCCATGTAGGCTTAAGCTCAGGATCAAGTTCCGCGCAAATATCATGGCCATCCGCCATCATATTCAAATGCAGGTTTCTCAGGTGCCGAGCTAGATAATTTCGTTCACTCATGAAGTAAGGATCTTTATATAAACAAGTTACGTAATATGTTACGTTTATTTTCAGTGATGTCAACAGCTTTCATCCCAGTCACAGGGTTCTTTGCCGAAAATTGAATTTAAAGGTATGGCGTCAGATGTCTTTACAGCAGAATTCGCCTTTTGGAATGGGACGTTCCAAAAGGTGAATGAAGGAATACTTATAGAGTGTCAAAAGCAGAATTCAGATTACTTGCTTTAGTGCAGAACCAGACCCGTGCTATTTTTAAGCTCTCTGAACAATCTCGGGGGTGATATTGCCGGTGGCTTGGTCAAAACGTTCCAGATAATGCGAGTGTTCGGTTCCCATCAAACGATCCCAGACCGTAAAGTAAAAACCGTAATTTCCGTTGCTTTTTTCATGATGCATATCGTGATGGCTTACGGTTGCGAATAGCCCCAAGATAGGGTGTCGGGCCCAGCCCTTTGGAAAAACCTCGTAGCCGCAGTGTGCGAGCGCATTGCGGATGATCTGCAGCAACATCGCCGCGACGAAGGCTACTTCGTGCATGGGAACTAGGGAAAAAAATAGAGGTACAAAAAGATAGACTAACACGGCTTCTGGCGGCGCGAATGAATAGGCTGTAAAGGGCGTAGGGTTGTGTGAACGGTGATGGGTGAGGTGGAAAAAGCGATAGAATTTTTTGTGATGCATCATCCTGTGTGTCCAGTAAAAATAGGTGTCTAGACCTATTGTCCACAGTAGAACTGAAAAAATCAGATAAGCCCAGCCGTAGGTCGCAACGTCTGTGTAAATCTTAAACACCGACGTGCCCCACATCTGAAACAGCGCATATTCGGTGAAGCTGTAGGCGAAAATGAAGACAAAAATGGTGATGGCGGAGTTGCGAATTTCTCGCAGTATTTGCCGATTGCGCCTGTCTGCAGGCATGGGTAGGCGAATTCGCCGATTGCTCAGCATGCCGGCGAAAATCACCCAGGTCAGAAGGAATACACCGCCTGCACCCACTAGATAGCGGAGCCCTTCAATTTGTAGTCCTTCTGGCAAGTTGTTGATAAAGCTTTGAAAAGCACCGAGCAAAAATTCCATGATGTACTCCTGCCTAGCGAGAAGCGTAGGCCTAGTTGTGAACCTTATGTCTGAGTAAACACGGTAGGGAAGGTGTGTGAATTTGTCTGCGCGGCCTTGAAAAAGTCTGATCGATTTCTAAAATGAGGAGGTTTTTTTAGTTCTGATCAGTTCTAATCAGCTTGTCGGTAGTCAAAGATCCTGCCGAAGAGCTTTGAAGGCGCATTTGCTGCCTATACGCGCTTGGAGTCATATTAAAATGAGATTTGAAAGCGCGATTAAAGGGAGCGAGAGAGGAAAACCCCGCATTTATTGCAATGGTCAATATCGGAATACGATTATTGCTCGGATCAGCTAGAGCGCTTATCACGTGATTGAGTCGGTAGTGGTTTAAAAAAGAGGAAAAATTCCTGTACCCCATGGAACGATTAATGAGGTCTCTCAGTTGATGTTCGGGGATGCCAACTACTTTGGAGAGTGATCCAATAGCGAGTCCGTGCTCTGTATATTGGCGTTGCTCTTCCATTATTTCCACTAGGCGCCGGTAGGTTTCCATGTCGCGAGAGTCGATGTTAGGCGTGTGGGTGGCATGCTCTGGGGGCAACTGAAGGGCGAGGGCTTCGGGGTTTAGGCGCGTTAGCCAAAGCACCGCCCAGACGCCCAAGACGAAGGTAAGGGCATAGGTAAACAGCAGTGAAATAAATGGGTCAGCTCCGACTGCGTAGGCTACTCGTTCCGTTACGATAGAGGTAGCCACTACGACGGCGATGGCAATTGCAAAGCCGAACCTCAACTTACGCCGGCTTTCGACTAGGTCTTCTTGGCGGCTCATATAGGCGCGGTAAGCCAGATGTGCCATAAGAACGAGTGTGGCTATAAAGCCAGCGTCATCAAGCCAGCTGGCCCAAGGTATATCGAAACCCAGGTAAGACAATCTCATTGGTGTAACAAGTGCCGCAAATAGAATCGCAACTCCCCACTCTCGCAGCCCTAATTTAAAGTCATCATTGAACAGCGCGAGACCGAACCACCAAACGAAAATGAAGTTCAGCATATCGAACAGACGCAAGGGAATAGCTAGGCTACCGTTCACTCGTAAGGATTCCGAGCCCGTTGACAGGAACAGGCAGATAATAGCAGCGATCAGTGGCAGCGCCACACGCAGTGCGGGAATATGACGACCATCACGCAGAATCAATACGCCAATGGAGAATAAGATGCCGATGGATCCAAAGCGCAAGAAAGCTTCGATGAGTAACATAGATCTCCAGAGTTTAGGGGCATTAACACCCTCAGATTGCTTCAATCTACCCTAATCCTCAGGCCGTGGGAAATCACTGTCACACATCGAGGATAAGCTTGTGGTCAGTTCTCGCGGCTTAGTTAAATTTTGGATAAATTGCTATAATGCTTAGATCTCTGTTGTTGCAGAGCAGCAGCAGTTTTGACAGTATGACAGGCAGCCTCTCGCTTTGGATTAAGGGGCAAATGGTTTGCTAATGTTTAGTTCTTGTTTTGCTCTCTAGCCGTATTGCGAGAGCTCGGTTGTTTTGGTGTTAGTTTGCCCGCGAAGGAGTCATTGTGGTCGATAAAGCCCTGATAGCTTTGATTCACATGAAAGTTATTCAAACATCGCTCTTTCTCGTTTTGAGTGCGCTTATTGCTTTCTCTGCAATTGCAGAAGGTCGCGCGCAGAATAATGGCACAAGCGACGCTCAGCCCGAAATCACTGTGAGCTATTCTATCTCTTCGATTAAACCTTGGGGCATGAACTTTAATGGCATGAATCAAGGCATATTGATAGATTTTGTGCATGCTTTAGAAAAAGAGACTGGACTGCCTTATCGTCTTTCTTTGCGCCCCTATGCCAGAGTTTTTCAGGATCTTTACTCCGGTGAAGCCGATATGGGTTTTGTTTTTGATTCACCCGATATAATTAAGCGTGCCATACGAATTGGCACCGTGATGAACACTACGGTAAGTATCGTGGGACCTGCTGGCAGCACTCCATATCGCTCTATGGCGGACCTCAAAGGTTTAAGTGTCGGGGTAATGAGAGGAAGTAAATATGGAAAAGAGTTTGACTCGTTTAAGGATTATACGGAAGTCAGGGTGAATACCATTCGCCAAGGGGTGTCGATGTTAATGGCGGGGCGACTAGATGCAATGGTCGCAACAAGCCATACTCTGGAGTGGGGTATGAGAAGCTCGAATGTGGATGAAGGTGATTTGACTAAATTGCTAGTCATTCAAGGACCCGTTGTGGGTTTATATCTGTCGAGAAAATCTATCCACCCTCAGGTTGAGAAAATATACCGGGAGGCTCTTGAACGCTTAAATGATGGCAGAAATTTAAGCGAACTTTATGGCCCCAAGCCTACATTTCCTTAGATCGTAATCCAAGCCCGCCAATTCCCACCAGTTCCCGCCGGCTTCGCTTGAGGCGCCGTTGGAGCTCATGGTAGTGTGAACAGAACTTAAATGAGGCGACTATGACCAGCAGCAACAACTCTTTCGAAGCATACCTCTCGCAAGCTCAGTGCATCATTCTCGATGGCGGATTAGCCACTGAATTGGAGGCGCAAGGGCATGACCTTAGCTCTGCCTTGTGGTCTGCCTTGTTGCTGCGAGACAAACCTCAAGCCATTATCGATGCACACAGGGCATTCTTCGAGTCTGGATCGAACTGTACGATAAGTGCCAGCTACCAGGCTACGCGCGCTGGATTGATGCGCTTGGGCTTAAGCGCAAACGAGGCAAGGGAGCTCATAATAAAATCGGTGCAACTAGCTGCCACAGCACGTGAAAATTTCATGGAGAGCCGAGACCACGAAGGAAGGGTTCCCTTGGTTGCGGCAAGCGTTGGTCCTTATGGTGCGTCTTTAGCGGATGGTTCTGAATACACCGGCGAATATGGCATGAGTGATCAAGCGCTGGCAGACTTCCATAGAGAGCGCCTGCATTGGCTCGATGGCAGCGGCGCAGATGTACTCGCTTGTGAAACAATTCCGAGCTTACAAGAAGCGAAGGTTTTACATGATTTACTGAGTGAAGTGAACTCGCCGGCATGGGTTTCATTTTCTTGTAAAGATGGCAAGCACTTGAATGACGGCACGCCAATTCAAGCTTGTGCTCATTTGTTCTCGGGCCACCCTAGAGTTAAAGCCATTGGGGTGAATTGTACTTCTCCGAAGTATATCAACTCTCTAATTCAAGAAATTAAAAACGCTACGCCGGAGCAGAATGTTGTGGTATATCCAAACTCGGGCGAAATCTATGACGCGGATGAGAAAAGTTGGCACGGTACGTCTTCACCACTTGAGTGTGGTGTGGCGGCTATAACTTGGCGGGACAGCGGAGCGAATATTATAGGCGGTTGTTGCCGAATGGGGCCGGATCATATCAGGGAAATTCAGCAGCATTTGGCATAGATCGTACAAGTTTGAACGACAGAAATTCCGTCCTCATTAATATGGGTATGCCATGAAATTACTGATTGTTCTTACACTGATTTTGGCATGCGGTGCCTGTAGTACTGGCCAATTTTACAGCCAGGCATTTTTGGGGCAGGCCGATCTACTAATAAAGCGCAAAGCGATTGAAAAAATATTGCTCGAAGAAGGTCTGGCGCCAGATGTAAGAGACAGGCTTCAGTTTGTACTGAAACTCAGGTTTTTTGCTGAAGAGGCCTTAGGTCTGCCAGTTGGTAATGCATACGCTACTTACAGTGACCTGAAACGCCCATTTGCACTCTGGAATGTTTACGCTGCACCTGAACTATCTTTAGAGTCTCAGCGCTGGTGTTACCCCTTGGCAGGTTGTTTTGCCTATCGAGGATATTTTGCAGAAGAGAGCGCTCAGCAAGAAGCCGAGGTTTACCGGAAGCGTGGTTTCGATGTCAAAGTAGGTGGTATTTTGGCGTACTCAACGGTGGGTTGGTTTAATGACCCCGTTCTCAATACCTTTATTTTGAAAAGTGAAGCTTATCTCGTGGAACTGCTTTTTCACGAATTGGCCCATCGGAAAATCTATATTAAGAACGACACTCCATTTAATGAAAATTTTGCAACGGCTGTTTCATTGCTGGGCTCCGAGCTATGGTATCAAGATCGCGCTGATAGCTCTGCTTACGAGGAGTATAGGATACATAAGATAAGACAACAGGCGCTTATCAATCTGGTTTTGGATTATCGCGCCCAATTGAATAGGGTTTTTTCAAATGGAATATTGTCAGTGGCCGAAAAGCGCAAGAATAAAAAACGTATTATGCAAGCCTTGCAGAAGGCCTACCAAAAACTGAAGAGTGCTAGGGAATGGGATGGTCGTTACGATTACTGGCTTGGCACAATGAATAATGCCAGCATGGCCACGCTTTCGAATTACCAGAGTCTAGTGCCGAATTTTCTCGCGCTTTTCGAAAGGTCCGGTCGTGACTGGTCAATTTTCTATCAGCGAGTGGAAAATATCAGTAGGTTGGATAAATTAGCTCGGCACAAGGTCTTAAGCGCTTACCAATAAACATCGGGTGCTTAGCAGGGTCTGGCTGCTTACGGGTGATTTTTATCCCGTATCGCTGCTTGTTATGACATGCCAACCCGAACACAGCCCTTGCCCGCTTTTTTTGCCGTGTAGAGGGCTTCATCGGCTTGTACGAAAAGATTTTGAGCGTCGATCAAACCTCCCATTGATAAGCTCATGCCCGCACTGGAGCTTAGCTGAATGGAGGTTCCATCCACCGAATCTAAACTGAAGACTCTATTTACTATTGTCTCCAAGCGTAACTTGGCAATATTCTCATCTTGAGTATCATTGAATATAACCGCAAACTCATCACCGCCAAGACGTACAGCCAAGTCGGTACTGCGGATGTTATGTCTAATTATGCGAGCGACTTCTACAAGTACAGCATCACCTACGGCGTGGCCAAGTGTATCGTTGATATTCTTAAAATTATCGAGGTCTAACAAACCTAGTATAACGCCACTGTTATTATCACTTGCTTTTTGAAGTGACTCTGGAAGCTCTACATCGTAAGCTCTTCTGTTGGCTATCCCTGTCAAGCTATCACAATAGGCTTCGCTGCGTATTTTTTTTGATCTCCTACGCTGCTCGCTGACATCTTCCGCCGTTACAACGAGGCTGCCATCAGGCAGGTACCGAGCGCATAGTTTTACAATCATCTCGTTGGAAAGCGCCCAGTCAAGTTCAAAAGTACCGCCTTTCAGACCTTCGAGAATAATATTGAGTCGTTCTTCTGCCAGACAATTAATGTCCCCTTTTCCGTAGAGACCAACGCGAGCATCTCTCAGGAGAATTTCGCTTATATTCATCCCTTTTTTGAACATGTTTCGCGGGTATTCTAACATCTCTATATAAAGTTCATTCCAGGCGACTATGTTTAAATCTCGATCGTAGACCAAAACTCCTTGGCCAATATTATTTAGTACGGAGGCCAAGAATATGTGGTTTTGCTTCGCTGCTTGTTCAGCCTTCTCCAGTTTTTGATAAGACTTGTCTAAGTCCCTATCCTTAGCGTCGGCATCTCTCCTATCAAAAGATGCGGCGATCAACAGCGGCGTTTCCTGAGATTGAATAACATGGGCATTGAACGAGGTGGAAATGAGTGTGCCATCTTTTGCTTTGTGGTACTGCCTGTGATCATAAATTGAACCCATTGATCGCAATTCGGCAATGACTTCGTCTCTATCCTTTGTATCCGCCCAAATATCCAGGTCCAGGGCCGTAGTGCCTATCATTTCTTCTTTGGTATATCCCATCAAGTTCAACATAAAATCGTTGGCGTAGACATAACGGCCTTCTTTGAATTCCGTTACGGTTACCGCGCATGGTAGGAGGTTGAGAGTTTCTTCCAGTAAGCTCTGGCTCACTTCTTTCGCCTGTTCCGCCTTTCGTTGTGTGGAAATGTCTCTAAAACTTGTGCAGTAAACTGTCTCGCCTTGCGAATCGAATATTTTGGTTTTGGAACTAAACCAATTTGAATCTCCGTTAGGCTTTTCCAACATGAATTCATTATGAAAAAATTTGCTGTCGGGATTGTCTAGATCATATTGATTAAAAGGCTCGAAGGTATCGATATTATTCTTGCGAATTTTCTTGAAAAAATCATCGCTATTATTTAGATAATTCAGGGTGGCATTAGCGTCGCTTAGCCCGAGCATATCGACACAAGATCTATTCACAAAAAGTGTATTGTGCAGCCCTTTATGTATAAGAACAGCATCGGATACATGATCCAATAGGAAATATGACTCCTTCATGTAGTCTCCGTGACTTAGGTCTTAGTTTTTATTAGAGGTCCTGTATGTGCAAGTCTAGCCGAGAGAATGTCCACCTAAGTGTCGGTCTGTGAGAATTTAAGGCAATGAGTTGGCTATCTATAGGGTATAGGAAGGAATAACGCTGCTGTCAAATTTCTTACTGCTGATACAAATCAATCGTTTACTGCTCAATGTTTCAATTTACCTCTGGTATGAGTGGCTCTGCTAGGTTCCACTGCAGAGCCATCTCATAGCTATACTATTTCAAACAATTGGTATTTTCTTTTCCCTAGTTTGACTAAGTAGAAATGTTCGAAAATAGCGGCTTCCGGCGCAAAGCTGTCAATGGCGCTTACATCTAAGTTGTCAGGCAGAGCAATACCATTCACCTGTATCGCATTGCGCGATAGGGCATCCTTAACTTGCTTTCCAGAATTCACCATACCGCTTTCACTTAGAATCTGGGGGAGTGACTGGTCGCCTAGCGCTCCACGAGACAGGACTTTATGAGGAATGCCATCCATTTTTAACTGTTGCCAATCAGCTAAGCTTAAAGTATCGAGAGACCCATTGAAGAGAGCATTGCTTATGCGCTGTGCGGCCGCCAGGCCTTCGTCGCCGTGGACCAATTGAGTTACTTCATTTGCCAAAACTTTCTGAGCCTCACGACCCGGCCCATTTTCAGCGATGGCGCTGTCGATTTCGTTGATGGTCTTATTATCAAGGAAAGTGAAGTAACGCAGGAAGCGACCCGCATCGTTGTCAGCGGTATTGAGCCAGAACTGGTAAAAGGCATAGGGAGAGGTTTTTTTGGGGTCGAGCCAGATGGCCCCAGATTCGGTTTTGCCAAATTTGGTGCCGTCACTTTTGGTGATCAGAGGCACGGTAAAGCCAAAAACTTGCTGATTGTTCATTCGACGGGTAAGACTAATACCCTCGGTAATATTACCCCACTGATCTGAGCCACCAATTTGCACGGTGCAGTCATGCCGCTTGTTGAGCTCGGCGAAATCGTAGGACTGCAAGAGCATGTAAGTAAACTCAGTGAAGGAGATGCCTGTTGAGTCGCGGTCAATACGCTGTTGAACAGATTCTTTCTTGATCATCTGGTTGATCGAAAAGTGTTTGCCCACATCGCGAAGGAAATCCAACGTGCTAATCCCACCAATCCAGTCTAGATTGTTAACCATGGTGGCAGGGTTTAATTCACCCTTAAAATCGAGGAAGCGCGAAATTTGTCCCTGCAAGCGATTCACCCAGGCCAGCACGGTATCTTGAGAATTAAGTTTGCGCTCTTCTGCCTTAAAGCTTGGGTCACCAATCAAACCGGTGGCGCCACCCACTAAGGCAATGGGCCTGTGGCCTGCCAGTTGGCAGCGACGCAAAATTAGCAAAGGCACTAAGTGGCCCAAGTGCAGGCTGTCGGCCGTGGGGTCAAAGCCACAATAAATTGCTCGGCTGCCACTGGCCAGATGTTCTTTTAGTTCATTATCGCCGGCCATTTGGGCAACAAGTCCGCGGGCTTGCAGATCAGCAATTAGGTCAGTGGTGGGCACTATGGTTCTCCTGAGGAACAAGGTTCGAGTAATATTAGGGTAAGAATTGCAGGCGACATTTATAGCCCAGCAGGCCTTCAGGTGTCTATCGTTGTATTTGATGATGGAGAGCTTTAGCGCCGGAGGTTTTTTTGGCAGAACCTTAAAGAAAGTTTCGTCTCATCTATTTAGTGGATACCCTCAGATTTGCTAGTAAGGGTACACTCGGGCATTGACTAATAAAAAAACGCATTGGAGATGCTATGCCAAGCTTATTACTGTTTGTTGCTATCTTTCTATCGAGTATCGGCGTAGTCGCGGGCGGCAATCCCTCTCAAGCACCCAATATACTTTTGATCGTGGTGGACGATGTAGGTTTTACCGACCTTGGTAGTTTTGGCGGTGAAATTGAAACTCCCAATTTGGATAAACTTGCCTACGATGGCATGCGTTTTACCAATTTTCATACCGCGCCAACCTGCTCTCCAACTCGCGCAATGTTATTGACGGGGGCAGATAATCATTTAGTTGGGCTCGGTAATATGCACGAAGAGCTTTCTCCCAATCAGAAGGGTCAACCCGGCTACGAAGGTCATTTGAATACCCGGGCGGCGAACTTGGCTGAAGTCCTCAAACAGCAAGGCTACAACACTTACATGACAGGTAAGTGGCATTTGGGCTTGGAGGCGTCACAGAGCCCAGCCGCGAGAGGATTCGAAAAGTCTTATGCCCTGCTGCATGGGGGCGGCGGACATTTTGACAATCTAGGTATGTTTGGCCGGTCTGCAAAATATCGAGAAAATGATCACTTGGTTGATCTGCCTAAAGATTTTTACTCGACACGTTTCTATACTGAAAAAATGCTGGAATACATTGGTCAGAGAGGCGAGGAAGAAAAACCATTCTTTGCCTATTTAGCCTACACCGCCACCCATTGGCCCTTGCAGGCGCCTGATCAATCCATCGCCAAATATGAAGGCCGCTATCATCAAGGCTACGACAAACTGCATCAGCAGCGAATTGATGGTGCCATTGCCAAAGGCGTGGTGCCTGCCGATAGCCAAACGGTGCCGCGCTTAGAGGGCGAGCCCGCATGGGCCGATGTGTCGGCTAGTCAACGTCAGCGTGAGGAGCGTAAGATGGAAATTTACGCTGCCATGTTGGATGACGTCGACATCTATGTAGGTAAGCTGATATCGCATTTAAAAGCGATAGGGGAGTACGACAATACCGTAATATTTTTTATGTCTGACAATGGCGCGGAAGGTCATAATGTGGAGCATGGCTTGGCGGAGTTGGTCCCCTGGATAGAAAAATGTTGTGACAATCGTTACGAAAATATGGGAAAGGCCGACTCCTATCTATTGACTGGGCCAAACTGGGCTCGAGCGAGTACGGGACCTACGAAAAATTTTAAAGGAGCCACCACCGAAGGCGGTATTAAGGCGCCGGCCTTTATTGTTTATCCCCAGATAAAATTTGAAAACTCTTTGCAGTCTCAATTCAGTACCGTACAAGATGTCATGCCAACCATACTTGAGTTGGCAGGTGTAGACGCGCCGGATGGAAAATTTATGGGGCGAAACGTACTGCCTATAACGGGCCGTTCGCTGTTGGCCCACCATGATGATGCTTCTACACCAATTGAGGCTGGCTGGGAGCTGATGGGAAAACGTGGCTATCGCCACGGTGATTGGAAACTGGTTCATTTGCCCGCGCCCTACGGCTCTGGGAATTGGCAGCTCTATAATTTGGCGGAAGACCCTAGGGAACAGCGAGATCTATCTTTGGCGCATGCGCAGAAGTTAAAGGAAATGATTGCTGGCTGGGAACGATATGCCGAAGCGAACAATGTTATTTTGCCAGATTGGGTCAGCGGCTATTAATAGTATTCGATATCCATAATTCAACCTTGAATCTGTCATGGTAAATAAAGGTTTGGCTTTATCATCTACTCAGACGATACCCATTATCCCCTCAAGGTCTATACTAATCTCAGCGTGAAACCTCCTTCGTGCTTTCGTATAGGCCTAAGGGCGCACGAAGAACCGCTTTTTTTTCTTGGGTAGTCACTCCTCGGCCTCTCTTATTTCGATAAGAGGGGTTTTTTTATGTCAAAACATGAAAATATTTAACGTGTTAAGCGATATTCATCTCTTTAGATGATAGTCAGCTGGTTAAGGCAAGTGTAATTTCTACCACGCTAGTCTTACATAAAAATCAACCTGAAGTATTAATGTGGATCATTTTTCATTGTCAGTAACTTCAGAGTATCAGGAGAACAAGATGACGAATAAAGTACAAGTAAGAGATAACGTTGGCGGACGTGCTCTGTCTGGCGCCATCCATGGTGTAGTGGCCGCTTCTTTGCTGCTGCCCGCGCTTGCCATTCAAGCCGATATTCTTGAAGAAATAGTGGTCACGGCACAAAAGCGTGAACAGAGTATTCAGGATGTAGGTGTTTCCGTATCCGCATTCTCTGGCGACCAAATGAAAGCCTTAGGCGTGACAAGCACAACGGAAATTACCCAGCAGATTCCTGGTTTACAGGTGAATTCCTGGTCTCCCACCCTCACTACTTTTAACTTGCGCGGCATCTCGCAAAATAACTTTACTGACAACTTAGAAGCGCCAGTGGCTGTTTATAACGATGAAGTTTACATCGGTAGCATGAACGCTATTAGCGGGCAGTTGTTTGATGTTGAGCGGGTTGAAGTTCTGCGTGGACCGCAGGGAACCTTGTTTGGTCGAAATGCAACGGGCGGTTTGATTCACTACCTGAGCCGACCTGCCGCGGAAGAAGAGCTCAACGGATATTTTGAAGCCTCTTTCTCCGAATACAACAAAAAATCATTTGAAGGCGCCGTGGGCGGTGCACTGTCAGACACCGCGCGCTACCGTTTGTCGGCGCGCTGGGAAGAATCTGACGGTTACATTGAAGCGCAAGACGGCCCTAGCCCTTTGTATACTATAACCGAGGGCGCAATTGGCAACCCAGGTAAAGCCGCTCGTGATCTACAGGGTTCTGACGGCTACGCTTTACGCGCTGGTTTTCAGTTTGACCTTAACGATGACGCACAGCTTGATTTAACCTTTAAATATACCGAAGACAATGATGTTGCCACCGGTGGTTACATATTCCTAGATACAGGTGGAGACCCCGCGACGGGCTTGGGCACGGAAATAATTAACGACTCCCCATTAACCGGGAAATCTGATGAGCACTATAACAACACCGAAGGTTTTTTTGAGCGAGAAGTTTTCAGCTTCACCGGTAAGCTTGTCTGGGACCTCAATGACGAAGTAGAGTTTGTATCGATTACTAACTATACCAACATGGAAAAAGACTATTTAGAAGACGGTGATGGGCTAGGTATTTCCGCCATCGATTTTCAAAATACGGTAGACCCCTATACGCAGTGGTCTCAAGAATTCCGCTTCTCTGGTGAGGGTGAAAATTCTCGCTGGCAGGCTGGTGTTTACTATCTGAGTATGGACCTAGACCTTGTGCAAACTGTATCGGGTGAATTGTTCTTTGGTTCGGCAACGGCTAAGCGTGAAGTAACGGTCGATTTGGAATCTACTAACTGGTCTGTTTTTGGTCAATACGAATATGATCTCTCGGAAAAATTAACTCTTATTGCCGGTTATCGTTTTTCACAGGATGATAAAGAAATTGATTTCACCAATGACTTCTCCGACCCATCTGATCCAACGCGAGTTGAACCTGAACTGTTTGATTTCAAACAAGCTCTGATTGACGAAGGAATGGGCGCCAATTTCAGCCAGATTGATTACGGCGACTACGCGGCTCGTTTGCAGTTAGACTATCGTCTGAACGACGATACCTTGGTATTTGCTTCGTATAATCGTGGCATTAAGGGTGGGAACTGGTCTCCGAATCAAAATGTTTTTGCTGGTCAGCTTGAATTGCAAACCATTCGTCACGACGAAGAAACTTTACATGCTTATGAGCTGGGAATTAAAACTGAATTCGCTGATGGTTTGGCCCGTCTAAATGCAACCGCTTTCTATTATGACTATCAAGATTATCAGTCTTTCTCTTTCACAGGTTTTACCCCTTCTGTTGCCAATAAAGATGCTACGGCACAAGGTGCTGAACTGGAGCTGTTCCTAACACCTGGCGATTCTTGGGACTTCATTTTTGGCCTGTCTGTAATGGATTCGGAAGTTGATGATGTAGATACGGCTATTGATGGTGTAACGGTAGATGCAGAGTTGCCGAGTGCGCCGGGTTACAGCTTTAATTTCCTAGGCCGTAAAAGCTGGACCTTGGGCGAAGGAGACTTAGCCTTACAAGTAGACGGCGTGGCTTATGATGAGCAATTCCTCGAAGGGCACAATTCCTTGGCATCCACTGAAGATTCTTATTCCGTGTGGAATACCAGCCTCACTTATACCACAGAAGAGTGGCGTCTTAGCGCTTGGGTTAAAAATCTGACCAACGAAGAGTACCGGGTGTATAACCTAGACTTTGGCGCTGGTGGATCTACGGCCATGTACGCCCCGCCTCGTTGGATGGGTGTGACCGCTGCTTATAGTTGGTAAGTGGAACTTAACTTAGTCAAAAGCCCAGACTTGTTTCTGGGCTTTTTTTTGTCCTAAGTTATCAGCAAGTCATTACATTAGATGATTTTAAAATGTTCTCAGAGCCATTATCGTTAAATTCAATATCTTGTGACTAAAGCAACGAGGGCTTGGTCACTTATGAACATACTTAAAAGGTACAAGGAGACCCCATGAGTTATTACGAGGCCATTATTGGCGGAAGAAAAGTTGATGCTGATAGCCATATAGAAGTGATTAATCCGTCGACGGGCGAACGCGTGGGAAGCTGCCCAGATTGTACTGATGAACAGTTGGACGCGGCCGTTGACGCGGCGGGAAAAGCGTTTAAAACCTGGTCCAAAACCAGCGATCAAGAGCGCGTTAATGCACTCAATGCCATGGCCGATTTTGTTGAAGCTAATGCAGAAGAACTTTCTAGGCTACTGACACAGGAACAGGGTAAGCCTCTGAAAGGTGTTGGTTCTGAATTTGAACTGCAAGGTTGCATTGGCTGGTTGCGTGCCACTGCGGGTATGTCACTGCCCGTAAAAACCTTGGAAAACAGTGATGAAAGGGAGGCCTTGTTGTTTCGCAAACCGGTGGGTGTGGTAGCCTCAGTAACTCCCTGGAACTGGCCACTGATGATTGCAATTTGGCATCTGGCGCCCGCCATTCGTGTGGGCTGCACTGTTGTGATTAAACCCGCCTCCAATACACCATTAAGCACATTGCGAATGGTGGAGATATTAAATGAAGCCTTACCACCAGGTGTGCTCAATGTTGTCACGGGCGACGTCGGTCACAAGCTGCCAAGCCACCCCGGCATTAGTAAAGTTGTGTTCACGGGTTCTACCGCCGTGGGTAAAAAGGTCATGGCTAATGCCTCAGCCAGTTTAAAGCGTTTGACTCTTGAGCTTGGTGGTAATGACGCGGGTATTGTATTGCCGGATGCCAATATTTCTGACATCGCCGAGGGCTTGTTTTGGGGCGCCTTCATCAACAATGGTCAAACCTGTGCTGCCTTAAAACGTCTTTATGTTCATGAATCTCAATACGATCAAGTGTGTGAAGCCTTGACAGAAATTGCGTCTAGCATGCCTATGGGAGATGGCCTGGACGAGAACAATATTTTTGGCCCTATTCAAAACAAGTCTCAGTTCAACCTTGTATCCGAGTTGGTAGAGGATGCTAAAGCCCAGGGCGGTCGAGTTCTCTGTGGTGGCAAGGCAATAGAAGGAAAAGGTTTCTTTTATCCCTTAACCGTATTGGCTGATGTCACCGACGGTATGCGCGTTGTGGACGAAGAGCAGTTTGGTCCGGTTTTACCGATTATTAAAT
>Ga0209184_1000277_pt1 | contig 63800 bp, 60 predicted proteins | sample EN8Hudsemesocosm_2_FD_184627 | JGI IMG/M metagenome (GOLD analysis project Ga0209184, IMG submission 184627) | Methane-oxidizing microbial communities from mesocosms in the Hudson Canyon - EN8C Hudson Canyon (SPAdes) (version 2) | ecosystem: Environmental > Aquatic > Marine > Cold seeps | place... | reverse complement strand
AAAGGAAGATCGTGATGCTGTTTGCCATCACAGACGGCTCCTAAAATTTCTAAATATAAACCATAGGCCACTAGGTCAGTACTGTCGGTAATGGCGATAATGGCTTTGGGAGCCACCAAACCTGCGTCACCTGGGCCGGTGCCCACTACAAATAATTTTGTCATCTTAATTCTACTAGAGTTATATTTCTTCAATGAGCGATAGAGGAAAACTGCGGGCGATGGCACAAGTGGCTTTGGCGTTTTTGTGTTTGATTAACACCAGTTCACTGATATCTCCCGTCATCTTTAGGGCACCATACAAGGCAGCAGATTCTGCCACCCCATAAACCCCCACCACATTAAAAACGTATTCAGACTTACTGCTTAACAAGGATTCCATAGCACCCAACTCAGTGGTATCCCAGGTCTTAAACGGTTTTTTTAAGTCTTTAGCCAGTTCAATTAAAGCCACTTCATCCGCTTTAATATCTATGCTGTTGATACTACGAATATCTTCCACCTCAAGGTTCGCTTGTAACAAACATACCTTTAACAAAGTGGATAGGTATGCTTTTGGGCAATTACGTTCGCACCCCATGCCCACCGTATAAATTGGCTTTAAATAGGGTTTGGCTGTGGTCACCACCAATTGAGCGGACAATAGTTCCGCAATATTCTGGCCCCAATCATTGGCGCCCCCTTCGTGGCCAGACAACAAGGGAATGACAAACTTTCCCTGTTCATCCAATACCAAAACAGGCGGGTCCTGATGTTTATTTTTTATGACAGGGGCCAGGGTTCTTACCACTATGCCCGTGGCACAAATCATGACTAAACGGTCGCCATGGTTAAATGCCTTTTGCACGTATTCACGGAAAGGTTTGGGTTTAAAACACACAACACTTTCCGGCAGTTCTTTTTGTAACCTTAAGGCCAATTTATGGCCCGCCAAAGTTAAGGCTATAATTTTAATCATGAACGGCCACGCTGTTTACGCAGTACGATAAACAAGGAAAAATAGGGGCCGGGCTCGTGGTCTAAAGTAGAGACGTTTTCCACAATACGTTCATTATCTCGGCCTATGTATTCAAGGTAATTGGCCTCATGAAGTCGATTGCATTCCTTTAACAATTTAAGAATATTTGGACGGGCACGCCCTGCCTTCATGATGACAACACTATCCTGGTTAAGAAGAGTTTGACGTATTTTCTCATCACTGTGCCGTCCGCTAATCACGGCGTAGGACTCTTTGAGCATAGTGAGCGGTTGTTGTAATTTTGCCGATGCCCCATGAGGGGAGGCGATACCGGGTATTACCTGGCAGGGGTACTCCTTTTCAATGCGCTCTAATAGATAGGCAAATGATCCAAAAAATAACGGGTCTCCTTCACATAAAAAAGCCACGGTTTTATTTTCTTTTAAGTGCCCTTTTATCACCAGTGCCGCTTCATCATATATAGCACTGCCGATTGCGGGGTTTTCACTCATGGGCATATAAATGGGCATCTCAATCTGGCCTGCTAACAGGTGGTGTTGAGCAATGTTTCTAGACTGGGAATCACCCTCGCCATTCACCAGAAAACACACCACTTGAGAAGATTCGATGATACGAGCCGCCTTTAGGGTAATGAGTTCAGGGTCACCTGGCCCCACACCCACCCCATACAAACAAGCCGAAGCACAATTGTTTTCACCCATCTAATAGCCCGCCTCGTTTGACAAATTTAAACAAGGTCACGGGCAAGGTCGGACGATATAATAACTGCCCCGCCAAACTGCCACCGCGTGAAACCGCTATTTGTGACGTCTCGTTTATTGAGTCAATATGTTCTTCACGATCTTGTAAGAATTTTATAAGCACTTGCTTGCTGGTTTCCATGACACTGCTGGCCACTAACATTCCGCCTTCTGGCAACCGATCCCAGACCAGTGCTAATAATTCTGTCAGCTCGCCGTCGCTGCCACCAACAAATACTTTGTTAGGAGCAGGTACCTCTGCCAAAATCTCAGGCGCTCGTCCGGCAACCACATGCAGGTTACTGACGACTCCAAACTTCTGTCGATTTTCATTAAGGCAGGTTAGCCGCTCTGGGTGGTGCTCTATGGCGTGCACTTGGCATTTTTTGTTCCAGTAAGCTAACTCCACCGCCACCGATCCACAGCCGGCACCAATATCCCAAAACACATCCTCATTGGCCGGTTGCAACAGAGACAATATATTCAGTCGTACTTCACGTTTGGTGATCATGCCCTTGCCAGCGCTGCTATCGGTGACAAAATGTTCATCGGCTATGCCCGGAAATTCGGGGAGATGATTACCTGTGCCACTGGTTTGAATAACGCTCACATGCAAAGCATCAAATTCGATCTTTAAATTAACAAGTTCACTTGCAATAAAGGAGCGTACCTTTTGCTTCTTGTAGCCCAGTGCCTCACACACAGTAATACTCGATTGGCAGAAACCTGCATTAATACACTCTTGAGCCAGAACCTTCGGAGAACTGTTTTTGTCGGTTAAAATCACCAGTGTTTGATTTTGTTTTAATTGGCTGCGTATTTTTTCAAGGGGCCGTCCGTGCAGGCTTAAAACATCCACATCTTGCAGTGATAAACCCAATACATGGCAGGCTGATTGAATACTGGAAACCGCAGGGTAAAATTGAATTTGTTTGGGTGAAAAGTGGCGGCCAAACCAGCCCCCAATACCATAAAACAAAGGGTCACCTGAAGCCAATACTGCGATACTTATGGACTCAGAGATATCATCTTCGTCAGTCAAACCGTTAATCCAAGTGAGTAATTCAGACAATGGGGGCAGGTGTTTGGTTTGCTGATTAGTCAATAAACTTTCCACTACATTTAATTGCCTAGGTGAAGCGATGACCCATTGCACATTCGCCAATGCAGTTTGAGCCTGGTTCGTTAACTCTGCATTTTGATTAACACCCAGACCAATAATGTGAATTAGAACCGTCATGGATTAATACCATTCCCCATGGTTGCAGCGTAACAAAGCATTACAGGTAGCGGCCGATACCGCACTGCCCCCTTGTCGGCCTAGCAATGTAATGCATTCAATGCCCAAATTCTTATGGCTTTCCCACAAGGCCTGTTTAGATTCGGCCGCCCCCACAAATCCCACCGGCATGCCGATGATCACTGCAGGTTTTGCTGCCCCTTGCTTAATCATTTCTAATAACCGAAACAAGGCGGTGGGGGCATTGCCTATTATCACCACACTGCCCTCCAAGTGATCCGCCCACAATTGTAGGGCAGCCATGGAACGAGTTTCCCCCACGGCTTTCGCCAAGTCGGGCACTCGCGCATCGTTTAAAAAACACCGGGGCAGGTTTTTAATCATGCGTTTGGTGATGCCTTGTTTCACCATCTCGGCATCACATAAGATAGGTTTATTCGCTTTCAAGGCAGCACGGGCCTTGTCACAAGCATTTTCACTAAAGCGTACCTGTGCGGCCACTTCGGGCAAACCCACACTATGCACGATACGCATCACCACCTGTTGTTGCGCCGCATTTAGGCCTTCAAGAGGGGTAAGCTCGCGTATTTGTATAAAGCTGTTTTGCTCTATACGTTTAGGGTCCGCTTCAAAATTAAAGGTCACTGACTAACCCTGCTTATCATGATGATGGCCATGATCGTGGGAGTGCGAATGGGCATGATCGGCATCTGTGCCTATGCCTTGCACATGGTGGTGATGGCCCTGTTGCGCTAGTCCGACCTTGTGTTCGCTACCCACAATCTGTACTCGGTACTGACAGAGCTGGCAGTTCATGTTGGCATTGCCCTCTTCGATTTCTTGCAGCTTTTCCACAAAGGTATCAATGACTTTAGGATGGTCATTTAGATAGGGGGCCTTCACCACCGTTACATCGGTATGCGCGTTGGCATAGTCGTCCACCCAGGCATAAATCTTTTTAACCAAGCGCCCGGTAAATAAAAAGTAGGGGAATACAATGACCTGTTTAAAACCCAAACCGTGGGCACGCTCCAGGCAATCCGGCACCAAAGGGGTGGTAACACCACTGTAACAAGTGGTGGCCCAACCAAAACCCATGCCCTCTTCCAGTATGCGAGTGATTTTACAAATATTTGAATTGGCATCCGCATCGGAGGCACCGCGCCCTACTACTACTAGCAAAGTATCTTCGCGCTTATAGGTTTTTCCTAGCCTTGTTTTCATCTCCTGTTCGGCTTCCATAATGCGATCTTGTGCTGCCTGCACCATCTTGGCATTTACACCCAGTTCGCTGCCGTATTCAATGCTCACGTTAAATTGTTGTTGCAGGGCATTTAGCTCACTGGGAATATCGTTTTTGGCATGGCCGCCTGCCATGAGCATGCCGGGAATAGCTTGAATGTGCGTGGCACCCTGTTTTTTAAGTTTCTCTACCGCTTCACCAATCACTGGGCGTACAAATTCCAAAAATCCGGTTTCAACTAAACGATTAGGAAAGCGCTGTTGAAAGTGCTCGGCTAGCTGATAAAACTCTTTTACCGCATCCACATCTCGTGATCCGTGGCCGGCAAAAAGAATGGCCGGTTTGTCCTGGGTTTGTTTTACAATAATTTTTTCAGATACGTTTTCAATCACTTTCTTTTCAATCATTAGCTTCTCTCAATCTTTATTATTAAACCAGTGAGATACAAATGCCTCACAGGCTTTTATTTCGTTAAATTCTTTGTTACAGGATTCCAGCATCGGCCGTTGCAACATATACACAGGCACACCCAGTTCACGGGCAGCCACTATCTTTTGCTGAGTACTGGTACCACCACTATTTTTACTGACCAAGCAATCCACACTATTTTTTACTAATAAATCCATTTCAGATTGCTGGTCAAACGGCCCTATGCCCTTTATGAATTTCATATCACCAGGCAAGGAAACCGTGGAATCCACTGCTGTACGTAACAGTTGTTTTTGTCCATCTTTAGCATATTGATTCAATACATTAATCGTATTTACAGGCAGCTGCCCGGCGCTAAAAAAAACTGATTTTTTGCCCTTAATGGCCAACAACAGTGCTTGCCAACTTTCAAACATCTGCCAATCGTCACCACTCTCAACTTGCCATGGATGTCGATGAAAGCGCCAGCAGGGTATTTTTACATTATTGCTGCTAACCACCGCCTGGTGACTCATGTTTTGTGCATAAGGATGAGTCACGTCCAATATGGCGCTAATGTTATTTTCTTTGATAAAACTATCCAGCCCGCCAAACCGACTGAAACCACCAATCACCATTTCACATTCAAGTTTAGGAATTCTCACTAATCCAGCGATGCTGTAGATGAGCTTGACATTCAACTTATGAAGCGAAGCTGCCAGTTGCTTAGCTTCATTGGTGCCACCCAATAAAAGTAACGTCATGCTCCAGGTTTACCGGCCACATATTGCTCAATTGCTTTGCCGATAATATCGCCCCTTCTATCCACCGCCCAAACTTCCAATTCAACACTTTCTGGCACAATTTTACGTGCCACTTGTAATGCCTGGTTACACACTAGAGCTGCTAAATCGATGCCCTGCTGTTGGCAATATTTAAGCGCTTCGATGCTAGTATTGGACTCTAATATGGCTTTTAATAACTCCTTATTGGCCCCTGCACTTTTAGCCAATTCGCACAGGTGCTTAAAATCAATTTTTGATGCGCCACTGTGTAAGTCCAAATGACCATTCGCTAACTTGCTCAACTTGCCAAAACCACCACAAATGCTCAACTTACCCACAGGGGCTTTTTTTAAATACTTTAAAACGGCACCCACAAAATCCCCCATCTCGATCAGTGCCATATCTGACAACTCATACACCTCGCGGATGGCGGTCTCACTGCTGTTTCCTGTGGTGGCAGCGATATGGTGTAGGCCATTGGCTTTTGCCACGTCTATACCCTGATGAATAGAGGCAATGTAGGCCGAACAGGAAAAAGGCCGCACTATCCCTGTGGTGCCCAATACAGATAAACCGCCCACGATGCCCAAGCGAGGGTTCATGGTTTTAAGGGCCAGGGCCTCCCCGTTTATAACTCCCACCGAAACGGCAAAGCCACCCTGGTAGGCAAATTCTTCGGCCACTTGTAATAAGTGCTGGCTCATCATTTTTCTGGGGGTGGGGTTAATGGCCGGTTCACCCACCGCTAACAACAACCCATCCCGGGTTACCTTACCTACCCCAGGTGCCGCATAAAAATTGATGGTGTTTTCACTGATTAACGTTAATTCAACAAAAACGGTAGCACCGTGGGTAACATCCGGATCATCACCCGCGTCCTTGATGGTGGCCGCCATGGCTTTATTTTGAGTAAGAAAAAAGTCACTGATTTGCAGACTGACTATTTTCCCCTTGGGCAACTCTACGCTGACTTCTTTTGTAAAAAAAACAGGCTGACTTTCAAATTTTTGAACTGATTTTTCCTGAGACAACTCTTTTTGGGCCAAACCTTTTTGTGCCAACTCTTTTTTAGCCAAGAGTGCCTGCGCTGCCGCCACACAGCATGCGGTGGCACAACAGCCTGTGGTAAGACCCGATCTTAATCTTTTAGGATTTTCGTCACTCTCGGGCCACATAGCTGTTATAGACTCTGGCTTAACCAAAAACCGCCCAACAGTATCGAGGCACTGGCAATCAGGTAACGGCTTAACTGATAAAATTGGATATTGATACGTTTTAGATTTTTTTGCATGACACCTAATCCCGCGGCAAACACCAACATGGAAAGCATCACCCCCAAAGAAAACACCAATAAATACAGGAAGGCAGAATAAATATTCCCCTGCACCACCACGGGTATTAAAGCCAAAGCCGGAGCACTGCCAGCCAGGCCGTGTAACATGCCCACCAAAACCGGGGTATGGGCTTTACTATTTTTTGAAGTGTGAGTCTCTAGCTCATCATCGATACACCAGTGCATATGCTCCACATCACCATGTTTGTGATGGGTGAGACGTAATGGCTGCTTTCTAAACTGCCAAATACATACGAATCCTATAATGATAAGCACGAGCCCCACACTGGCTTCCGCCAGATGTGAAAATGCCTGTGGGATTTGCCAACCTAACCCAAACAACAACAAACCGCTGGCCAGCAATACCCCGGCATGACCCAATGCCCAATGGGCACTGTGTTTGATGGTACTTAATAAACCCGGTTTACGACTGCTTAATGCCGATACTGCCATCACATGATCGGCATCCAAGGCATGTAATAGCCCTAAAGAAAAGCCAGCGACGATCATAGTTGAAATACTAGAAAACATGAGTGGATTCCTTACTGTCGGCTTGCAGGGTTGTGCACACCACTAATTCATTTCTAAACAGGCGCGCTACGGCATGGGCATTGGATGGAAAAAACAGATGCAGGTAACTGGCGGTTAAAGACCCACTGCGGTAGATAGCCTCTCCCGGAGCCGGGTGTTTTTGTCTGCGCCCAAAAGCGATAGGGCGTGGTGTATTGACACAGCGAGATCGGTGATGAGCATGGGCACGCACATCCCCTTCAGGCAATTGGGCGGTTTGCATTCCCTGGCATCCGCGTTTACCAGACATGGTGCCCTGACCGTCCAGAATTCCCAGCATAGGGTATTCATTGTTATTTAAGTCCGTGAGGGTTTGCAGGCAATATAGCAATCCGCCGCACTCAGCTAATATGGGCTTGTCATCCCGGAAAAATTGCTGAATTGATTTTTGCATGCTTATATTTTCGAACAGATCTCTTGCATGTAATTCCGGGTAACCGCCGGGTAACCAAAGGGCATCTACTTTTGGTATTTTTTCATCAAATAGCGGCGAAAAATACTTTATGGTCGCCCCCATCTGTTTAAGCAAACTCACATTACTTTGGTAGATAAAACTAAATGCGGTGTCTTGAGCGATACCAATGGTCAAGCCTTTTAGTAATGGGACCAACTCAATATTTTGTAACGTGTCTGACTCAGCAGGATAGAAGGAAACAGGTTTTAGCCATTTTTGTTCAGGCATGTTGGCCAATCCCCCGGCCACCAATTTTTGTGCGCCCAGCTCAATCTTTTCTTCCAACTCATGAAACACTTCACCGGCCTGTACTAAACCCAAATGTCTTTCAGGCAGGGCAACATCTTCATCGCGGGCCAGAGTAGCCAATAAAGGGATATCTTCAGGCAAACCCATTTTTACCAACTCGGCATGACGTTGCGAGCCACATTTATTAGCAATCAAGCCAATCACCTTGAAATCATTTCGGTAATTGGCAAGGCCCGAGACTAGCGCCCCCACGGTTTGTGCCATGCCTTTAACGTCCATCACTAGGGCCACAGGTATGCCAAATTTTGCTGCTAAATCGGCGCTGGATGGCTCACCATCAAATAATCCCATGACCCCTTCAATTAAAATAAGGTCGGCACTTTTGGCGGCTTCATATAATTTTTTACGACACCAGGCATCTCCCGCCATCCACATGTCGAGAGACTCTACGAAGTGCCCGGATGCTTGCTGTAGAATTTGTGGGTCCAAATAATCGGGGCCAGTTTTAAAGACTCGGACTTTTTTACCCTGATTTTTAAAATAACGTGCCAAAGCAGACGTGACTGTGGTTTTACCTTGTCCAGAGGCTGGCGCCGCCAGAAACAAGGCCTGGCAGGTTACGACGTGTTGATTATTAACCATCAAAATTCAACCCCCGCCCGGGCCTTAACACCCAAACGAAAGGCAGGGCAGATTACGGCTTGCTTATTATTAACCATCAAAACTCCACACCTGCTTGGGCCTTCACACCCAAACGAAAGGCATGACGTTCATCCTGAATAACACTGATGGTATCGGCGATGGTTTGTAGTGGCGTGGCCATTGTGCGGCCCGTGATAATGACATTTTGCATCCTGGGGCGAGCCTTTAATGCTACCACCACAGGCTCCACATCCAGGTAGCCGTATTTGAACATGTAGCTCATTTCATCAAATACCAGCATGTCGTATTGTTCATTCTGTAAGAGTGTTTCTGCCAGCGCCCAGGCCTTTTGTGCGGCGGCTATGTCCTGACTTTTATCCTGTGTCTCCCAGGTAAAACCGTGGCCCATCACATGCCAGTCGATAAGGTCGTGATCCTTAAATAACTTATATTCACCCGTCACTAGGCGGCCTTTACTAAACTGGATCACAGCGCAACGCTTACCATGACCCACAGACCTGGCCATAGTGCCAAAGGCTGAGCTGCTTTTTCCTTTGCCATTGCCTTTTAACAAAATAAGTACACCACGCTCTTCAGTAGATTTGGCAATTTTTGCATCCATGATGGCTTTTCTTGAGGCCATACGCTGCAGGTGTTTTAGATCACTCATTTCTTTTTTACACTCATAAACCGTTAGGCAAAATTGGGCATGGCTAGATATTTGGCACCCAGCTGCTGGGCTATGGAAGGTGCTCGCCCATGTTTCACCGCAGACTGTTCGGTATCAATCACCACAGAATCTAATCCTAAGCGGATACCCTGCACCGACTGATTGCTGCGACCATCGGTAATGACATAGCTGCGAACGGCAAGGCCTGGCATCTTTCGATTCAATTGTTTTAAATATGCCTGAGCTTGCAGCAAGCCATCACGAAACGGGGTACCGCCACCGGCTGTCATGTTTTCCAGGAATTCAGATATTTGCTTGGGAGCACGTACTTGGGGCATTAATTCAATAACCTGATCGTTACCAAAACCCAAGATGCATAACTGCTCCCGTTTTGTATAAGCTTGTTGCGCCAGGTTTAAAATTATCCCCTTGGCCCTGGCAAAACCATTATGTGCCAGGGTAGAAGCACTGGTATCCAGCAAAATAAAATGTAGTACCGCTTTACCGGATTGTGCCGGTTTATAAGATAATTTATTGGGGGGCCAAGCACCGGCGTTAGCAATAAGGGTATTAAACCAGTTGGCGGAGGATGAGAGTTTTTGGCCACGATGGCGGCCGCCACAGGTGACCCCCTTCTGTTTACCAATATCCTGAAATAAGGGATTATTGGCGCTATTCTGTGACTCTATTTTGTTATTTTCTAAAGGCTGGCTAAATTGAGTGGATTGAGCCTGCGGTGCCATGCTCCCCCAACTCCCTTGTTTTTCATGATCACTTTGATTACTGCTCGTTGAAGGGGGCCGAGCATAGGCGGTTTCATTTTTCCCTTTCAAATTTGAGCCATTATCGTGATTGTTTGAAGGGGGCGGTTCATCAGACTTTGATTTTCTGCGATGGCTCAGCACTAAGTCGCACACGGCATTTAGATCCAGCTCATCTACGGCACTTTTTTCACACCAGGCGGCATGAGTCAAAGCGGCACGATACCAAACCAGATCCGCACGCAGCCCGTCCACATTGGCATCACTACAACGCTGGGCTATTTGGCGACGAATTTCAATTGAACAGGTAACGCGGGTTAAGGATTCACGGGCTGTTTGAATACGTGCAATGAGTTGTTGCTGCTGATCTTGGTAGGCATCACAAAAATCATTGGAATTAAGATCAAACTCTTCACGGCGTCTAACTATTTCTACCCGATCCTCAATGCTGAACTCGTTATCCAATTCCACCATCAAGCCAAAACGATCTTGTAACTGTTCGCGCAGTTCCCCTTCGTCTGGGTTCATGGTGCCTAATAATACAAATTCCGATGGGTGACGATGGCTGACTCCATCCCGTTCAATATGGTTGATGCCACTGGCCGCCACATCAAGCAATAGGTCCACCAGTGAATCGGCCAATAAATTCACTTCATCCACATACAAGACACCACCATGGGCTTTGGCCAATATTCCCGGCTTTACGCTTACTTTTTTATCTTCCAATACAGTTTGTAAATCTAGGGTGCCCACCAGCATTTCTTCGCTGGCCCCAAGTGGTAAGGTAATAAATTTATGAGATTGTGGTTGGGGTAGTATCTGAGACAGGCCTCGGGCCAGAGTAGACTTAGCACATCCCCTAGGGCCACTGATCAGCACCCCACCTATAGCCGGATTGATGGCCGCTAAAACTAACGCCATCTTGAAATTCTCTTGCCCGGCCACGGCGGAAAAAGGGAATTGCTGCATAGGTACTCCTCCATAGCCAGAAAAACGGATAGGCCCAGGGGTTGAATAAATATCAGCTATATAGGGGAGTTATTAACAAGAAGCTACAGATAAAAATCAGGGTTCAATGATCATAGGGCAAGCACAACTCACTTAGGAGAAAATAAAACCCTAAGAAAAGCGCCACGCTAAATCAACAACCAAGATTAAACACCCTTGAGGGGTTTATCTGTAAAACACACGGACCTGTTCATCCGAATGACTTCTATATTCCTGCCGAATATCACTGAAGTTGGTATCAAGCAGGTATCCTGGCTTACGTCTTAATTCTACTATCCTTCCCAGAGGTTCAGCTCCAGTGAATAGCAGGTCTAACAATGACGTTTACAGTTGCGGAGGCAGCGACGGATTAACCGTACTTCCCTTTTAATTCATATGATGAACACTTGACGGCGCAAGATTATTTCAATGAGGGCACAGTGTCAATTCAAATAATTTAGCCATTAATAGCAAAAATGCACACTGTCACATGCCGCTACCCAGAATAAATGTATTTGTTAGTTGCGCCGTCTTTGGCTTATCTGTAGCATTCGCGCCACTTAATTCATTTTAGAATAATGGTCTCAAGTTTACGGAAGGTGGACTTGGGTTAAATGGGAAGTAAGTTAAATTCTTACGCTGCCCCCGCAACGGTGATGGATACACTCCTTAGCCCGATACCAGCCATTAGTAATTCTAAACCCGGTAATTAGTTGCGGAGGGCGACGTTACAATGCACACACTCATCTCAAAATTTCCTAAAGGCAGTCACTATGACTGCTTTCCCAAACTCTTAAAAATTTACCAACAGCACGGTTACTGAATTTTCAGCGTTTTTGTTCGCTTGAAGAATATTTATTAACAGGCTCTGATTAAGTCTGTTGAGACCATTCGCTTTTGTTTATCTACACGTTTGTAAATTAAGAGAGATACTATGCACACACGCTTAAGCGCTATAGTTTGCGTTACCCTTCTGTTTGTTCCCTGTATATCTCAGGCCCAAGTTCTTGCCCTGCATGAGCGCATTAGTGATCTGGAAAAAATACTGCACAAACCAAATCACAATTTTTCCAGCAACCTGAAAATCAATGGCACATTTGAACTGGAGGCATTTTCTCAAAACAAATCAGGTGATAATGACAGCGACGCTAGATTAGCCACCATAAAAGTGAACATTGAAGCCCAGGTTAATCCTTGGACCCAGGCCCACGTATTTTTATTGCACGATGATGGTGGGGAGCAGGACCTGATGATTGACGAAGGCTTTATTTTATTTACTTTTAACGAAAGCAACATTCAAGTGATGGCGGGCAAGCAGGTTATCCCATTTGGTAGTTTTGAATCACACATGATCTCTGACTCACTGACTCTGGTAATGGCAGAAACCAAGGACAGCGCTGTAATATCTCGTTTTGGAAATGATGAACTACACGCAAGCATCTATTTTTTTAAAGGAGATGTTCAACCTGAAAGCAGCAGTAACAACGCCAATAAAATGGGTGCCCATATTGGTTATGCCATTAATACTGGTGATATTCATATTGATTTTGGCCTGGCATACATTAGCGATTTATCGGAGTCCGGAGCTATTCTTGGCTATTTTGAAAGTGAGCGCGGTGATGCCATTATTCAACATGAGGTTGCTGGTGCCGCGGTGAATACCTTAATTACGGCGGGAGGTTGGCACGCCATTTTTGAGTACATAAGCACTACCCGCCCATACGATTCAAAGGATCTCGCATTTGATGTGGATGGCGCTCAACCTAGCAGTTTCAATGCAGAACTCTCCCATAATTTTGTACTGGCTGGTAAAGAAGTAAATTTTGCTTTGGCCATTCAAGGCACTGATCAAGCGCTTAATTTACAACTCCCCAAGGAACGGAAAATGGTGAGCGCTTCTTATGCGTTACAGCCACATACATCCTTGGCCCTTGAATATATGCATGCTTCAAGCTACCACCCTAAACATGGCGCAAGCGAGGCATCATCTAACGTAGTAAGCGTGCAATTAGCCGCTCAGTTTTAGAAAAATCATTAACCATAAAGAGACCACTAGTCTCACGGAGCACCCTTATGTTAAGTCAAACTGCTAGCGCCACTAAAGTTTCAATTACAAGTTTACAAAATAGTCAGATATTGTCTGCGGCCATACTAGGTTTCATCATAATGATTGGTGTGGGCCTGTCCCCCATGGAAGTGGCACATAACGCCGCGCATGACACCCGCCATTCATTTGCATTCCCTTGCCACTAAACCTGGATAAATATGATGATTTTTAGAAAGCTAGTATTTGCCGCTCTGGCCGTGGGTATTTTTTCAGGGCTGGTATTGGCGCTTGTTCAGCAAGTATCGGTAACCCCCACTATTTTAGCGGCAGAGGCCTTTGAAGTTAGCGAAGCGGTACCTGCAACAGGTGGCCACGGGCATGATCACAATGGCCACAGCCACGGTGAGGAAGCTTGGGCCCCTGAAGATGGAGCAGAGCGAATTTTTTACACTGCTGTCGCTAATATTTTGGCCGCCATGGGTTTTGCCTTATTAATATTAAGTGCTATGGCGTACTCACAAAAAGGCAACATTAAAAACGGCGTTTTGTGGGGACTCGCCGGTTACCTCACCTTTTTTGTGGCACCTTCTATTGGTTTACACCCTGAAATTCCTGGAATGGAAGCGGCCAATTTGCAAGGGCGCCAGGGTTGGTGGTTAATCACCGTAACCCTAACCGCCGCAGGATTAGCCCTCATAGCCTTTGGCCAAGCCAGCCTTAAAGTGGGTGGTGCAGTGTTCTTGGTGATTCCCCATGTACTGGGTGCGCCCTTGCCCGAAACCCAAGGCTTCGCTCACCCTGATGCGCTGGCCGTAGCAACCCTTGAAAAACTAGCGCACAGCTTTGTGCTGTCCGCTGTCATTGCCAATGGTGTGTTCTGGCTGGCACTGGGTATTAGTTCGGGTTTTTTAATCAATAGATTTGGCATCATTAAAACTGGAGAAATTTAAATTTCTCTCCCCGCTGAGTTTGTAAATAAGCCCACGGGGATTCCAGCTAGCCTAAAGAGTACTTATGCTGTGAATTTCAATGAAGGCATCATTAAAATATTTAAGGATTTTCTGTTAGGCGATGAACAACTTTTAGAATCTATTCAGTGCCACCCCTTCATTACTTCAGGCACAAGCTGGCATTTCACGCTTCCCTCATTACATGAATTTTTGAAGGCTCGGGCGGATTGCTTTTGTGAACTTGATTACCAACAATTTAGGCTGAAATTATTTCACACCCCCATTAATGAACAGCTCAAAACAATAAATGGAAAAATCATTATCGTAGATAATCAGTACAAGGTTGATGTAAGCGCCTATGCGCTAATAAAAACCGAAGCACTAACGTTAGCAGCGAATACAAAAATGCCCCTTCATCAATCGCTTAGTGAAGAGGCATTACATTCAAAGTAGATTTTACTTAATGCACGGAGCCAGAAGTGGAAATCTCATTTAGAGCACTCACCAACAACTCGTTTTGCTCAGAGGTACCGACGGTAATACGCAGGCAATCTTTCAATAATTCATGCCCACCATCCAGACACTTGATCAAAATCTTTTTATTTTTTAATTCTTCAAACCAGTTACGAGCCATGCCTTGAGGCGCTCTTACCAATACAAAGTTGGCTTCACTAGGAAATACCTGTAAGCCGTTAATTGAAGCCAGCTCTTGCATCAGCACTAGTCGGTCCACACGCAACTGTTCAGTTTGTACCAACAGCATGTCGTAGTGTTCCAACGCAAACAACACACTGGCCTGAGTTAAAATATTAATATTGTAAGGCAGGCGAATTTTATCCAGCTCATTTAACCATTCACTGCGCCCCACCAACATGCCTAAACGCAAGCCAGCCAAACCTACTTTGGATAAGGTACGCATGATTAATACATGTTCATATTTATCTAATAGTGCCAAGTGATCTGCATCGGTAAAGGCGGTGTAGGCTTCATCCATCACCACCACCCCTTGGGCTGCTTCAATGATTTTTTGAATGCTATCCTGTGCCCACAGGTTACCAGTAGGGTTATTAGGCTGGGCTAAAAAAATTAGCTCTGGGTTATGCTCTTCAATGGCGGCCAACATAGCGGTTTCATTTAATTCAAACTCTTGCGTTAGTGGCACCCCCACATAATTTAGCCCGCAAAAGGTGGCGATCATCTTGTACATCACAAAACCGGGTTCCGGTGCCAAAATAGTGGCCCCTGGTTTTGCTAATGCCATGGCCAATAATTGAATGATTTCGTCACTGCCGTTACCCAACAAAATTTCATAGTCATCGCTGATACCCATGACCTTGCGCATTTCATCTTTTACATGTTCACCCTGCGGGTCCGGGTAGCGGTTAATGGGCAAGGTTTTTAACATCTCGCTCCAGGTTTCTTTAGCGATGGCGGGCCAGGTATAAGGGTTCTCCATGGCATCCAGCTTCAACATGCCATCAGAGTTAGGCACTGGGTAAGCACTGAGGTCTTGAATTTCCTGGCGGACTAGCTTTTTAACTCGGCTCATATTCAAACCTTTCTTAATCTAGATAAAGAAAAACCCTAAAACTGAAATAATTTTAGGGTTTCATAAAATTCCACTACTGTCTCGTAGTTTAGCCAGAACTCATAGGGCTTTAGGAGCGACAACCTTGCTTTATTGGGGCGCCGTGAACTCATCCATGAGGGCTTGCTTCGGCGTCCATGCCTCACACACCCATAAAACAAGGCTGTCACTCCTTTTCAATCTACGGGACAGCAGTGATAAAATACGTTAACAAGGTAATGGTCTGTTTTATTTTCAGGGCTTTGCTGGCACGGATGCCAGCGAGAGCTTACATGGATGTATTCACAGCGACCCTGAAAAATAAAAGAGTCCATTGCCACTCAAAGGCGCAGACAGGACCTTGTTACTTTTTAATTCGATACTCGGCACTGCGAGCGTGAGCCGTGAGTGATTCACCACGAGCTAGCACTGACGCTACCTTACCCAATTCAGAGGCGCCGTCTGCGCTACACATAATGAGTGAGCTGCGCTTCTGAAAGTCATACACCCCTAAAGGAGATGAGAAGCGGGCGGTACCGGAAGTGGGCAATACATGGTTAGGACCAGCACAATAATCACCTAAAGCTTCGGCGGTGTAACGGCCCATGAAAATCGCACCAGCGTGGCGAATTTGTTTCGCCGCCGCCTGTGGGTCTTCAATGGATAATTCCAAATGCTCCGGGGCAATGCGATTACTAAGGGCAATGGCTTCATCCAGGTCTTTCACCTTTATTAGTGCACCGCGGCCCGATAAGGAAGCGCGAATCATTTCCTGACGCTCCATTTCAGGCAGCAATTTATTGATGCTGTTTTCAACGTCTGCCAGGAATTTTTCATCCCAGCTAATTAGAATTGCTTGCGCATCCTCATCGTGTTCGGCCTGACTGAACAGATCCATGGCAATCCAGTCGGCATCAGTCTTGCCGTCACACACAACAAGAATTTCTGAAGGACCGGCAATCATGTCTATGCCCACTTCGCCAAAAACAAAACGCTTGGCAGTGGCCACATATATGTTGCCCGGGCCCACAATTTTATCCACTTTAGGGATAGTTTGTGTGCCGTATGCCAAAGCCGCTACAGCCTGTGCGCCGCCTACGGTGAATACACGGGTAACGCCAGCCGCTGCCGCTGCCGCCAATACCAGCTGGTTTACTTCACCACCTGGGGTGGGCACCACCATGATAATTTCTTTCACACCCGCCACATGGGCAGGTATTGCATTCATCAATACGCTGGAAGGATAAGACGCTTTGCCACCGGGTACATAAATACCCACACGATCCATGGCGGTAATTTGCTGCCCCAGTACCGTGCCGTCTTCTTCTTCATACTGCCAGGACTCACTGCGTTGGCGTTCGTGGTAACGACGCACACGCTCGGCTGCTGTAAGCAATGCTTTGCTTTGATCATGAGGTAAATCTTTCAGGGCTTGTAATAACTCGTCCTGTGAGATTTCCAATTGATCCATGCTGTTCACTTGCAAGTGATCGAAGCGATTGCTGTACTCAATAACAGCATCATCACCACGGGCTTTTACCTGCTGCAAAATATCCAGTACGGTTTGCTGTACTTGGGTATCGGATACCGACTCCCATGCCAATAGCTTATCGAGAGAGGATGTGAAGTCAGCTTGCTGGCTATCTAATTTTTGTATTTTAAAAGTCATATTGCCTCCGGCCTAACGGCGACGTTCCACTGCCGCAGCCAACTTTTCAATAATCGGCTGAATTTGCAGGTGTTTGATTTTCATAGCGGCTTTACCCACCACCAAACGAGAACTAATAGGCGCAATTAAATCACGCTCTTCCAAACCATTTGCCTTAAGGGTATTGCCGGTATCCACGATATCCACAATCATATCCGCCAGCCCCATGATAGGTGCCAGCTCCATGCCGCCATACAATTTAATGATGTCGGCCTGACGACCCTGCTCGGCAAAAAAGCGCTTGGTTAAACCTACAAATTTAGACGCTACTTTAATGCGACCCTGAGGCTCCACTGCGCCTTTAAGAGCACAGGTCATTAAGCGGCATGTAGCAATGTTTAAATCCAACGGCTCATAAAGATCCTGGCTGTTGTATTCCATCAACACATCCTTACCCGCTACCCCCATGTCGGCGGCGCCGTATTCCACATAGGTGGGCACGTCAGTGGCACGAATGACCACCAACTTAATATGCTCATGATTGGTATCAAAAATTAGCTTACGGCTTTTTTTAATATCTTCCGCAGGTACGATACCGGCCTCTGCAAATAACGGCAGAGTATCATCAAGAATACGACCCTTTGATAGGGCGATGGTGAGAGGCTGTTGACTCATTTTTTTTCCTAAAACAAAAAACTATTTGAGTAAGCCATGAAGGCTCACCCAAGTTTTTCCTATAACAAAAGCTTATTTAGGCAATCGGCGAACATTGGCGCCGATTAGCTGTAATTTTTCGTCGATGCATTCGTAACCACGGTCGATGTGGTAAATACGATCTACCACAGTTTCGCCCTTGGCCATCATGGCGGCAATGACCAAACTGGCCGAGGCACGTAAGTCGGTGGCCATCACGGGGGCGCCAGTGAACGTGTCTCCCCCCTTAGTGAAACAGGTATTGCCTTCCTGCACGATGTGAGCACCCATGCGCGCCAATTCTTGCACGTGCATGAAGCGGTTTTCAAAAATCGTTTCGGTCACGGTGGCGCTGCCTTCGGCAACGATGTTCATCACCAAAAACTGGGCCTGCATGTCGGTGGGGAAAGCAGGGTATGGGGCTGTTTTAACGCTCACCGCTTTTGGCTTACGCCCTTCCATGTCCAAACTGATCCAATCATCACCAGTTTCAATTTTGGCGCCGGCTTCTTCAAGCTTGTGCAATACGGCTTCAAGGATGTCGGCACGGGTATCTTTAAGTTTGATGCTGCCACCAGTGGCGGCGGCCGCTACCAGGTAAGTACCGGTTTCGATACGGTCGGGCATCACGTCGTAGTGACAACCGTGTAATGATTCAACCCCTTCGATGCGAATCACGTCTGTGCCGTGGCCGGTAATCTTGGCGCCCATGGCGATCAGGCATTCGGCCAGATCCACTACTTCAGGCTCACGGGCGGCGTTTTCAAGGTGGGTAACACCGTCGGCCAATACTGCTGCCATAAGCAAGTTTTCGGTACCGGTTACAGTCACGGTATCCATGAAGAACTTGGCGCCTTTTAAGCGGCCATCTACCGTGGCTTTCACGTAGCCATCGGTCACTTCGATGGTGGCCCCCATGGCCTCCAATCCGGACAGGTGAATATCCACCGGGCGGGAGCCAATGGCACAACCGCCAGGAAGTGAAACCTGAGCTTCGCCAAAGCGCGCCACTAACGGACCCAATACCAGGATGGAGGCACGCATGGTTTTTACCAATTCATAGGGCGCTACCAGGGTTTTGATGTTCGTGGCGTTCACTTCGATGGAGATATCTTCTCCCATCACTAGGTCCACACCCATAGTGCCCAGCAGGTTGATCATAGTGGTCACATCATTAAGATGCGGCAAATTGCCTATGGTAATAGGGGTATCCGCCAGCAAGGTCGCCGCGATGATAGGCAGGGCTGAGTTTTTAGCACCTGAAATGCGCAGCTCACCGGAAACCGGCGCACTGCCTTGAATTACTAATTTGTCCATTGAAGGCATAACACTACTACTTCTTATTTAGTTATTGTGCAGCCCATTGGGCCGGAGTGTAGGTCTTGATGCTGACGGCGTGTACCGAACCGTCGGCAATTTTCTCATTAAGCGCACCGTATACATGCTGTTGGCGCTTAACTGCATTTAATCCTTCAAATACTTCGCCCACCACAGTGATGTGGTAGGTGTGTCCATCGTTTTCCACTGTTACTTGGCAATTAGCTAACTTCTCAGACATTAGGGTTTGTAAGTCTTCAGGGCTCATAACTTCTCCAAGTCACTCTTTAAAAAGAGCGCCAACGTAATACAGTGAAAATAAAGGCGGGGATTATAGCCCAGTGACAGGTAAATAGCTAAGCTCTCATGGCGCTCAAATGAGCATTCACGCAGGTCTTGGGCACTAATGCTGCACAGTGATGATGCTCTCAAGCTCGGCACTTTGAATCATGGCCATTAAGCTGGCGGGCACCCCGGAAAAAAACAGTGATTTTTGCCGTTTGTTGGCATAACGCAACCAGCTAAGCAGCAAAGCCACGGCAGCACTGGAACAAAGCTGCACATGGCTTAAATCCAGGGTGATTTTGTCGCCCCCTTCATTGATGACCGAAAACCCCTCTTTTTCTATGGCGACCACCGACTCGAAGGTAAGATCTCCCACCACACCATAATGATCTGTTTTTCGCTGCTCAATCTGCTGTTTATGCACCCTCCATCTCCCTTTCCTGAGATTTACCCACAGGTTTCACTTCTAGGGTCCAGGCCTGAATGGCCAAATCCAAATCTCCCTGATTTTTTGCCACCAGACGGGCAAATTGATCACGAAATAGCTGCCCTATATTCACCCCGCTGATAATGACGTTTTGCACCATCCAGCGTTGCTGTTTTTTATGGAAAAACAGGCTTTGAATAACTGGAAATACCTGGCCGCTGGCGGTCACCACCTCGAATTCAACCTGGGTATTACGCAAGCTTTGGTGGGCATTTTTAAGAGGCTTTAAACGGATTTTGTAGTCTTCAAACTCCCACAACCCCTTTGCATAGGTGTTGAGCAGAGTTTTTTTAAAAATAGTGTGAAAATCGATTTTTTGTTGTTTGCTGGATTTTTTATAGTATTTGGCCATGACCCTGCGGGTGATACGCTTAAAATCCACCACCGAACCAATGACTTCTTCCACTGCTAAAATACGCTGCTCTTCATCTACCGCTGGCAGTGTTTTTAATTGCTCTATTCGTGCCAATAGAGCATGAATTCGCTCACCCACCAACTTTTGTGCATCCTTGGGATTGCCCTCCCCCCAGGCGGGAAACATCACAAAAACCAGTAATATCCTTAACAAAACCTTCATTGATTATTCGCTGCGACTAAATAGAAACTGACCAATAAGCTCTTCCAATACAATGGAAGACTGTGTATCTGCTATTTCATCAGCGTTCATTAGGGTCTCTTCGTCGGCGCCCACGCTCAAGCCAATGTATTTCTCCCCCAATAATCCAGCGGTTAAAATGGAGGCGGAAGTATCTGTGGTTAACGGTACATTTTTGTCTATGGCCATCTTCACCACGGCCACATAATCCTCGGTGTCGAGCTCAATGCTCACCACTCGACCTATGGTCACCCCGGATAATGAGACTTTAGCGCGCTCACTCAGACCCGACAGGTTTTCAAAACGGGCATAGAGGAAATAGCTCTGATCGTCACGGGCAAAGCTTAAGCCGCTGGCGTTAAAAGCCAGCACCACCAGAGATAAAATTCCGGCAATAACAAAGGCCCCTACACTGATTTCCAATCTTTTACTGGTCATTAAAACCTCCCAATAATTCTGATGTTATAAATACAGTTGCACCCATTAAAAGCCCCCTAACATGACGGCCGTTAACACAAAATCCAATGCCAGTATCGCCAGTGAAGCCTGCACCACGGTAGCCGTGGTGGCGGTACTGATGCCTTGCGAGGTGGGGTGAGCATTCCAGCCGTGAAAGATGGCAATCCAGGTCACCACTAAAGCAAATACCAGACTCTTAATGACGCCCTTGACGATATCGTCGTAAAACTCCACCGACCCTTGCATATTGGCCCAGTAAGACCCTTCATAAATGCCCAGCATATCCACCGCCACCAGGGCACCACCATAGATTCCCAGCACACAAAACATTAAATTTAATAGCGGCAGACAGATGATGCCACCCCACAATCTGGGGGCCATAATGCGTTTGAGCGGGTCCACCCCCATGATCTCCATGGCACTTAATTGCTCGGTGGTTTTCATCAAACCAATTTCGGCGGTGAGGGCAGAACCTGCCCGACCGGCAAACAATAAGGCGCTCACCACTGGGCCAAATTCTCGCAATATGGATAATGCCACCATCTGCCCAACGGCTTCTTGCGAGCCGTACCCCACCAAAATATGGTAGCCCTGCAATGCCAACACCATACCCACAAATAAACCCGCCACTAGGATGATGGGCAAGGACAGTACTCCTTGTTGGTACACTTGAAATACCAGCCTTGAGAAAGGCGCCTTAAAGCCCTTACCCCAGGTTAAGCTTTGCACTAAAAACCAGCTGGCACGACCAAAACCTGCACACACATCCAGCGCGTTTATGCCCATGCGGCGCACAGCATTTAACAGATAGTGATGGATCATTATTTTACTAGGTTTCAAACGAGCACCTCTTCAACCAGAGGCTTGGCCGGAAAGTGAAAAGATACCGGGCCATCGGGCAGGCCAAATAAAAATTGCTTCAGTTCCTTGTCTTCACTGTCCCGTAATTGCTGGGGTGTGCCTGAGGCAATGACCTGACCGTGGCTCAACACGTACACTTGATCACTGATGCTCAGCGCCTCTTCCACGTCATGACTCACCAGCACACTGGTGAGGGATAAATCAGCATTAAGAGAACGAATTAGGGTCACCAATACCCCTTTGGAGACAGGGTCTTGGCCGGTGAAAGGTTCGTCGTACATGATCAATTCAGGGTCCAGTATAATGCTACGTGCCAGTGCCACTCTTCTGGCCATACCACCCGATAACTGGGACGGCATAAGCTGCCCGGCACCGCGCAACCCCACATTTTCCAGGCGTAACAGTACCAAATCTCGAATCATATGCTCGGGCAGGTTAGTATGCTCTCGCAAGGCAAAAGCCACGTTCTCGAACACCGACATGTCGGTGAATAACGCCCCCGATTGGAACAACAAGCTGAGCTTTTTGCGTAACTCAAACAACGCCTGACGGGACAAATTAGGCACTGACAAACCATCCACCATCACATCACCAAACTCAGGGCTAAGTTGGCCAGTGATCAAACCTAATAAGGTGGTTTTGCCTGTGCCACTGGGACCCAGTATGGAGGTAATTTTGCCCTTTGGGATTTGCAAGCTAATGTCATCAAAGATCAGCCGACCGTCACGACGGAAGGTTACATTTTTTAATTCGACATAATTATCCATTTATTCAAAACGCTCCCGAGGTCAGAAATTCCCGTTCCTGACTTTCAGCATAGACCACTGTATCCATAACAGCGGATGGCAAAGCAATTCCCTAAAATTATATGCAATTTCAATAGAGCACCTATACTCTTGGGCAAAACCGCCATACCTCTTGAGAGGCGGCTAAAAGCCTGTAAAATGCGCCCATTCAGATTATTTGAGAACAAACATATGTTGTTAGCTTGTTTGGCCATCGCCGTGGGATTAGTGGTACTGGTGTGGAGTGCCGATCGGTTTGTATTGGGAGCGGCCGCCACCGCCCGCCACTTCGGCATGTCACCCTTGTTAATCGGCATGACCATAGTGTCCCTGGGCACCAGTGCTCCAGAAATCTTTGTGAGCCTGTCGGCCTCCTTCGACGGCGCCGGCACCCTGGCCATAGGTAACGCGCTGGGGTCAAACATTGCCAACATAGGTCTTGTATTGGGCATTACCGCCTTAATTGCCCCCTTGCCCATTCAAGGCAGAATGCTCAAAAAAGAAATCCCTATCCTGTTGCTGGTGACTGTAATTGCCGGCCTGGTTTTGCAGGATTTAAGCATCGACTTTTGGGATGGCATCATATTATTAAGCTGCCTGGTCGTGACCTTATTTTGGTTGTTTTTTGAAAACTCAGACCAGGGCACAACCGGCATAGACGAAGAAGAGTCCGAGGCCATGGACGCACTATCTACCAAACAAAGTTTGTTCTGGTTAGTGGTGGGTTTAGTTGCCCTAATGATAAGCGCCAAAGTATTGGTATGGGGCGCGGTAGAAGTGGCCCGCTTCTTTGAAATTTCCGAACTGGTTATTGGTTTAACCATAGTGGCCATCGGCACTAGCCTGCCAGAACTAGCTGCCAGCGTTACCAGTGCTTTAAAGGGTCACCACGACATTGCCATCGGTAATGTCGTGGGTTCGAACATATTTAATCTATTATCTGTTTTACCCATCCCGGGATTAGTGGCTGTTACCCAGATTGAAAGCAGCGCTCTATACAGGGATTACACCACCATGTTTTTGCTCACCCTACTGCTCATCGCGTTTCTGTACGGCTCTCGTCGTGCCAAACGGGTGGGGCGTCGCGCCGGTACCATACTGTTATTGGCCTATGTGAGCTATTTGGGTTTATTATTAGTACAAAGCTAACGCCACGCTAGCCCATGATGATTAACACACGCCAATGCATGGGTAGCCTGTTTTATTACTAGTGCGCCATTAAACGTACTAATATTTGATAATGTACATCTGTCATATAAGAATTTAAAAAAATGAGCCAGTTTGACTATCTAGCCTCCATCAACCGTACCGTAAGCGCCGAGCGAGATGCGGTTAACGAGCTGTTATCTCACATCGAAGATTCGGCCATTAATATCGCCTGTGAGTTATTGCTCAATTGCAAGGGTCGCATCGTGATCACTGGCATGGGTAAGTCAGGGCATATAGGCAATAAGATGGCGGCTACCCTGGCCAGTACCGGCAGCCCCAGTTTTTTTGTACACCCAGGTGAAGCCGCACACGGCGACATGGGCATGATCACCGCCAATGACGTGGTAATTGCCCTGTCTAATTCGGGTGAATCCGGTGAGGTAACCACCCTGTTACCGTTATTAAAACGCCTCAACATCCCCTTGATTGCCATGACAGGTAACCGTCAATCGAGCCTTGCGCTGGCCGCCGATAGCCACTTGTATGTGGGTGTGGATAAAGAAGCCTGCCCGTTAGATTTGGCTCCCACTTCCAGTACCACAGTAGCTCTAGTGATGGGAGACGCCCTGGCCATCGCCTTGCTGGAAGCCAGAGGTTTTACCGCCGAACAATTTGCCTTCAGTCATCCAGGGGGCAGCCTGGGTCGTCGCCTTTTGTTGAAAGTGAAGACCATCATGCATTGCGGCAGTCAAATCCCTAAGGTCAAGGACACCACATTAGTGAAAGACGCCCTACTAGAGATGACTCAAAAAGGCCTGGGCATGACCACAGTGGTGGACGATGCTGGTCAGTTACTGGGCATATTCACCGATGGCGACTTACGTCGCACCCTGGATAAAGACCTGGACTTCCATACCACCCAGGTGGGTGATGTCATGACTGCCAACTGCGCCAATATTCACCCGGAAAAGTTGGCCGCCGAGGCCTTGCAGGTGATGGAAGAGAAAAAAATTAATGCTATTGTGGCCATAGATGATGGACTATTAGTGGGAGTGCTTAACATGCATGATTTATTAAGAGCGGGTGTAATCTAGGTGCGTAGACGCTATATGCAGCCTATCCAGCTGAGCCCCCCAGTCCAGCAACCAATCCCTATGATTAAGGGACAATAAGCCATGCGTAGACGCTATATTGTTACTATCCTCACCGCCATTGGCGTGGTGGGCTATTTGGCAGTCGATGACAAGCAGCTTGGCCCCATCAGCAATGCTCAACAAGCCATACAGCAGGAGCCGGACTACATTATTCACGGCCTGAAGGCGCGGCATTATAATGCCGATGGTCAGCTGGACCGCACCGTACAAGCCAATAAAGCCCATCACTACCCCCTTGATGACCGCACTAAGCTGCTAGCACCGGCTCTTACTCTGCATCAGGGTGAACAAGCCCAATGGCAAGTAAGCTCCCAGCAAGGCAAGCTGTTACAGGGTCAAATACTGGATTTAGACGGCGATGTGCAGGTATCACCCCAGCAACAAGACGCCGGTATTTTTTCCCTAAACACCCAACATTTGTCCATAGACTTAAAACAACAAATAGCCGACACTGATGATTCAGTGATAATCAGCAGCCCCAACACCAAACTAACCGCCACCGGCATGAAGCTGGATATGATAAAACAACAGGCCAGTTTTAAATCTCATGTTCGAGGAATACATAACCCCAATGAGCAATAAAGGTATTACCCAACGCCGTTTTTTGTCACTGCTAATATTACTAAGTATCTGGAATAGCAGTTTTGCCCTGCCCGAGGACAGCCAGCAAGAGATCCGCATCGCCAGTGACAGCGCCTTCATGGATAAGCTTCAGGGTCAGCTGGTATACACCGGCCACGTAGAAATGATTCAGGGAACCCTAAACATACAGGCCGATCGTATCACCCTAATTCGCAATGATGAGGGCTTGCAAAAAGTCATCGCCGAAGGCAACCCAGCCCGCTACGAACAAACCATAGTGGCCGATGAAGGCAAGACTCAAGCCTATGGTGATACCATTATTTTTCACACCAACAACGAAGAGCTTATTTTGCTGAAAAACGCTGGCCTTGAAAAACAGGGCAATGTTTTTGCCGGTGAAAAAATCGTTTATTTAATGAAAGAACAAAGAATAAAGGCGGACAGCCAAGCCAGCGACAGCCGCATTCGCATGGTAATTCAACCCAAGCAAGAACAAGAAACAACGGGACAAGGAACAAACAAATAGATGGCAACTTTACACGCTCGACACCTTGCCAAAAGTTACGGTCCCAGAAAAGTGGTAGAAGATGTTTCATTATCTATTAGCAGTGGACAGATTGTTGGCTTGCTGGGCCCCAACGGTGCCGGTAAAACCACCTGTTTTTACATGATAGTGAACCTGGTAAATGCCGATGAAGGCACCATCAGCATCGATAATGAAGATATTACCGACCTGCCCATGCACGGGCGCGCCAAAAAAGGCATAGGTTATTTACCACAAGAAGCCTCCATTTTTCGAAAGCTTACGGTGGCCAATAATATCTTGGCCATCCTAGAGACCCGTAAAGAATTAACCAGTGCTCAGCGCCATGAAAAACTGGAAAGCCTGCTGGATGAATTTAACATACAACACATTCGTGACAGCCTTGGTATGGCTTTGTCTGGCGGCGAACGGCGGCGTGTAGAGATTGCTCGCGCCCTGGCCGCCGACCCAGCCTTCATATTATTGGACGAACCCTTTGCCGGAGTAGACCCCATCTCAGTGGGTGATATCAAAAGCATCGTAAAGCAATTGAAAGATCGCGGCCTGGGCGTGTTAATTACCGACCATAACGTACGGGAAACTCTCGATATTTGTGAAAAAGCCTACATAGTGGGAAATGGTCACATTATCGCCGAAGGTTCCGCCGATGTGGTGCTGAGCAATCAACTGGTAAAAGATATTTATTTAGGTGATGACTTTAAGTTGTAATCTTGTATATTCAAGACACAAGTTACCAAAAAAGTTTACGTGTTCTCAGTAATGTTTCATGGTTTATGCTTTAGTTTTATTGAGTTTGTAACAGGATCAAATAGTTATAATATGCAATATTCTGCTCAAACTGTTTTACGAAATTTAGCCACTGTTCATTGTTCAAGTTATAGGGTTAAGTAGTTATATATGCATTATTCTGCTCGAACCGCTTTACAGAATTTAGCCACTGTTCATTGTTCAAGTTATAGGGTTAAGTAGTTTTATATGCATTATTCTGCTCGAACTGCTTTACAGAATTTAGCCATTGTTCATTGTTCAAGTCATAGGGTTAAGTAGTTATATATGCATTATTCTGCTCGAACTGCTTTACAGAATTTAGCCACTGTTCATTGTCCAAGTTATAGGGTTAAGTAGTTATATATGCATTATTCTGCTCGAACTGCTTTACAGAATTTAGCCTCAATTCATCGTTCAAGTTATAGGGTTAAGTAGTTATATATGAAAGCCTCGCTACAACTAAGAATGGGTCAGCAGCTGACCATGACGCCTCAGCTGCAACAAGCCATTCGCCTGCTACAGCTTTCTACACTCGACCTGCAGCAAGAAATTCAAGGCATGCTGGACTCCAACCCTTTGCTGGACGTGGAAGAAGAATTTGAAGCCAGTAATGGTGACAAAAAAGATAAAAACGACAATGAGTCCCCTGTTAGTGACACCCCCCTTAGCGAAAATCCTGTAAACGAAGCCGCCCCAAAAGAAGACACTCACTCCGAAAACGAAGCCGTGGCCGACAGCGAATGGAGCGACACCATTCCCGATGACCTGCCCACCGACAGCGAGTGGGACGATACTTGGCAAGCCTCAGCAGCACCTGCTTCCACCAGCACTGGGCAATCAGGTTCTGGTGAAGACTTTGACATGGACTCCCGTAATGGCACCACAGATGATCTACAAGATCATTTATTGTGGCAGTTAAACCTGACCCCCATGTCGGCTAACGACCACCTGATTGCCATTAATATTCTGGAAGGTGTAGATAGCGACGGGTACCTCAAGGTGACTCTGGAAGACATTTTAGAAAGCCTGGATCCGGCACTCGATATTGAGATGGATGAGATTCAAGCCGTGTTACGCCGTGTGCAGCAATTTGAACCCAGCGGCGTCTGTACCCGTGACTTGCAAGAATGCCTGTCGGTACAACTTTCCCATCTAGATGAAGACACACCCTGGTTAGAACTGGCTAAAAAGCTCATAGACAATCATTTGGAGTTACTGGGCTCTAAAGATTATGCGTCCCTCATGCGCAAGCTTAAAGTAAAAGAAGAAGAGCTTAAGCTAGTTATTCGCGGTATTCAGGAATTAAACCCTCGCCCGGGCTCACAAATCGCCCCGCAAGCCAGCGAATACGTTATTCCTGATGTCATGGTACGTAAAATAAAAGACGAGTGGCGTGTGGAGCTCAATCCAGATATTGCTCCTAAACTGCGCATCAATGACCACTACGCCTCTATGGTTAAACGGGCCGATACCAGCGCCGACAACACCTTTATTAAAGATCATTTGCAAGAAGCACGCTGGTTCTTAAAAAGCCTGCAAAGCCGTAACGACACCCTGCTTAAAGTGGCTCGAGAGATTGTTGAATACCAACATGAGTTTCTAGACCAGGGTGATGAAGCCATGAAACCTTTGGTTTTGCATGATATTGCCGAGGCTGTGGGCATGCATGAATCTACCATCTCCAGGGTCACTACCCAAAAATACATGCATACCCCAAGAGGCATTTTTGAGTTAAAGTATTTTTTCTCTAGTCATGTAAGCACCACCAGCGGCGGCGAATGTTCCTCCACCGCCATTCGTGCCATGATCAAGAAAATGATCGCTGTAGAAAGTGCTAAAAAGCCTCTAAGCGACAGCAAAATAGCAACCATTTTAGAAGAAGATGGCATTAAAGTGGCGCGCAGAACGGTGGCAAAATACCGCGAAGCCATGCATATCCCGCCGTCTAATGAGCGTAAGAGATTGGTTTAACAAGATTCAGTACAATTTGATAATAGATTGACGTATGTCACACCGGTTTTCGCCGGTAGCCTATACTTAGGATACCAGCACATTAACGCACCCTAATTCGGGGGTGCCGACAGTAGGAGCCATCTATGCAAATCAATATCAGCGGCCACCATGTTGAAGTAACTCAAGCCCTGAAAGACTATGTACAGTCTAAAGTGAACAAACTGGAGCGACATTTTGAGTACATAACCAATGTGCAGGTAACATTAACCGTTGAAAAGCTCATGCAAAAAGCAGAAGCTACCATCCATGCATCTGGTGCCGAATTACACGCCAATGCAGACGATGAGAACATGTACGCGGCCATAGACGGCTTAACCGATAAGCTAGACCGTCAATTGCTTAAACATAAAGAAAAGATGAATAACCATCGCCACTGAAATACTCATTAAGCCCATATGACACCCAGCATTTCTGAAATATTAACTCTGGAGCGCACCCAACTGGGTGCGCAATGCAGCAGCAAAAAGCGTGTAATCGAATATGTGGCTAATTTTTTAGCCGATAAAATACCCGATGCTCAGGCGGATGACCTTTACGAACACCTCATTGCTCGAGAAAAGCTTGGTAGCACCGGCATAGGTGAAGGCATTGCCATTCCTCATAGCCGCTTAAGCGAGTGTGAAGATACCCTAGGGGCCCTGTTTATTTTAGAAAACCCCATCGATTTTGATGCCATTGACCGAGTGCCAGTGGACATAGTGTTTGTTCTGTTAGTACCCACCGAGGCCACCGAGCAACACTTGCAAACCCTTAGTATGTTAGCGCAAAAATTTAGCCAGCAGTCTTTCAGGGATAACCTGCGCCAGGCTAAAAGTAGCGGCGAGTTGTATCAAATAGCCATCGCCCAATAATCCATATTTAGTTGTTCAAAGTACATTGCCATAGATTAAAGGGATATTATGAAACTGGTAATTATTAGTGGACGCAGCGGCTCTGGAAAAAGTACCGCATTAAATGTACTGGAAGACTTGGGGTTTTATTGCATCGACAACCTACCGGTTGCCCTACTGCCCAGCCTCAGCACAAAAATCCAGCAGGGAAAACAAGCCATTCAGGATGTGGCCGTCAGCATTGATGCTCGAAACATCCCCTCCGATCTAGCTAATTTTGCAGACATCATTCAGCAACTTGTTGGTATTCAAAGTAAAGTGGAAATTGTCTACTTGGATGCCCATACCGATACCCTACTCACCCGTTTTAGCGCCACCCGTCGTAAACACCCACTTACCGGCCCAGATACTCCACTACTGGAAGCCATTAAAATAGAGGGGGGGTTACTGCAGCACATCAAAGAAATGGCCGACTTAAATGTGGATACCACCCATTTATCTATGCACCAGTTACGCAGCATCATTAAAAAGCGCGTGGTACAAAAACAAGGGGGGGAGATGTCGCTGCTGTTTGAATCGTTTGGTTTCAAACACGGCATCCCCAAAGACAGTGACCTGGTATTTGATGTGCGCTGCCTGCCTAACCCCTATTGGGACCCCATGTTGCGTCAATTTACCGGTCAAGACGGTGTCATCGTAGATTTTTTGGGCAAGGAAGACACGGTTAATGCCATGTTTGCTGATATCTCCAAGTTTTTAAAAACCTGGCTACCTGAATTCCAGCAAAATAATCGCACCTATATGACAGTCAGCATCGGTTGCACTGGCGGCCAACATCGCAGTGTATATATGGCCGAACGACTATTTGCCCACTACCAACAAAGCTATGGCAATGTACAGCTGCGCCACCGCGAATTGAACCGTTAATGCTTTATATCAATAGACAAATGGCCTAATCAAATACACCGCGCCAGGCATATACAGTGCAATGCCTCACCTGCGCCATTCCTTTCCCACGCCTAGACAGGGCGACTCGCTAACGCTAAGGTAGGTATTCACCTTTTATCAAAAATACCCACATGCTTGAAAACTCCGCCACAATAATAAATAAACTGGGTTTGCACGCAAGAGCCGCCGCCAAACTGGTGTCCACCACCAGCGCCTACTCCAGCAAAGTTAAGATTGCCTTTAATGGCAAGGAAGTGGATGGCAAAAGTATCATGTCAGTGATGATGCTGGCCGCTAGCCAGGGTTGTACCCTCACCATTAAAGCCCATGGCCAGGATGAAGGGGCCGCCATGCAAGCGGTACTGGATTTAATTGATGATCGCTTCGAAGAAGAGGAATAGCGTCTATACCTTTAATGCCTAAACATGGCGACAGGAATTTATATAGCAAACGCTTCCAAGTAGAAGAATAAGATAGCTCCTTCAACTACACTTTAATAGCCTGTTTCTGCCTTTGGCGCTACAATTGCGCCCCTGAAAAAAGGATAGGTTATGTCTAGGGGCGAACATCAATCAAAAAAGCTTAAACACCTAGGAGCGGCACTGGAAAGTGGCGCCCTTGCCCAAGTGCGTCGAATTCTTAACAACGACCTACAAGCGGCGGATGTTGCCCACCTGCTGGAATCTTCCCCCCCTAAAGAGCGTAACCTGCTTTGGGGTCTGATCGAAGACGACAACGAAGGGGAAGTTTTACAGAACCTCAGTGACGAACTGCAAAGCTGGGTCATGAACCGCATGAGTGCTCAGGAAGTGGCCAACGCCATGACCGACCTGGACACGGATGATGTAGCCGACCTTCTGCAAAACCTGCCTAATACCGTCACGCAAGAAGTACTCACCAGCATGGACTCACAGGACCGTGCCCGTATTGAAGTGGCACTATCCTATCCGGAGGACAGCGCCGGCGGCCTGATGAACACCGACACCATCACCGTGCGCCCGGACATTACTCTGGAAGTAGTATTAAGATATTTGCGTCGTCACCGCAGTTTGCCTGACATGACAGATAACTTGCTGGTGGTGAATCGCCGCGATGAGTTCATTGGTTTGCTGGCGATTAATAAAATTTTAGTGAGCGATACCGATACTACCGTTCGTGAAGTCATGAGCACAGACATTGTCACCATTAGCGCCACCATGGAAGACACCGACGTTGCTCGTCTGTTTGAACGCCATGACTTAATATCGGCGCCGGTAGTGGACAAACACAGTGGTAAATTACTGGGTCGTATCACCATAGATGACGTGGTGGACGTCATACGTGAAGATGCCGATCACTCGTTAATGAGCATGGCGGGCTTGGATGAAGATGAAGATACCTTTGCTCCTGCTTTGAAGTCGAGCCGTCGTCGTGCCGTCTGGTTAGGCATTAATTTGCTCACGGCATTTATGGCAAGCGCGGTCATAGGCCTGTTTGAAGCCACCATTGAACAGCTGGTGGCGCTGGCGGTGTTAATGCCTATCGTGGCCAGTATGGGAGGCATAGCGGGCAGCCAAACCTTGACCCTAATTATACGCGGCCAAGCCATAGGGCACATAGATGCCAGCAATGTTCGCTGGCTGCTGAGTCGCGAGTTTTTAGTGGGTGCCAGTAATGGGATACTGTGGGCACTGGTGGTGGCCAGCGCCACCTACTTTTGGTTCCACGACTATAAAATTTCATTGATCATTGGTGCTGCTATTATTATTAATTTAGTTGTGGCGGTAATGGCCGGCGCTTTTTTACCCATTTGGTTAAAGCGTTTAAATATTGACCCAGCCCTGGCAGGCAGTGTGTTACTAACCACCATTACCGATGTGGTGGGTTTTTTTGCCTTTTTAGGGCTTGCTGCTACCTTTTATTTTTAAAATACAAATATTAATTAATGCTACTTTGGATGCTTCCATGAATGAGAATGACCAGTTTGAAGATGAATATCTGGGACCCAGTAAATCCCAGGTAAAACGCGAAATGCATGCATTGCAGGACCTGGGGAAATTCATTTGTGAGCTGCCCAAAAAGCAACTGGTTAATGTTCCGTTAAGCGACACTATGCTAGTAGCCATTGAAGAATGGTACCGCCTCAAAAAACATGAAGCCAAACGTCGCCACCTTCAATACGTGGGAAAAATCATGCGTACAGAAGATTTGGAAGCGGTACAACTGGCCCTAGATAAAATGAACCCCAGTAGTGATGTATACAACCGGGTATTACACCAGCAAGAGCGGTGGCGTGAGCGTTTAATAGCGGAAGGTAATGAAGCACTAAACGAATTTTGTGCCGAGTTTGAAGTGACGGAAGTTCAACATTTACGCCAGCTTATTCGTAATGCCATCAAAGAAAATAAATTTAAAGAAGACAACCCGGAAGCGCAGGCTAAAAGCGGAAAGAGTGACTCACGTAAATTGTTTCTTTATATTAAGAGCTTTTATAAAGACTAGATTAGACGTTTATGTTGTTTCAGCGGCATGGCCTCACGGCACTTTTTTAAACTCGTAAAATCTAACTGAGCCATAGTAATTCCAGGCTCAGTACCCATCACCTGAGACAATATTTCACCATTGGGAGCCACTATCATACTGTGCCCCCAGGTACGCCTGCCATCTTCATGTTGCCCCACTTGATTAGCCGCTAAAATATAACTCTGCGTTTCGATCGCTCGAGCCCTGAGTAAAATTTCCCAATGTGCTTGGCCGGTTTTATAGGTAAAAGCCGATGGCACACTTATAATGTCGCAGCCTTGCAACATGTAACGCTGAAATAACTCAGGAAAGCGTAAGTCATAACAAATACTCAGCCCCAGGTTCGCAGTCCCCACCTGCACTTGTTTTGGCTCAGTCCCAGCTATAAAGGTATTAGACTCTTTATAAGCGCCTTTTTCATCCCCCACCAGCACATCAAATAGATGAATCTTATTATAGGTGGCTAGTTGTTCTCCATTAGGGGAGAAAACCAAGCAGCTAGCATGTACCCGCTTGTCGTCCAGATCAGAAATCATGGGTACAGAACCCGCCACTAAATATACCTTGTACTTTTTACTCCAGCCTGCCAACGTGGCTAAAACATCTTGAGGAGTAAACCTGTTGGCTGCCAAGTCATGTTGCTTTGCCATACCCAGACAAGCAAACATTTCAGGCAATACCAATAATTGCCCCCCTTGCTGTGAAGCTTGTTTTATTAATTGCTCCGCAACCAATAAGTTGGCATCCACATCTTTTTGACTGTTCATTTGAATGACAGCGCACCACATCAATCAGCCCCTCCCAGTCCAAACACATCCTTCATGCGTAGCCAAAACGATTTGTCTTTTTTGCCTTCAATATCATTGTCAAAACGTTTCATTAATTTAAGTTCGGGCTCTTCCCAGCTGCCGCTAAGCTTATAGGTGGCACTGGAAAACTTTTCGATCTCGCCCCCAACCAATTTTTCACCCACAAATATTGAAGCGGCAATAGGAGGAGCAAATCCAGCTAAAATGGCCACAAATGGCAGAGTACTGAATACCGGAAACGTCACCGCTAGTTCTTGATCTAGTTCTTTGGTGAGCGTATTTACCGATCCGCTTGCAGAAAAGTTAGCCGATGGTCCCACAAAATCAAGGGTATCGACAATCTCAATTATCCCATTGGTGATTTTTGTTTTTCCTTTTATGTCATCAAAATGCAAGCCCGTTTGATAGACATCTGAAAAGTCCAAACGTAAGCGGCGGCCAATGGCTCCAAAATTCAACAATCCAAAAGCACTCAATGCCCCAGTATCCCCTGCGTCCACGAAACGACCATCCTGCAATTGAAGGTTTAGGTTACCGGATAAACTTTCCAATTCAAATTGGGCAGGACTTGCCAACCAATGGACATCTAAACTTGTGTTTAATAAATCGGCTTCCAATACCGGTTTTTGATGCCAGGCTTTTTGTATACCTCCCACATCATCGCTACTTAACTGCAAATTAACGGATGTTTTTTGTCTACTTAGATCTTTGACCGGCTTTATCCAACTCATGCTACCTTTTACATTGAGCTTTTTAATTTTTCCGTCAATATCATTGATTACTACTCCTTCTGCCTTCGGCACCACCTTTAGTTTCCATCGCCCATAATTAGTAGGACCCAAGAAAACCTCTTCGATATTTAAATTTAAAGCAGGGAAAGTGGCAGGGTCCACTTCTAATAGCGGATCCATTTCTGAGTCCGGCTTATCAGAGCTTAATGCCGGCCAATGTAAATATTGTAAATTCACTAAAGTAGCTTGATCTGCCTCAAAAGTGAGGTCACCTTTAGCAAGCGGTGAATCCACTTTGATTTTCCATTTACTACCAGATACATTAATTTCAGTTTTTACAAATTCAAAAATAAGGTCATCATAAACTATCTCATCACTGCTTAAGGATATACTGCTCAATGGATTCGAAGATGGACTATCAGATGGTCCATAATGTTCATCCAGCTGTTGAATACCCTGCCAAGCTTTTAACCAGTCATTCACATTCAGCTTTTCAACATGACCCTTCACTACTAAACCGGGTGAGCTTGGCACGTACGCTTCGATGCCCCCTAAATAGACCTGCCCCGCAAAAAACGCGCCCTTATCAAACTTCATGGCTAGATTAACCTTGTCGTCGTAGGAAAGTTTAATCGTTAAGTTATCTTTTATTTGAACGCTGGTTTTAAATGGAGCAAGCTGCTGGCTCTGTTTAAAGATGGGTTCGGGTAAATTCATTTGAATACCCTGCAACTGGGACTCAATTTTTAAGCCGGTAAAACCATTTTCTGTGCCATCAATAATAAAGTGGCCATCTACTGGGGTTTTACCCGACACACCATTTAATAATCCCAGCTTTAGCCAGTCTTTAAGGCCTTTGGCATTCAACAGACCTTTGAAGGCGATATCCGTTATCAAATCACCACTCTTAAACTGACTGTTAATGCTGGCATCAATGTCCTCTCCCCACAGACGGGTTTTTAAGCCCGGGCTCGTTAAGCCTTTGCTGCTGGTGAACTGAAGCGACCCGCCAAGTTCAGGAAAATTTAGGCCTACACTAGGCATCGTAAGCTCGGCCCCACGCAGTTCGGTTTTCACCTCCACCGACATATCCTCAATTGGGGTATCCAAAGGAATTTTAAAAGCCAAGGATGTTTTATGTGCCCCTGTTAGCTGCCAGTCATCAAGCTGGTTATTCACGATGGTTTGCAGTGGCGTTTGTTGAAAGTAAGAAAACATTTTCGGGGCAGCACCCACGGCCAGAGAATTAATCCATAAATAACCTAAGCCGTTTTCGTCATTCTCAAAAACAATTTGGCTTCCATGTAATGAGCCACCCAATGTTTGTGCGGCATTAAGTTTTCCCAAAACCTGGCTATTATCGATAAACAGTTTCCCCTGAGCCTGGTGAACGTCTGGCCACTGTGAAAGATAGGATAGACCCACATCTTCTAGATTGAAATAAAGCTCTACCTGAGCCAGTGGCTGCTGCTCTGACAAAGAGCTATATAAATAAAGATTGCCATCTTCTACTTGGCCGCTATTTAAAGCTGAATTAAGCCAGTCCTTGAGTCCACTGCTGACGGCTTTAGGAACCAATTTACGCTGAGCGCTAAATTGCGCCCCATCAAAGGATAGATTTAACGCCAATGCCCCCTCTAAAGTCTCATGGTTTGGCATCCACAGTTGAAAGCCACCTTTTATGGCATTCACATCCGATAATGATAGATTTAAACCATCGCCTTCAATACGGGTTTGGTGCTCACCTATAAACCAGTCAACCTGTCCAAGTCCTTGAGTAATTTTAAATGCATTGTCATATATTTTTGGAAAATCTAGCACCATGTTTTCTGAAGAAAACTGCACACGACCATTGTTTTTATTTGCAGCCAGTACTCCGCTGAGATTTTTTACGCCCGGTATGGCCCCATGTGGCTCGATGGATATTTTTTGCAGCTCCCCGGCCACGGTAAAATCAAGCTCTTCATCTTTACTGTGCTGCAAGATCAAACTAAAATTATTTACTTGACCCTGAGGTTTTAAGCCAGCCAATAAATTAGAAAGCGGTTCTGGCAGTAAGCTGAATTGAGATAATAGCTTTTGTGTATATTGTAAATCTACCTTATTAGCAAAACTGTGCCAGCGGTTTCCCTGGGAGGTTTTAGATAGTTTTAGGCCCAGGTCCTGCAGCTGCCACTTTTTATCCTTAAAGGTAAACTGGCCATCATCAAGCCATAAGGTCCAGGTATCGATGTTTTCTTGTTTAAGCCACAGCTGTGTATTTATATTTTTAAAGTCTTCTTGATCCGGAACCGATAGTCTAGGGGTGGCCATATTAAGCTTGGCATAATTTAGTAGACTATCTTTAAATTCGAAACCCAATTGTGCTGACGCTTGAAATTCATTGAAGATGGCCGCGCCAGATAACTGCTCTAACCAATAATTGACGTCCAAATTAGGTAAATCAATTACTCCCCTGGCATAAAACTCTCCCAAGTCATAAGGGCTGCCTTGGCTAAAAATTCGCATGCCAGCTTTTATTGTATGTTCGTCCCCATAACTGATGCTGCCCGTCATGAGACGATTGAAACCATCGCCGGTCATGACCAAGTGATCTATTTGCAGTGTTTGTTGCTCGTCATTCAACCAAGTTTCAACACTGAAATTATTAATCTCCAGGTGCTGCTGCAATAACAGGGTTTCAACAAAACGCTGTACGGAAGATACTGCTTGCTGCTTTGCCGTTGCCCGATTGTTAGTTAAAACATCCTTTTCAAGAATAATTGACACTCCAGACAGCCGCACAGACTTAAAAACCGGGGTTAGATTCATTAACGACAAACCAGGGTCAAGCACAAAGTCCACCGATGCGATGGACAGCATGGGTCGCTTCTTTGTGTTTAATTGGGGAGTTTTTGTAAGGCTGGCATCGACTTGAGAATTTTGTGGGTACAGGGTTATACCCTCGATATGTACCGAAGGAGTGAGTACCCGCATATCCCCTGATAAAGTGCGAATTTGCACCTGACTATTCAGTTGCTGGCTAATATAACGCTCAACATCCAAACGGTACTTGCCAATATAGGGAATTATTTGCTGTCCAATTGCACTGTACAAGGCCAACACAATAAATGTTGCCACCAGCATCAAATTTAAAGTGTTAAGCCCTTGCTTCAGACCTTTATGCTTCATTGCCATTGGTGTTACTGTAAAATCACATCATACTGCTCTTGATGATACATGGGCTCAACTTGCAGCTTAATCGTTTTGCCCATAAAGTTTTCTAAATCAGCCAAACTTTGACTTTCTTCATCGAGCAATAAATCGACCACGCTCTGAGTGGCTAGAATCATATAAGCATTGGCTTCATAAGTTCTGGCCTCGCGCAGTAATTCGCGAAAGATTTCATAACACACAGTTTCAGGGGTTTTAATGTTACCGCGACCCTGGCATTGAGAGCAGGGCTCACACAGCATTTGCCCAAGACTTTCTCGGGTGCGCTTGCGAGTCATTTCCACCAAGCCTAACTCGGATACCTGGCTAATTTTAGTTTTAGCGTGATCCTTCTCTAGCGCTTTTTCCAACATCCTTAATACTTGGCGCTGGTGTTCGGTGTCTTCCATGTCGATGAAATCCAGGATGATAATACCACCCAAATTTCTTAATCTTAACTGGCGGCCAATAACAGTGGCAGCTTCCAAGTTAGTTTTAAAGATTGTTTCTTCTAAATTCCGGTGACCCACAAATCCACCGGTATTCACATCCACAGTGGTCATGGCTTCGGTTTGATCGATAATCAAATATCCACCTGACTTAAGTTGAACCTTTTTTTCCAAAGCCTTTTGAATTTCGTCTTCCACCGCATACAAATCAAATATGGGGCGTTCGCCAGTATAGTATTCCAGTTTATCGGTTACTTCAGGAACAAACGTTTGAGAAAAATCTTGGGCATTTTGAAAGTTTTCACGGGAATCGATTAAAACTTTATCCACATCGGGACGAATAAAATCTCTAAAGGTACGTAAATGTAAGGGTAATTCCTCGTAGATTTTACCTGGAGCCTGTACGGTCTTAATGCGTTCTTTGACCTTACCCCAGACACGTTGTAAATATCGGGTATCGCTGAGAATTTCATCTTCGCCAGCCCCTTCGGCCGCCGTACGCAAAATAAAACCACTTTCTTCGCTTAAGCCCTCTGCACTCATGCAGTTTTGCACTAGCGTGCGCAAACGCTCTCGCTCGGTTTCATCTTCGATGCGCTGGCTAATTCCCACGTGTTGAGTATTAGGCATGAAGACCAGGTATCGGGAAGGAATGGACATATGCGTGGTTAGGCGTGCCCCCTTACTACCTATGGGGTCTTTAGTCACCTGAACTACTAAGCTCTGCCCCTCATGCAATAAACTGCTGATAGAGTCCGGTTGCTTGCGAGCTGCCTCACTGTTTTTTACCGGCCCTTGAATATCAGCAGCATGAATAAACGCAGCACGCTCCAATCCCACCTCAACAAACGCAGCCTGCATGCCAGGCAATACTCTGACTACCTTGCCTTTATAGATATTGCCCACAATGCCACGCCGGTTATTGCGTTCAATATACACTTCTTGCAAGACGCCATTTTCCACTAACCCCATACGGGTTTCTGTGGGGGTCACATTTAATAGGATTTCCGTATTCATGATTTCGCTATTTAAATATGTCTGTGAACAGACGGGTTAATTTTAATTCTGTCATCGCCAGCAAGCTAAATTATTGATTAGCTCGCGTTTATTCTTGCCAAATGGGCACGTCAAATTGCTGCAATAAGCGTGATGTCTCTAGCAGAGGCAAGCCCACCACATTACTGTAACTGCCCTTGATGCTTTCGATAAACACCGCAGCCTTGCCCTGGATACCATAGGCGCCGGCTTTATCCATGCTCTCACCGGTTTTCACATAGGCCAATATTTGTGCGCTGCTAAGCCTTGTAAAACGAACTTCGGTGGTGACCACTTCATTAAGTACTTTCAACTCATTGTTGAGCTGACCACATAGACTGATACCCGTCACCACTTGGTGGCTTTTCCCGGATAACGCCTCGAGCATGGCCATGGCGGATTTTTCATCTTGCGGTTTACCCAGTAACTCATCTTCCAGTACGACTATCGTGTCAGAGCCTAATACCGGCAAGCCATTGGCTTGTGGAATGGCGGCCATGGCCTTTGCTTGAGCCAATCGCTGTACATAGACCACCGCATCTTCCAGAGGCAAACGACTTTCATCTACATCCATGGGTAGACAAGTAAATTTGACCGCAATTTGCTCCAACAGTTCTTTGCGTCTTGGTGAAGCGGACGCCAAAATTAAATCAGACATATTAAAAAATTATACTCAATATCCCCAGCAGTTCGTTAACTCGCACAAAATAAGGGTCTAGGTTATGCTCGAAAGTAACGACGCACACTGAATAACAGGCTATACCAAAGGGGCCAAATAATGGCACTGCCCAGCGAAGGCCATAACAGCGCGCTCTTGCCCTGCCCCATGACAATGGATTCAACCCAGAAGCGCACCAGTAGGTACAAACCAATCAACACAAAAATTAGAAAACCCTGTTGCACTGTATTGTAAAGGCGCATGCGTGAATGCAATAACATGCATAAATACGCCAATATACTCAAGGCCAAGGCGTTTAGGCCCAATATGTCACCATGTAATACATCCAATAATAGCCCCATGGAGAAGCCTAAAAATATGCCCGCCTTACTTGGTGACACCAATACCCAGAAAATAAGCGTCATGGCCACCCATTCAGGGCGAATGTAATCCAGCAGATTAGCCATGGGGAAAACAGACAGCACCAGAGCTACAAAAAAAGTCGGCAAAATCACCACATAAGCTCGTATCATTGCTCTGCCTCCTGACTTGCCATAACACTGGGCAATTCACTTTCCATAGAGAAAACCAATAACACATAACGGCTGCGGTCCAAATATGCCGAGGGTTTTGCCATAACCTGCGCAAACGGTTGCCCGGGGTCATGCTCCACCTGAATAATCTCTCCCAGCGGATAACCCTTAGGGTAACGACTTCCCAAACCAGAACTCACTAATTGGTCACCCACCTTAATATCGGCGGTATCCGGTACGTATACCAAATTCAATTCGTCCAATCGGCCAGACCCCACGGCGATGGCACGTACTCCATTTCGATTAACCTGTACCGGAATAGCATGGTTACTATCGGCTACCAGCAAAACCCGACTGGTATAAGGCAATACTTCAATCACCTGCCCCATTAACCCTTGAGCATCCAAAATGGGCTGACCCACAAAGACCCCATGGCTGGAACCCTTATTAATAATAATGTGATGGGTATAAGGGTCGGGGTCGACACCTATGACCTCAGCCACCAAAATTTTATCGTCCAGTTGCTCTGAGGTATTGAGTAATTCACGCAAGCGATTGTTTTCGGCTCGCAGGGCGATCATTTGCTGTACTTTTTGTTTAAGCACTAAGGATTCAAGACGTAGGCGGTTATTGTCTTCCAGCAAACTGGAATGACTCATGGCAGATTCTTCCGCCCATAGACCTAAACGGCCAGGGATAGACGAAACCCACTGTACAGGGACAATTAGGTAACCCAGGGTACTGCGCACAGCTGAAGTTGGTGTTAGATAGCGATCGGCCAGCATGAGGGAGACAGATAGTAATATCGCCAAGAACAGACGATAACCTAAAGTAGGACCGGAAGAGAAAATACCTTTAATGCTTGGCTCCTAGGAATCAAGGCCTGTCGCCACCGACCCCGCAGGGTCACATGGCGCAGGGGAATAAATTAATATTCAGATGCCAAAAGCTCTAATTGCTGGTCTGTCATGGTTTCCATGGCACGACCGCCGCCACGTGCTACACACGTTAATGGCTCATCGGCTAGGTAAACCGGCAAACCGGTTTCTTCTGCCAATAATTTATCAATATCACGCAACATGGCGCCACCACCGGTTAACACTAAACCGCGCTCAGCAATGTCAGAAGCCAATTCAGGAGGGCATTGCTCCAGCGCACTTTTCACTGACTGTACGATAGCGGCCAAGGATTCCTGTAGCGCTTCCAGTATTTCGTTGGAATTAAGCGTGAACGAACGGGGAATACCTTCCGCCAAGTTACGACCGCGAATATCAATTTCACGTACTTCTGCGCCAGGGTAAGCGGTACCAATTTCTTGTTTCACACGCTCGGCTGTGGCTTCACCAATTAAAGAACCGTAATTGCGACGCACATAGGTCACGATGGCTTCATCAAATTTATCGCCACCCACCTTAACCGAATCGCTATACACCACGCCGTTTAGGGAGATAATGGCGATTTCAGTAGTACCACCACCGATATCTACTACCATGGATCCGCTGGCATCATCTACCGGCAAGCCAGCCCCAATGGCCGCAGCCATGGGCTCTTCAATCAAATATACTTTGCGCGCACCGGCGCCGATGCACGACTCACGAATGGCTTTACGTTCAACCTGGGTAGACTGGCAAGGTACACACACCAATACTCGAGGGCTTGGGGTGAAAAAGCTATCTTGATGCACTTGCTTGATGAAGTGCTGCAGCATTTTTTCAGTGACCTGGAAATCGGCAATCACACCGTCTTTTAACGGACGGATGGCTTGAATATTACCCGGAGTACGGCCCAGCATGCGCTTGGCATCGACACCTACAGCCGCCACTGTTTTTTGGTTGCCCTGAATACGTACCGCCACTACCGAAGGCTCGTTTAAAGTAATGCCTTTTTCACGCTCATAAATCAGGGTATTGGCTGTTCCTAGATCAATGGAAAGATCGCTTGAGAACATGCCTCGTAATTTTTTAAACATTGGTGGGGTTCCGAATAAGCAAAAGCTTTTATTTTGTGGCCTAGACTATCAACGGCGGGCTTTTTGAGCAAGGCACAAATGTGTTAACTTATAGGCCTTTCAAACACTTATACTTGCACGCACTCAAAGGCAGAGAAAATACCATGGCGCTTGACCGCGAAGACGTGAAAAATATCGCTCAATTGGCTCGTTTAGAGCTAAGCGATGAGGACATTGGCCAATACCAAACCGACCTCAGCAACATATTAGAATTAGTTGAGCAAATGAATGCGGTGAATACCGATAATGTTCAGCCCATGGCGCACCCCACAGACGCGGTTCAGCGCCTGCGAAGTGACGTAGTGACAGAAACTAACCAACGTGAAAAATACATGGCCAACGCCCCAGCTCAAGAAAACGGCCTGTTCCTTGTCCCTAAGGTGATTGATTAATAGCCATGCATAACTTAACCCTAACTCAAATATCCCAAGGCCTGGAAGCCGGTGATTTCACCAGCGTTGAAATCACCCAGCACTTTTTGGATCGTATCGCCGCTTTAGACAAAAATGACGGTGGCATCAATAGCTTCATCACCGTCACCGCGGATCTTGCCCTGGCGGATGCCAAGGCAGCCGACGAGCGTCGCGCCAGCGGTAACGCCACTAAGTGGACCGGTGTTCCATTCGCCCACAAGGACATTTTTTGTACAGACGGCACATTAACCACCTGTGGCTCAAAAATGCTGGGTAACTTTGTGCCACCCTACGACGCCACCGTGGTTGATAACTTTAAGAAACAAGGCGCGGTTTGTCTGGGCAAAACCAACATGGACGAATTCGCCATGGGCTCCTCCAACGAAACCTCTTATTTTGGCGGCGTTAAAAACCCTTGGGATAAAGATCGCATTCCAGGTGGCTCTTCCGGTGGCTCCGCCGCCGCCGTTGCCGCTCGCCTAGTACCTGCCGCTACCGCCACCGATACCGGCGGCTCCATTCGCCAGCCTGCCGCCCTATGTGGTCTAACGGGCCTTAAGCCCACTTACGGTCGCTGCTCACGCTTTGGCATGATCGCGTTTGCTTCGTCTTTAGACCAAGCTGGCCCCATGACCCGCACGGCCGAAGATGCGGCCATGATGTTAAACGTTATGTCCAGCTTCGATGAAAAAGACAGCACCAGCATCGACCAGACAGTACCCGACTACACAGCGACCTTGAGTGATGACATCAAGGGCAAGGTTATTGGCTTGCCTAAAGAGTACTTCCCTGAAAACCTGGACCCTGAAATGGCGGCCACGGTACGAGCAGCCATTAGCGAATTTGAAAAACTGGGCTGCACCATCAAGGAAGTAAGCCTGCCCAATACTCACCTTTCCATCCCTGCATATTACGTAGTGGCGCCGGCCGAATGTTCAGCCAACTTGTCACGCATGGACGGTGTACGTTTTGGCCACAGGTGTGAAGACCCTAAAGATCTTTCTGATCTTTACTGTCGCAGCCGTGGTGAAGGCTTTGGCGAAGAAGTGAAGCGCCGCGTCATGATAGGTACCTATGCCTTGTCCACCGGTTTTTATGACGCCTATTATGTGAAGGCGCAAAAAATTCGCCGCCTCATCAAGGATGACTTCATGACCGCCTTTGAAGATGTGGATTTCATCATGGGTCCCACCTCGCCAACACCTGCCTTTAAAGCCGGTGAAAAAACCGATGACCCAGTGGCCATGTATCTTGAAGATGCCTTCACCATTGCCACTAACTTGGCAGGTTTGCCTGGTATGTCGATTCCAGCGGGCAAGGTCAACGATTTACCCGTGGGCCTGCAAATTATTGGTAACTACTGGAGCGAGGCGGGCATGCTGAACATGGCTCACCAGTTCCAGCAAGCCACCACACATCATCAAGATTGTCCTCAAGGTATTGAATAAATATGGGCATCAATATGAAATCCCAACAAGTCACCACACACCACACCGAAGCACCTCAAGGTATATAAAGGAGTCCATCATGGAATGGGAAGTTGTTATAGGCCTTGAGATTCACGCTCAACTGGCCACCAAGTCAAAAATATTTTCAGGCTCCAGCACCGCATTTGGTAGCGAAGCTAACACCCAAGCCTCTTTGGTAGATTTGGGTTTACCCGGGGTATTACCTGTATTTAACGCCGAAGCCTTATCCATGGCAGTTAAGTTTGGTTGCGCCATCGGTGCCGAGGTAAATAAAGTATCGGTATTCGATCGTAAAAACTATTTTTACCCAGATTCCCCTAAGGGTTATCAAACCACTCAGTTGCACCACCCCATCGTGGGCATGGGACACATAGACATCAACCTAGACGATGGCAGCAGCCGTCGCATCAACGTAACTCGCGCACACTTGGAAGAAGATGCTGGTAAATCCTTGCACGAAGATTTCCAGGGTATGTCGGGCATCGATTTGAACCGTGCTGGTACGCCGTTAATTGAAATTGTATCTGAGCCTGAAATGCGTAACGCTAAAGAAGCGGTGGCGTATTTTAAAAAGATGCACAGCATAGTGACCTATTTGGGCATTTGTGACGGAGACTTATCACAGGGCAGCATGCGTTGTGACTGTAACGTATCTTTACGCCCTAAGGGCCAGGAAGAGTTTGGTACCCGTACCGAAATTAAAAACGTTAATAGCTTCCGCTTTGTGGAGCAGGCCATCAATGTAGAGATTGAACGTCAGCGTGACATCCTGGAAGACGGCGGCGTTATCACGCAAGAAACTCGTTTATTTGATGCCAACAAAATGGAAACTCGCTCCATGCGCTCAAAGGAAGTGGCCAACGATTATCGTTACTTCCCGTGCCCTGATTTACTGCCCATTGTGATTGACGATGACTACATTGCCGCCATTACCGATACCCTGCCTGAACTACCTGACGCGAAAAAGCAGCGCCTCATGGATGAACAAGGTTTATCGGAATACGACGCCCGTGTATTAACCGCCACTCGTGAATTGGCTACCTACTTTGAAGAAACTGCCGAAAAGTGTGATGACTTTAAATTGGCCGCCAACTGGGTAATGGGCGAACTCTCTGCTGCATTAAATAAAAATGAAGTGGACATTCAAGACTGCCCCATCTCATCCACTAACCTGGGTGCCATGATTGCGCGCATTAAAGACGATACCATTTCAGGCAAGGGTGCCAAATCGGTATTCGCATCCCTATGGGATAAAAAAGGCGACGATGTTGATGCCTTAATTGACTCTCTTGGCTTAAAGCAAGTGAGCGATTCAGGTGCCATCGAAGGCATAGTGGATGACGTACTGGCCAATAATGCCTCACAGGTAGAAAACTACATATCCGCCGAGCCAGACAAGCGCGGCAAGATGGTGGGCTTCTTTGTGGGCCAAGTAATGAAGGCCAGTAAGGGCTCTGCCAACCCTGGCATGGTAAACAAAGTACTTAAACAAAAACTGGATGAAAAGTGCTAGTTAGCTAGTTTTTCTAACCCCTTAAAACCCAGCCTGGCTGGGTTTTTTTATGTTCAGGATGAACTGTATCTTAAAATTGCAGGAGCAATATTTTAAGGTATGTCCAGGGATGGACGGTATCTTGGCAACGCAGGAGCTTGGTGCCAATGATATGTCCATGGATGGACGGTATGCTGGACTCGCAGGAGCAGGGGCAGGCTCCAGTCGTATGCCTATGAATTTCAGCGTGACATCCCACCTGCCCTAAACATATATTTGGCCACTGATTTTAGAGCTTCTCACCAATTCAACTTACACCACGAACAGGTACATTCAATTAACGCTGAAATTTGAGAAACCACCATGCCCACTTACCAAGCCCCACTTCAAGATTACAAATTCATCATCGAAGATGTGCTCAACACCTATCAAGACTACGCCAACATCCCACAATTCAGTGATGTAAACAGTGAGCTCATGGACAGTATTCTCAGTGAAGCTGGTCGCTTTGCCGAGCAAGAGATTCAGCCACTAAACCAGCCTGGTGATATAGAGGGCTGTAAAGTGGAAGATGGCGAAGTATTCACGCCTAAGGGATACAAAGAGGTTTCAAAAAAATACCTTGAAGGGGGTTGGACACAGTTAAGTGAATCCACTCAATACGGCGGCCAAGGGCTGCCCTACTTGTTAAATGGCGCCATAGGGGAGATGAACCTTTCGGCTTGTGCCGCCTTCGCTATTTACTCCACCCGTGACGGCTCCATCGCCGCCATTGAAAAAAATGCCTCACAAGACATTAAAGACACCTATCTGCCTAAATTAGTAGAAGGCATTTGGGGCGGCCCGATGTGCATGAGCGAACCTCATTGTGGGTCTGACCTGGGCTTACTGCGCACTAAGGCCGAGCCACAAAGCGATGGTAGTTTTTCTATTTCAGGCACCAAGATGTTTATTACCGGAGGTGATGTCGATTTAGGCGAGAACAGCATCATGTTGGTACTGGCCCGCATTCAAGGGGCGCCCCAAGGCATAAAAGGCATTAGTTTATTTATAGTCCCTAAATTTTTAGTAAATGAAGATGGCAGCCTAGGTAAGCGCAACAATACCAGTGTCGGTTCCATCGAACACAAGATGGGATTGCACGGCTCCGCCACTTGCGTGATGAATTACGACAACGCAAAAGGCTTCTTAATAGGCAAAGAAAATAAAGGCATGTCGGCCATGTTTGCCATGGTGAACCGATCACGATTCTTGATTGGACAGCAAGGCACTGCTCTTGCGGCAGTGGCTTATCAAAACGCAGCCCAATACGCATTGGAGCGGGTACAAATGCGCTCTTTAACGGGCATCAAAGATCCAGAAAAAGCCGCTGACAGCATTATTGTCCACCCGGATGTGCGCCGCATGTTATTAACACAACGCTCCTTTGTGGAAGGCTCGCGCGCGCTTAACTTATATGTGGCAAAATTATTTGATGAACTGGACCACCACCCAGATGCTGAACGAAAAAAGCATTGCCAATCACTTTTGGATTTACTAACCCCTATTTGCAAAGGCTTTAATACCGAAATGGGTTGGGAGTGTGTTAATCACGGCCTACAAGTGTTTGGCGGCCATGGTTACATTCGTGAAAACGGCATGGAGCAATTTGTACGAGACGCTCGCGCTGCTGCCATTTATGAAGGCACTACCGGCATCCAGGCTTTGGACTTATTAGCCAGAAAAGTATTGGCCAACAAAGGTGAAACCCTGCAGATATTTACTGGCGAAATCAATCAATTTTGCCAAGAGAATAAAGATCATGAAGTGATCGGAAAATTGGCCACAGAATTAAAAGCAGCCACCGCACAATGGTTAGCAATTACCATGAATGTAGGCATGGCTGCCATGAAGAATCCTAACGATCTAGGTGCCGCTTCAGTAGATTATCTTATGTATTCCGGTTATGTGACGCTTGCTTATTTCTGGGTGCGCATGGCCAAGGCTGCGGCCGACAAAGATCAATCTACGCCATTCACACAAGCTAAATTGCAGACGGCGCAGTTTTATTTTGATCGTATATTGCCACGTACCGCCTCTTTAGAAAAAACCATACAGGTGGGCAGTGAAAGCTTAATGGAAATGAATGAAGAGGCTTTTGTACTTTAGCAGCAGACACAAAAAAGCCGAATCAAACGATTCGGCTTTTCATAATCAATCTCTAATTTTAGGAATCACTCTAAAAATTGCATCCATGCATTTTCAGGATACAAAACATCCTGTCATTAGAACTGATCGGCTTCCATCTCAAACAAGCACTCGGCACCACCTTTAACCGACTCGGTTAAAGAGATGTATCTTGGCAACAAACGCTTGGTGAAGAAGCGTGCAGTAGCTAGCTTGTTAGCATAGAAAGGCTCACTGCCTTCTTTCTCAAGGGCAACCACAGAACTCATGGCAAACATGTAAGCGAAAGAGGTGTAACCAAATACCTGCAAGAATTCAACAGAGGAGGCGCCAATTTCGTTAGCGTCGCCCTGTGCTTTATCCATTACCCATTCGGTAAGGTCAGCCAGGTTAGCAACCGCAGCTTTTAATGGGTTAATGAATTCGGCCATTTTTGCATTGCCTTCTTGAGCAGCAATGAAGGCATTGATTTCTTCAACGTATAGCTTGAAGAATGCACCGCCGTTGGCTGCAATCTTACGACCAATAAGGTCAAGAGATTGAATGCCGTTGGTGCCTTCGTAAATTTGAGTAATACGTACGTCACGTACATGCTGCTCCTGGCCCCACTCACGAATGAACCCGTGACCACCAAATACTTGCTGACCGGCAATGGTACTTTCAAGTGCGGTATCGGTTAGGAAAGACTTAACCACTGGCGTTAACAAGGACACCATGGCTTCGGCCAATTTTTTATCTTCGTCGTTATCAGAGAACTTGGAGATATCCAACCACTTGGATGCATAAGTAGAGAAAGCACGACCGCCCTCTGTTAATGCACGCATGGTTAACAACATACGGCGCACGTCAGGGTGAACAATAATTGGATCGGCTGCTTTTTCAGGGGCCTTTTTACCAGTTGGCGCACGGCTCTGAATACGGTCGTTGGCGTAGGTTACCGCGTTTTGGTAAGAGTTTTCAGCAATACCAATACCTTGAATACCTACCGCAACACGCTCGTAGTTCATCATGGTGAACATGGCGTTAAGGCCTTTGTTCTCATCACCCACTAACCAACCTTTTGCACCGTCAAAGTTCATAACACAAGTAGCAGAGGCTTTAATACCCATCTTGTGTTCGATAGAACCACAAGACAATGTATTACGTTCGCCAAGAGTTCCGTCTTCGTTTACCAAAAACTTAGGAACGATGAACAAGGAGATGCCCTTAGGACCGGCTGGCGCATCTGGAAGCTTAGCAAGTACCAGGTGGATGATGTTCTCCGCCATGTCATGTTCGCCCCAAGTAATGAAAATCTTGGTACCACTAACATCGAAAGAACCGTCAGCATTTGGCTCGGCTTTAGAGCGGATAATACCCAAATCAGTACCGGCATGTGGCTCGGTTAAATCCATGGCACCGGCCCAAGTACCTGCGTACATGTTAGGCAAGTACTTATCTTTTAATTCCTGACTGGCGTGTGCCGCAATGGACAAGCAAGCACCTGCGGTTAGCATAGGTGCTAAACCGAAAGACACACAAGAACCCTGGATCATTTCTTCAACCTGACCCACCAACATTTTAGGCATACCCATGCCGCCAAATTCGGCGCTGCCGCCAAGGCCGCCCCAACCGCCTTCGCTGTAAGTTTGGTAAGCTTCTTTAAAGCCATCTGGCGCGGTAACTTCGCCGTCTTTCCATTGTGAACTTTGCTCGTCACCGTCACGGTTAAGAGGTGCAATGACATTCGCGGCAATCTTGCCGGCTTCTTCAAGAATGGCATCTGCAGTTTCTGGGTCCACGGCTTCGGCTAGGCGAGGCATGGAGGCCCATAATTTATCGGCTTCAAAAACTTCGTTTAATAAAAAACGCATGTCGCGCAAAGGCGCTGTATATTCAGGCATGAGTAATCCTCTTTGTACATGTGGGCGGTTATTTGTAATATCCGCCGGACCTTGTTTTTCGCGGACATATTTTATACGAAAAAGGACAAACTATCCTCTTTTAGAACCTTTTTTTGATCTCTAACGTCATTATAATCGATCGGATTTCGTGCTAATCCCATGCCTTGTCACCCGCTGACAATAATCCGGCATAAGATGAACATGCGCACCAAAACAGGGATGACAATAACTGCCAAATCTTTAGCATAAATGATCTGCGATTTAGCACTCCCGTATTAAATTATAGACATAAAAAAGGGCCGTAACTCTAAGAGTTACGGCCCTTTTTATTTAACTAGCAGCTACTTAGAACTGGAAGTGTTCTTCAGCAAGATCCATCAAGGTATCTGCACCGGCTACCATGCTTTCAGCGTGGAAGTTGGTACGTGGCAAGATACGAGTGAAGTAGAAACGAGCAGTCGTAAGCTTAGCCTTGTAGAAGTCTTCTTCGGTAGTTCCGTTAGACAAAGCAGTTTGAGCCACTTTAGCCATCTTGGCCCAGATGTAAGCAAGCGTTACGTAACCAGAGTACATTAGGTAATCAACAGAAGCTGAACCTACTTCATCGCGGTTCTTCATAGAGGTCATGCCCACTTTCATGGTCAAGTCGCCCCACTCTTTGTTCATTTCAACTAGCTTAGTTACAAACGGCGCCAACTCTTCGTTGTCCGCTTCTTCTTTACAGAAGGTATGCATCAATTTAGTGAAGTTCTTAAGCGCGCCACCCTGAGTCATCAATACTTTACGACCCAATAGATCAAGTGCCTGGATACCGGTAGTACCTTCATAAAGAGTAGAGATACGAGTATCACGAACGATCTGCTCCATGCCCCACTCAGCGATAAACCCGTGACCACCGTAAACCTGAACACCGTGGTTAGCAGACTCTAGGCCTACTTCGGTTAGGAATGCTTTGGCAATTGGCGTTAAGAAACCCAACATGTCGTCGGCTGCTTTACGCTCTTCTTCAGTTTCACCGTGATGAACAACGTCGTTTTGCTTAGAAGTAAGATACACAAGAGCACGGCCGCCTTCAGCGAACGCTTTCTGAGTAAGCAACATCTTACGAACGTCTGGGTGAACAATAATTGGATCAGCGGCTTTCTCTGGGAATTTAGCACCGGTTAAAGAACGCATGGCTAAACGGTCACGTGCATAAGCAAGTGCACCCTGGAAAGAACCTTCAGCAGCGGCAACACCTTGTAGTGCAGTACCGATACGAGCCGTGTTCATGAAGGTGAACATGCAGTTCAGGCCTTTGTTTTCTTCACCGATCAACCAACCTTTGGCGCCGTCGAAGTTCATTACACAAGTAGAGTTACCGTGGATACCCATTTTGTGTTCGATAGAACCACAAATTAGATCGTTACGCTCACCTTGTAGAGAACCGTCTTCGTTTACAACGTACTTAGGCACGATGAACAAAGAAATACCTTTAGTACCTTCTGGGGCACCTGGTAGACGGGCTAGAACGATGTGAATGATGTTGCCAGACATATCGTGCTCACCAGCAGAGATGAAGATCTTAGTACCAGAGATGGCGTAAGAACCGTCAGCATTTGGCTCGGCTTTAGTCTTAAGGATACCTAGATCAGAACCACAAGCAGGCTCGGTTAGGCACATAGTACCGGTCCACTCACCTGAAACCAGGTTGTGAAGGTAAGTTTCTTTTTGCTCTTCAGAACCCCAACGAGTAATGGTGTTCATGGCGCCGTGAGATAGACCTGGGTACATGCCCCAAGACCAGTTAGACGTTCCTACCATTTCAGACATGATGATGCCCAAAGATTCAGGAAGGCCTTGGCCGCCGAATTTTTCGTTGTGAGTCATTGAAGGCCAGCCGGCTTCTACAAACTGCTGGTAAGCGGCTTTAAAGCCGGTAGGAGTAGTTACAGTACCGTCTTCATGACGAGTACAACCTTCCTGATCACCTACCTTGTTTAGAGGGGCAAGTACGTTTTCACAGAATTTTGCGCCTTCAGTTACGATGGCATCAACCATGTCTGGGGTAGCAACATCAGCGAAAGCTGGCAGGCTGGCGTAATGGCCAGGCATATCTAAAACTTCGTCAGTTACGAATTTAATTTCACGTAGGGGGGCTTTATATTCTGGCATAGTAACCTCTTTAGGTCCGGGCTCTCGTATCAACAATGGCGAAGATAGAGCCTTTTAATTGTTCAACATAAAACCCTGAATACGGGTTTCTCTCTTTATTTTCCGGAACTCGCAACTGCTAATCTCGCAGTGCTCCGGCACAAACTTCAAACAAGTGTTTGAAACATACGTTTAGATTCAGTCATTGTCAAGTTTATCGCCTACAAATCTGGTTAAATTTAGATCAAGTATAGGCCAGATTTTGACTCTGGGTAGTGTGTACCAAAAGCTTAGACTGCTACTTAAAACAGCCTAAGATTGGCATATATGGCGGGAGAGAAAGAAGCGGGCCTACTTAAACGAGGTACGGTCCAGGAAGGGCTGAGGGGCCTTGCCTTTCGATAAGCCATTTTTCATGGCGATACGCTGATTTTTGCGGCCCAACAGGCGTAATTGGGTAATTCGTTCCCATAACAGTGCACCACGGGTGTCTTTTTTCCAGGTTTTCTTGAATAAATACTTAGTGGCAGCAACGGCGTCTGGGCTTTTCTGAGCTATATCCTGTGCCAGGGCCTGAGCATCCGCCATAGGGTCATTACTGACTTTGCTGATTAGCCCGTATTCCGCCCCTTCTTGACCGCTGAAAAAACGTCCTGTCATGGTGAGCTCTTGAGCGATGTCTACTCGTGTTAAGCGGGAAAGGGTTGCCATGGCGCTCATATCTGGAATCAGGCCCCATTTCATTTCCAAGATAGATAGGTTGGCATCGGGTGTGGCGATTCGATAGTCACAAGCCAGGATAATCTGCATGCCGCCTCCAAAACAGTTACCGTGTACCGCCGCAATGACCGGTACCGGAAGATCCCGCCAAATATGCGCCACCCGCTGAAAGGTATTGTCTTTGCCCCAAGGCAACTTGATAAAAAACTTGGGGATCATAGTGGGGGTCTTGCTCACCGCCTCAAAGTCCAGACCGGCACAAAATGAAGGGCCTTGGCCGTCAATAATTACCGCACGAATGCTTTTGTCTTTACGAATGGTTTTGGCGGTGGCGATGAGCTCTTGGAACATTTGCATGTCCAGGCCGTTGTGCTTTTCCGGGCGGTTTAGGCTCACATAAGCGATTTTATCTTTAACGCTTAATATCACACGATTACTGGATGGGGCAGGAGATTGAGTCATGGTGTTTACTATTTATTAGAGAATGAATGGGGGCATAGTTTCATATTTTTGCGGAGATTGCAGGGCTAAAACTACCAATGAGGGTTGCCACAAATAAATATCGGGCTCAAAAAATTTAGACTGGGGCACAGATTACTTGGGTTGAGATGTCTTTGGCATGGACGCCAAAGCCAAGCCCTCAGGGATGAGTTTACGGCGCTCTCAAGCCAAGTAATTTGGGCGCTGGGCTGGCAGATTACTTAAGGTGAAAGTGACCTGCGGACTGAAGGGAGTCGCCTCTAGATTCATCAAATATCGCTAATCATCATTGCTGTCCAGCCAGTCGTTGTCGGAAGCCATTTCACGAAGAAATACTATAGCCAGTCTGAACAACGCTGCTCTTTGCCATCCATGGCACCGCGTCATACCGTACATCCTGTACATAAAAAAAGGCAATACACATTGCTGTATCGCCTTTTCATTCTGCACATTGCATGGCTGGGTAAGTGAGGCTTTTAGGTTACTATGTCTAACAGATTGTCACTGGCCTGCACCTTGTCATCTATCTGACTGATTTCCTGCAACTGTGCCTGAACGCGAGTTAATTTTTCACTCAGTTCTTGTAACTCCGCAGCCGCTGTATTCGATGAGTCTTGACTAAGCTGCTCTTCTTGTTGCGCCTTTTGTGTCGATTCTAGACGCTCTTCACTACTTGCTTCTTTCGCTTGCTGTTGCTCTTGGTTCTCAGATTTTTCTGCTTCGTTTTGCATTACCTCTTCACGGGTGAGTTTTTCTAAATCTGCCCTTGCTTCCACGGCCATTTGATTGGCTAAAGCTGCGACTCTTCGATCTTGGCTGGATGGGTCAGCCGGCGCCAACGCCGCTCGGCGAATGGTCTGTGCTTTATCTTGAGTTGCCCTTGGGTCATCGGCCACTTTAGAGGTATCTATCATTACCTCCCCCGCCACCGCATATTGTTTGCCATCGGGCCCGCGCTCTGTGGTCAAACTCATAGCTCCGGCGAACTCCCCCCCAACACTCTGATGGGCTTGCTCGTGGGCACGTACTTCTCGATCTCGCTCCGCAAGTTTTTGGATCTGCTGTAGTTCAGCTTCGAGTTGGCGTTGCTCGGCAGCGTCTTCTTGCCTGCGCGCCTGTATTGCTCGGTCCACTTGGGATTCTTCTAACGCTCTTTGCTCTCTCCTGTCTTGCTGTTGCTGTTCGTCTAAGGCCCGCTCCTGAGTGCGGTGCTCACTTTGATTGGTTTCTGCTCTTTGCTTATCTAACGCCCGGCGTTCTTGCACGCCCTGGGTTACATCCTCCTGTTTAGGTTTGGGAGTTTCTTGAACTTCATCAACTGGGGTAAAACTAACAGTACTGAGGTTGTCGGCATCATCGGGCACAGCCACGCTGGCCCGAGCTTCACTGCCTTGAATCGGGTTAGGCGACGCTAATACGGCACTGCCAAATTGAATAGTCACGATTTCCTCGTTACTGCCTCTAATTTATTTACGCATTCCCCGTTTGGGGCTTCATATGCGCCCTCATACTGCTCTTCATACTGAGATGTCTACCAAACTGCCTAGGGTTTGATTGGCGGTGTCCACTACCTTGGCGGATGCTTCCACCTGACGCTGCCCCTGTTTTTCATCGGTTAAGGACTTGGCAACATCCTGATTGGGCTGCACCGGTCTTTGAGTATTGGACGAGGCCACTTCTTGAGCCGCTTGGGTTACCTGCTCTTGGCCCTTTTGAATGCCAGACAAGCCAGCACTAAAGGCCCCACCTAATCCGCCCACCTGCATAAGCCACTCCTACTTATAAACCCAATAGTATCGCTACCTGTACATAATTTAAACAGACACAGGGCCATCCCTCAAACGAAAGCCCCAAAACTTTAATACAGTTTTTGACTATCAACTCAATTAACAATAACCAGTTAACCAATGCAGAGGGGGAAGCAGACTATGGCCCTTTTACTAGACTCAATCATTCTAATACACGCGCCGTTTATACCAGCCAAATGGCAATTAGCGTGAACCCGAGTTAGTGAAAAACATCAAAAACACTGACTACTTTTGTCATCATTTTAAATGGCGCATTTGGTACCTTGAAATGCCTGATGTGCTGGGCCACATTGGTGCACGAATAACAAAAAGAATCAGGGAAATTTTATGTTTGGTCAAATGCAGGACTCCCCACTACTGGTTAGCCAGCTCATTGAGCACGCCGCCAAGCTCTACCCCAAGCAAGTTATCGCCACTAAAACCGTAGAAGGGCATTGGCACGAATACACCTATACCGACGCTGCCCTGCGCAGCCGCAAATTGGCACAAGCATTATTGCGCCTAGGGGTAAAAGACGGCGATGTATTGGGCACGATGGCCTGGAATACCTACCGCCACTATGAGTGCTGGTATGGCATCTCCGGCATGGGGGCCATATTGCATACAGTCAACCCCAGACTGTTTCCCGAACAGCTCGACTACATCATCAATCACGCTCAAGACCAGTATCTGTTTATCGACACTACCTTTGTGCCCCTGTTAGAAAAGCTGCAAAGCAAATTAGCCGATGTTAAAGGCTACATCATCATGACTGATGAGGCCCACATGCCTGAAACGTCTCTGGTTAATGCCCTATGTTATGAGACCTTAATAGACCAAGAAAACGGGGATTACGCTTGGCCCGTTTTGGATGAACGCCAGGCCACTTCCATTTGCTACACCTCGGGCACCACAGGCAATCCCAAGGGTGTTTTATACAGCCATCGCTCCAGCATATTGCATAGCTGGGGCATCACCGCCAAATCGGTGGCCGAAATGGACAGCGACACTTGTGTACTGCCCATCGTACCCATGTTTCACGCCAACGCCTGGGGGCTGGTATACGCCACCGCCATGACGGGCTCCAAGGTGGTATTGCCTGGGCCACACCTGGATGGCAAGAGTGTGTGTGAGATGGTAAATCAATATGAGGTGGACATGACCGCCGCCGTGCCCACGGTGTGGACCATGTTGCTGCAATACCTGGAAGAATCTGGCGATACATTAGAAAGCCTAAACAGCGTATTAATTGGTGGTTCTGCGGTGCCGCGCAGCATGATTGAAAAATTTGAAACCGTTTATGGCGTAGAAGTATGGCAAGCCTGGGGCATGACCGAAATGAGCCCCTTGGGCAGCCTTAATAAGTTAAGCAAACAGGATAAAAAGCTCGATTACCAACTGCAGTTGGATCAAAAAGTAAAACAAGGTCGCCCCTGCTTTGGGGTAGAAATGAAAATTGTCGACGATAACAATACCACCCTTGCCAATGACGGCGTCGCCTTTGGCCGTTTGATGGTAAAAGGCCCTTGGGTGGTGGCAAGTTATTTTAAGAGCGATGAAAGTGCCCTGGAAGACGACGGTTGGTTTGATACTGGCGATGTGGCCACCATAGACGAAACCGGCAACATGCAAATTACCGATCGCTCCAAAGACGTAATTAAATCCGGTGGCGAATGGATCAGTTCTATCGATTTAGAGAATGCCGCCATGGGTCACCCAGAGATAGCCGAGGCAGCGGTGATCGGAGTGGCCCACCCCAAATGGGAAGAGCGCCCTTTATTAATTGTTGTCCCAAAGGATGCGGCACATCCACCCAGCACGGAGAGTGTTTTGCAGTTTTTAAGCGACAAGGTGGCCAAGTGGTGGTTGCCCGATGACATGGCCTTAGTGAGCGAGATACCCCATACCGCCACGGGAAAAATAAATAAACTGGGATTACGACAACAGTTTAAAGATTATAGGCTACCCGTTACCCAAAGCGCCTAAATGAGCCCCAAAAAGCCCAGGCATTCACAATGAATGCCTGGGCTTTTTTTATAGTGGCAGCCCGTTTCATTCGGTAGCGATTTGTAATGGCTAAAATTCGTGAATATGCCCGTGTTTGGCTATGCTTAAGGCACTAGACCCATTGAGCCGCCGCGATATGCTCATGCCAATCCAGAACACTTTAAGGTTTGCAAAACCCTTACAGGCACTGTCTCTCTTCATTTTATTGCTGGCCCAGCCCAGCCACGGGGAGCTGGACGAAAACCTGTTTAATTTATCGTTAGCAGAACTACTCAATGTGGAAGTCTCCGGTGCCACCTTTTCCAGCGAAACCCTTATCACCGCCCCAGCTTCGGTTAGCGTCTTTACACAACGGGATATTCGCCACTTAGGTTTGCAGTATTTAAATGAACTGGCCAACCTAGTGCCCGGTTTTCAATCACAACGACAAAGCGACGGCGCATCGATTTACAGCATTTCAGCTCGCGGCCGCCAAGTGGGCACAGGTACCCGCAGCGTTAAAATTATTATTAATGGGCAGCCCATTAGCTCGGCCTATATTGAGTCCTCTACGGCCATTATTAATTTAATCCCCTTAAACAATGTTTCTAAAGTTGAGTTCATTCGCGGCCCGGGCTCCGTGGTCTTTGGCAGCGGCGCTTTACTGGCCAGCATCAACATTGAAACCTACCAAGAGGATAACGCCGCCGAAATTGCCATAGGCAACTGGGGCTATGTGGGTAACCACTTTAATTATTCACAGGATGGGTTTTATGTGTCCATCGACTACTCCACCAATTTAGGGGATGCCTATAAACTACAGGACCCTGACACTGGGAATTTTTTAGATTCCAAAGACCCCATCGATCAAGGGCATGTGTACCTTGCCAAAAAAAACGGCCAGCACACATTTTATTTTCAACACCACAAAATTGCCTCCAGTGGCTTTTATGTAGTAGACAGGGTCAATGAGAATTTAAATAATGAAAACCGCCAATATTCCATACTTAGTTCATCACACCTACTCATGAGCGACACCCACTTTGATCTAACGTTACACACCAGTTTCAATAAACGCAGAACAAATTTCGCAGCACAACTGAGTCCCAGCGGTGCTTTGGCTGGGGCAAATAACGGCAATAGCCTTGAGCCCATTCTGGCCCGCGCCACCACCCAATCCCAACAATATGGTAGCCGTTTAATTGCCGACTGGTTGATGTTAGAGGCACATTTAACTCTGGGGGCAGAGTTCCAATACAGCGAGCCAGTGAAAGCGCTGGCATTTTCTAACTTTAACCTTATCGATATTAGCCAAGGGAATTTTCCAGTACGCTTCTATGGAAACAACCCAGAGCCGGCCCCGTTTGTAGAGGCTCATGACAACCAAAATTTTGCATTATTTGGTGAGTACCAACATCAAATAAACCATAAAATAAATGCCACACTTTCACTGCGATATGACTATGCAGAAAATACTCAATCGCAGGAAACGTTACCCAGGCTTGCGCTGATTTATGAGTTCATGGATGATAATTATCTTAAAGGAATTTACAGCGAGGCATTTCGTAACCCAGGTTCGTTAGAACTATATGCCATTAATAACAGCACACTACTGGGCAATGAAAATCTAGTGGCCGAGAAAGCCAAAACCGCTGAAGTAATTTGGGCGTCCAGCTCCCGCTTTGGCATGTTTAATGTTTCGTATTTTTACAATGAAATAGAGAATGCCATTAAACAGGTGGTAATTTCATCTGGCGAGAGAATATTTGATAACTCAGTATCTGACTCTAATGATGGTTTTGAACTGGAGTACCGACAAATTTTTTCCGACAAATATCAACTCAACCTCACTTACCACCACCAGAACAGCGTATTAAATGAAAGCTTTCGATTATCTGAAAGTGGGGCCTCCCTTGCGCTGTTATGGCATCACAATCAATTTAATGGCGGTATTAGCAGTGTATATCAGTCATCAAATCAAAACCTGAATGGCCAAAATTTAGTGACACTGCCCAGCATATGGCAGCACAGTTTTAATTTTAACTACCAACACAGCCCAAAGTTGACGTCCCAATTGTTAATTAAAAATGTCGCCAACCGACAATCCATGAACCCAGCCATTAGCGCGTTGCTGGAAAAGGGCATCCCCAGTCGAGGGCGCCAGGTTATTTACAGTCTTCGACTTGGATTTTAAGCTGCTATGCACGCCCATTATAATAGTGGGCATACATAGATTATTCCGGCAGGGTTAAAAACTCCGCCACGGATTCCACACTGGGATCGCTCAAATAGGGGACTTCACCCAGGCAAGGGACACGGATCTGTTTTTTCAAACTATCTAGATTTTCCTGGTATGCATCCATGTCATCATCTATTTTATTGGCTATCCAACCCACCACATTTAATCCATCACGATGAATGGCTTCCATGGTGAGCATTGCATGATTGATGCAGCCCAATTTCATACCCACGACTACAATCACCGGTAGCTTTAAATCTTTGGGCACTTCGGCCAGGGTTTCTTTGGCGTTTAACGGCACACGCCAACCGCCCGCCCCTTCTATGCAAATAAACTCGGCGCGGTTAATCATTAACACTCCACGTAAATACCCCACCAAGCGCGCAGCACTTAACGGTTTATTTAAACGCTCGGCGGCAATGTGCGGCGCGATGGCCTCTTTTAAAGCCACTGGGTTTACCTGGTCATAAGGCAGTTGCTCGGTGCTTTGTGCCATCAGCGCCAAGGCATCGCCATTGCGTAAACCCTGCTCGGTTTCTTCACAACCTGCCGCCAAGGGTTTTAAGCCCAGGGTGGATTTTGAGGCAAGCTTGGCTTTGTGTAATAGCGCCGCCGTGCAAATAGTCTTGCCCACATCGGTGTCGGTGCCTGTGATGAAAAAACGCTGTCGACTCATGAACTCTTTATCCCGAAATACTTTTAAAATTAATATTTATTTTTCTAACACACAAGTAAGCACCGCATAACTGGCAGGCAGGCCTTGTTCGCTACGGTATTTTTCCATGGCCGTTTTAAACTGCTTAATGATGCCTGGGCTGGTTAACCCCTTGGCGCGGCCCTGCGTTATGTTATGGGCACCAATGCGTTTTAGTGAATCGGTGAGGCTGCGCACGTTTGGGTGATAATCTATGTGAGTGTTTATTTTCACTTCACGTTTAACGAAGCCGCTATCGCTAATATTTTTTAGCAAGTGCTCACCCAGGGTAAATTCGTTTACATGCTGATGTTGATCCACCTCTAACCAGGCTTGTTTCAGCTCTTGTAAGGTGCCTGCTGCCAGGTTGCTTAATACTAAGTGACCACCTGGTTTTAAACAGCGCCGGGCTTCGTTCAATACCCGTGAAAAGTCATCACACCACTGCACCGCCAGACTGGAAAAAATTAAATCGAACTGTTCATTTTCAAAGGGTAAGTTCTCGGCGTCGCTGATTTCATAATTAAAATGAGGGTAATGATTTTGAGCGTGTAGCAGCATGCCCGGAGCCAAGTCCCCGCCGGTAATATTCGCCTGCGGATAAATTTTTTGTAGTTCTGGCAAGCAATAACCGGTGCCACAACCTAAATCCAAAACACTTTGTTTATCTTGCCTTGGACACTGTTTTAATAAGTCATGGGCCAATACATGCTGAATACGCGCGTATTCATCGTATTGATCGGCGGCCTTGCTAAAGCTATTGGCAATGGCATTTTTTTCAATGTGGCCGGTCATTAACCGTTAACCTGTAAAAACGTTAAAATGCCATTGGCCACAGATTGAGGCTGAGTAATAAGGCTTGCGTGACTGCCATTGGGTACAAAACTTACTAAATGTTTTTCATTTATTTGATTGTATTGCAGGCTCACCCCATGGGGCACAATGGCATCATCTGTGGATAACATGTGCAGGCAAGGCTGTGGCAACTGAGCCAGAATTTGACGATTATCAATCAGTGCCAACAATTCTAAAGAGGCTTTTAATACTGCACTCTCGGGTTTCGGAGATTGGGTATTTTTCTGTAACCATTTTAAATGCGTGAGCATGTCTTTTTGCTCACCCACTACGGTTAATGCGGCAAAACGGCGTAATGTTACACGGGCATCCTCTACCCCTTCCAAAAATCCGTTATACAAGGGTTTTGGCACCCCTTGTTTCCATTTATTATCGGCCACAAATTTTGCATTACTGCACAGGGTCATGACATTTTTAACCCTTTGTGGCGCACGAGCCGCCGCCTGAACCGCCAGCATGCCTCCCAAGGACCATCCCAACCAGGTGCAGTTTTCCGGCGCTACCTCTAACAAGGCATTAACCAAGTTAGTAATTTCATAATCTTGCTGGGCATTAAGCGATTCACTATCACCATAGCCCGGTAAATCCACTGCTATAAATTGAAAGCGATCTTTAAACAGTTCAGCCAGAGGTTTAAATACCTGGGCATTGCAAGACCAGCCATGAATACAAAATATTTTTGGAAGTCCGTCATCACCACCAAGCGTGTGTATTGCTAACGTCATTTTTGTTCTCTTTTGGTAATGGTTTTTAACGCATCCAGTAACTGTAAAACTTGCTGTTCGCTGTGGGCCGCCGATAACGTGACTCGCAAGCGTGCGGTATCTTGCGGCACGGTGGGTGGGCGAATGGCGGTGACCATAATGCCTAATTTTTTTAGCCGCTCACTCATGTGCAAAGCCTCTTTGGCGTCCCCCACCAAAATAGGTTGAATAGCCGTATTGGAAGGCATTAATTCTAGCCCCAACTCATTGGCCCCCTCGCGAAACAATTTAATGAGAGTTTGTAGATGTTCACGGCGTTCAGGTTCGTCTCTCACAACTTTAAGACTGGCTAAAGTCGCTGCGGCAATGGCCGCTGGCATGGCCGTAGTATAAATAAAGGGCCGTGCAAAGTTGGTAAGGTATTCAATTAAATCCTTGCTTCCCGCCACAAATGCGCCGGCGGTACCAAAGCCTTTGCCTAGCGTGCCCATTAAAACTTGTACATCGTTTTGGCCTAAGTTTTGTTGCTCGCACAAACCCGCACCTTGTTCACCCAGCACACCAAAGCCATGAGCGTCGTCCACCATTAACCAGGCATCGTGTTGTTTAGCAAGGGTACTTAACTTGGTTAGGTCTGCGCTGTCACCGTCCATGCTGAACACTGCATCGGTGACAATGAGTTTGCGCCGGGCTTCGCTGCGCTGTAGGCGATTTTCTAAGTTGGTTAAATCGTTGTGCAGATAACGTTGGAATCTGGCGCCACTTAATAGACCCGCATCCAGTAGCGAGGCGTGATTCCATTTGTCTTCAAATACCGCGTCTTGCTTGTTTAACAACGCCCCTACAACTCCCAGGTTAGCCATGTAACCCGTGCTAAATAAAATCGCGGCTTCGCGGCCGGTAAATTCGGCTAGGGCGTGTTCCAATTGCTCGTGGTATTGACTGTGGCCGTTGACAAGGTGCGCCGAACCACTGCCCACGCCAAATTCATCGGCGGCGCTTTTAAACGCGGCAACGACCGCAGGGTGATTGGCTAGGCCCAGATAATCGTTACTGCAAAAGGTGAGGTAGGGCTGGCCGTTTATTTTCATAAGCGGCCCCTGCGGGCTTTGGGCCACCTGAGTTTGTCGAAACAAACCCTGGTCCTTGCGTAACTGCAAATCCGCCTGAAGGTTAAATGTCATAACAGGTGGGAAAGATTAAACAGTGGCGTCAAAAAACGGCTGTTGTGTATCGTTCTTTTGAATCTGTTTGCTTAACTGATCGGCTTGGCCGTCATCGTCGTTGGCCACAATGCTTTGCTCGGGCTTCAAACCTAAACGCTTAAACAATTGCATGTCTTTGTGAGTTTCTGGGTTAGGCGTCGTCAGCAAACACTCTCCGTAGAAAATTGAGTTGGCACCGGCCATGAAACACATGGCCTGCATCTCATCGCTCATGCCTTCACGACCCGCCGATAAACGCACGTGGGATTTTGGCATTAAAATACGAGCCACCGCGATGCAACGTACAAAATCGATATGGTCTAAATCTTCCACGTTTTCCATGGGGGTGCCCTTCACCTTGATGAGCATGTTCAAGGGCACACTCTCAGGTTGAACCGGTAAGTTGGCCAACTGAGTTAACAAACCGATGCGATCGGTTTGGGTTTCACCCATACCGATGATGCCGCCAGAACAAATTTTCATGCCGCTATCACGCACGTTTTGCAGTGTATCCAAACGGTCACCGTAGGTGCGGGTGGTGATAATTTTTTCGTAAAATTCGGGGCTGGTATCCAGGTTGTGATTGTAATAATCCAGACCCGCTTCGGCCAGCTGGCCCGCTTGATCTTCATCCAACATGCCCAGCGTCATGCAGGTCTCTAACCCCATGGCGCGTACACCTTTAACCATGTCTAATACATAAGGCATGTCACGCTTGTTAGGGTTTTTCCAAGCGGCGCCCATACAAAAACGGCTGGAGCCCTTGGCTTTGGCTTCGGCGGCTTTATTCAGTACCGCTTCCACTTCCATGAGGCGCTGTTTTTCAAGGCCAGTGTTGTAATGAGCCGACTGAGGGCAGTATTTGCAATCTTCCGGGCAAGAACCGGTTTTAATGCTTAGAAGGGTGCTTACCTG
>Ga0209184_1000276_pt1 | contig 64218 bp, 52 predicted proteins | sample EN8Hudsemesocosm_2_FD_184627 | JGI IMG/M metagenome (GOLD analysis project Ga0209184, IMG submission 184627) | Methane-oxidizing microbial communities from mesocosms in the Hudson Canyon - EN8C Hudson Canyon (SPAdes) (version 2) | ecosystem: Environmental > Aquatic > Marine > Cold seeps | place... | reverse complement strand
ATTATACCCATTAGCAAGTGCTCGCTCTGCTGGTGAATTTGTTGAATTTAATGGCGAAAGCATTGAAGTGCTTGATGCAGATAACTTTGATTGGAGCTTAGCTCAAATTGGCTTCTTCTCTGCTGGTGGTTCAACTTCAGCTAAGTATGCACCTATTGCGGGTGAGGCAGGTTGCATAGTTATTGATAATACTTCTGAATTTCGTTACGACGATGATATCCCATTAGTTGTGCCTGAAGTAAATCCTCAAGCATTGGCTGAATATCGTAATCGAAACATTATAGCTAATCCAAACTGTTCAACCATTCAAATGATGGTAGCGTTAAAGCCTCTTTATGACGCCGTTGGTATTAGTCGCGTAAATGTCAGTACTTATCAATCAGTTTCTGGTGGTGGGAAAGCTGCTATGGACGAATTGGCTAAGCAAACTGCCGATTTGTTAAGTGGTAAGCCTGTAGAGACTAAAAACTTCTCTCGTCAGATTGCCTTTAATGTGATTCCGCAAATTGATGTTTTTCTTGATAATGGTTACACCAAAGAAGAAATGAAAATGGTGTGGGAAACTAAGAAAATATTGGGGGATGACAACGTGTTAGTTAACCCTACAGCCGTTCGTGTACCAGTATTTTTTGGTCATGGTGAAGCTCTACATATTGAAACCAACTCACCTATTTCTGCTGAAGAAGTGAAAGCGTTGTTAGCGCAAGCTCCAGGTTTAGTTGTATGTCATAATGATGAAGATTTCCCAACTCAAATTGGCGATGCTAGCGGTAAAGATGAAACCTATGTTGGCCGTATTCGTGAAGATATTAGCCATAATTGTGGCATTAATATGTGGATTGTTGCCGATAATGTACGTAAAGGTGCGGCAACAAATAGTGTTCAAATAGCGGAGTTATTAGTTAAGGATCATTTAAGCTAATAAATAACTCAGTTAATAAATCACGAAGAGTGTTTTTAAGTATAATTTAAACGTTATATTTCAACAGCTACCCTTTAGAAATTAAGAAACTCGCCGTTAACACTAAAGTAAATGTGTTAATCGCGAGTTTTTTTGTTCTATCCCTTATGAATTTGATATGATTATTAATTAAGTGGAATTAGTCTCTATATAAGATGGAATGAATTTTGCTTTAATTTGTAAAAGTTAACTATCACCTTAACGTTGTCAAATAACTGACAAATAGCTAATTAGTGAAAAAAATAATAACTAGGAAAACTTGATGCAAAAATTATTACGCCTGTGCCTACGGCAGGCTTTCCTTAGGTTATCAATAGCTAGCATATCAATAGCTAGCATATCAATAGCTAGCATATTAATAGCTAGCATTACTACCTTTAGTATATTTTCTATTAGCTCGACTGCTTTTGCACAAGAAATACTTGTACAAGAGCGTGGTATTCGTATGCGAGGGCCTAAAAGCTCAGATGTTTTCCCTTATGATCGTTATGGTCCTCTTAGTCAAAGAGATACACTATGGAAAATAGCATTAACCGTTAGACCTGATAGTCGTTTAACTGTTTATCAAGTGATGCAAGCCTTGTATCAAGCAAATCCTAACTCTTTTGTTGACGGTAATCTTAACCACTTAGTTGAAGGGCAATATTTAACAATTCCATCGTTTGATCGCATGATGTCGGTAAATTCAAGTGCTGCTATGCAAAAATCGAAAGATGACGATAAGGCTTGGCAAAAGAAACAGCCTAAAAAAATCAAAACTAAATCAGCGCCGATTGAACCAAGTGTTAACAAAAAAGATTTAGATACTGTAAAAGTAGAAATAAATGATCAATTAACAAAAATAGACAACGAACAACAAAAACGCCTAGAAAATATTCAAAGTGATGTTTTGGATTCAATTGATGGTTTACAAGCAATTTTAAAAGAAAATGAGGGTTTACGTCAGCGTTTATCATCATTTAACAGCCAATTAGACACAATGCAAAAAGAGGTTGCTAAGAGTAAAGAAATTAAGCTGCAAATGGACGATATGATTAAATTGCAGCAAGCTTTGCTCGATAAAGCACAAGCTAGAGAGCAAGAGTTACTATTACAGAAGCAGCAAGCAGAATTAGATAATAATAATATTTTCAAAAGTTTATGGTTTATTGTTCTAATGGCTACACTGCCTGCGATTCTGATATTATTAGTTATTGCGCTTATTTTTAAACGTAGAAAAAGTCAATCAGCCCTTTCAGAAGGCTCATCAAAAGAAACAGCAAAGAAAAAATCGAAACCTGAAAAAGTAACTGAAGAAGAGTTTGAAGTTGCAGATGACGAACTGTCGCTTGATGACGAATTGTCGCTTGATGACGAATTGTCGCTTGATGATGATTTATCGATAGATCTGCTTGAAGATGACGATGACGTTATTCATTTAGATGACGATGACGATTCTTTAGATGATCTTGATGATTTAGAAGACATAATGCTTGACGACGAGAATGACTCGAACGAGCTTGAAGGTGGAGGGTTAGGGCAAGATTCATTAGATTCTTTGTTGATGGAAGCTGATGATGAGAAAGAAGAAGCTTCAGAAGAGGAAGAGTTAGGAAGTGACGAATTGGATCAAAGTGATCTTGATGACCTTCTAGGCGGACTTGATGATCTTGGTGATGATGACCTAGATGTTGAGATTCCCATTGAAAATGACTTGATAGAGGAGGTAGATTCAGTTGAGGAAGATGTGCAAACAGAAATAACAGATCCTGATGATATTGATGCACTTATAGAGTCAATGGACGTTGATGACGTTGCACCACCTGCAGATGATGATTTGCAATCAGAAATAACAGATCCTGATGATATTGATGCGCTTTTAGAGTCAATGGACGTTGATGACGTTGCACCACCTGCAGATGATGATTTGCAATCAGAAATAACAGATCCTGATGATATTGATGCGCTTTTAGAGTCAATGGACGTTGATGACGTTGCATCACCTGCAGATGATGATTCGCAAGCAGAAATAACAGATCCTGATGATATTGATGCACTTTTAGAGTCAATGGACGTTGATGAAGTGGCTCCTACAGTTGATGATTCGCAATCAGAAATAACTGACCCTGATGATATTGATGCGCTTTTAGAGTCAATGGACGTTGATGAAGTGGCTCCTACAGTTGATGATGCGCAAACAGAAATAACTGACCCTGATGATATTGATGCACTTCTAGAGTCAATGGACGTTGATGAAGTGACTCCTACAGTTGATGATGCGCAAACAGAAATAACAGATCCTGATGATATTGATGCACTTTTAGAGTCAATGGACGTTGATGAAGTGGCTCCTGCAGTTGATGATGCGCAAACAGAAATAACAGATCCTGATGATATTGATGCGCTTTTAGAGTCAATGAATGTTGATGAAGTGGCTTCTCCAGCTGATGATGCGCAAGCAGAAATAACTGATCCTGATGATATTGATGCACTTTTAGAGTCAATGAACGTTGATGAAGTGGCTCCTACAGTTGATGATGCGCAAGCGGAAATAACTGATCCTGATGATATTGATGCGCTTTTAGAGTCAATGAATGTTGATGAAGCTGTACCTACCGAAGATGATTCTCAAACTGAAATATCTGATCCAGATGACATTGATGCGTTATTAGATTCTATGGGCATTGATGAAGCTTCTGTTTTGAATAATAGTAACAAAGAAGCGAATACAAGTGAGCTTAAAGAAGAAGCTAATGAAGACGCGAATCAACCAGTTGTTAGTGGAGCTAATGCCAGTAAGAATAAAGAAAAAATTGAAAGCTTAACCGAAGAGTATGTTGCGCCATTATTAGCAGTAGATTTTTCTGATATTTTAACTAAAACAACAGAAAAAGAGTTAACCGAGCCTGAATTTAGTCAAGTAAGTGAAGAAGAAAGTGAACATTCGATGGGCGATGATGATTTCGACATTGATGATCTTATTGCAGATGCAGCTCTATCAAATGAAGGTTCAATTGAAGTAGAGCAAAATATTTTAGAAGAAGACGTTCTTGATATTGGTGATGACTTAATTTCAGAGACCTTTGATGAAGATACACTTACAGAGCTGTTAAATGATAACGATTCCGAGCCAGCAATTGAATTATCACCTGATTTTTCAGATCAAAATGTACTTGCTGATTTACTTAATAATGATGAAGGTAGCGATAGCCAAGTTATTGAAGCAAGTGAAATAAATGATATTCAAGAATTAGATAATTTAAATTTTGATGAACTTCTAGCAAACATTGAAGAAGAGTCAAGTGTTGCGAATAAGGTCGCTAATTTTAATCAAACTTCTGATGCAAGTGATGAAATCAGTCTGGAAGATTTTGATAACTTTAATCCTAAAGTTAGTTCTAATTCAACAAGTAGTGTTCAATATGATAATGAAGAAAATTTTGTTTCTGTTGACTCTTTACTTTCAGCTAGCCAAGATGAAATAAGTTCAGATGAACCCTACGAAAAAGCAAATATAGATGTGGGGCTAAATGAGTTTCCAGAATTTACCAATGACGTTAACCCAATAGATGTCGATGTTGATGAAAATGGTATGGCGGCTAAACTTGATTTAGCAAAAGTTTATCTTGAGATTGGCGATGAAGATAATGCTCAAGTAATTTTAAAAGAGCTTGTTAAGCTAGGCGATCCTCAACAACAAGCAGAAGCTCAAGATTTGTTAAATGATCTTTAAAACCTTTAACAAACAGGATTGGCATAGCGCAGTAAAATAATAGATAATGCGCCACTTTGACTAATACTTGAATTTCAAGACTGGAATCAAGATAAAGTGGCATTTTAGAGGTTTGCATGCGTTATGCATTGGGCATCGAATACGATGGCAAAAATTATTGTGGTTGGCAAAAACAACAAAATGTTATTGGCGTACAACAAAGAGTTGAACAAGCATTATCAAAAATTGCTGACGAGCCCATTGAAGTTGTTTGCGCGGGCCGTACTGATACAGGTGTAAACGCTACAAACCAAGTGGTTCATTTTGATACCACTAAAACTCGCAAAGATGTCGCTTGGACATTAGGTGTAAATACGCATTTACCCGATGATATAGCAATAACTTGGGTTAAAGCTGTTAGTGATGATTTTCACGCCCGTTTCAGTGCCACAGCTAGACGATATCGCTATATTATTTACAATAATAAATTGCGCTCTGCGATATTGAGTTATGGTATTAGCCACTGTCATTACCCCTTGGATGAAAAATTAATGCACCAAGGGGCACAATACCTTGTAGGTAAGCATGATTTTACTTCATTTCGTACCGTACATTGTCAATCGCACTCTCCCGTTCGAACTATTCAACATTGCGAAATAACTCGCCAAGGTGAATACATAATAGTTGATATAAAAGCCAATGCTTTTTTACATCATATGGTACGAAATATTGTAGGTAGTTTAATGCGTGTGGGACAATCGCAAGAAAGTACTTTTTGGATTAAAGAAGTACTTGAACATAAGAATCGTTGTTTAGCAGGGGTAACCGCTCCACCAGAAGGCTTATACTTTGTCGAGGTTGATTACCCTGAGCAATTTAATCTACCCAAAAGGCCATTTGGACCACTATTTTTAGGTTAACAACATAATATACCAAGTCTATTAAGTTATTTCCCGCTCAGCGAGAATTAAAAGGCTTAGAGGCAAGGCATTGATTGAAGAGAATGGTTATTCAGGAGAATAAGCTCCTGCATTCTCTAAGAAGCTACATCCATGTAGCGCCCTTATCAAAATCAATAACGCAGTATGTAAGCCTTTTAAACTCGCCCTTTGGGAGCTTGTCAGAGGCTCACTAACGGCACAAAATTTATTTAATTTAGAATGACTAGATCTAATAAAATTTAATTTGTTATTAAACCTCTGACATAGCTCTGAGGTGGGAATAAATTTAATAGAATTGGTATTATTGCAATTAATTAACAAAACAGACCAGTTTTTTATATAAAATATAGGTTAAAGTGTGTTCTAATTCTCGGTTATATTTGTTATCACATTCTACTTAACTTTTTTATGAAGCGTTTTCATCAAAATAGTTGATTTATATTCGTTGCAATAGGCAAAAATAAAATTATGAGCTGGATTGAAAAAATTCTCCCAAAAGCAAAATCTACCCAAAAGCGTAATATTCCCGAAGGCGTTTGGATTAAGTGTTCTTCATGTAATGCAGTATTGTATAAAGTTGAGTTAGACAGACAAATTTCTGTTTGCCCAAAATGTGATCATCATATGCGTATTAGTGCGCGTAAACGTATTGATAGCTTTCTTGATCAAGACAATCGTCAAGAGCTTGGCGAAGAGTTTGAAGCACAAGACATATTAAAATTTAAAGATTCTAAGCGTTATAAAGACAGATTAAGTGCAGCACGTAAAAATACCGGTGAAAAAGATGCTTTAGTTGTGATGAAAGGTGAGCTTCACGGTATGCCTATTGTTGCTGCTGCATTTGAGTTTTCGTTCTTAGGCGGTTCAATGGCCTCGGTTGTAGGTGCTCGCTTTGTTAAAGGTGTTGAATATTCTTTAGAGCACAATGTACCTTTTATTTGCTTTTCTGCTAGTGGGGGAGCTCGTATGCAAGAAGCATTATTCTCATTAATGCAAATGGCTAAAACCAGTGCAGCATTAGCAAAAATGAGCGAAAAAGGCTTACCCTATGTTTCAGTATTAACGGATCCAACCATGGGCGGTGTTTCAGCAAGTCTTGCAATGTTAGGTGACATTAATGTTGCCGAGCCAAAAGCGTTAATCGGTTTTGCAGGCCCTCGTGTTATTGAACAAACGGTACGTGAAAAATTACCTGAAGGCTTTCAGCGCAGTGAGTTCTTACTAGAAAAAGGTGCTATTGACATGATAGTTGATCGCCGTAACATGCGTGCAACATTAGCACGTATGCTAGCTAAATTTATGGGGCAAGCTAGCCCTCTTTCATAACGCTAATTGAAATCAGAGCCGTAAATGTCACAACATTTAGAAAGCCATTCTAAAGACTTCACAAGTCTTAATGAATGGCTTTGTTATTTAGAAACCATCCATAGTCAAGAGATTGATCTTGGCCTATCCCGCATTAGTCAAGTTGCCAAACGCTTAGATATTGATTTTAGTTTTGCCTGTGTTATTACCGTTGCTGGTACTAATGGTAAAGGTACCACTTGTGCCTTTTTAGAAAATGCTTTATTGGGTGAAACAGTTAAAAGTAAAACAGCTCACGACCAACTACAAAGGGTTGCTGTTTATTCTTCTCCGCATATTGAGCATTTCAACGAGCGCTTACGTATAAATAAGTGTGATATTGATGATCAATCTCTGATCACCGCTTTTGAAAAAATCGAAATCGCAAGAAGAGAAATATCTCTGAGCTATTATGAATATACTACCTTAGCGGCTTTTCTAGTGCTTATGATTGCTAAGCCAGATGTTATTATTTTAGAAGTTGGCTTAGGCGGTCGTCTTGATGCAACCAATATTATTGATGCTGATGTCGCTGTAATTACTACTGTTGACATCGATCATCAAGCTTTTCTCGGTAACGACAGAGAAACCATTGGTTTTGAAAAAGCAGGCATTATGCGTGCTAACCAACACATAATTGTGGGTGATCCTAATGCGCCACAATCAGTTATAAATTATGCAAGCAAAGTAAATGCAACTTCAAACAATCGACAAGCATTGAACAAAATTAAAATACGAAACCAAGACTTTTTTATAACAAAACAAGACTTAGCTAACAATAATAAAACGCAGGGTTGGCAATGGCATTATGTTGAAATAGAAAGTGTTGAAGTAAAGAACGTTGAAGTAGAGGTTATTGAAAAGGAAGAAAGCGGTAATAAAACTGAATTCGGTTTGAATAATTTAGTTAATACACATATCCCTCAAGATAACGTTGTTACCTCATTAATGGTGTTAAAACAGCTTGATGTTGTGTTAACTACTGAGAAAGTTAATACGTTAATTGAGCAAACTCAGGTTGCTGGTAGAACTGAGCTATTTGTATGTGATGAACATAAAAATAATGAGGCTAAACGAAATAGTATTAAGCAGCAATGTGATGTTATGCTCGATGTTGGTCATAACCCTCATGCAGGACGGTATTTAGCAAAAAAATTAGCTCAACTTAAAAGTCGAAATCAATACCAAAGAATTATTGCGGTTGTTGCTATGTTAGAGGATAAAGATATCACTAATACCTTAGCACCTTTTAATAAAATAATTGATGATTGGAATATTGCACCACTTATTGTTTCAAGGGCTGCAACGTCTGATAAAATGGTAAGAGAATTGACTCTTTTTACTAATTCTATCAATTGTTTTGACAATATCACTCAGGCATTTAAAATGGCTAATCAGAAAGCTGAATCGACTGATTTGATTCTTGTTTTTGGCTCTTTTTACACAGTTGCTGAAATCAGAAAGCTTTTGGTTTAGTTTATAACATCTGTTACTTGGAGTATTTCGCTTGTCTACACCATTTCAAAATCGCCTTGTTGGTACCATCATCGTTGCCGCAGCAATAATTATTTTCTTACCGGATGTGCTTGATGGTAAAAAGAAATCTAACCAAACTGATTTTGAGGCTATTCCAAAAGCGCCAACTTTTACTGGAAAGATGACCAAAAAGCCATTTCCACAAGAAAAATTAGTATTAAAAGAAAAGCCAATTGTTTTCAATGAACAGGCTAAAGATGAACAATTGATAGCAAGTAATGATGCAAACGCAGAAAAGCCCGATGAAAAACTGAACATTGCAGTCAATGATAATAATGGTAAAAAAACAAAAGTTACTCCTGCAACTAAAGCAAAAGAAATTGATAGCCAAAGCACTTCCACGGCTAAAAATAATTCAGCTATTGCAAAACCAGTATTAGGGCAACAACCAGATAAAGCGATTTCTAAAGAAGCTTGGGTTATTCAGCTTGGTAGTTTCAAGCATAAGAGTAATGTTGCTGAATTAGTGAATAAATTAAAAAGCAATGGATATACCGTTTTTACTAAACCTATTCAAACGAAGCAAGGCACGCTAACAAAAGTTATTGTTGGACCTGAATTAATTAAAGCTTCTTTGACAAAGAAACTTCCAGCTTTGAAAAAGTTAACTAATGTAGATGGTAAAGTTGCGCGTTTTTATCCGACTAAATAAGTGAAGCAGCTTGGCTATATGGTTAAAAAAGGTTAGGCATTTATATTTTGATTCTGGTAGAATGCGCGCCTCTAATCAATGAGAAACTTAAATTATGGTTTGGATAGATTACGCCATATTGGCAGTAATAGGTGTATCAACACTAATTAGTTTAGTGCGCGGCTTTGTCAAAGAAGCTGTATCATTAATTATTTGGATCAGTGCCTTTTTCATTGCCAGTTCTTTTTATCCAAATCTAGCCAATCTTCTCACCAATATTTCCGATCAATTTTTGCGAGATGCTGCCGCATCCGCGATTTTATTCATCACTACTTTAATTTTGGGTGCTTTAGTTAACTATCTAATTGGGCAGTTAGTAAGCAAAACAGGACTGTCGGGTACAGATCGTGTTTTAGGGTTAGTATTTGGTGCGTTACGTGGCGTGTTAATTATCAGTGCTTTGCTATTCTTTATGGATGCATTTACAGGTGCTGCAACAAGTGATTGGTGGAAAAGTTCACAACTAATACCTGAATTTAGGTTAGTTGTTGAGTGGTTTTTTGAGTATCTCAAACAGTCATCAAGTTTTCTAACATAGTGTTAATTATTAATTCGATTAATTAAATTCCAAGCGGAGAAAAATTCATGTGTGGTATTGTTGGTATTGTCGGTAAAACCCCGGTTAATCAATTTTTGTATGATGGATTAACTGTATTACAACATCGCGGACAAGATGCTGCTGGTATTGTTACTATTCACGACAATACGTTTCGCCTACGAAAAGGCAATGGCTTAGTTAAAGATGTTTTTCATACTCGCCATATGATGCGCTTACAAGGGAATATTGGCATTGGTCATGTCCGTTATCCTACAGCTGGCACTTCGAGTTCGTCTGAAGCACAACCTTTTTATGCTAATTCACCTTACGGGATATCGTTAGCTCATAATGGTAACTTAACCAATGCAGAAGAATTAAAAGAGTGGTTAAATGCGAAGGCTCGTCGTCATGTAAATACAACGTCTGATTCTGAGTTATTATTAAACATTTTGGGACATGAGTTACAACAAAGCGCGAATGTTGCCCTAAAACCTGATGATATCTTTACTGCTGTTGCGAATGTTCACCAACGTGTACGTGGAGCTTATGCTACCGTAGCCTTAATTGTTGGTTATGGCATGGTAGCTTTTCGTGATCCAAATGGTATTAGACCTTTAGTTTTTGGTAAGCGTGAAACAGAAAATGGCGTCGAATATATGATTGCTTCTGAGTCGGTCGCACTTGATGCTTGCTCGTTTAAGTTTGTACGTGATGTAGCACCAGGCGAAGCAATATTTTTCTCTGAAAATGGGCAAATTCATAGTAAGCAGTGTTCTGAAAGTCCAACGTATAGTCCATGTATATTTGAGTTTGTTTACTTTGCTAGACCCGACTCAACTATTGATAAAATCTCTGTTTATGCATCACGTGTTGAAATGGGCACTAAACTTGGCGAAAAAATAGTTAAAGAGTGGGATGATATTGATATTGATGTTGTGATCCCAATTCCTGAAACCTCATGTGATATTGCCTTACAAATAGCACAACAATTAGATTTACCGTATCGCCAAGGTTTTGTGAAAAACCGTTATATTGGCCGTACTTTTATCATGCCTGGTCAAGAACAACGTAAAAAATCTGTTCGTCAAAAATTGAATGCGATAGGGACAGAGTTCAAAGGAAAAAATGTTTTACTCGTTGATGATTCTATCGTGCGTGGTACAACCTCAGAGCAAATTATTGAAATGGCTCGTGCTTCCGGCGCCAAGAAAGTTTACTTTGCATCTGCAGCACCCGAAGTACGTTTCCCTAATGTTTATGGTATTGATATGCCAAGTGCTAACGAGTTAATAGCACATGGGCGTGATGTTGACGATGTTTGTAGTTTGATCGGTGCAGATAAGTTGATTTTTCAATCTATTGAAGATTTAGTTACAGCAGTAAAAGTGGGTAACCCTGAAATAAAACGATTTGATACATCAGTATTTGATGGTGTTTATGTTACCAACGATATAGATAGTCACTATTTAGAAAAACTTGATGCGCAGAGAAACAATAACAGTAAAGAAACGTCCGACAAAAATGCTGATTCAGTTATTGATATGCATAATGAAGGTGCGGAATAATTAAACGTTTCGAATAAAAAAAGCGAATAAAAAGTAGCGAGTAGCGGTTTGTTTCACAACTCGCTACTCGTAAACTATCTAGGAAACATACTCAGGACCAAAACCCATGGTCCACATAACCACACTAAACGCCATAATACCTACAAGTAAAACTAAACCACAAGTTACTACTGAACTTGAATAAATAAAGCCTTTCTCTTCAGGGATATTCATCATAATGGGTACGCCAGAATATAATAAATATACTGAATAAGCAGTAGCTGCAAGCACTGCCAAAGCGACGAACCAAAGTACTGGAAATAGCGCTGCTATACCAACCATCAACATAGGTGTTGCTGTATAAGCAGCAAGCTCTAATGATTGAACAAAGCTTGGCTTTGAGTCAAAGGTTTTTGCCATCCACTGAATCAAATAAGCCAGTGCAAACACGCCAATAACTAAAGCACAATACATGGCAATAGCCATCAATTGAGCGCTACCTTGGCTTATTTTTATTGGATCGCCTACTCCTATTGTCCAACCTATATGTGCCGCTGCATAATAACCACAAATTGCAGGAATTAATGCCACCACTAAAATATGCATCAAACTATACATTAAACTTTCATGACGTTTTTCAATTGTTTGCCACTCGTCTTTTGGATGAGCGTATAGTCCCCAAATATGATTTAATATCATAATAACTTCCTCTTGCAGTCCACAATAAATTATTTAGCTGTTTGCTGATTAAGCTTATTTTTATTTGCTAAATAAACGTTCGACGTTAATAATTTTTATTGTCGATACGTTATTTATGAAAGATGGCAGGGCATTCGTCAAGGCTTGATTGAAAAACAGGGTAGAAAACACGAAAATAATTTGTTTTTATATTCAATATAAATAAAAACTATCCTGCTTATTGCTTATAGGTATAAAAACAAGAATCATTATTATTTAATATTAGTGTTTGTTTTGCTGATTAAGATATTTTTACCCTAACAATTTTCATTATTTCAATATCAAAGCCTGCAATAGTTTCGTTTTCAGGATAATAAGTAATATTTACTCGTTGACCTTTAAGGCTTTTATATAACTGTTTACGTTTATATTTAAAAGGCACATCAATATTTTCCAACATAAGCGTGTTTACAAACCAGTCGTCTGACTCTCGTTGTACATGAGAAATAACTTTAATATCATCAGTGTGAACTAGTTTTTCATGCTGCTCAATAAGTTGCTTCGCTTGCTTATTGGCAGGGGAGTTATCTTTAGAGAAATCGGTCATGATTTGAACAAAGTCAGTGGAATGGAAGGTTTAACTAGTATGTCAATAAATTGCCTTTTTAAATAGTACCAATACTTATTTTATTTATTTTTTTCAATTTCAACTTGTATGGAATATATTCATGAATAAGAACAGTAACTACTTGCACAACTCATAGTGTTAACACTTCTACAAACGACACCACTTTTTTGAGCTTGTAAAACAGAGCGCGAAGGTTCATTTCTGTGTAGTCATTATCTTGCGTTTCATCAAACAGTTTACTATATATAGATTGTTGAAAGTCCAAATTTAAACAATATTACCGTAGTGTTAAGGACATCACATGGCGTTAACTAATCCGCAATTAGCATCGAATATTCGCCTACAAAATGCAGCCCAAAATGCACCACCCATGAGACGCGGAGAGCAAGATCATACCGCGGTTGCTATTTTGCAAAATGCTTTACTTGGAGTGAATGCAGGGACTTTTCGACGATCTTTGTTGATGGATGGTTCGTTGGATGGTGATTATGGTAGCGAAACTGTGGCGGCAGTTGCGCGTTTTCAAGAACGGTCGGGATTAGCTATTGGCGGTCGTCACGGCGATGGGATTGCAGGACAGAAGACACTAGGCGTACTTGACAAGGTCGCCCCTAGAACGTCTGTTCCGAACGGTATATCCACAAACTCTGGAGTTGTCGCTAATTCTGAAACGTTAGAAACCTTGGGGCCTGTCGCAGGAACATTGCCAAGTGCTGCCGCTCTACGTCGCGAATATGGCCGATTTAGAGAGGTGAATGGCAAACCGTGCAATCAAGGTATTTCAAACCAATGTGCTGTGCGAATGAGTATCGCCCTAATGCGTTGTGACATCGGGTTTCACTTTGATAGAACGAAAATTGAATATACCCACCGCAGTTGTGGGTCAGGGGTTGAACATAATGCCAGTGCTTCGCGTTTATTTAATTATCTAAAGACGATGTGGATATTTAAAAAATATTCAAAATCTGGTCGGACAGCTCAAACTGCCCGCCAAATCTGTGATGCGGTATCTGAACGCCCAGGTATTATCTATTTTGAAGATTGTTTTGTGCGAAGCAATGGCAGTGCTGGTGATCATATTGATTATTGGGATGGTAATTGTGTGATGAACGATCTATTAAATTATAATGGGCCAGGCGAAAAAGAGCCAGGAGAGGGCTTAAGAAGCCGCCGATGGTTTCGGAAATCGGCCCGCAATATCTGGTTTTTGGGACTTTAAAATAACTTTTAATAAGTTGATTTACTGCTCACTTAATCGATTTTAATAATTTCAAAATCAACCAAACAAGCCCAATATTGAAACCAGATGTCAAACAGCGCAGGTGTGTTGGTTTCCTTTAGCTGAAAACATATGTTTGCGTCTTTTCTGACCCCTGAATTCAGGTAGTTTAGCTCGTTTGTAAACTGGCGTCTTTTTCGCTGATAGCGTTCATCGGTAGCGCCACCCCTGTTTTGAAGTGATCCATGACCCTATGTTTTTTCATATTGAGTGGCTTAATCCTAGTGTAAAATCAGTTTTGATGAAATTGAAACTCAACTTTGATGTTATTTATTGACTAAGTCGTTTTATTTATGTTTCACAGCCATAAGTTTATGTGAAATATACACTTTTAAATCATTGTTCTTTATTAGATGACAAGAAATTATTTAAGAGCCATGATAAAATAAATTCAACCAACTATTTTTTATTTTGAGATATTTTCGATTATGGCAAATCAAAAACTGTTAGCTCCCATATTAACGTTTCTAAAATGTGAAACTCCTGATGCTTGGATTGAAAAAGCAAAAAAAATAGAAAATTTGCCTGTTATCTTACGAGACCACTTAGCTTGTGAATTAAAAGCAGGGCAAACAGCGATGTTTTTAATTCGAAAGTATGCTGTTGATAAGGAAAGTAGCAAAATATTATTTGAGTGGTTTAAGCCGTATGAAGATTTCTTATACCGAAAAACGGGTGATTTGCAATCATTAGCAAATAAAAATAATTTAACTAAATCTATCCTACCAAAAAGCAATTCACCGTATAGCCAAGATTTAATTGATAAAATGGTTTTATTGATTAAAGAAGAGCTGCATCATTTTTATCAGGTGTTAGAAATAATGGTGAACAGAGGTATCCCTTTTGATGGAATAACCGCTGGAAGATATGCCAAAGGTATGATGAAACATGTTACTACATATGAACCAAATGCCTTAATTGACAAGCTCATTATTGGTGCTTATATTGAGGCTCGCTCATGTGAACGATTCGCTAAGTTAGCGCCACATTTAGATGATGATTTAAATAAATTTTATGTTTCTTTATTACGCTCAGAAGCTCGTCATTATCAAGACTATTTAACGTTAGCGCAGCAAGTAGCAGGAGAAGAGGGAGACATCAGAGAGCGTATTACACATTTTGGCAAAGTAGAAGCTGAATTGATTACTAGCCCAGATGAAGATTTTAAATTTCATTCGGGCCTCCCAGCATAAATTTATCATGTGGAAATTTATTCGCGCTTAATCGTTAAGGAGTTATAAATATGAGTTACCCACAAAAGCAATTATCAGTAGAAGAATTAAAAGAACAGTTACTAACAAACGGTGATTTCTTAGATTTAACCCGCAGCCATGAATTTTCAATGTCTGCATTTGATTTTGAGGTTGTTTGTATTAGCAACTTAGCAAAAACTAAGGTATCAGTGCTTGATACGGGTATTATTATCTTTGAGCCACTGGGTCATACTTCAAGCAAAGATATTGTCTTGTCTAGTGCGGTTCATGGAAATGAAACTGCGCCTATTGAAATATGTAGTGAATTAATTAAGCAACTAATTCTAGGTGAGTTGCACCTTGAAAATAGAACGTTATTTTTATTTGGTAACCCTGCTTCTATTAATATTAGCCAACGTTTTGTGGAAGAGAACTTAAATCGATTATTTTCTGGTGGTCATTCACAAGATCAAGGTAAAGGCGAAGGGTTAATAAACAAAGAGCGGCATCGTGCTTTATTGTTAGAAAAAACAGTTACTGATTTTTTTAACCACACACAGTCAGTACAAGGTAAGAGTGAACGTTTTCATTACGATTTACATACAGCCATTCGTGGTTCTAAAAATGATAAATTTGCCGTCTACCCGTTTAGGCATAATAAACCATGGGTAAAAGAGCAATTACAGTTTTTACTCGCTTGTGGTGTGAATACTATTTTATTTTCAAACTCCCCAACCACAACGTTTAGTTACTTTTCGTCAAATGAATTCGGTGCTCATGCCTTTACTGTCGAGTTAGGTAAAGTTAAACCTTTTGGTGAAAATGATATGGTAAAATTTGCGGGTGTAAAAGCGAGTTTAACTTCTTTAGTTTCAGGACAACCTTTAGCGTTAGTAGAATATCAGAAAGAAGATTTTAGTTTTTTCGAAATTGATCAAATAATTGACCGACAGAATGACAATTTTAAGTTACATTTTGCTGATGATGTGGAAAACTTCACTGACTTTCCTATTGGAACAGTACTCGCTACCGATGGCGAGCAAGAAATAACAACGCATAAAGTAGGTGAAGCTATTATCTTTCCTAATGCAAATGTAGCTATAGGGCAGCGAGCGTTGCTAACGGTAATTCCTGTTGAGATTGATCCTGAGTAAAACTTCCTACCTTACGCGAGTGAACCGAATTTTAGGAAAAAGTTAAAACTCTATGTGAAAGGATGGTTTCTTTTGTTAGTCTCTTTATACCGTTTTACCACGATAATTAACTATTATGAAGTATGTTCCATTAGGCAGTAGTTCTTTAAATGTTTCTCGAGTTTGTTTAGGCAGTATGACTTGGGGAGTACAAAATAATCAACAGGATGCCAACGCTCAAATTGACTATGCTTTAGCGCAAGACATTAACTTTATTGATACTGCTGAAATGTATGCTATTCCTCCATCTGAACAAACGTATGGTAAAACAGAATCTATAATAGGTAATTGGTTAGCTGCTAATTCTTCTAGGCGTAAAGATATTGTACTGGCATCAAAAATAGCTGGTCCAGGTTTTTCATATATACGTGAAGGCAGTCGTATTTCAGGTAAAACAGTTATTGAAGCGATTGACTCCTCTTTAAAACGCTTACAAACTGATTATATTGATTTATACCAACTTCACTGGCCTAACCGCACATCGCCACATTTTGGCAACCATTGGCCAAATAGTGATGGATTTCTAAAAGAAGATAGTGCTGAAGAAGCAGAGCAGATGCTTGATATATTGCAAGGGGTAGCTGACAGTGTTCAAGCGGGTAAAATTCGCCATTGGGGGCTTTCTGATGATACTACTTGGGGGATTAATCAATACTTACGTTTAAGTGAAAAATATGATTTACCTCGAATGGTTTCTATTCAAAATGAATTTAGTTTACTACACACAAAAGATTGGCCTTACTTAATTGAAAACTGTGTACGTGAAAATATTGCTTATTTGCCTTGGTCTCCCTTAGCAACAGGGATACTGACAGGAAAGTATCTTAATGGTGCTCGCCCTGAGGGAAGCCGATGGACTTTTATGCAAAGAAAAGGGCTCTTTCGAGACACAAATAATACCAATGCGGCAGCTCAAGCGTATGTTGATTTAGCAAAGCAATTTGATATAACATCCGCTCAATTGGCACTTGCTTGGTGTGCTCAAGTTAAAGGCATTACCTCTACTATTATTGGTGCAACAACGATGAGGCAGTTAGAAGAAAATATAACGGCTTTTAAAATCGAATTATCAAAAGAGCTAACAACAGAAATTAACCATATATTAAAGCAATATCCTGTTCCTTTTTAATCTGAAACTGTTACCGATAGCTTTATTAATGATAGGAATTTGAATGATAGATTTTAGATCTGATACCGTCACACGTCCAAGTACAAAAATGCGACAAGCAATGTGTGAAGCACAAGTAGGAGATGATGTTTATGGCGATGATTTTACTGTAAATGAATTTGAAGACTGGGTTGCTATTAACCATGGTTTTGAAAAAGCTTTATTTTGTAGTTCAGGTACACAAGCTAATTTATTAGCTTTGATGTCACATTGTGAACGTGGAGATGAATACCTTTGTGGCCAACAAGCGCATAACTATAAATTTGAAGGAGGAGGCGCGGCTGTTTTAGCTTCTATACAACCTCAACCTGTTGAAAATGAAAAAGATGGTACTTTATGTTTATCTAAACTTAGGCACTATGTAAAACCCATAGACCCTCACTTTGCTAGAACCACACTACTGAGTTTAGAAAATACAATTAATGGCAAAGTACTCCCTTTAAGTTATTTAGCTCAAGCAAGAGTATTTGCTAATGAACATAAGCTGAATTTACATCTAGATGGTGCTCGAGTGTATAACGCCGCCGTTGCGCTTGATGTTAATATTAATGAAATATCACAATACTTTGATTCTATGACAATATGTTTATCTAAAGGCTTAGGCGCTCCAATAGGCTCATTAGTATTAGGTTCAGCGACTTTTATCGAAAAAGCTCGACGATGGAGAAAAGTATTGGGTGGCGGTATGAGGCAAGTTGGCATACTTGCGGCTGCCGGAAAAATAGCACTGACTGATAACATCGTTAAATTAAAGGAAGATCATCAGAATGCTATTTATTTAGCCAAAGCCTTAACAAACGTTAGCGGTGTTGTTGTTGATTTATCACAAGTACAAACGAACATGGTATTTGTTAAGGTAGATAAAAATATTAATATTGAAGAGCTTGCAAATGAACTAAAGCAAGAAAAAATCTTGATAACCCCAAGCCATCATATGCGTCTTGTAACTCATCTTGATATTTCGGTCAAAGATATTGATGCTTTTGTAAATACGTTAGAGGGGATAATTTCGAAAAACATTCATAGAAATTACCCTTAAGTTGAGTAGCCCACTTAAGGGTGGCTCACTTCACTGATTCAATGAGCCAATAGCATTAGTTTTCGCCTCACTGTAAACATTTTTGCTCATTTTCAACAAAATCACCTCTATATGATTGTTAGATTATCTTGTGTATCAGTTTACGTAAAGGTAAAGTTTTGCGCGATTATTATATATTTTTGGCTATACTAAAAACAGAAGAAGCCAGTAGCCAGCAACAAGTGTTAAATAACAAGTAATACGCATCCACCTTGTGTCGTTTTTCGTTACACAACGATTAAACACTCACAATACTATAAGAGAATGTTATGAGTAGTGAACTTTATAATGATGGGCCGGTAGTACATAAACCTACCTTTATTGATGGCACCAGCGTTGAAATTCCTGAGCTAAAAATTTTAAAACAAGATGGTAGTATTTATGAAGGCAGCGACATGCCAGACATGGATCAAGAGCTGGCCGTTAAGGTATACAAAACGTTTGTTTTTCATCGTGTACTCGATGAGCGAATGGTGGCATCACAGCGCCAAGGTCGATTAAGCTTTTATATGGCAGCATTAGGCGAAGAAGCAGCAAGTGTTGGTGGTGCAGCAGGTTTGAAACCACAAGATATGATCATGAGCCAATACCGTGAACAAGGCGCATTGATGTTTCGAGGTTTTAGTCTTGAAAACTTTATGAACCAAATGTTCTCTAACGAGAAAGATTTAGGTAAAGGTCGTCAAATGCCGATTCATTATGGTTCAAATGAATTGAACTATATGACAGTTTCTTCTCCTCTAGGCACACAAATACCACAAGCTACTGGTTATGCTTATGGCCAAAAATTACAAGGCTTAGATGAAGTTACCCTGTGTTACTTTGGTGAAGGAGCTGCATCGGAAGGTGATTTTCATGCCGGTTTAAATATGGCAGCTGTGCAAGAAGCACCGGTGATCTTTTTCTGTCGTAATAATGGTTATGCTATTTCGACACCTTCTGATGAGCAATTTAAAGGTAATGGTATTGCTTCACGTGGTGTTGGTTACGGTATTAAAACATTGCGTGTTGATGGCAATGATATTTTAGCCGTTATTAAAGCAACACAAACAGCACGTGCTTATGCGTTAAAAGAAAATGCACCTGTGTTAATTGAGGCTATGTCATACCGTTTAGGCGCTCATTCTACATCAGATGATCCATCTGGCTATCGTACTCGTGAAGAAGAAGAAAAATGGCAAGCTAATGACCCTATTTTACGTATGAAGAATTGGATGTTGGCACAAAACTGGTGGGATGAAGATCAAGAACAGTCATTATTTGAAAAATTAAGAGAAAAAGTATTAGCAGCAGTGAAGGTTTCTGAAAAAATAGACAAACCTCATATCGATACGTTAATCACTGATGTTTACGACGTTCCATCTATACAATTAGAAGCGCAATTAGAACAAGTTAAAGCGCACGTAAATAAATACCCAGAAGCCTATCCATTTACTGCGGGGAAATTTTAGTCATGGCACAAATGAATATGTTACACGCTATTAATAACGCCCTTGATATTGCTATGGGCGAAGATGATAGCACCTTATGTTTTGGTGAAGATGTTGGTCATTTTGGTGGCGTTTTCCGCGCTACATCTGGCTTACAAGATAAATATGGCAAGGTTCGTTGTTTTAATACTCCTTTAGTTGAGCAGGGGATTATTGGATTTGCTAATGGCCTAGCGGCACAAGGGTCACGTCCTATTGCTGAAATTCAATTTGCAGATTATATATTCCCTGCTTTTGATCAAATTGTTAATGAAGCAGCAAAATTCCGTTACCGAAGTGGTAATGAATTTGATGTGGGCAAACTAACAATTCGCTCGCCATACGGTGGTGGGATTGCGGGTGGTTTATATCACAGCCAATCGCCAGAAGCTTACTTTGCGCATACGCCAGGTTTGAAAGTGGTTATTCCACGAAACCCTTATCAAGCAAAAGGTTTGTTGTTAGCATCAATTCGTGATGATAATCCGGTAATATTTTTTGAGCCTAAACGTTTGTATCGTGCATCGATAGGTGAAGTGCCTGAAGAAGATTATCAATTGCCGATAGGCAAAGCAGAAGTTGTGCAAACAGGTAGTGATATCACTTTGCTAGCTTGGGGCGCACAAATGGAAATTCTACAAAAAGCAGCAGATTTAGCTGCTAATGACGGAATCTCTTGTGAAGTAATTGATTTACGCAGCATATTGCCATGGGATATTGAAACTATTGCTAACTCGGTGATCAAAACGGGTCGCTTGCTAGTGAGTCAAGAAGCACCATTAACAGCAGGATTTGCGAGTGAAATAGCAGCAACTATTCAACAAGAGTGTTTCTTACATTTAGAATCGCCAGTAGAAAGAGTGTGTGGTTTAGATACTCCATACCCATTAGCACTTGAAAAAGAATATGTTGCCGACCATTTAAAAATTTATGAAGCCATTAAACGTAGCATTAATTATTAATTTACTAGTAACTTTCTAAAAGCTTATTTATAAGAAACGCAGGAAAAAAATATGAGTATTGATTTTATTTTACCGGATATTGGTGAAGGTATTGTTGAATGTGAGCTAGTTGAATGGCTTGTAAAAGAAGGCGATAGCATAGTTGAAGATCAACCTATTGCTGATGTGATGACTGATAAAGCGTTAGTGCAAATTCCAGCCATGCATTCTGGTGTTATAGATAAACTATTTTACAAACAAGGTGAAATTGCCAAAGTGCATGCGCCGCTCTTCTCAATGATTACTGATGATGCTAGTGTTCAAACAGCAGAAAAAGAAGTTTCAAGTGATGCACCTGCTGAGATTAATACGCCTGTTGCAACGAATGAAGTGAAACAAGCTGTAAGCACTGAAGGTAGTGTTCCTGTATCTCAAGAAACAGTTCAAGAAGCAGCTAAAGGTAAGGCTGTAGCTAGCCCTGCGGTACGTCGTGTCGCTCGCGAGTTAGACATAAATATTAGCGAAGTTACTGGCTCTGGCAAGAAAGGTCGCGTGTATAAAGATGATGTGGTTGCCTTTGAACAAGGTAGTGATTTTTCTTCTTCAGTTGTTCAAGTTTCTCCAACGCGCGTTGAGCCAATTCGTGGAATCAAAGCGGTTATGGCGAAAGCTATGGTTGAATCTGTTAGCACTATTCCTCACTTTACTTATTGTGAAGAAATTGACATGACAGAATTAATTAAGCTGCGTTTAGAGCTGAAAGAAGTTTATGCCAAACAAGACATTAAACTCACCATGATGCCATTTTTCATGAAAGCTATATCGTTAGCGTTAAAAGAGTTTCCAGTGATTAACAGTCAAGTAAATGAAGATTGCACTGAGTTAACTTATTTTAATGATCACAATATTGGCATGGCAGTAGATTCAAAAGTTGGCTTATTGGTACCTAATGTTAAACAAGTACAAACTAAATCTATTTTAGATTTGGCTGCTGATATTACGCGTTTAACTACTGATGCCCGTAGTGGTCGAGTACAAAGCGCTGATTTAAAAGGCGGGACTATTACTATTTCTAATATTGGTGCTATTGGTGGTACGGTAGCAACGCCTATCATTAATAAACCTGAGTCGGCCATTGTTGCTTTAGGTAAATTACAAACATTGCCAAGGTTTAATGACAAAGGTGAAGTTGAAGCTCGCAGTATTATGCAAGTAAGCTGGTCTGGTGATCATCGTGTAATTGATGGTGGCAGTATTGCAAGGTTCTGTAACTTATGGAAATCTTTCTTAGAAAAACCAAGTAACATGATAGTTCATATGAGTTAACCCATTGCAAGTTGGACTTTAGTTCATCAAAGTATTATAAGATGGGAATAGAGTTTTCCCATCTTATAACTTGAGAGTAATCTTGGCAGAACATTCCTCTGAAAATAGTACAGAAAAAAAACTACAACACTTCTATATTGCTGAAGAGCAATCTATTTACCTGCTCAACCATAAAGATGCCACTAAGTTAAAGCAATGGGTCGAACTTTGTCAGCAACAATTAAAACACTTAGGTTATGAAAATATTGCACTATTAGGGAAAGGGGCATATGGATTTGTGTTTTCTGCAGTCAATATTGCCAAAGAAGATGTAGTCTTTAAGTTTTCCCGCTCGAATTTACCACAACATGTTCAAGACCGGCTTAGTGAAGAAGCTGATATTCAAAGCCAGTTAAATCACCCTCAAATTCCTAAAGTAATTGATTATCAAAAAATAAAACGACAATCCATTTTACAAATGGGCAGAGCACAAGGCATCGATTTAGAAAAGCTTTCTCATCAACAAGGCCCGCTTGCTCCAGAGCTGGTCGTTAGCATTGCGATTCAATTAGCCGAAATATTACTATATTTGCGTGATGTAAATGTTCATCAACAAAGCCATTCTCAAGGTAAACCCTATGTTCATGGTGATATAAAACCCTCTAATGTTGTTTTTGATGAAGATACAGGGTTAGTGCAACTGATAGATTGGGGATCTTCTGTTATCGCTCAGCTTGATGTTCAAGGACAAAGTACTAGCAATAATGTTATGGATTTGATGAGCAGTGATTTACAACACAGTAATGCCAGATTAGGCGATGTTTATTTTATCGGGCCAGAACAAATTAGTGGCGGTTTGTCTTCCCCGCGCTTTGACGAACAAGGTTTAGCCGCTACGTTATATGCCATAGCTTCAGGGCAGTCGTGTCGATATGGCACTAAGATTATTGACCCTAATTCATTAGGTTTACCTAAAATGTTAGCGAATGTGCTAACTGCGATGCTTAGCGACGACGAGAAAAACAGGTGTCTCGCTGGTGATTATTTTTTTAATAATTTATCTTATTTGAAGCAGATAGTTTTATCAGATAAGCCAACGATTACTAAAACCGATCCATTTATTCCTGTGTGGGTAAAACCGAAAATACCGGGTAAAGAAGGCGAAATAGATACTGTTGTTTATGGATCCCGTAAATCTTTTCTCAGAGAAGAATCTAGCGGTGATCACCTAAACGACATTGATGATGTGCAATTGGAAAAATATTATAAAAATTATTTAATGGGAATGGGGGATAGTGAGAAAGCTTTTATAGCTGCGTTAAGCCGTTTGGGTAACTTCCCTGTGGTTGGTGGTTTAGCTATTCGTTGGGCTAAAGAAGGGGTTTATATTGACTCTAATTTAACGTTATTTGACCCTTCTTTAAAAATATCTTTTGAAAGTGCTGTTAATAATATGATTCACCTAGCTCAAGGAATATTTCGTATTGGCATGTTTAAAAGCTGTTTGTTCAATGCCCGTAATACCTTGCATGTTGAGCGAGATAATCAAAGTAGGCCTTTTGTAGCTCAACCCGAACAAAAAATATCATTTGAAGTGAGTGATGTTGCTGATATAGATGATATTACGCGGCTACATTCCTACTTTGAAGATGGCAAAGATCCCGATGAATATTTATATTTGCCTGATAAAATGATGGCAGTTTTGGCGCGAATTAATTTAATTCATCATACCGGATGTATCATCTTTGAGGTTTTACCAACGCACTTAAAAATACACAGTTATTTGATGCTACTTAATCATGATAAAGAAGATGAATTCAAACAATGCTTAGCAGAACTTTTGGACTTATTACCCTCTATTAACGGTATTGGCATTTCTGGCTTTATGAAACTACCCTATAAAGATACTCGTTTTTTTGAACATATTAGTAGTTTACCTGAGCGCTTTTATCCCAAAAACCCTAAGATAAGCTAAATTTACTCACTTAACCAACATAGAGATAAGCCATGTACGGTAATAATATAGGTGATATGGCATGGATGGACTTGTCTGTGCTAAATGCAGAGCAAGTAAAAAACTTTTATCAAAAGCTGTTTGGTTGGCAAAGCAAGGCGGTGAATATGAGCTGTGGTGATGAAACCTATGTGGATTTTGCTATGAGCTCAAAACAAACAGAACCAGCCACAGATAATAATTTTGTTACAGGTGTTTGTCATGCCAAAGGTGCTAATGAAGATATGCCGCCAGTATGGTTACCTTATTTCTTAGTCGCTGATATTGAGTTAGCGGTAGCTACAGTACAAAAAGAGAGTGGTGAGCTTGTTACTGAAATAAAAACTATGGGTGATGATAAATATGTCGTAATTAAAGATCCTTCAGGCGCACAATGTGCGTTATATCAAAAGTTTTCTATAAATTAGCTTACGTCGTTATTTTTGTTTGAAAATTGTTGATTTAATTCAAGGTATGTTTGTATTGCTTTGCTAGTATTATACCAAGTGAACAATAAATTACTTCACTTGGTATTAAGATTTTAGCACTGGCAATAAACAAGTTTAACTCTATTAAAATAAGGATATTGAATATAATACCAATCCGTATAAGAAAATGATCTCTTAGCGAGAATTTAAAGGCTTAGAGGCAAGGCATTGATTGAAGAGAATGGTTATTCCCTTGTCAAAATCAATAACGCAGCATATAAACCTTTAAAACTCGTCCTTCGGAAAAGTATGGGCACCATGATAACAGCACAAAATTTGTTTGATGTAGAGTAACTATATCTACACATATTTTGTTTGTTCTAATGTCGCCCATATCGTTCTAAGTGACCATTTCTTTATACTGAATGGTATAAGTAGTTAACCGATAAAGAAGTATCTATTATGTTAGAAAACAGAAGAATCTCACTTGGTTTTACCTTGATTTTGATTGTTGTTATTTGTTTAGGTTTGAATTCTCAATGGCAATTGTCAAAAATATCTCAAAATACTGACGATCTTTATCAGCATCCTTTTGCGGTTTCAAATGCCGCAAACAATATTAATTATCACCTAGTTTCAATGCATCGATATATGAAAGATGTGGTATTGGCTACTAATGATAATGAGTTAACCTTTGCCGTTGAACAGGTGGTGTTGCATGAAAACCAAGCTCTACAAGAATTTGATATTCTCTTTGACCGTTTTCTAGGCAACCGTTCACAATTAAATCGTACTTATCAGGCTTTTATTGGTTGGAAAGCAATACGCAGTGAAGTGATTCAATTAGTGAGGAACAATAAGACGGTTACAGCTGTAGTCATAACTAAAGACAAAGGTGCTAAACATGTAAAAAACTTAAATGATTTAGTCGCTGAGTTGGTAGAGTTTGCTTCTAATAAAGCTAAAGAGTTCCACTCGCGGTCCATCGTAGGCAAAGAGCAAGCAATGGTGACTAATTTTTTTATTGCTTTTGTTGCAATAATCTTAGTAGTAGTTTTAGCTTTGTATATTAAAAATAATTTGGCACAAGCGCAAAAAACACGTAATTACAGAATGCATTTAATTGACCAGCATATTATGTTGGCAACGCTAGATAACGACGCAGTTATTAAAGATGTTAGTAGCGCTCTATGTCGATTTATTGGGAGTAGAAAAGAAGATTTAGTGGGGAAACCGAGTCATTTTTTTGATAACTCTGATGATTCCCTACGGCTTGAAGAGGAAATATTAGGCTCTATTCAAACTGGTAGAGTTTGGAAGGGTGAGATTAATCATTCTGATCATGATGGGAATATAAAATGGGCGAATTCCACCATATTGCCAAACTATGATGAAAAATATCAAATACAAGAGTTTACAAATATTTTAGTAAGTATCACTAATAAAAAACTCTCGGGTGTTGATAAGCTAACATCTATGTTAAACCGTCGTCGTTATGATGAGTCCATTGTTCATGAAATGCGTGTTGCTAAACGTAATGGCTTTAATTTTACTTTGGCAATTTTAGACATTGATTTTTTCAAAAAGTATAACGATCATTATGGCCACCCTCAAGGAGATGTAGCTTTACAAACTGTTTCTGAAAAACTCCTAACCTATATAAAGAGGCCTAATGATTTTGCCTTTCGAATTGGCGGCGAAGAGTTTGCGATTATCTTTTCAAATTTAGATAAGAGTATGACAGAGCAATATTTAAATGAAATTAGAATGGGTATTGAATCACTCAATATTGAACATGTCGATAGTTCAGTGAATAAGTATTTAACCATGTCTTTTGGCGCATGTATTATTGAACCAGACTCTACACTTGATGAAGAACAAATATACATTGAAGCTGATAAAGCCTTATATTTAGCTAAAGAAAAACGTAATTGTGTGGTAGTAGTTTAAATGTACAAATTACTGTTGAAGTTATTTACTTAAATATAACTCTTGTTTTAAAATTTAAACCTTTATTATTTATGCACTTATGTTTGGGTGGTTTTGTGTTATTTACAATCGTGACAATTTTTATCTAGCAAAAGCAGCTTGGTTTTGTCAGAATGATTTCTGCATAATTTCCCTCTCGATATAGATAAAAATAATAAAAAGGTTACTGATGCATTGGAGGAAAAAAATTGTTCAATCGTCTTTAATGTTTGTAAGAGATAAACTTACTATTGAAGTTATTGAACAACAAAAATTTAATTCAGCCAGTATAGCTGCCATGTTATCAATTGCCTGTGTACCTTATGTGCAAAGTGCCGAATTAAATAATGCAGTATCGTTTAACATTCCTCAACAAAGAGCAGATTTATCGCTCACACAGTTTGCGGAACAGGCCGATTTAACTCTTATTTTTTCTTTTGATACAGTAAGTGATACTACTGCCAATACTTTAAAAGGTAGGTACTCTGTAGAACAAGCCATTGAACTGTTGCTTGAAGATACAGGCTTAATTGCATTTATGAGTGATGACGGTCTGCTCTCCATAAATAAAAAAGATAAATTGGGCAAAACAGATAACCTATTCAAAAAAAATACACTCTCCACTGCAATTGTAGCCGTACTTGAATCTACAAAGTCTAACGCTGAAGAAGCAATAATTTCTGAAAACGAAATTGAGAAAATTACTGTTACTGGTATTCGCGGCGCTCTCGGGCGAGCTTTAGACTCTAAACGTCAAGCGAGTGGTGTTGTCGACTCAATTTCTGCTGAAGACATTGGTAAGTTTCCAGATACTAACCTAGCAGAATCATTACAACGTATTACCGGTGTTTCAATTGACCGTTCAGGTGGCGAAGGCCAATTAATTACAGTACGAGGCTTTGGTCCAGAATTTAATACCGTACTAGTAAACGGTCGTCAAATGGCCTCAGAAAATCAAAGTCGTGCTTTTAGTTTTGATACTATTGCTTCAGAACTCGTTAACACTTTAGATGTTCACAAAACATCTATGGCGACAATACAATCGGGTGGTATCGGTTCTACTGTGAATGTGACTACCGCTCGTCCTTTTGCTGCTAGTGGCTTTAAATTTGCTGGTAGTATCAAGGGGGTTTATGATGAAAACAGCGAAGAAACCACACCACAAGTGTCAGCGTTAATTAGCAATACCTTTAATGATGACAACTTAGGTGTATTATTTGCCTTATCACATCAGGAGCGAAATACACGTTTAAACCAAGCTCAAATGGATGGTTGGCTAGAAAACGTTGGTGTACCAAATCCGCAGACAGAAAGTGGCCAAGCGTATGTTGGCAATATTTTTTCACCGCGTAACTATGATCATAAAGTGACTACAGAAGAGCGTACTCGTACGAATGCTAATTTAGTTATTCAATATGCACCTATCGATAATCTTATTGTTACTGCTGATGCCTTATATTCTGATTTTGATGTTGAAACGGATACCACTTCATACGGTCATTGGTTTACTGCACCAAACATTGAAGGATTTGGTGGTGATGCTGGTGCAACGATTGATGTTAACGGTACCGTTGTTGATTTATACCAAGAGGTAGGTTTAGCGACAGATATGCACGCTAAGAAATTTGATCGGTTAACTGAATCAAGTGCCTTCGGCTTGAATTTTGATTGGGATGTAAATGACAAGCTTAATATGCAATTTGATATCAGCCATTCAAGTGCAGAACGTGAAGAAAATAATGGCCGAGGCGATCAGTTATCTCTGATTGGTTATGCTAACCGAGTGCGTTTTCAAGTAGACAACAGTATTTTGCCGTATGCGAGTGAGTTTTCTGATTCAAATTCCGCTATTTATAGTGGCCAACAAGAAATGAATGAAGCGCTACCTGAGGGAGATCCAAATAAAATTAGTTTTGATCCCTCAAGTCCAATTTATCAAGCTCCTGCGGGAGTGTCAGATCATATAGAGCCTGCAAACAGTCGAGCACACGTTATGCTACGTCGTGGTTGGGCTGTTGAAGATACCGTTGATCAATTTCGTTGGGATAGTACTTGGCTTGATTATGGTGATAGTAGCTTAGTCGCAGTTAAATTTGGTGTTATGTACTCATCTGAAACCAAAAACCTTGATCGTTGGGACAACGAAGGTGAAGGTATTCATTGTGCATTTTGTGGTTATCCTGACTCGCCCAATATGGACGGTTTTTCACAATATATATTTAACGCGGGTAGCGATTTTTTAGGTGATGTGAGTGGTAGTGGTCGTATGCCTACTTCATGGTTAGCCCATGATGGTGAAGCAAATTTTGCTTTTTTGGAAGCATACTCAGCTGCTAATGGTAATGATATTAGTTTTGATGCAGTAAAACGGAACAAGTCATTTGAAATTACCGAAGAGACCATTTCATTATATGTTGAATTCGATATTGAAGCTGAATTGGCTGGCATGCCACTTTCCGCTACGGCAGGGTTTCGTTACGAAACAAGCGCTGTCGATGTAAATGGTAATGATGAGCCGGTTACAGAACTTATTATTCTTGATAAAACAGAAATGTTACCGAGCTATGGCATAGCTGAGTCAATCTCTAAAAGCTCTGATTATGAAATTTTATTACCTAATTTTAGCGTTAAATTAGAAATTAAAGATGACTTAGTTGGTCGTTTGGCTGCATCTCAAACTGTTACACGACCAACATTAAACAGCTTGTCACCCGTCACTGTTATTGGTACAACCCGTCAAGGTAGTGACTTAACGTCTAACTCAGGAAACCCTGAATTAGAGCCGTTTACGTCTGATAATTTAGATTTATCGTTAGAGTGGTATTACGCTGACGCCAGCTATTTATCTGCCGGTTACTTTAGAAAAAATGTTGCTAATTTCATCATTAATACCACTGAAGGCCTTACTTTTGAATTGGCTGATGGTAGCTTATTAACAGATCCGTCAACAGGTGACGATGTTAATAAACCGGATCCTGCTGATGAAACAGCAGTATTTACCAATACTTTTCCGAGCAATCGTAAGTCAGCTATTGTCGATGGTTGGGAAATTGCTCTACAACATACTTTTGATAGCGGCTTTGGCTTAATAACTAATGCGACACTAGTAGACAGTGATGCTGAAGTTGATCCGGCCGATATTAGCCAAGTATTTGCTTTAACTGGACTAAGTGATTCGTTTAATTTAATTGGTTTTTATGAGAAAGGACCGTTTCAAGCTCGTTTAGCCTATAACTGGCGTGATAGTTTTGTGCAATCATTAACTCAATCAAATGGTGACGGTGTCACTATTGTTGAAGAATATTCTCAATTGGATGCTAGTGGTAGTTATGATCTTAATGAAAACATGACAGTTTTCATTGAGGGTATTAACTTAACAAAAGAATATGTTCATAAACGAGGTCGCTTTGTCAATCAACTATTGTTAGTTGAAGACAGTGGTCGTCGTTTTGCCCTTGGTGTTCGTGGTACTTTCTAAATAATGTGTAAAAAATAAAGGATTTTACTTTCTTTAGCAGTAAAGCCTTATCTTGGTGTGAATTACTGAGTTTTCCCCATTTTAATAATCAATAATATTTTATAAAAATAAGCAGATTAATTATGAACAAATTAACTAAAACCGTTGTTATTGTTGGTGGAGGTATTGCTGGTTGGCTTACCGCAGGACGTTTAGCTGCAAAACATAAAAGTAATACTGAGCAAGGTCTTAAAGTCATACTTATTGAATCGGAAAATATCCCAACAGTAGGCGTTGGTGAAGGTACTTGGCCAACAATGCGTAGTACTTTAATAGCACTAGGTATTCGTGAAACAGACTTTATTCGTGAATGTGATGCAAGTTTCAAACAAGGCGCCAAATTTGTTAAGTGGGTAGATGGCTCTGAAGATGATTTTTATTATCACCCTCTTGTTTTACCGCAAGGTTTTGGACAAGGGGATTTAGCAGCTCATTGGTTATCAAGGCAGGGCAATGAAGGTGTTAGTTCTTTTTCTAATGAAGTTTGCTATCAAGAGGCAATTTGTGAAAATGATCTTGCTCCCAAAACTATTAGAACGGCTGAATATGCTGATGTTGCCAATTATGCTTATCACTTAGATTCAGGGAAGTTTGCAAAATTTTTACAAAAGCATTGCCTAGAAAAATTAGGTATCACTCATATTGTTGATGATGTTATTGGCGTTAATTCAGCAGATAACGGTGATATCGCTACAGTTTCAACTGAAAAAAATGGCGATATTTCTGGCGAATTATTTATTGACTGTACTGGGTTTTCATCTCTGCTGATAGGTAAGCATTATCAAATACCTTTTAAAAGTTGCCAAGATACCTTGTTTATTGACTCTGCCTTAGCTGTACAGCTTCCTCATGATGATGCCCAAGCTGATATTACTTCCCATACTATTTCGACAGGGCAAGAGGCGGGTTGGATATGGGATATTGGTTTGCAACACCGACGCGGTATTGGTTATGTCTATTCCAGCAAGCATTCTACAGAAGAGCAAGCTCGTGCAGTGTTAGCTGAATATGTGGGTGAAAAGTTTGAATCATTAACGGTTAAAAAAATCCCGGTCGTTAGCGGGCATAGAGAGAAACTTTGGCAAAACAACTGTGTTGCAATTGGTTTGTCAGCTGGATTTTTAGAGCCATTGGAAGCTTCTGCACTAGTACAGATTGAACTAAGTGCGCAAATGATAAGTGAACAATTACCACAGACTCGTGATGCAATGAATGTTATTGGCAAGCGTTTTAATGAAATAGCATTGTATCGTTGGGGAAAAATTATAAACTTTCTTAAATTACATTATATTTTAAATAAACGAAGTGAACCTTTTTGGGTTGATAATCGAGATCCTGAAACAATCCCGCAAAGTTTACAAGATCTAATGATCTTATGGAAACATCGTTCACCTGCAGATTGTGACTTTACCAGTAATAATGAAGTATTTCCGGCGGCAAGTTATCAATACATTTTATATGGTATGGGTTTTGAAACAGACTATAGTAATACGCCATATGTTTTAAATGACAGTGACTTTGCTGAAGAGAAATTTGCACAAAACAAGAAGTTAATTAATAAGGCGGTTGCAACCTTGCCTACAAATAGAGAATTAATAAATAAAATTAAAGAATTCGGCTTTAGCCGTATTTAGTTACCCAAGCAATAACCTTAGCTAAGAGAGTAATAATAAATGGCACAGTTAGTTGCAATAGATAATAAAAACCACCTAAATTTAAAAGTAGATGTCAGTAAAGCTGAATTACATGGCGCTTCGTTGCACTTAGTGCCTGCAGTTGTCTCTGAATTTGCCAATATGGCAGTGCAGTATCCTTTAGTTCTCACTAAACATGAGGAGACTGGACAACTTGTTTGTGCTGCTATGTTAGGTTTTGAAGCGGGTGAAAATTTATTCTGGCAAGGTGAGCAATGGCAAGGATTATATTTGCCATTGCAGATCAGGCGCCAACCCTTTTTTGTTGGCAATGCTGACAAGGAGAGAGATTATGTTATTTGTATTGACAGTGATAGCCCGACAATATCACAAAACGTTGGTCAGCCAATATTTACTGAAAATGGTGAAGAAACAGAATACTTTCAACAAGCGAAGTCTTGTCTTGCTCAATTATTACAAGGGGAACTAGAAAATAAGCAGTTACTTGAACTGTTAGAACAAATGGATTTATTGCAAGTAATGAAAATGGAAATAACCTTCTCCAATAAGCAGTCTACAACCTTAAATGGTTTGTACACGGTTGATGAAGAAAAGTTGGCAGCGTTATCGTCTGAGCAAATGACAATTTTACATAAAGCAGGTTTTTTACCTGCAATTTATGCCTTAATCATTTCTCTAGGCCAAATGCATCATTTGATAGATTTGAAAAATAAAATGCTTGGTTGTTAAGTCATGTCACTGTTTGATTTTAGTTTAAATGAACAGCCGCTCATAACTAAGCATGTTATTGGTGAGGAACAAACCCCAATATTGATCATTGATGATTTTGTTAATAAGCCTGAGGACATTATTGAATTTGCGGGAGATGGCTCTGACTTTAAGGCAGACTCTCAAAATTTTTATCCCGGTAAGCGAAAGCTTATGCCAAACCAATACAGTGAACAGCTTTGTCAGCAATACTTAATCTTGTTTCAAACATTTTTTGGATTTGATCAAGCAAAAACGGCTAAACCCGTTATTTCAGCTTTAGCTATTTCGGATACTCCAGTAGATAAACTTCGCCCTATGCAAATGATACCTCATATTGACACCCCCCAAAGCAACCAATTTGCCGTTGTGCATTATTTATGCTCACCTGAACATGGCGGCACAGCTTTTTACCGTCATCAGCAAACAGGCTATGAAGCAATAACACAGGAACGATTGTATAAATATGGTAGTCAGGTAAAAAAAGAAGCGATTGCGAATCAATTGCATAAAACACCTTGTTATATGCTCGGTAGCAATAATATGTTTGAGCAACTATATTCTGTTAAGGCGAACATGAATAGAGCGGTAATTTATCCTAGTAACCTTTTGCATTCAGGTAATATTAATCCCTTGCTCTTATCCTCTTCTCCTAAGCAAGGTAGGTTAACAATTGGAAGTTTTATATTGGTTGAATAATTGTTTTAAATTATTTTATTTTTTACTAGCGGAAAATATTTTTTGAATCGTCTTACGGTTGAGGTAAGAATAAAACTATAAAAAATAACCTAATAAAGCAGCAATAAAAGATAAATTATGACGACAGACGATACTTTACATAACAGCTTTATAGCAGCTCGTAAGTTAATGCTTCGAGTAATTTCTCGTATTGTGCCACCCCGAGAAGTTGAAGATATAGTACAAGAAACTTATGTACGTATATGTCAAATTGAACAAAAAGAAAAAATAAAACAGCCAAGATCATTTTTACTCAAAACAGCAAAAAATTTAGCTTTTGATCACCTTAAGCGAGCTGAGACAAGATTAGTGGATTCGGTAGATGATATGACTGAATTTGACTGCTTTATAAGTGCAGATGATGAAGTATTTCAGCAAGTTGCTACCGACAAAGAGTTTAGCCAATATTGTCAAGCGATTAGACAACTCCCCATTCAAAGTCGTAAAGCATTTGTATTAAAAAAAGTATATGGTTACTCGCAAAAAGAAATTGCGCATGAATTAGAGATTAGTGAAAGCACTGTGGAAAAACATATTGCTTTAGGTGTGAAGCGCTGTACTTATTATATGATGCAGCTAACAAAAGAAGAAAGAACAGAGAATATGGATACCAAAGAAAGAGCAAATCAAGTAGGAGGATTACGCTAATGAGCAATGTACATTCCCTAAAAAATGATGATGCGATGTTTGAACAAGCTAGCTTGTGGATAGCAAAAATGGATAGAAGCTTGACCCCACAAGAGTGTGAAGAGTTTAAAACTTGGCTAGCAGGAAATGATCTGCATCAGAAATTGATTATTGAAATGGCTAGTATGTGGGACAAAATGGACTCGCTAGAAAACCTTGCTGATTTATTCCCTGTGGTTAATAAAAAGTCAGCTGTTGAATCAGATAGTAAGGCAAAACACTGGGGGCTTACATTAGCCGCCTCAGTTATATTAGCTGTTTTGGTTGGATTACTAACTAATAATGACTTGATCCACTTGTTTACTGGTGAACAAGAGTATGTTCGTTATGAAACAGCGGTTGGTGAGAGTAGTACTATTTATTTGCCGGATAATTCGAAAGTATCACTAAATACAAACAGTGTTCTATTAGTACGTTATACCGATGATTTTCGTTTACTTGATTTGCAACGAGGTGAACTACATGTAGAGGTTGCTCATGATAAGTCTAGACCACTAAGTGTGCTGGCTAAACAAAAAGTAATTCAAGCTGTAGGTACTGCTTTTAGTGTCCAAGTAAGAGACCTTGAAATAGAGCTCATTGTTACAGATGGCAAAGTACTAATCGGTGAGCTAACACAAGAACAAAGTGCTAATGAAGAAACATTGGCAATACCAGTAAGTGGTTTAGCCGTTTCAAAAGGAGAAGTCGCTTCATTAGGCGTGATTAAACGAGGTGCTGACCGTGTTGCTCCTATTGATAGTCAAACTATCAAACAATCGCTTTCTTGGCGACAAGGAAACTTAGTATTTAAAGGTGAAACATTAGCTCAGGCTATGTCTGAAGTAAGTCGTTACACATCGGTTAAGTTTGAAATTGCTGATGAAGAGCTTAAAAGTATGAAAATAGCAGGTCGCTTTAAAACCGGTGATGTGAAAGGACTCATTGGCGCGCTTAATCAAAATTTCAATATCAAAGTTGATAGAGTAAATAAAAATTTAGTTGTACTTAGAAAACAGGGTTAATCCTCTAAAAAACTCCCTTGTCAGCCATTCAGCAACTTGTTGTTTGGCTGATATTTTTCATATTGCTTTAATGAAAGTATCAACTTAAATAATATTTTTAATAAAGTGTGCTGGCCATTGCTATTACCCACCCAATTAGTAATTAAGCTGCTTTCAACCCTATGGAATACTGGATTGTTGTTGATAATAAAGTGGCATAGGTTTAAAGCTATTTTGGTATGACAGATAGAAGAAGATTTATAATAATAAAAGGTAAAAGAATGAAAGATGAAAAGGTAGAAAACATGTTTTTTGTGATCCTAATAAGTTGCGTAGCAACGATAGGAGGGTTTTTATTTGGTTTCGACAGTGGTGTCATCAACGGTACCGTTGATGGGCTGAGTCAGGCGTTCAATTCTGATAGTGTCGGTACCGGCTTTAATGTTGCTTCTATGTTATTAGGCTGTGCAGTTGGAGCCTTTTTTGCTGGGCGATTTGCCGATAAATATGGCCGAAAAACCTTATTAATGGTGTCATCCTTTTTATTCATCATCAGTGCTGTAGGCTCAGGTATAGCCAGTAGTTCACTTGAATTTGTAATTTATCGCATTATTGGAGGGTTAGCCGTCGGTGCTGCCAGTGTGATGACGCCTGCGTATATCAGCGAAATAGCGCCAGCTCGCATTCGAGGCATGTTAACAACCATTCAGCAAATAGCCATTATTTCTGGTTTATTTTTAGCTTTTGTCAGCAACTATTTATTAGCGATAAATGCGGGAGCATCAACCTCAGAATTTTGGTTAGGTTTTGAAGCATGGCGTTGGATGTTTTGGATGGAGTTAATTCCTGCGTCTATCTTTTTTCTTGCTTTATTTTTTATTCCAGAAAGCCCTCGATTTTTAGTGGCTAAAAACCGCCGAGAAGAAGCTGAAGCTGTATTGGCAAAAATATATGGTCAACAAGTTGCTGCAGGTAAAGTCTCTGATATATATAATTCTTTTGCTGAAGATCATCACGAGCCAAAACTATCTGATTTATTGGATAAAGTATCAGGTAAAGTACGCCCTATCGTTTGGGTTGGTATCGGCCTTGCTACTTTTCAACAATTTGTCGGCATCAACGTGGTATTTTATTACGGGTCGGTATTGTGGCAAGCAGCAGGTTTTTCTGAAAGTGACGCTCTATTGATCAACATGCTCAGTGGTGGTTTAAGTATTTTAGCCTGTGTGATCACCTTGGTATTAATCGATAAAGTCGGCCGCAAGCCTTTTTTAACTTTAGGCTCTATAGGTATGAGTTTAAGTTTAGCCACTATGGTGTACGTGTTTGCTAACGCCGGTGTTGACGCCAATGGTGATTTACAACTTGGTTCACAAGGCACGCTGGCACTAGTTGCAGCCAATGTATATGTATTCTTCTTTAACATGTCTTGGGGGCCTATTATGTGGGTGATGTTAGGTGAAATGTTTCCTAACCAAATTCGCGGCTCAGGCTTAGCAATAAGTGGTTTGGCACAATGGGGGGCAAACTTTGCCATCACTATGAGCTTCCCTATCATGTTAGCTTCAATTGGTTTGGCTGGCGCGTATGGTTTTTACACCATTTCAGCGCTAGTCGCAGCGGTATTTGTTTATAAATATGTTCACGAAACTAAAGGCATTGAATTGGAAAATATGCAGGGCTAAGTTACCAAGTCTTATTGATGAATGCTCCTAACAAGGAGAGTTCTTTACTATTTTCTAATGGCAAATATAAAGGCTGAGTTTTTAATGAAACTCTGCCTTTTTATCACGCTGTTTTCTTCTATTATCTTTGTTAATTGTTAATTGTTAATGGATAATTTTTAGTTAACTCAAATGGTAGGTGCCAGCTGTATTGGCAACAAACAAGGTTTGATGTAAACGACTAGCATACTCATCTGTCATGCCTGCCACGTAATCAGCAATCACTCGATAGGGGTTATCACCATTATCAGTGGCTTGTTGCCAACGTTTAGCGCTGTTTTTAGGTAAAAGTCTTAATGGATCTGAGGAGAGCGCTTCAAATAGCTCCATTACTATTTGCTGACCTCTATATTCAAGTCGTTGAATACTTGTTTGTTTTATTACAAAATTATAAACAAAGTCTTTGAAAACTTGCAGTGCTTTCATAGTGATTTCAGGTAAGGTTGCGTTATATTTTAATAATGGCTCTTCAAAGCATACTTCACTGTGGCGTTCGTTTAAGTCGGTTAATTCAATCGCTGTTATTAAATAGTTTACTAAGCCACCAATGGCATCTTTTTGTAAATGATGTTGCTCACTAAATAGCTTACTCGTTAATGTTCGACAGTACTGTGATAGCCAAGAGTCATCTAATTCATTTAGCTTTTTAATAACCTGGGAATCGAAGTCATGTTGGTTAACTACGCCTGTTACAATGGCATCTTCAAGATCATGAATCCCATAAGCAATATCATCAGCTAATTCCATAATTGAACAATCTAATGATTTAAATCGAGTTTTATTATGACTATTTTTTTTAATGTTAATATGTTGGAATTGTTTTCTGTCAGCTGGAGATAACGGCTTTAATAACCAATTAATGATATCTTCATCGTCTTGATATAACCCTTTAGGTGGGTGCCATTCATTTGCTTTAAGTTGTCTAAAATTATCAATGACTGAGTTGTTAGTTGGGTTCTCTAATTTCTCTAATGTTTGTGGATATTTCATTAAACCTAATAAAGTTCTGCGGCTTAAGTTCATGCCATGGTGCTCACTGAATGGCTCTAAACGAGCAACAATTCTAAAGGTTTGTCCGTTGCCTTCAAAGCCGCCATGTTCACGCATCATGTAGTTCAAAGCAACTTCGCCACCATGACCGAAGGGCGGGTGTCCTATATCGTGGGCTAAACATATAGCTTCAATCAAGCTGTCGGAAGCCGGAAATAATGATTGGCATGACTCTGGATATTTGCAACGAAGTTGCGCAGTGATACCTGAACCAATTTGGGCAGCCTCTAGCGAATGAGTTAAGCGTGTTCGATAAAAGTCACTTTGACCACTACCCATAACTTGAGTTTTTGATTGTAAGCGCCTAAATGCTGCAGAATGTAAAATTCGAGCTCTGTCTCGTTGAAAAGGGTCGCGATGATCTTGTTGTCTTTTAGATACTTTCTTTAATCGTCTCTCAAGCCAAACTTCACGCATTTGTTTTTTATTCCTAATGAATAATTATTTATTAATTGATACTATAATTAATATCAATTGGTAGCAAATAGTCTTTATTTAATAGTGGAATGGTTTGTGAATTTTTTAGTTAAAACAATTGCTTTACTCTCCGTCACCTTCATTTTTTCACAACATAATGTACTTTGGGCTCAAGACAAGTATATTGAAATGCTAGCTGGCTTATCAAAGCCGCCTTTTGTGATCGCTGAAAAAGAAAAAGGAATACAGCTTGAAATAATAAAGGCGGCCTTTGAAAAGAGTGATAAGTTTGTTCATTTCACTTATTTGCCCCTAAGTAGGCATTTAGACGTTCTTCATGGTCGAGACTTTGATGGCATTATTACTTTATCTGAAAATGATAAAGAGTGGGGTATTTGTTTATCAAACCCATATATTGTCTATCAAAATGTTGTTGTTACCCTTAAAGAATCGGCACTTACAATTAATGAGTTTGAGGATTTAGTTAATTTAAAAGTGGCAGCATTCCAAAATGCGACTAGATTTTTAGGTGAAAAATACAATTCAACCTTTAAAAATTCTGATAGTTACACTGAAATAGCGGATCAAAAAAGCCAAGTAAATTTGCTGTTTTCTGGGCGAGTTGATGCTTTGGTAATGGAAGTAAGTATTTTTAAACACTTATTGGCAAATAAGCGCCATGAAAGTGCAATGAGTAAAATCTACAATAAAAAATTTGAAATACATTTTTTATTTAATCCAAAAGCATACAGCGCAGGCTTTAAAAGCAAACAATTATGCCAACAATTTGATCAAGGTATAAATGCCATTATGGAAGATGGCAGCTACCAACAAATTATTGATAGCTACATTAATTAATAACTATTTTGATAGAGAATTAAAATTACTTATTTGCAATAAAAATAGCACGTTGTGGGGCAGGATAGCCTTCAATTGTTTTACTATTATCATGGGGATCTAAAAAATCTGATAATGATTCAGTATCGATCCAGTCGGTTTTTCGTTGTTCTTCTACCGCTGTAATATCAGTATTAACGACACGGATATTACTAAAACCACAACGCTCTAACCAGGCACACATAGCTTGGCTACTTGGCAAAAACCAAACATTACGCATTTTTGCATAGCGCTCACCGGGCACCAAAACTGTATTTTCATCACCATCTACAATTAAGGTTTCTAATACTAACTCTCCACCTTTGACTAATTGCGCTTTTAATTGATAAAGAAAATCTATAGGGGAGCGTCTATGGTATAAAACACCCATAGCAAAAACGGTATCAAAAGCGTTAAGCTCAGGTAGTTCTTCAACACCTAGGGGTAATAAGTTAACGGCAGCATCTTGAATAAAATGCTGCACGGCATTAAATTGCATAAAGAAAAGTTGTGTAGGGTCAATACCAACAACAAATTTTGCTCCTGCGCCGCGCATTCTCCATAAATGATAACCACTTCCACAACCTATATCTAAGACATATTTACCTGATAAATCAGTAATGTGTTGTGCCAATCTGTCCCATTTATAATCACTGCGCCATTCGGTATCTATATGTAAGCCGTGAATATGGTATGGGCCTTTACGCCAAGGTTTGAATTTTCTTAATAAATTTTCTAAGCGCTTATGCTCGCCATCATTAAAGTCAGCCTTGCTGCCAATAGTTACGCTCTTGGTTAAATTAACATCGGATGATTGAGCTATGGGCAGTGCATCTAATGTTTTTTGCCAGTGTTTATACTCACCATGTAAATTGTTTCTTTGCCAATGATCAAGGTGTGCAGGTAAAGTATTCAACCAATGGCTTAAACGATTTGTGGCAATTTGTTGATAAAATTTATTAAAAGTTGTCATTAGAAAGATTTCTATCCGTTTGTCCAGAGCTTGTTGAAGGATGTGTTTGCTACTGTCTTACTTTATTGCAACAAAGGAAATAAAATTAAAGCACTGAAACCAAGGGGAAACATGGCTAAAACCTGCGTTCTTTAGTCGCTCTATATGTTGTTCTACAGAGTCCGTTCGCATTACATTCTCTAGTGCTGTACGCTTTTGTGCTACTTCTAATTCACTATAACCATTAGCGCGTTTAAAATCGTGGTGTAAGTCAATCAAATGCTCATCAATGATAGGATCACCATGAGATATTTTTTCTGAAATTACCAAAACACCTCCCTCGTTTATACCTTTTGCTATAGTCGATATTAAGGCTTGACGTTCAGCTTTATCAACGAACTGTAGCGTGAAATTAAGTACAACCATGGAAGCATTTTCAATTTTTATATTTTGAATGTTTGCTTCGATAACATCTACTGGTGTTTCACCTTTAAAAGCATTAATGTGCATTTTGCAGCGCTCAACCATTGCCGGTGAATTATCAACTGCAATAATTTTACACTGTTTGGCAATTATCCCTTTGCGCATAGCTAGAGTTGCTGCGCCTAATGAGCATCCTAAATCATATATAAAGGTGTTTTTTTGCACAAAACGTTGGCTAAGACGGCCAATTGTGTCAATAATAGTGTTATAGCCTGGTACCGAACGAGTAATCATGTCGGGGAATACTTCCACAACTTGAGCATCAAAAGTGAAGTCTTTCACTTGAGTTTGTGGACTTGAATATATTAAGTCGGTACTTTTAAAGTCTGTATCAGAAGAATGCATGATAATCATTGTTGTAACGGTTTACCCTATTTTAACTGATATTTATTCGATATATAAGAAAAGATATAAGCAAATATTTATTTCATGTAAATAGTTAATAAAAATACTGAGAGACACCTTGTTGAAACCTTTTTGTAAAAAAATTCTTGCAGGGCTGGCCTTTATCATTGCTAGTTTTAACCTCGTCGCTATAGAGCTTCAAGCTACTAAGCAACAACACAACTTACCGTTAACAATTGCAATAAATAAAACATCATATCCGTATCATTTTCTTGATGAGCAAGGGCAGGCTGACGGTTTAATGGTAGATTTTTGGCGTTTATGGGCTAAAAAACAACAAGTAGAAATTAAATTTGTAATGCTTCCTTGGCTTGAAACCTTAAAACAAGTTGCCAGTGGTAAGATTGATATTCATGCAGGTATGTCTATTCTTAAAAGTAGAACTAATCAATTTGTTTTTTCCCAATCCTTATTTCCTTTATATAATCATTTATATATCAGTGTTGATTTGGCAAATGTTGAAGAATTTAGTGAACTAAAACCATATTTAATCGGTGTTGTTAAAGGATCTGCACATATTGAAATGCTTAAAAAGAACTTTCCATACTTGAAGCAAAAACTTTTTGCCAGTAGACATGAATTATATGAAGCGGCATTAAACAAAGAGGTTTTGGTTTTTACAGGATTAGAGAAACTTTCAAGTAACTACCAATATTATGAAGAGTTGCGTGGTTTGTTTCCACCATATAAGCGTTTACGTTATCAGCAAGCTGATTATGGCGTTGCAGTAGCTAAAAGTAATGAAACCTTGCATGCATTTATTAATGACGGTTTGGCAAAAACAACGGATAATGAACGCTCTATAATTGAGCGGAAATGGCTAGGAATAGATAAAAACCGGGATAGTTTGTTGATTGCATTTTCACCTAATCATCCACCATATTCAGCGCTTTCACCAACGGGAAAACCACAAGGTTTATTAATTGATTTTTGGCGTTTATGGGCAAAGAACAGTGGACAAAAAATTGAGTTCATTGCGAGAGATATTGCCGACAGCTTAGCTTTAGTGAGTGAAAGAGATGTCGATGTTCTATTAGCTTACCCAAATGAATGGCTAGATTCAGATGAGTTCTCATTTACATCCCCTATTTATAATCCTCATGCTCAGGTTTATGTTTCTAATAGAAATAAGGAGGTTAAGTCACTCAATTTTTTTAATAAAAATGATGAATCAGTAAAGGAAATAAATAACCGTGTGGGGGTTTTGCAAAATACACCTTTTATAAAACAAATAGTAAGTCAATTTCCAAAACTAAATTTACACAAGTTTTCTACAGTTAATGCCATGATTCAAGCGACTGAATTGGGTGAAGTAGATGCGATGATATCTTCAATCGACATTATGAATATCCGTTTAACTCAAGCTAATTTGCAATCAGCTTTCTACTTGCTTGATTCACCAGTTTTTACTACTAAATTATCTTCATTGATAGATAAAGACAATCATCAGTTGATGAAAACAATTAATGAAGGTTTTGAACAAGTAGAAATGAAAGAACTCGCTAATTTAGAAAAACGCTGGCTTAAAGGTGGGAATTCTTATTATAGAAATTTATTAGAAAAAGTTATCTTAACTGAGCAAGAAGATAACTTTATTTTAAAGAACAATAAAATAAAAGTTGGCGTGTTTAATTCATTAAAGCCAAGCTCTTTCTATAATGAACAAGGTGAGTTTGATGGTATAGATCGAGACGTTTTAAATTTAATTAGTAAGAGAACAGGGTTGAGCTTTAGCTACCAAGGTTTTGATGCATGGCATCAACTTTACCAAAGCATGTTAGCGGGTGAAATTGATATAATTACCAATATCACGGCAACAGAAAGTCGTAGAGAACGTTTGTTATTTACTGAGCCTTATTGGAAAGCACCATGGGTAATATTACATCGACAAAATCTTGGTAGACAATCTAATTTAGCGAACTTTTATGGCAAACGAGTAGCAATCGTTAAAGGTCATTACCTGGCTGATTATTTAAGGGAGAACCATCCCCAAATAACATTGGAAACTGTTAAAGACAGACAGGAAGGTTTAATAGCATTACAGCAGGGGCAAGCAGAAGGTTTAATTGCGAGCATTTCATCGGCATCCCAATTACTAAAACAGGAAAGTTTAGTTAATTTAGCTATTTCAGTTATTGAAGGTATGCCTACTGATGAAAGCTATTTAGGTATTCAAAAAAATAACCCTTTGTTGACAAGTATTTTAGATAAAGGGTTGGCAAGTATAAGTGTTCAAGAAAAAAATGATATCTATGACAAATGGTTTAGCATTGATATTAATACGGGTCTTGATAAAAATGTAGTAATGCGTGTCGCTTTGCAACTTGCCTTACTTATTCTAGTCGTGTTGGGTATTATCATCATGTGGAATAGACGTTTAAAAGCCGAAATCACACAGAGAAAAGAACTTGAGGAAAAAATGAAATATATGGCAACTCATGATGATTTAACTGGGTTGGCTAATAGAGTTCTGTTGAAAGATAGAATAAATACTGCCATTGAATTTCATCAAAGGCAGTCATTGTTAATGGCAGTTCTTTTTCTTGATTTGGACGGTTTTAAAAGTGTAAATGATACTCATGGGCATGATGTTGGTGATGAATTACTATTACTTGTAGCTAAGCGGTTGCAGTCTTGCGTCCGTAAGTCTGATACTGTGGTGCGTTTTGGTGGTGACGAGTTTGTATTGCTGTTAACCGGATTGCATCATAGCAATGAAGCCAGTTTTGTTGCTGAAAAAGTATTGCAATTGTTGCAATCATCCTTTGAACTATCTTCAACGAAGGTGCATATAGGCTGTAGTATTGGCATAGCTATGTACCCAAGTGATGGCACAACTGATACAGACTTATTGAAAGAAGCTGATACATTAATGTATCAAGTGAAAGCGGCCGGAAAAAATCATTACATAATGTCAACTCAGGTTAATGAAAATAATCACTCTCCACTAGGGTGACATTAGTAATCTTTGCTTTATAATATGCGGCATTTATAAGCTTGCGATCAGTCGTTCCAAGTTGTAGTTCATATTATTATCAAGGCAAAAATATGCGTAGTCTTTATTGTGGTGAGGTTAATGAATCTCATATTGGTCAAGAGGTCACTCTTTGTGGCTGGGTAAATCGTCGTCGTGACTTAGGTGCAGTTATTTTCTTAGACCTTCGTGATCGTGAAGGATTAGTGCAGGTTGTTTACGATCCTGACTTGCCAGAAGTGCTTGCCACTGCGAATACTTTACGCAATGAGTTTTGTGTTCAGTTAAAAGGCAAAGTACGTGCTCGCCCTGAAGGTCAAGTTAACAAAACGATGAAAACGGGTGCAATTGAAGTTTTAGGCCTAGAGCTTACTATTTTAAATAAATCTGCGCCGTTACCACTTGATTCAAACCAAAACAACTCAGAAGAGCAGCGATTAAAATATCGTTATCTTGATTTACGTCGCGTTGAGATGACTGAGCGTATGCGTTTTCGCGCTAAAGTTACTTCAAAAGTACGTAGCTCGTTAGAAGCATTAGGCTTTTTAGATATTGAAACGCCTATTCTTACGGCTGCAACACCAGAAGGTGCCCGTGATTATTTAGTGCCAAGTCGTACTCATAATGGAAAGTACTTTGCTTTGCCACAATCGCCGCAGCTATTTAAGCAATTGTTGATGATGTCGGGTATGGAGCGTTATTATCAAATTGTTAAATGTTTCCGTGATGAAGATTTACGCGCTGATAGACAACCAGAGTTTACTCAAATAGATATTGAAACGTCATTCATGTCTAGCGATCAAGTTATGCAAGTAACTGAAACTATGATCCGTGAATTATTCAAAGAAATGCTAGATGTTGATTTAGGCGACTTCCCGCGTATGCCATTTTCAGAAGCAATGGCGCGTTTCGGCTCAGACAAGCCTGATTTACGTAACCCATTAGAATTAGTTGATGTTGCTGATTTATTAAAAGAAGTAGAGTTTAAGGTATTCTCTGGCCCTGCTAATGATGAGAATAGCCGTGTTGCGGTAATTTGTGCACCTGGTGGTGCCAAAGCATACTCACGCAAGGGGCTTGATGAATTAACTAAGTTTGTTGGTATTTATGGTGCTAAAGGCATGCCATGGCTAAAAGTTAATGACATTGACAAGGGCATGGAAGGATTACAATCACCCATCTTAAAGTTTTTATCTGAAGATGTTGTTAACGCGTTACTTGCACGTGTTAATGCTAAATCTGGCGATATTATTTTCTTTGGCTCAGATACAAATACGGTAGTAACAGAAGCATTAGGTGCACTACGCTTAAAACTAGGTGAAGATTTAGACTTGCTTGAAGGTGATTGGAAACCGTTATGGGTTGTTGACTTCCCAATGTTTGAAGAAATTGATGGTCACATGCATGCGCTTCATCATCCATTTACGGCTCCTACAGGTTTAACACCAGAGCAGCTTGAAGCCAATCCATTAGGTGCATTATCTGATGCTTACGATATGGTCTTAAACGGGTGTGAATTAGGTGGAGGCTCTGTACGTATTCATGACCAAGCAATGCAATCAACCGCTTTTAGAATTTTAGGCATTGATGAAGAAGAAGCCCAAGAGAAATTTGGCTTCTTACTTGAAGCCCTGCAATATGGTGCTCCACCACACGCAGGTCTTGCTTTTGGTTTGGATCGCTTGGTGATGCTAATGACTGGCGCTAGCTCAATTCGTGAAGTGATGGCTTTCCCGAAAACAAATACAGCAGCATGTCCATTAACTAATGCACCGGGGAATGCTAACCCTGCTCAGTTGGCGGAGCTAGGCGTTCAAGTAATTCCTCAGCAAAAAGACGCTGAATAATTTAGGCACTAGCCCTTCGACTACTCGTTTCTCGCGCTCAGAATACTTGGATTTATTTTTGTTCATTAGTCCTGAGCTTGTCGAAGGAAACTTATAACTAATGTCTATTATATTAGGAATAGACCCCGGTTCACGCTTAACTGGTTACGGGGTTATTAAACATCAAGATCGCACCTTTACCTATCTTGGTAGTGGCTGTATCAAAGCGCTTAGTCAAGGTGAAGATCTTGGCTCGCGTTTACAAACCATCTTTGCTGGTGTTTCTGAAATTATCTTACAGTTCAAACCTGACATGTTTGCTGTTGAGCAAGTTTTTATGGCGAAAAATCCTGATTCAGCACTTAAGCTAGGTCAAGCTCGAGGTGCAGCCATTGTTGCTGCCACCAATAATGATTTAGTTATTGCTGAGTACTCTGCTCGGCAAATAAAGCAAGCTGTAGTTGGTACAGGTAGCGCTGATAAATCTCAAGTACAACATATGGTGAAAACTATTCTTAAATTACCCGGTACGCCGCAAGCCGATGCTGCTGATGCACTTGCTGTAGCATTATGCCATGCTAATAGTCATCAAAGTTTAGAAAAACTTGCCGGTCAAGCTCGTAAAACTGTTCGAGGAAGGCTGAGGTAACGTTTTTGGAATAGGGTCTTAGACGCTAACAAATTGAAATAATAATTTACGCTAGTCATTTGGGTAAATAACACCTATTTGTTTCCGTGCTTGATCTATAATTGCTATTACCTGACGACTTAATTGCCACGATGTTATCTTTGATTGTAACGCTTCATTGTTTACTGTTTTTACCGCTTGATCTAACTTTTGATGAGTTTGTACTAACTCAATAAAATGAGATATTTCATAACTCATGGGCTGAAAACTGTTGTCTTTATTTTTTTCATCATTGGAACAGAGCAATTCATAGCTTCCGTCATTTAAGAACAGTTCAATTTTACGCATTAATGATGCAAACTCAATTCTAAGTCGACCTAGCTCTCCTTGAAACTCAACAAAATTTTCACCATTACAAATCTTTGAAAAACTGATGGTTGCAACTTTATCACCATAATGGAGCTGTACATCACCCGCGCCATCAACACCTGTTTCAAGCATTACCCCTTGTGCAGAAATAGATTTAGGCTCTCCCCACAAAGCTACAACAGGATAAAGTGGGTAAATACCAATGTCGATTAACGCGCCATTAGCAAACTCAGGTAAGAAAGTATTAGGTACTTGTTCTGGCTTTTTTTGTGCAAGTAAATTGAGTGCCAAGTTATATCTTGAACTGTATTGGCAATATTGACCCAAATATTTACGAGGCGTACCTATGCGGGACATATGTTGTTTTACTAGCGAAAAGTTGGGCAGATGCAAGCTCATCAATGCTTCCATAAAACAGCGGTTGTTTTCTATTGCGGCTGATAATATTTCTTTTAACTCCCTACTGTTTGCCGCACTCGGTTTTTCACCCAATACATGTTTACCCGCATTTAAACACTGGATAGCTTGTTTGGCATGAAAGCTATTGGGGGAAGCAATATATACGGCGTCAATATTTTCATCTGCAAGCATGACGGCTAGATCAGTAAATACTTTAACTCCTATTCCGTTATTTACATGGCTATATTGTTTAGCCTTGTTATCTCCTGTGGCTTGCTCACGAGAATAAATAGCGTAAAAATTAAATTTTTCGACTTCTGAGGCTGCTTTTAAAAAAGTATCAACAATAAAATTACTACCAATAATGGCAATGTTTGTATTTTTGGTTGGTAAAAAAATTTTGGTCATAATTTTTAAGTTTCTACGCTCAGTAATAATTGAATAGTAAAGTTAAGATGAAATTTAAAGTGAATATATTCATCTTACAAAATTTATTTGCCTTATAAAAATATAAATTATCAGAGAATATTAACGAACTATATTTTTATCGTGACTAATACCAATTGAATTAATGAATACACCACTTAGCGAGAATTAAAAGGCTTAGAGGCAAGGCATTGATTGAAGAGAATGGTTATTCAGGAGAATATGCTCCTGCATTCTCTAATAAGCTACTTCCATGTAGCGTCCTTGTCAAAATCAATAACGCCGCATGTAAGCCTTTTAAACTCGCCCTTTGGGAACTGAGTAGCAAACTGATAACATCACAAAATGAATAAAATATAGAATAACTATGTTTAACTTATTTTGTTTGTTCTAAGCTCGCTATTGTAGTTCTAAGTTGAGCGATTCATTATTTCAATTGGTATATAGTTGTTTACTGTATAAATATCTAGTGGTATGATTTTGACATATTAATTATTACCTTTAGGTTCTTCTTGTGATCGGTCGTTTATCTGGCACTTTAGCTGAAAAGTTCCCCCCTGAAATTCTTATTGAGTGCGCTGGTGTCGGTTATGAAGTCACTATGCCGATGACCAGTATTTATGCTTTGCCAGAGCTTAATGAACAAGCGGTTATATATACTCATTTCGTGGTTCGAGAAGATGCTCAGTTATTATATGGCTTTGCTAATACTACAGAGCGAAAACTGTTTCGTTTATTGATCAAAGTTAATGGTGTTGGACCTAAATTAGCTTTAGCTGTTTTGTCGGCCATGTCAGCTGATCAATTCGTAAGTTGTGTTGCTCATGATGATGTTTCTGGCATAGTAAAAATTCCCGGTGTGGGTAAAAAAACAGCTGAACGTTTATTGATTGAAATGCGCGATCGCTTAAAGGACTGGCAAATTACCACATTAACGCCAGCAACTGATGCAATGCCAGTGCAATTAAGTACAGAGCAAACTTTTGTTAAGGCTTTTAACGACCATAAAGGTGACGCTATTAATGCACTTATTTCATTAGGATACAAACAAGCACAAGCGGATAAAGCGGTTAAACTCGTTTATAGCGAAGGTATGTCGAGCGAAGATATTATTCGCCATGCTTTAAAGTCGATGTTGTAAGTTACTAGAATGAATTACAAGAACGACTTCAACTGTGAACTTGTTTGTAAAAATAGGATTTAATAATGATAGAAGCAGATCGCTTAATTGAACCCGTAGCAACCATTGAAGACGAAGGTGTTGATCGCGCCATTCGCCCTAAAATGTTAGTTGATTATACGGGGCAAGCTCATGTCAAAGCGCAAATGGAAATATTTATTCCTGCAGCTAAAAATCGTGGAGAGCCACTTGATCACTTGCTTATTTTTGGCCCGCCGGGTTTAGGCAAAACTACGCTTGCTAATATCGTTGCTAATGAAATGGGCGTTAGTATTCGCACAACCTCTGGCCCTGTTTTAGAAAAGGCGGGTGATTTAGCTGCATTGCTAACTAATTTAGAAGAAAACGATATTTTATTTATTGATGAAATTCATCGTTTAAGTCCAGTGGTTGAAGAAATACTCTATCCTGCGATGGAAGATTACCAATTAGATATTATGATTGGCGAAGGGCCCGCGGCTCGTTCAATTAAATTAGACTTACCCCCTTTTACCTTAATTGGGGCAACGACTCGAGCAGGTGCGTTAACATCTCCGCTTAGGGATAGGTTTGGCATTGTTCAGCGCTTAGAGTTTTATAATACGCAAGATTTAACCTCAATAGTTAAACGCTCCGCACACTTTTTGAACCTAAGTATTGATGAGCAAGGGGCTTTTGAAGTAGCTCGTCGTTCTCGTGGCACACCACGTATAGCTAATCGGTTATTACGTCGTGTACGTGATTATGCCGATGTGAAAACTCATGGTCTGGTGAATCAAGAAACAGCCGCAGCAGCCCTTGATATGCTCGAAGTCGATAATGAAGGTTTTGATATTATGGATAGAAAACTGCTGCATGCCATTATTGATAAATTTATGGGGGGTCCAGTTGGCCTTGATAATGTTGCTGCTGCCATCGGTGAAGAACGAGAAACTATTGAAGATGTATTAGAGCCATTTTTAATTCAGCAGGGGTTTTTACAGCGAACACCACGCGGAAGAATTGCAACTGATAGAGCTTATCAGCACTTTTCAATCACAAGACCCGAAACGAGTAATTAATACCAAGTTGATTAAGTTCTTTCCCACTCAGCGAGAATTAAAAGGCTTAGAGGCAAGGCATTGATTGAAGAGAATGGTTATTCCCTTGTCAAAATCAATAACGCCGCATGTAAGCCTTTTAAACTCGCCCTTCGGGAGCTTGCTCGATGCTCACTAACGTCGTTAAATTTATTTGATTTAGAATGACTAGACCGAAACAAATTTGCCTCGCTATTGAACATCGATCATAACTCTGAGTTGGGAAGAAATTTAATCAAATTGGTATAACTTCAATTCGCTTTAATAGATAGCTATCTTGTTTTGCGCTTCTGCCATGCTTTACTTACGCTGTAGCGCCATAACCCTTGAATGCCAAAATAGCCTAATATGGAAAAAATTACAGCTAAAACCCCACAACCTAATAAAAATGCAGGTCCTATGGTTGATAAGCTATCAAGCACCCATTGCCAGCTCGCTTCAAAGTTAAATTCTTTTAATGGCGCACCTATTATCCACGTTCCAACAATATAACAGCTATAGAATATAGCAGGCATGGTGAGTGGGTTTGTTATCCATACTAAAGCGATTGAAAGAGGCAGATTAGCGTTCACTAAAATAGCAATGCCTGCCGCTAAAATCATTTGAAAAGGAACCGGCATAAAAGCAAAAAATAAACCAACAGCAAATGCTTTTGCAACCGAGTGACGATTCATATGCCATAAGTGTGGGTTGTGTAACAGCTTACCAAAAATTTTTAAGTGTTTATTATCTTTAATACTTTGATGATCTGGCATTAAGCGCTTAATTATTTTTTTTGGCATATACTTACTATTATATTTATATTTATATTTATATTTATGTTTATTAAGTTAAGCTAATACAGGAAGTATTTCATTCACTATGGATTGGTGGCTAGCTAGTTTTTTTCTTGGTGCTATATTCTCACTATTCTCACCGGTAGTGCCAGATCTTTTTGTGCTATTTTCACTTCTATTGCTTTCTATCATCTTTTTTTACTTCCCTTTTAACACCCCCTTTAATTCTGGTAAACCACTTCGCTCTGGCTCTGGGTTATTGTTTGGTGCAAGCTGGATGTTATTTAATGCGTATAATTTTCAACACCTGTGGCAAGAAAACGACTTAAATCCTATTGAGCTATCAACTAAAGCACAATGGATACAAGGAAATATACTCAGCTTACATTCACCACAAAAGAAAAGCGTAACTCACTTAAATAAAAACGAAGACCACTTAAATAAAACTTCATTAGATCATAATCGTTTACGTTTCAACGTTAATGTTACTCATATTAACAAGATGGAATTAAACAAAGCAATACAACTGCGATTAAGTTGGAAAAATGCCACTCTGCCTTTGCAACAAGGCCAAACAATTCAACTAAAGGCTAAATTTAAGCCTGCTCATGGTTTGGCAAATTTAGGTGGTTTTAGTTATCAGACATGGCTCAATAGTAAGGCTATAAGTGCTACTGGATATGTGGTAAATCATAAAGCTAATAAAGTACTTATTTATAAAAACACTTTACGACAACAACTTTTTAGTGATTATAAAAACCTCTTTTCAAATTATAGCTCTGAGCATGAGTTAACCCCTTTATTATTGGCGCTAGGTTTTGGCTCTCGTACAGAGTTAACTCAAGACTTATGGCAAGTGTTACAAACAACAGGTACGGGTCACCTTATTGCTATTTCTGGTTTGCATATCGGTTTGGTTGCAACAGGGGGCTTTTTCATTGTTATGTTGTTAATTCGCATTATCCCATTTAGTTTGTTTGTTAATAGTTACAAACTTCAAACGTTGAATACTCGTTGGTTTGCAATTGGACTAAGTATGACTGTAGCGATTAGCTATGGCTATTTAGCGGGTTTTTCATTACCAACAATCCGTGCTTTGGTGATGTTAAGCCTATATTGGAGTATGCGTTTTTTAGCTATAAAACTATCCATAACACGTTGGTTGTTACTGACATTATTCATAATAACCCTAACCACCCCTTTTAGTTTATTTACGGCGAGTTTTTGGTTATCGGTTTATGCGGTGACTATTATTTTTCTGACTCTTTGGCGATTTAAAGCTAAACTCTCATCAGGTCATAAACTGTGGCGCTTCATCAAAGGGTTAATTGTTATTCAATTGAGTTTAACCTTAATGTTATTGCCGATTAGCGCGGTATTTTTTCAACAAATATCAGTAGTAGCATTATTAGCAAATATTGTTGCGGTGCCATGGATGAGCTTTCTGAGCATTCCACTATGCTTATTGTCAGTGATTTCAATGTTGATTTCAGAAACCTTATCTCAATTTTTTATTATGCTGTGCTTAGAATCCTTACAGTTTATTTGGGGGTATTTAGCCTATTTATCAACTAAATCATGGGCGGTAATCCCCCTTTCAAACTTAAATGTTCTGATACTAGTTTTAGCTGGCTTGCTTAGTGTTTTATTTTTGTTCTTTCAGCCTAAAGTTAAGTTGAATTATAAATTCATGATTGCCATGTTTTGCTGTTCAGTCTCTTTATTGGTTGTACTTGTAGTAATTGATCAATCTAATAAAAAGTTTAATAATTGGCAACTTGTTGTTTTCGATGTAGGGCAAGGTCTTTCAGTATTAGTTCAGCGTGAAAACAAAGCTATTTTATATGATACTGGTGCTTCATATAGCAGTGGTTTCAATATGATTGAGGCGGTTGTATTGCCTTATTTACAACATTCAGGGATACAACAGTTAGACAAGGTTTTTATTAGCCATAGTGATAATGATCACGCAGGTGGTTTAGCGTATTTACAACAATCAATAGTCATTAAAGAACTGATTTACAATAGCTCAAAAAAACAGACTGCCAATAGGTGTTTACAAGGGAGATCACTTAACTGGGATGGATTATCTATTGAGATGTTATGGCCTGATAAAGCAGTTGCTAAAGAAAATGATGATTCTTGCGTACTGCTAATAACAGATGGTAAACACAAAGTTTTATTAACGGGGATATTTCTAAAAAAATTGAAAGGAAGCTTATCAAGCAATATCCGCAGTTGCATGCTGATGTGTTAATTGTGCCACATCATGGTTCTAAAACATCATCAAGTGATGTTTTTATTTCGAAATTAAAGCCAAAATTATCCATTGTTAGTGCGGGATTTTTGAATCGTTGGCACATGCCTGTTTCTGATGTTACAAAGCGCTATCAAGAAAGAAACATTCAATTACTTAACAGTGCAGATTCAGGGCAAATTATTATAAATTTTTCTGAAAAGGGTATAACTCAACATACTTACCATGACAATTTATGGCCATTCTGGTTTGCTAACACACTTTGATAGTGATATTTAGTTGGTTGTTTAAGTAATTCACGTTAAAATCAACGTATTGTAATTATATTAAGATGCACTGAGACTATTTCTCCTATGGCAACAACTTCAACAGCCACAACAAGACAAAATTTCAAACGTCTACTTAGCTATGCTAAACCTTATAAATTAGGTTTTGTTGGCGCTATTGTAGGTATGTTGGGTTATGCTGCTATTGATGTGTATTTCTTGTCAAAGCTACAGCCCTTAGTTGATGAAGGTTTGAAAGGCACTAATCCTGACTTTATGAAATGGGCGCCAGTGTTTATTGTGGTGGCATTTATTTTTAGAGGTTTTTTTCACTTTGTTGGTAATTACTGCTTAGCTTGGGTGGGAAATCATGTAGTGACTGATGTTAAGCAGAATCTTTTTGAGCATATTATGGGAATGCCGGTAGCATTTCATGATAAAGAGTCAACAGGCGGGTTAATTTCTAAACTTACCTTTGATACTGAACAGGTTTTAAATTCTGTCAGTAAATCAATCCTGGTTATTGTGCAACAAGGTGCACTTGTTATTGGTTTAATTGGTTTAATGTTTTATATAAGTTGGCAGTTATCATTAATATTTTTACTGATCACGCCACTGATTGCCATTATCGTTAATATTGTCTCTAAGCGCTTTCGTAAAGTAAGTAAAAATATTCAGGGGGCTATGGGCGAAGTAACAACCACTGCTGAGCAAACGTTTAATGGTCATAAAGTGGTGTTGACTTTTGGTGGTCAGGGGAAAGAATTTAGCCGTTTTGAACAAATCAATAACCGTAACCGCCAACAGCGAATGAAATTGGTGGCGACAAAAGCGGGCAGTGTCCCTGTTATTCAAATTATAGCTTCTTTCGCCTTAGCTTTTGTCTTTTATGCAGTTAACTCTGAAAGCTTACGTGACAGTATTTCTGCCGGTAGCTTTGTTAGTGTTATTACTTATATGACAATGCTGTTAAGACCGTTAAAAATGTTGACTAATGTTAACAGTGAGTTTCAACGAGGTATGGCAGCTTGCGTTAGTATTTTTGCTGTATTAGATCAAGAAAAAGAAAAAGATACGGGTAGTAAGGATCTTGTTAAAGCTCAAGGTAAAATCGCTTTTAAAGATGTTAACTTTGCTTATGATTATGATGCTAGTAATGGCGAGAACAATAACTGGGTACTTGAAAATATATCATTTGAATTAAACCCTGGTGAAACCTTAGCCTTAGTAGGGCGCTCAGGCAGTGGTAAATCAACGGCCAGTTCTTTATTGTTGCGTTTCTATGATGTTAGCCAAGGAGAAGTGCTTATAGATGATGTTAATATTGAGCAATATCACTTAAAAGATTTACGTCATCAATTTGCTTATGTTTCGCAGCAAGTGGTGTTATTCAATGACACACTAGCCAATAATATTGCCTATGGTAAGCCTGAGGCGACGATGGATGAAATTATCGCCGCAGCTAAAAGTGCTCATGTAATGGAGTTTGCGACAAAAATGGCTCAAGGTTTACAAACTAATGTTGGTGAAAATGGCGCTTTATTATCGGGTGGTCAAAGGCAGCGAGTTGCTATTGCTAGGGCATTGTTATGTGATACCCCATTTTTAATTTTAGATGAAGCTACTAGCGCCTTAGATACCGAGTCTGAGCGTCACATTCAAGATGCGTTGCAAACATTACAACAAAATAGAACCTCTATTGTTATTGCTCATAGATTATCTACTATTGAAAGTGCAGATAAAATAATTGTAATGGAACAGGGAAAAATAGTTGAACAAGGAAATCATCAGTCTTTAATTGATAAAAAAGGCGCGTATGCCCAATTACACAATTTTCAATTTGAATCGTAACCCTGTGAAGTTAATATGGAGTTAGTGTGCGTTTAATTGAAAAAGTATGGTTTAACAAACACCGTGCAAAATATTGGTTAGTGCCGTTATTATTACCGCTGAGCGCTTTGTTTTCCTTGCTTAGCTCGGCAAGAAGGCTAGCTTTTAGTTTAGGTCTGCTGAAATCTTATCAAATAGCAAAACCAGTTATAGTCGTTGGTAATATTGGTATCGGCGGAAATGGAAAAACGCCAGTTGTAGTACACTTAGTTGAATTGACTAAAACGTTAGGGCTTAAGCCAGGCGTTATTTCTCGTGGCTATGGTGGCACAGCTGAAGCGTATCCTTATTTATTAGATGAAACTAGCACTAGTAGTCAAGCGGGTGATGAACCAATTTTAATTTATCAGCGATGTCATGTGCCAATTGTTGTTGGTGCTGATCGAGTTGCCAATGCAAAAATGTTAATTGACCAAGGCTGCAACATTATCATTAGTGATGATGGCCTACAGCACTACCGGTTAAAGCGAGATCTAGAGCTTGTTGTTATTGATGCTAAGCGTCTTTTTGGTAATGGCTTATTATTACCCGCTGGTCCTCTACGAGAAGGTCAGTGGCGTTTGCAGCAAGCGGATTTACTTATCTACAATGGTAGAAAGGAAGGAAATCCTTTAAAGATAAATGATGATGAGTCATTGTTAATGACATTAGCAGGGAGTGAACTTATTCATATAAAAACTGGCGAAAAAACATCATTAGTTAGTTTTCTTAAGCAGTGGCAGGCAGTGAATGCTATTGCAGGAATTGGCGACCCTCAGCGCTTTTTTGATACCTTACAAATATTTGGTTTTAATTTAGTAAAGCAACAAGGCTTTATCGATCACAAAGATTTCACTATTGATGATTTTAATCAATTTAAAACCGATTTACCGCTATTAATGACAGAGAAAGATGCGGTAAAATGCCAGAAATTCGCACAAGAAAACTGGTGGTATCTGCCAGTAAGTGCCCAGTTTTCAGAACAAGATGAACATGTATTAATGAAAAAAATACAAGCAATAACGATAAACTGAATATAATTAAGACAAACCAAACTGAACATAGAGAATTAAATTATGGCTTTTGATACTAAATTAATGGAAATATTGGCATGCCCTGTGTGTAAAGGCAAACTAGACTACAACAAAGAGCAGCAAGAGCTTATTTGTAAATTTGATAAATTAGCCTATGCAATAGATAAAGATATTCCTGTGCTGCTAGAAAGTGAAGCTCGTCATATCACGTTAGAAAATACAGAGCAATAAGGCTAAATTATGACTGTTGCTGCTACGCCTTCTACCAAAGCTACTTCATTTATTGTCGTAATCCCTGCCCGTTATCAATCTTCTAGGCTGCCAGGTAAAGTGTTGGCTGATATTGGTGGTAAACCAATGATCCAATGGGTTGTAGAAAAGGCGAAATTGAGTGGTGCTAGCAAAGTGATTGTGGCAACAGACAATGATGAAGTTGAGCAAGTAGTTAAAAACTATGGCGGTGAAGTGTGCAAAACGCGTAGTGACCACCAATCAGGCACCGAACGTTTAGCCGAAGTGATGGAAAAATATCAGTTCAATGACGATGAAATTATTGTTAATGTCCAAGGTGATGAGCCGTTCATTCCGCCTGAAAATATTGCGCAGGTGGCAAATAATTTAGCTAACCAAGTAGACGTTTGTAAAGTATCTCGGATGTCGACTTTAGCGATTAATATTGACTCAGTTGAAGAAGCTTTCAACCCGAATGCAGTGAAAGTGCTTACTGACAAAGATGGTTATGCACTGTATTTTAGCCGTGCAACTATTCCATATGATAGAGAGCGCTTTTTAGGCAATGAAAATATTAATGATATTGGTGAATTCTATTTACGCCATGTTGGTATTTATGCTTACCGAGCAGGCTTCATCAAAGACTATGTTAGCTGGCCGACAAGTAAACTAGAGCAAATTGAAGCGCTTGAGCAGTTAAGGGTACTTTATCAAGGTGAGCATATTCACGTTGCAGTAGCAAAAACGAATGTACCCGTTGAAGGCGTTGATACTCCTGAGGATCTTGAAAAAGCAAGAGCGTATGCAGCAAGCCTTTAGTTTATAGGACCTAGGCTCTAGGTCCTCGGCTCTAGATCCCGAAAATCACTAGCCCTGAGTTTGTTGATGGGTTAGTTCATCTCGTGTATTTTGTAAAAAATTAGCACTGTAATCCACTAAAGAATGTACCGAGCTTGGTAATTGTTCAATATCAATTGCATCAATTAAGTTTTTAACCTCTAAGCCTAGCTCAGTATCACCTTCAATTTTTAAACGGCGTTGAAAAAACAAGGTGTCTGGATCTTGTTTACGTCCTGCAATTAACACTAAATCGTCACCTGTGGCACTAAAGCTAACATCTTCAGTTATATTGTTTTCAGCCATTTCGTCTTTTGATGCCATAACAAGCTTATTCTCATCAAAGCTCAACCACCATGTTAACTCTAAATCTATGATGGCTATTTTTAACCATTTACCTTGTAGAAACTCAAAATCACCATCTTCAAGTGCTTCACGGAAAACCGAAGATAAAGCTGGTAATAAAACAGACTTCTGCGCTATAAAAGGTAATAAGCGCAAGCTAGGACGTAATATTTTTGGCATTACTTCTATCATACGTGCACGTATTTTCAGTGGAAGTTTTTCAAAAGGCTTTATATTGAAAGCTGTTTGGGGAAGGGAAGATAAATTAAACACTTTTCTAGCTCTTATACAGTCAGGTAATTGGTAGTTTAACAGTCGATTGATAAATTTAGCTGTACTAGATCAAGTTTTCTTTAATACATATCAATAAATAGAAGCCAATAAAGCCATAGACTAGCGGGCAAAGTTTTTTACTTTGCTTATACAGTTCAATTTGGAGATTTTGTGGAGCTATTGTGCCCTGCGGGTAATTTACCTGCCTTGAAAACAGCCATAGATAATGGCGCTGATGCGGTTTATATCGGCTTAAAAGATGATACTAATGCCCGACATTTTGCAGGCCTCAATTTTAATGATGGTAAATTAGCAAAAGCTGCCGATTACGTGCATCAACGTGGTAAAAAGTTGCATGTGGCTATTAATACTTTTGCTCATGCCAGTGGCGAAGAACGTTGGAAGAAAGCGGTTGATAATGCGGTAGCAATTGGCACAGATGCGTTAATAATCGCTGATTTAGGTGTACTTGATTACGCAGCTAATAAATACCCTGACATTGAGCGTCATGTGTCTGTTCAAGCGTCAACGACTAACCTTGAAGCTATTAAGTTTTTCAAAAATAATTTTGATGTTCAGCGTGTTGTTTTACCGCGAGTGTTATCTGTACAGCAAGTTCGCCAACTGGCTAAATCTAGCCCTGTCCCCTTAGAAGTATTTGCTTTTGGCAGTTTATGTATTATGGCAGAAGGGCGTTGTTACCTATCTTCATATATGACGGGAGAATCACCTAACACGGTTGGTGCTTGTTCGCCTGCAAAATATGTAAGGTGGCAAGAAACTGAGCAAGGTTTAGAGTCTCGCCTTAATAATGTGCTAATCGACAGATATCAAGAAGGTGAGAATGCCGGTTACCCGACACTTTGTAAAGGTCGTTTTGACGTTGATGGTGATGTTTATCATGCCTTAGAAGAGCCAACGAGCTTAAATACATTAGAGCTAATTCCTGAATTAGTGTCGATGGGAATTGTTTCAGTGAAAATTGAAGGCAGGCAACGTAGCCCTGCCTATGTAGAACAAGTAGCGAAAACATGGCGTATGGCACTAGATAGATACCAGCAAAGCCCAGAAAATTATCAAGTTGAAGGTAGTTGGATGCAAACATTGGCTAATTTATCTGAAGGTAGTCAAACAACATTAGGCGCTTATCATCGAAAGTGGCAGTAATCGCTATTCATCTTGTCGCTGTATCGCCCTATTTATTTGTCAGAAGTACTCATTGACTACCGTCTACTCCGTGCATCTTCCTCTAAATAGAACCATACAACTTAAAGCTGAACAACGATTAAGTTAGCGACAACTTTAAGAATTAGGAAATACTATGAAATTCTCTCTTGGTCCAAATTTATTTTTTTGGCCGAAAACTGACGTAGAGCAGTTTTATCAACAAGCAAAAACATCAAACGCTGATATAATATATCTTGGTGAAACAGTATGCTCAAAGCGTCGTGAATTAAAAGCTAAAGACTGGTTAGCGCTAGGGCGTGAATTAGCCCAAGATACCAAAAAACAAATTGTTATTTCAACCATGACATTGTTAGAATCACCCGCTGAAATTGTGACCTTAAAAAAATTATGCGACAACGGTGATTTACTGGTTGAAGCTAATGACTTAAGCGCTGTACAAATTATGCATGATCTCAATATGCCTTTTGTTGCTGGGCCTGCTATTAACTGTTACAACCTTTCTACGTTAAAAGTGTTGATCAAGCAAGGAATGACACGTTGGTTAATGCCAGTAGAGCTTTCTGGTGATTGGTTGAAAACTATTTTAACACAAGCAGCAGATGAAAATATTCGTGATCGGTTTGAATGTGAAGTATTTTCTTGGGGCTATTTGCCGCTAGCTTACTCAGCTCGTTGCTTTACTGCACGTTCAGAAGATAGACCAAAAGATGATTGTCAATACTGTTGTATTAACTATCCACAAGGTCGAAAAATGAATTCTCGTGAAGGAGAACAAGTTTTTGTGCTAAATGGCATTCAAACTATGTCTGCTTACCAGTATAATCTCATTAATGAAGTAACCCAGCTAAGTGACATGGGCGTTGATATTGTTCGTATTAGTAGTGATAGCGAACAAGCCTTTACTCAGTTAGATAAATTTAAACAGCAATTAATAACACCCATAAAGCATCCATTAGATGGAACGAGTGAATGTAATGGTTTTTGGCATAAAATTGCTGGTATGTCGGTAGCGTAAAGTTACGAGTAATAAGTGACGAGTTACTAATAATATAAGAGAAAAATTATGTATAACTTAGATTTAAACCAAATGACTCCAAATGAGTTTTTAACAACTTACTGGCAAAAAAAACCAGTGGTGATCCGTCAAGGTTTTAAGAACTTTGTTGACCCCATTTCTACCGATGAATTTGCCGGAATAGCGATGGAAGAAACGGTACAATCTCGATTAGTTTCTAAGAAAAATGGTCAGTGGCAAGCGGAGTTTGGTCCCTTTGAAAGTTATGAGCATTTAGGCGAGCGCGATTGGTCTTTAGTGATCCAAGCTCTTGATAATTTTTCTGAAGAAGCTGCTGAGCTTATTGAGCCATTTCGTTTTTTACCTCATTGGCGTTTAGATGATTTAATGGCAAGTTTTGCTACAACGGGTGGTGGTGTTGGCCCTCATATTGATAACTATGATGTATTCATTTGCCAAGGCTCAGGTAAACGTCATTGGCGAGTAGGTGAGAGGGGGCAGCATGTTGAGGTCATCCCACATGAAGCCTTATTACACATAGAGCCTTTTGAAGCTATTATTGATGTTGAACTGGAAACGGGCGATATCTTATATATTCCACCAGGGTTTCCTCATGAAGGTGTTGCTTTAGAGCCATCAATGAGTTTTTCCGTGGGATTTCGTGCTAATTCTGCAATAAGTTTGTTAAGTGGTTTTGCGGATCATTTAATTGATAATGATCTAGGAGGACAATTACTTGAAGACCCAGATAGGCAAGTAGTTAGTCAAAGTGGTGAAATTACTAATGAAGATTACGCAAGTCTCAAACAACAACTGCAAAACTTGATTGATAACGATAATGTTTTTAAGAACTTTGCAGGTAATTTTTTAACTAATTCTAAACATGAACTTGATTTAATGCCCAGTGAAGAACCTTTTGCTCGAGATGAAGTGAGTGAGTTGCTAGCTATTCATTCTATAAAACGTTTAGGTGGTCTAAGATCTTTCTACTTTGAAGACACTATTAATGATGGAATTTGTTATATCAATGGTGAGCAAATTAGCTTTGATAGTGAAATCGCTCCCATAATTAAACTGCTATGTGATCAAGTTGTTGTAACACCAAATGAATTACAACCATGGCGTGAAAATGAACACTTTATTACGTTAATGCTAGAATTACTTGATCAAGGCTATTGGTATTGGACTGAAGCTGAATGATTACTATAGAAAATAACTATGCGCTTAGATAAATTTATTTGTAAAAGTACTGAGTTAACAAGAAATGAAGCTAAAAAACTACTTAAAAGTGGTGAAGTTCGTGTTAATGGCGAAGTAGCAAAAAGTGCTTCAATGCAGGTACATGAAAATAATAGTATTACCGTGGATGGACAAGAATTAACTGCGCGCACTTCTCGTTATTTTATGCTGCATAAAGTTGTTGATTCTATTTGTTCAAATGTTGATGAAGTCTATCCCTCTGTATTGCATTTTATTGAAGTTGATAAAGCGTTTGATTTACATATTGCAGGCCGGTTAGATGCAGATACTACAGGGTTAGTACTAATTACGGATGATGGGCGCTGGTCACATAACGTAATTTCACCAAAGAAAGATTGTAAAAAAACATATCGTGTCTGGCTTAGAAATGCTATCCCTAAAAATAAGGCTGATGAATTAATTGAGAAATTTAAGCAAGGTATTCAATTGCAAGGCGAGGCATCATTAACACGCCCTGCTGTTTTAGAACTACTAAGTGACAATGATGATGCAGAGGCCGAACCGAATGAAGTGCTGCTAACCATCACAGAAGGTAAATATCACCAAGTAAAACGAATGTTTGCTGCTGTGGGTAATCGCGTTGTTGGCTTACACAGAGAGCAAATTGGCACAATTGAACTAGGTGATTTAGCGCCGGGTGAATGGCGTTGTTTAACGGCAGAAGAAATAGCGCTTTTCACTTAAAAACCAATCTCTTAAAAATGTTTTCTTTATTAAAATGTCTAGCCTAACGATCTCATCAATCTAGTTAAGTTTTTGGTAAAACTGGTAAATTTTAAAAGGTAGCTAAACGAACATAAAACAAATACTTAGTGCACAAAGTTGACCTAACAACTTGAAAAATTTAAGGTGTTTTTTATCTCTAACATCGGGCGCTCGAACTTAAAATTAATATAAAAGGATTTAAATATGATTAAAAGTTTCCTAAACATCCCTGTGTTACTTGGTATTCTTCTATTGACTGCTTGTGGTAATGATGATGACAACGGAAAAACTATTATCTTATATGAAGAGCAAGAATATACTGATAATGCACCGAAAATCTTGTATGAAGAGCAAGAATATACTGATAATACACCGCAAGTAATCAAAGATACGGCCGAGAAATTTATTCTAAAAGAGCTTGATAAACACGAATATAGTATGGCTGAGTTTGATTCAGAAAGTTCTGTGTCAACACTAATTGTTATCAAGTATGGAGAACTTAGAGATTGCCCAAGCGGTTGCTTTTCAAGCCATATTTGTGCAATAACTGAAGATAATGAAACAAAGGTGTATTCAGCGATTTGGTATGATTCAAATGAAATCCCAAATGAATTACACGAATCTTGCCTGAGCGAAAGCGGTAATACAATCCATGATTGCAATGTGCCACCTTCTGGTTTTAATTTACCTGTAACTTCGACTTTAGAATTTCAAGTGTTGCTCGAAAAGGAAGGCTCAGCATTTAGGTATTGCTTATAAATTATCTTTGAAAGCTAATTGATTAGGGGAAGCGTTAGCAATTTTAAGGTTTTCCTTAGTTAACAAAAATTTCAAAATATACTAGTATATAGTTAATGTGTTTACAGAAAGTTTATTGTCCGAGTTGTAACATTCGTTTCAATACGCAACTTTTAATGTGAGTATCAATATGATTTTTTATTCTAGTAAAAAACGTGTTTGTTCAAACATTATATTCTTTGTTTTTTTATGGTGCTTTTGCCATAAAAGTTATGCTCAGCAGCAAAATTTGATTGTTGGCCTTGAAAGTTTAGATTATTTACCTTACTACCAAAGCGGTATTCCAAATCAAGAGCCTACTGGTTATGGTATTGAATTAATAGAGTTGTTTGCTAGTAAATATAATTATTCAGTGCAATTTAAGGTTTATCCTGTTCGAAGGCTTTTGAGTAACCTACTAGCAGGAAAAATAGATTTTAAATACCCTGATAGCCCTAATTGGTCTCCTGCTCTTAAGAAGAGTCATGGATTATATTATAGCAGCAGCACAGTGGAAATAATTGATGGTGTTTTGACTTTGGATAAATACCAAGCGTTGCTACTAGATGAATTTACTCGACTAGGATCAATTCGTGGCTTTAAACCATGGCCTTACATAGGGGCTATTCAACAAAGAGAGATAACGTTGATGGAAGCCTCGAGTATGGATCAGCTCATTAGACAATTAATAAAAGGGCGAGTTCAAGGAATTTATATCAATACTAATGTTGGTATAGACTATGCTGCTAACAATTTTGACGATTTAAAACTTTACTGGAATAACTCGTTGCCGTTTGGGAAAGATAATTTTTCTCTATCAACAATAAAACATCCACAGATACTCGAAAAATTTAACACTTTCTTGATAAAGTACCAAAAAGAAATCTTAGTAATAAAGAAAAAATATAAACTCGACCAGCCAAAATTGTGACCTTGTAACAGATTTTTTTACAGGATCTGTTCGGACAGGTCATACTTTTCCATTAATTGTGGAATAAATGACGTTTTATTGAGCCTTTCCATTTGCTGATCAAAAACCTTTATCATTGCTTTAATATCTTTATTAATAGACTTAACAGGGGAAAATGCCATATAAATTTTAGCTTGTGAAACACAACCGGCAAGTCGATATTTATGCCAAATATTAAATTTCTTTAATTCATAAATGGTTGAGTTTTTGGTAAACAAAAATGTATTGGTTCTTTTTTTATCTAGTTTGTGTGCATTTTGAATAATGTATCTTTCATGATATGGCTGATACTGAAATTGTTGAGGGTTGAGTTTAACATAATCATTAAGCTCCTCGATTGAAGTATCTGTCGCTATACCAACAGTCTTACCTACCAGTGACTCAATATTGGAGTAAGTCCAATTGGAGCTTATCGGAGTAAAAAAACACATTTGCTGTTTACCCACTTCCGTCTCAGGGAATAATAATTGTGGAGCTTCAGCTTTCGCTGGCGACAATAGAGCGTCAACTTTCCCACTATTAACCAACTTAATAGCACGAGACCAAGGATATATTTGAATATCTAATTGATATTGAGTTCCCTTGAAAGCCTCTTCAACTAAGTCAATAATATAACCATTATGGGTATCTTGATAACAAATTTGAGTGACGTGGTTTAATTGATTCACTTACCCCAGATAAGAGATAATATTCTTAACTGGAGAAAATGAAATGACACGTAAAAAGAAGTATTCCAAAGAATTTAAACTAGATG
>Ga0209184_1000275_pt1 | contig 64267 bp, 52 predicted proteins | sample EN8Hudsemesocosm_2_FD_184627 | JGI IMG/M metagenome (GOLD analysis project Ga0209184, IMG submission 184627) | Methane-oxidizing microbial communities from mesocosms in the Hudson Canyon - EN8C Hudson Canyon (SPAdes) (version 2) | ecosystem: Environmental > Aquatic > Marine > Cold seeps | place... | reverse complement strand
GAAATAGTGCGAAATGTATGAGGTTTTTAAAAAGCCATTTTTACATCAAAAACCTGTCAAGCTATTTATTGCTTTTTGACGGTTTTTTTTAAAGATTATTGCTCCCCCTGTGATTTATAGGGGATACGTAAATTTCTATTAATTGCTCCTCTATAAATTCAAACAAATAACCATTTATTGATTGAAGTAAGATACTAGAAACCGAATTCAAGACTCCGCCTAAAGCGGATTAACGTTATTAACCTTAGGTGATAGGATAAATCGGCTTGATTAACAAAATAAAACTAGAAAAATCAATTACCGTTAAATTATTACGCATTGTCTTTGGTATTTATTTTGTACTGGTACTTGAAATTACCTCGGCTCAAGTTCTGTTCGAATTTTACGATTCAAAACAGATGATTTCCCATGAATTGAAGACTGTTGAATTATCAAGTGTTTCGGCTTTAAAAAATGCGCTTTGGGCATTAGATAGTCCCCAAATTGAAAGTATTGCCAAGGGCATGTTAGAGCTGAAAATTGTTAAAGGACTCACTATTTCTGATGAGAAAGGGCACAATATTATTTCTAAAGGTGTGGTTTCAAATCACGAAGGATTGTTTTTTCATTCCTTTTTAATTACCTATCAATTACCTAAAGACATTGCTGTAGAGCCCGTCTATCTAGCTGAAGTTAAAATATTCTCTGACAACTTGATTGTTTTTGAGCGTATAGAAGCTCGGTTATATTCTTTTGTATTGAGTGCTATTGTTAAAACTACCATTTTATGGCTGTTACTTTTCTGGGCATTTAAAAAATACCTACTAACTCCTTTGGGTTTATTCGAAAAAGCCGCCCATAGAATCAGTTTAACCAAGACTAAAAACCAGCCTATTTCACTTGAGTTAAAAGATACCAACGAACTTAAATTAATTGAAATTGCTTTCAATAAAATGCTTGAAACCCTTGACCAGCAAAAACAAGAGATTATTAGTCAAGAAGAAGAAATAGTTAAAATAGTGACTCAGAAGAACGAGGAATTAGAGCAAATTGTTGATGCTAGAACCCGTGAATTACAGATTAGTAACGAAAAGTTATTAACCTTAGCGCATACAGACCCTTTAACGGGGCTTAGTAATCGCCGCTATTTTTTTGAATTAGGTGAAAAATTATTAGCAATAGCTCACCGATCTAAGCAACCGCTTAGTATTATTATGTGTGATATTGATCATTTTAAAATAGTTAATGATACTTATGGTCACTCTGCAGGAGATCTAGTATTAGTCGAATTTTCTAAGATGGTATCTGCTCTATTGCGTGAGAGTGAGGTTTTTGCGCGTATGGGAGGGGAGGAATTTGCTATTATTGCTGTAAATTCAAATGTTGAGAGTGCCGTTAAGTTAGCTACGCGCATTCATTCAAGCCTAAAAGAAATTAAACTTAATGATCACAATGTTGATATTAAATTTACGATTAGTATGGGCGTAGCGATTTGTCATGAAGATGATAAATCTATCGATGTTGCTTTACAGCGAGCTGATGAGCGCCTCTATCATGCCAAAGAGAATGGGCGTAATCGTACTTCATTTTAAATCAAGCTGATATATAGCTATGTAAGACTGGACTCTTAAGTTCTAATCTTTAACTATAGCCAAAACGCTGTCTACGAGTTCTTTTCCACCGACTCGAAAATAGAAATTAGGCCAAATGGAGCGTGCTTTAGCCTGCCAGTCCTCCTTTTCATTAATGGGGTCAACAAAAACAATTCCCTTATTTTTTGCAAATTGAGTGATTTTTTTATCTTCTTTTTTCACTAGCTCCCAGCTATAAGCTTCTGCCTCTCTTGCTGCTTTTCTTACCAAAAATTGGTTTTCATCGCTTAATTGTCGATAAAACGATTCAGACATCATGTGCGGTGCAGTAAACATGAAATAGTGAATATTGGTAATATATTTTAATACTTCCCAAACTGGTTTTTTCATATTCACACCATCAAAGATAATGGTGATTGGGTTTTCTTGTCCATCAATGAGCCCTGATTCTAAGGCGGGGTATATTTCAGTCCAAGGTAACGGCGTGGCTTCAAGACCCCATGATCGAAAAGCGCCCAGCATTAACTGATTACGTGGGACACGAATACGCAAACCTTGCAATTCACTACTTTTCTTTACGATCCTTTTGTTGTTGGCCAATAGCCTATAACCACCAACAAAGAAGCTCAATGGCCGAACATTGGATTCCAATCCAGCTCGGTTTGCTATTTTTTCCATCAGAGGATCATGAAGCAACTTTTTAATTCCTGCCTCACTAGGAAACATATAAGGGAGAGCGAGAAAACCCAAAGAGGGCGCAAATGGGGTTAAATTGTTAGTTGCTATCATACCCATGTGACTTTTGCCTTCTGCAATATTCATCACAATGTTATGCTCAGTAGTTACACCAAACTTAAGCTGTACTTTCAACTTACCATTAGAGAGACGCTCTAGAGATTCCTTGAATTTTTCCGCATATTTCCAGTACCCACCACCCTTAGCAGTTGAGCCTTCGAATATCATGGTTGTCGTGTCAATTTTCTTTTTCTCATAAAAAAAGTTTTTTTCCAATCGTTCGGTGTAATTGCCAGCAAATGGGTCTCGATGACTCGGTTTCCAATTTACCCAATCAGACATCCCATAATTTGCCAATATTTTCTCAAGCTCCCCACTCTTTCTCATATTAGTCATACCCTTTGTAACAATATCAGCAAATTTTTGAGCCTTATTATTACTGGGTAAAAACCCAACATATAGTGTATCTGGAGGAATCGAACCTGCTTCATTCAATCCTTCCGTTTTCAATTCTTTTTTATTGAAGTCAAATATATTTTTATCTTCCAATAAAAGATTAAAACGTTTTCTTTGAAGCATTTGCACCAACCGTTTTGTTATGTCGGTACCATGAACCTGATAAATTTTCGTATTATCTGTGGCATATCGTTGAATGTAGCTGTCAAATATTCCGTAGGACTTCCCACTTTCAACGGCAATTTTTCGGCTATTTAAAGAATTTAAACCGGTATAAAGCCAGTCATCTTCTTTAGCGGTGTAAAGCATATAACGGGTTTGACCGATGCTCTTATCCGGAAAAACAAGACCTGGGGCATTCCGTTGTAAAATACCAATAACTCCATCAACTTTCTTATCTTTTACCAAAAGCATAGTACGGTTCATTGGAGAATAACGAATTTTCACTTTAATATTATTTTTTTCAAAGATGCTTTTTATAATATCAATAAGCATGCCCTGATTAACTGCATTTTTATCGCAAATATAAGGGCATTTTTCAGTCACTCCCAGTGTGATTTCAGGCGCTGCCGGAGCAGTAAAAGAGAGGCTAAGCAGAATGCTGATTAAAAATGGAGTTAACAGATTTTTAAATATTTTAATATTCATAGAGGTGTATAGTTTCACCATGTTGTACTTAAGGTTTCGCATGAGTCGCTTCTTGACTGTTTTGAGCCAGTTGATATGCAATAGCAAGGTGACGATATAACTCACATCCAGTTTATAAATGTGTATATTCAAGTTGGAGTTAAATAAAGTCACAACGCTTCGGCTATAATGTATTTAGATTACTACCTTGTTTTCAGGAGCGCTGTATGATATTTACACCAAAAATGCACCACGCAGATTACATCACTTCAGATATTGCGAAAATGCTTGATAACACTCAATGGGGAACCGAGTTTTCCTGGGAACAAATGTTAGCTCTTGGGGACTATTTTATACCTGATGTCATAAAAGCAGGAGACATTATTTTCACTGAGGGCGAGCCTGGTGACTCTATGAGCATCATCGTATCAGGGTGTATCGAAATAACCAGAGACCATAAAGTGTTGTCTACCTTACATGCTGGCAGGGCCTACGGTGAAATGTCATTAATTGATAATGAACGTCGTTCTGCAACTGCAATTGCCAAGGAGGAGTGCCTGTTATTATCTATTGATAAAATGGGTTTCGATCAATTATCCGAAGAAGAGCCTGTTCTTGCGCTGCAATTGATAATGAAAATTACCCGCCTATTAAGCTTGAGGCTACGAAAAACCAGTGGTGAGTTGTGTGATATTCTCGATGAGACCTCTCATATGAGCGAATAGCCTTGTTTCAGATGTTGTGAAAATATTTAAAAAGGTGGTCCCTCACTTTTTACACAAGTGTATGCTGAAAGCTATGTCAGCTATACTTTACATCATTTAGTTGATCTTTAGATCAAGCGTTAATTTTATTTGTCATCCTCAAACATTTGTTTTAATCGACGTTTAAACTTTTCCTTATCTTTAAAGTATAAAAAGATAATAAATAGAAAAGGCCAAATTATTAAAGCAATGATTTTTCCTGCAACAGCAAAACTCATAAATATCCCCTTATAAAGAAAGTGCGAATTTGTTACCAAGGTTTAATTGATAAGCCTTAGTGGTAGAGACTTATACCTTAAAAACAGTATACCTTTTCATCTTAAATAGTCCCAATCACTTTAGGCTAACATTTTTGTTATAAATGAGCAGTACTAATGGATATTATTGAATATCTATTCCTTAAGGTACAATGCCGTCATTAGATTTAGCTACTAGCCTTAAAAATATGAAATTTTCCTTTGAAATTGTCCCAAGAACTCAAGAAGCGTTTGATCAGCAGTATGATTTTGTTTCAACATTAGGTGAATCAATTAGTATGATTAATGTGCCTGATATTCAGCGTTTTGATATTAGAAGTTGGGAAACAGGTAAAAACATTGATCGAATTAAATACAACTTTGTACCGCATTTTAGAGCAACAGACTTCTCTATACAGTCGGGCGATATTTTTCGAATTATTGAAGAAAACCAATTAGACCATGTGCTTTTGGTTTCTGGGGATCCACCTGAAGGTCTTAAACGAGCATTTCATAATACTAATGTGTTGGACTTAATTCGTGTTATTAAACAAAAATATCCTAGTATAACGATTCATGCGGGATTTGACCCTCACAGAAATGGAATACAAGAGGAATGTGATTATGTGCAAAGAAAGGTTGATGCAGGAGCGTCTAGCTTTTTTTCACAGCCTTTTTACGATATAAGGATGATAGAGATTTATGCGGAGCATATGCAAGGCTTAGATACCTTTATTGGCTTAAGCCCCATAACAACAATGTCATCAAAGAATTATTGGGAAATAAAAAACAAAGTTAAGTTTCCCGCAAACTTTAAAGCAGAAATAGAGTGGAATATTGATTTTTCAAATAAGGCCATCGCTATGGCTAAAGAGGTTGGCTTTAATGTTTACTTTATGCCAATAAAAATTGATCTTGAAGATTATTTTGGAAAATTAGATATTTAGAGCAGAGGACGTAATAGAAGGGATAATAAAAACAGGGTGCGGAGAGCACCCTGTTTTGGGTAAATCTAAACTCTATTAAAGTTTTGATTTAAGACCAGCAAAAGCTTTTTCGCCTTTTTCTAGCCATTCAGTTGCTTCAACAACGTTACCTTTTTTAGCTGCTTTTCTAGCTTTTTTCAGGTTTTTGTTAGCTTTTTGACGGAAACGTGAAACTAAATCGTTAGCATTGATTTCTTTTTGAGAATCCATAGCTTTTTTGATTTCTTTTTGAGCTTTTGAACCGTCATCACCATCGTTGATCAATTTCATTGATTCAGCAATATGTCCTAAAGTAATATCAATCGCTTGTTCTGGACCAAAACAAGTTCTGCCATCTTCACATGCAACAACAGCTGTAGAAAAAGAACCTAAAGATAGAGCTAAAGTTAATGCTACGATCGCGCTTTTTAATAATTTCATGTAATGTAAACCTCGTTGTAGTTATTTTTAATTTAGCACATAACTTCTAAGAATTAGCTAAATGCTGAAATGAATTTTAGCACAACTTTTGTGAATATTGCATGAATTAACGCTCTAACGATTTTTTTTTGTAATAATAGTATGTTAGAGGGCTTTTATTCGTCATCCCTTTTAATGTTAAGGCTTGTGTTGCCAAGCTCATCCTCAACAGTACTAAATAAAATAGGGCAACAACATACTGAACAGTCTTCATAATATTGCTGATCCCCTGCTGAAGTATCAATGAATACATTAATACTTTCACCACAATAAGGACATTCAATATTATGTTCTTCCACTATTGTACTGTTCGTAACAGATAATCTAGCCAAGCCATGGGCAGAATACGTTTTAAAAAGCCAAATAAATAGGTAGGGAAGGTTACGTAATAGCGTATTTTCGGGTTTTTAGACTCTAGAGCGTGAATAACCTTTTTTGCAACTGCCTCTGCAGGTAAAGTAAAAGGAGCTGCAGGGCCTTCTTTTTGTAAGCGTTCTTCCATTGCTTTATAGGTTTGTTGGTGCGCGCTTTGTTCGGGGTTTATATTCTTCTTATATAAGGCAAAGGCATTTTTTCTAAATTGACTGGTGATAGGGCCTGGTTCTATCAAACAAAACTGAATATTTGTATCGTGTAGTTCAATACGTAAGGTATCGACTAAGCCTTCTATAGCAAATTTACTGGCATTATAAGCACCCCTATATTTCATTGCTACAAACCCTAAAATAGAGCTGTTATATAAAATACGTCCATGGCCTTGTTTTCGCATCAAAGGAATAATAAGGTTTGTTAGCTCATGGGTACCAAAAAAATTGGTTTCAAACTGATTTCTTAATACATCACGAGTTAAATCTTCTACGGCTCCAGGTTGCCCAAAAGCACCATTATTAAATAAGCCATCTATTTTTCCATCAGTTAGAGTGATTAGTTGCTCAACTGCCTGCTGAATACTTGTTGAGTCTGCAAGATCAAGTTGTAAGGTTTCAAAACCTTGCTGTTGTAGTTTTAATACATCGGCTGATTTTCTTGCTGAACAAATAACACGATAATCACGTTTTTTTAGCTCTATTGCTGTTGTGTATCCAATGCCTGTTGAGCAACCCGTGATGAAAATTGTTTTTGATGCCATTACTTTAATAATTCTGTTTCATTAAATTGAAAATTCTTAGCTGAACTGCAGTCAACTGAGAAAACTAGTTTGTCAGCTTTACTTTGTACGCTTAATTGATCAGATTCTACACGATTGCATTCACCCGTTGCTAAAGCCTTTTGAGCAGCTAAGCGTCTAAATTTTTCAATCTCTGGTAACCTAGCTTCAAAAGCTTTTACTAGGGGGGGTAATTTATCATGATGATAAGGAGGAATAGCAAAAGCGGTAAATTGAACAGGATTATTTTTTATTAATTGTTGATTGATAGCACTTTGTGCAGATGAATCTTTTTTTCGTTTAATTTCTTTAATAAGATCTTGTTGCTGAGCAAGTTCTTGTTGTTTTTTTAATTCAAGTTCTTGTTGATGTTGCTTTATTTTAACGGCCAAATCTATTGATTGCCCTGTTTTAATATCAATTTTAAGAGCATTGTTTTCTTCAGCACAAGGAGATGATTGGTAAGCTGTTTTACCTTGGCTATCGGTACATTTATAGACACTTGCGACACTATGCGAGGGTAATAATACTATAGCGAACAAACTGGCTATTGAATATACTGCTTTCATGTTTTTTCTCCGTAAAGTAGGGTCACTATTACCCAACTTGTTCTTCATGTAAATAAGTTTTTTCTTGATAGTGACGGCTAACAAAAATAAACAAAATTGCTGTAACTAACATTAGGATGGTAAAAAACCAAAAATAGTCAGCCCCATTTAACTTGTGGCTACCGTCATCATTTACCATAAAAAAATTGACAGCACTGGTGAATAAATTCCCTAGGGAGACGGACATGAAAAACAAGGCCATCACAAAAGATTTCATTCTCCTTGGTGCTTGTGTATATGAAAATTCAAGACAAGTGATAGACACCATAACTTCTGCTGCTGTTAATAATAAATAAGCTAACAGTTGCCAAGCAATATGAGGTGTACCTCCATTGTCTATTTGCATTTGAATCATGGCTGGAATTGCAAAGGCCACGACGGTAACAAATAATCCTAAGGATATTTTTTTAAGTGCAGTTAATTCATATACTTTATTAAGTGTAGGATAAATTACAAAAGTAAACAGAGGAACTAATAACATAATTAATAAAGGATTAGTTGCTTGAATTTGAGACGGCAAAACTTCTACTCCCCAAAGCACTCTATCCATTTTCTGGGCTTGTAATACCCAAGAAGAGCCTGTTTGTTCAAATAAAGCCCAGAATACAGCTATAAACATATAAATGGAGCCTAGTTTTAATACAGTTTTTAAGCCAAAAGGACTGAATACCTCTTTAATAAACAGTTTGCCCGCAGGGGGAATATGGATAAACTTATAACGGCCGCTCCAGAAAGCAAGGGTTGCCGCTAGCATTAATAGACCTGGTACAGCAAAAGCAACGGCAGCGCCGTACTCAGCCAATAGCCATGGAATGATCAACATGGCAGCAAAAGCACCTAAATTGATTGAAAAATAAAACCAGCCAAAGACCTTGCTTAATAAATGCTGGTTTGATAACCCAAACTGATCACCTAAATGTGATGAAACGCAGGGTTTAATACCACCGGCACCTAAAGCAATAAAGCCAAGGCCTATTAATAATCCCATTCGAGTATCATCTAGGGCTAAGGCAAAGTGCCCAATACAATAAAACAGAGACAAAAATAAAATAGTACGATATTTCCCAATGATGCCATCGGCAAGGAAAGCACCTAAAATAGGCATAAAGTACACAGCAGAGACAAATAAATGATAATAACCTTGAGCATCATGCTCACTCATTACATCTAATTTTCCTGTTGGACTCATTAAATATTGGGTCATAAAAACCACTAAAATAGCGCGCATACCATAATAGCTAAAGCGTTCAGCTGCTTCATTGGCAACTATAAAGGGAATGCCAGAGGGAATAGATGGATTTGCTATGGGGGCTATTTTATATTTTGATTTCATTGCTCACTTACAAAATTTTATTGGATAAAATAAAATAGTGAACTTTACACTACAAAGCTCGTCAGATGGGCTTGAATTTTAAAAACAAGTTTAAAACCTACTGCACCATTGTCAGTTGAGTTTGGGCGGTGCTCGAAATCTTCATTTACTTCGTGTAAACTCCGGTTTCTGCGCACCATCCGCACACAATAGACAATGGCACGTAACGATTTGAACGAGTTTTAAGTCATCGCTAACTTAAGGATATAAAAAACTAATCATGCCAGAGATAACTCATTCCCAAACAGCTTTTCAGCAACTTAAGAGCTATATCAGTGAACAAATTATTGGCCAAGAAGTTTTGGTCGAAAGAATGTTAATTGCTTTGTTGGCTGATGGACATATGTTGGTAGAAGGTGCGCCCGGACTTGCAAAAACGCGAGCTATTAATGTATTGAGTAAAGGGATTGAAGCTGATTTTCATCGGGTGCAATTTACCCCAGACTTATTACCTGCTGATTTAACAGGCACAGAAATTTATCGCCCACAGCAAGGTTCATTTGAATTTCAAAAAGGTCCGTTATTTCATAATCTGGTTTTAGCTGATGAAATAAACCGCTCACCCGCTAAAGTGCAAGCGGCTTTGTTGGAAGCGATGGCTGAAAGACAAATTACGGTGGGTAGTACTACCTATCCATTACCTAAATTATTTATGGTAATGGCAACGCAAAACCCTATTGAACAGGAAGGAACATACCCTTTACCTGAAGCTCAATTAGACCGGTTTTTATTGCATGTTTCAATTGATTACCCAGAAGCTGAGCATGAAAAAGCCATTTTACATTTGGCACGTCGAGAAGCTAAAGGTAACTTTCAAGAAAAAACTGAATTTCAAGCTATTAGTCAGCAATCAGTTTTAACTGCACGTGATGAAGTGTTAGATATTTATATGGCTGAAACGCTAGAAGAGTATTTATTACAAATTATTCTAGCAACGCGTAATCCAGGTGCTTACGGAGAAGATTTGGCCGGATGGTTACAGTATGGTGCAAGCCCAAGAGCTAGTATTGCATTAGACCGATGCGCTAGAGCAAAAGCGTGGTTACAACAACGTGATTTTGTAGGGCCAGAAGATATTCAAGATATGGCATTTGATGTATTGCGACATCGTTTGATTTTATCTTATGAAGCCGAGGCTGAAGGGATAACGACAGATCATTTTATTAAAGAATTAATTTCTAGAGTTGCTGTGCCATAGATGAAAACGACTGAAAGTAACTTAGTCTCCGTTCAGCTAAAAACATTAGTTAATTTAGCCAAACCAGCTTCATTACTTAAATTACATCATTCTGCTATTCGATCAAGACAAAGTGGAGGCTATGTTTCTCGCTTTAAAGGCCGAGGAATGGAGTTTGATGAAGCGAGGCTTTATCAACCTGGTGATGATATTCGCAGTATAGATTGGCGAGTCACTGCGCGGACAGGGAAAACGCATACCAAAGTTTTTCGTGAAGAACGTGAGCGTCCTGTTTTTATATCTGTTGATAATCGTCCTGCAATGCACTTTGCAACGCGTGGTGTTTTTAAGTCAGTACAAGCTGCAAAAGTAGCTGCTTTATTGGCTTGGACAGCTCAGCATAAAGGTGACCGCATAGGTGGCCAAGTTTATACCGATTCTATTTGTCAGGAAGTTAAGCCGCAAAACGGTAAACATGCAGTGCTAAGGTTTTTTAATGCTTTGGTTCATTCACGCTCAGCTATCCAGTTAGAAATCACCTTGGAGAAAACTTTGGCGCGATTAATTCAACATGCGCGACCTGGAAGTTTAGTTTATATCATCAGTGATTTTAGAGGTTTAAATCAAAAAGCAGAAAATCACTTAGCTAAATTATCAAGGCATTGTGATGTGGTATTAATTCATATTTATGATGAACTCGAAAGTCATCTACCTGCTAAAGGGCGTTACCGTTTTACTGATGAACAACGTGATGTAGTGATTGATACTGGTGATAATCAACGACTTTTAAGTTATCAACAGCAGTACCAACAACGTTTGGAATATTTACAGCATACGGCTAAAAAATTAGGATTGTTATTCTTTCAATGCAGTACAACAGATGATCCAATTGAGGTTTTACGATAATGGGCCCTCAACAATTACCCCTTAGAGATATACATTTACCCGATACGATAGGCTGGTGGCCACCTGCTATTGGATGGTGGATATTAGCAGTATTAATTCCTCTGTTTTGCTGGTTTGTATTTTGGTTATATAAACGAATAACACGTAAGACAGCGGTTAAAACAGCAAAAAAACTGCTAAAAAATATAAAGCAAGATGATGATCTTGAAACGCTTATTGCCTTGTCCGAATTACTTCGCCGAGTTGCGATTAGTCAATCGCCTAGAACTGAAACGGCTGGTTTAACCGGGACTGCTTGGCTGGCGCATTTGGATAAAACAGTTAAAGGAACCCCTTTTACTCAAGGGCATGGCAAAGTTTTTGCCGATGTTCATTATCAAAAGCAAGTACCAACTAATATAGATATTCCTGCTGTGATTCAGCTTTGTGAAACATGGCTAAAAGCTCAAAAATAAACTAAAAATGATTCATTTTGAATGGCCATTATTAATATTGGCACTCCCTCTTCCTTTGTTAGTTCGCTGGTTATTACCTGCAGAATTGCCTGCTGAACAAGCCGCTTTAAAAGTCCCCTTTTTAGATGACTTTGGCAGTGGAGAAACAAAAGTGGTGACTCAAGCTAAGCAGTGGCCTTTATTGTTAGCCGCATTGGCTTGGTTATGCTTAGTGTTGGCTTGCATGAGACCCCAATGGATGGGAGAACCTATAGAACAAGCGGTGAGTGGTAGGGACTTAATGCTAGCCGTTGATTTATCAGGCAGTATGGAAGCAGAGGATTTTATTGTTGAAGATAGGCGAGTAGATAGATTAACTGCCACAAAAAATGTAGCCAGTGAATTTATTAGTCGGCGAGCTGGTGATAGATTAGGGCTTATTTTATTTGGGACTCAAGCTTATTTACAAACACCTCTGACGTTTGATCGAGCTACGGTCATAACTTTATTGAATGAATCTGCATTAGGTTTAGCTGGTGAAAATACTGCGATTGGTGATGCTATTGGTCTTGCTGTTAAACGCTTAAGAAAGCAAAAGACAGAAAGTAGGGTGTTGATTTTATTAACAGATGGTGCAAATACAGCCGGTGAAGTAAAGCCACTAAAAGCTGCTGAACTTGCAGCTGACAATCATTTAAAAATATATACCATTGGTATCGGTGCAGATGAAATGATTATCCGAAGCTTTTTTGGTTCACGTAAAGTAAATCCATCCAGTGACTTAGATGAAAAAACTTTAAAAGCTATCGCAGAAAAAACAGGTGGCCGTTATTTTAGAGCTAGAAATACCGAAGAATTAAATAAAATTTATCAGTTATTAGATGAATTAGAACCCGTAGAAAAAGACAAACAATATTTTCGCCCTAAGACTGAGCTTTATCACTGGCCATTAGCCATTGCATTGATGTTCGCTAGCTTTATCAGTATTAGCCGAATGAATTGGAGAGGGTTATGGAGAGCTTAAACTTAGCAGAATTTCATTTTATTAGACCCTATTGGTTATTGGCTCTAATCCCTGCCATAGTGATGATGGTTTTTTTATTAAAAAATAAGCTTAACCAAGGTAACTGGTCTACTGTATGTGATGCTGAATTATTACCGTTTATTCTACAAGAAAAGGCAGTAACACAGAGTCGTTGGACTTTATCGATTGGCGCTGTTGCCAGTATATTAGCTATTTTTGCGATAGCGGGACCAACATGGGAGCGACTGCCATCTCCTGTGTTTAGAAATGATGCAGCCTTAGTGATTGCTCTAGATTTATCGAAATCAATGGATGCATCAGATATAAAGCCCAGCAGACTTAGTAGGGCAAGATTTAAAATTGCCGATATTTTAAAGCAGCGTAAAGATGGTCAAACAGCATTATTAGTTTATGCGGGTGATGCCTTTACTGTAACGCCTTTAACTGAAGATAATGAAACTATTATTAGCCAGCTTTCAGCTTTAAAAACTGGGATTATGCCAAGTTCTGGTAGTAATACTGCGCTTGCTTTAGAAAAGGCTGTTGAATTATTAAAACAGTCTGGACTGCAATCGGGTGAGATATTGTTGGTGACTGATGAGGTTAATTACGATCAAGCAATAGACGCTGTTGAATCACTTACTGCATATCATTTATCAATTCTTGGCGTTGGTACAACAGATGGTGCACCTATAAAAACAGCGCAAGGTGGTTTTCTTAAGGATGCTAAAGGTAATATTGTGTTGCCCAAATTAAATAGCAATGAACTAGCGAAACTAGCGAATAAAGGAAATGGTCGATATATCACAATAACTGATAATGATAAGGATATTGAAAAATTATTTAAGCAATTTGATAAGCCAACAGAAAAACAAGGAAATGCAGATAACAGCTTACTTATTGAGCAATGGGATGAAAAAGGACCTTGGCTTTTATTATTGGTTTTACCGTTAGTGGCCCTACAGTTTAGAAAAGGATTGTTATCGTTAGCTTTTATCTGTTTGCTTCCCTTTCCTGAAGATAGTTATGCACTAGAGTGGAAGGACTTGTGGCAAACACAAGATCAACAAGCGCAACAAGCGTTTAAGCAGCAAAATTATCAACAAGCGGCTGAACAATTTACAGATTCAAAATGGAAAGCAGCCTCACAATATAAGGCGGGTCAGTTTGAACAAACAACTGAAACATTAAACCAAGATGAATCAGCAACAGGGTTTTACAATAAGGGTAATGCACTTGCTCAATCAGGGAAATTAGCAGAAGCTTTAGAGGCCTATAATAAATCATTAGAAATAAACCCAGTTGATGAAGACGCAAAATTTAATAAAGACCTGGTGGAAAAAGAATTAGAAAAACAAAAAAAATCTGAGCAAGATAAACAGCAAGGTGAAGATCAAGAAAAGTCTGAGCAAGAAGATGGTGAAAAGAAGGAAGACCAAGACGGCGAGAAATCTAATGAGTCTGGTGATAAAGATAAGCAACAATCAGAGCAAGACCCTGAATCAAAGCCATCTGAAGAAGAACAAAAATCAAATGAAGATTCTGAGCCTGAACAAGATAAAGCATCAGAAGCAGAACAACAGAATGAAGAACAAGCTGAAGAAGAACCTCAAGAGCAGCAGGCACAACAAGCTGCAGAGCCAGAGGAATATGATGAGACCAAACAAGCCAATGAACAGTGGTTGCAAAGAATTCCTGACGACCCCGCTGGTTTATTAAAGCGTAAGTTTAAATATCAATATGGGAAACGTAAGCGTAAAGCAACAAACGACCAAGCTTGGTGATTTTAAAGGGTAGGAGGGGCCTTTGGCCGCGACCGATCAAAAGCAAACAAGGTTAGGTTAGCCCAACCACTTTATTTGAAGCAGTACTTAAAACAAATACGATGATAGATAGAAAAAACAAATTCTCATTTTTATATTTACTGATATTTTTAATCAGTATTCAATCTGCATTAGCTGTAGAGATTAAAGCAACTTTAGACAGAAATCCAGTTAGTGTTAATGAATCGGTGCAATTAATTTTTACAGCAACAGAATCTCCTGATGATGATCCTGATTTTGGACCATTAGAGAAAGATTTTGAAATTCTAAATCAAAGTCAGAGTAGTAACTCATCTTGGATCAATGGTAAATCGAGTAAAACTATTCAATGGAAACTAAATGTTATGCCAAAACAAGCAGGGAATTTAATTATTCCTGCTATCTCTTTTGGTGATGATAATAGTCAGACTGTTTTATTAAAAGTAACTCAAAACCAAACTACAAATTCAAATCAAAATGCGGAATTGTTTTTAGAAGTTGAAGCATCAACTTTATCACCTTATGTACAAGAACAGGTACTGTACACCTTAAAGTTATTTAGTCGAGTACAGTTATCACAAGCACGGTTAAGTGAGCTTGAACTAACAGATGCATTAGTTGAAAAGCTAGGTGAAGTGAAGAAATATTCAATAAACCGTGATGGTATTGAATATATGGTAAATGAATTAAATTATGCTGTTTTTCCTCAAAAAAGTGGCGTGATAAATATACCACCTATGGTATTGAGTGCCGATGTAGTTTCTAGCTCTAGGCAACGATTTAATGGTTTTTTTAATCGACAAATAAGCAAAACTAAACGAGTTTTATCAAATAAAATAGCTTTAGATGTAAAGGCTGTACCAGAAAAATTTACAGGAACTCGCTGGATACCCGCTAGCCAAGTGGTGATTGAAGAAAAGTGGTCTGGTGATACTAAGCAAATGAAAGTGGGTGAACCATTAACACGTACTTTAACTTTACTGACTGTAGGTAATACAGTCGCTCAATTACCTGAGTTACATCAGGAAACAAATATTACTGAGTTAAAAACGTATCCTGACCAGCCTGTTTTAAAAGAGCAAAAAAGAACAGAAGGATTAATTTCCTTTAGGGAAGAAAAGATTGCCTATATTCCATCAAAAGCAGGTCGTTATACTTTAGCGGCAATAGAAATTCCTTGGTTTAATACCCGTACCGAAACGATGGAAGTGGTGAAAATTGCAGAGCAAACAATTGAAGCAATTGGGGTGGCTGTGACGCAAACTAGTAATGATAATAATGTCAGCCCAGAACCTATTAAAGAAATAGAAGATAGTGCTATTAATGCGCAAAAACCTATTGTTCAGACGGTAGAAAATCCATTTTGGATGTGGCTATCCATTGCTTTGGCAATAGGCTGGTTGTTAACCATTGTATTTGTTTTAATAAAACGCAAACCTAAACAAATTGAAGAAATTGATAGTAGTAGCGATATTAAAGTGAAACAAATAGTTAAGTCGTTAAGGTTAGCCTGTAAGGAAAATAATGCTTTAGCTGCTAAAGATGCCTTATTAGCTTGGGGTAAAGTGAGTTATGACTGCAATACTTTATCCGCTATTTCTCCTCATTGTGAGGCAAGATTGAGAGATGAAATACTTTTGTTGAATCAATATTTATATGCAAATCAAGTAGAGCCATGGCAAGGTAAAAAGCTATTTCAGACTTTTACCGAAAATAAAGCGCGTAAAGCGGTTGATAAAACTGTGAATGATGAATTAGAACCTCTTTATAGAGTTTAGGTAAGGGCTTGGGTAATAACAGTTTTATCTAGTGGTAGATTGATTTTTGGGGAGCAGGTTTTAAGCTGCATTCTTTAGAACAAGATCAGGCTAAAGAGACTATGAAACTATTCTATTTTTTGACCTCCCCCTTTGGAAAAGGCTATGTTTGCGTTAGTAGTTGAATTTGAACTTTTTGATTTCCCAGGCAGTCTTATTTAAGTATGAAGGGGGTAGAATCATGAACACAAAAGCCTATCGTGAGTGGTTTCATGAGCTTGGATGCTTGACTAGGAGTCAACGAAAATCTGTACTCAACGAATTGAATTCAGTGGAATCACGAGACGCTATTATAGATGAATTAGAGTGTAACCATGTACATCAGTGCCCACATTGTCAGAGTGAGCGACTGGGGCGTTGGGGGCGGCAATCTGGGTTGCAACGTTTTCGCTGTAAAGGTTGTGGCAAATGTTTTAATGCCTTAACGGGTACGCCACTTGCTCGATTACGACGTAAAGAATGTTGGCTTGATTATAGTCAGGCATTAATTGAAGGGCTTACTATTCGTGCAGCTGCCATACGTTGCGGCATCACAAAAACCACCAGCTTTCGTTGGCGTCACCGCTTCCTCACGGATGTAGCAGAGATAAAGGTAGCTAATTTGACAGGTATTGTTGAGGCGGATGAAACTTATTTTCCTTTATCTTTCAAAGGGTCTCGACAATTACCAAGACAAGCTCATCGCCGAGGCCATGCTATTCACCAGCCAGGAACAGGTGGAGAGAAAGTACCTGTATTGGTTTTGCGTGACCGACAAGGTGCAACTACCGACTTTAAGTTATTAACAGCGACTCAAATTGAAGAAGCTCCTATTCTTAGTCAAGTCATTGCCTCGGACGCAGTGCTTTGCACTGATGGTAGCGCGAGCCTTAGAAATTCTGCGCGTCAGGCTGGTATTGCCCACCGTGCTTTAAATTTATCTAAAGGAATTCGCGTGCTGGCAGGGGTTTATCATATTCAAAATGTGAATGCGTATGACAGTCGTCTCAAAATGTGGATGTTGCGATTTCATGGGGTTGTAACGAAATACCTTGAAAACTATTTGGGCTGGCGACGAGGATTAGAGCGATGGGGTCAAAAAATCACCCCTAGCATTGTTTTGCAAGCGGCTGTGGGGCGTTACGGACATTTTCAACTATTAACGCAAACATAGGCTTAATTAATTCGCCCGAGTGGAGTGAGTCTTTGGACATGAATGTCCCAAGGTGATATGTAGTGAGGATGGCGCGCTAGAAATGCTCGGTCACCTTTCTCCTGTTTTGAAAGTTGTTTTCTGGCTTGCTGTATCGGTTCAGGTAAATCCCAGTTTTGAAAGGGAATACCATGACGTAAGGCACCGGGTTTCTTTTCTAAGACTGAAAGATAATGCCAAGGGTTACAGATTATTTTGTCACGGCCAAAACAGCGTGGGTGTTCTGCAATGATCTCGCCTTTTGCAACCATACTGAGTGAATAAGCCATCACTCTAACAGAGACAATCTGCCCTACCCATTATGCAGGGACACTGTATAAAACTCTATCGAGCCTGACTAGACAAGTAGGACTCACCTTTAAAACAGGCAAACTATCCATGAATTTAGCCACAATGATATAGGCTAACAGGCTGGGTGATACAAACTGCGGGGGGATAAGCTATGCCTGCTTAGCTACTGTTGATTAAACCAAAAAAGGCCAGCATATAGCTGGCCTTTTTTGAGATTGTAAATGATCTTTAGATCAATTTAGAATGCCCATTGTCCACGTAGAGAGAATGCGTCAATCTCTTCAAGATCACCTGGATCAGATTCGTTAGCAAAATTACCGTTATTGCTAACATCAAATGCTCTGCGGTAATCAGCCATAACACGTAGGTTTTCGTTTAAATACCAGTTTAGCGCAACAGTGACTGCTTTTTCACTACCACCGTTAGAGTCATCTGAGTTCATATCAGCTTGGTCATAACGTGCCGCAAGCTCTAAAGCTCCCCAACCACCACCATCTTTCAAACTAAAGTTTTTAGCTGGTTTTAAACGCTTGAATTCACCATCAGAGCCTTTGTAAGAACGCGACTCGCCTGTTAATGTCCAGCCTGTTTGTACGTAAAGTGCATTAAAATCTAAAGTGGGTGCACCGTCACGTGATAACCAGGATTGTGCATATTCACCTTGTATAGAGAAAGGCCCTTGCATATAAGCCGCTTCAAAACCAGCAATTGAAAGGTTCTCAGCGTTGGCTATATTATTATCACCGTTACCATCTTCAGGTGACCTTGTTAAGTATAAGTTAGATAAATGTGTTGTTTCATATTTTAAATCAGTCTGATCTTTACCATTTAAAATATCATTTTGGTCACTGGTTTCTCTAAAACCACCATATGCACCTAAGTGAACAACTTGGTCCTTGGTATTGATCGGTGAGTAAGTTACCCGTGAAGTCATCCCCCAGCCTTCATCACCTGCAACTTTACTTGCACCAACTGATTCACCATAAGCACCAATTTGTGCTGACCAGTTTTTCCCTTTTGATTTTGCGTGAATACCTATAGCACGGTCAAAACCAAAGCCAGTGATGGTATTTACTAAAGAACGCTCAGTAAACATAATATCATTTGAGCTTTCTTGTAATTCCATACTGATAGATTGTTTTTGGTGACCTACTGTTAATTCCAACCAATCCAGACCTGTATAAGTCACAAATAAATCTTTAACTGCTACTTTGTTATCAGCGAAATCAAATTCAGAAATGTACTTAAAGTCGTCCCACATTACACCTTTCAAGTAAATACGAGCGCGTCTAATTTCAGTACCATTAGTTGCACGAGCTTCATCTAGCTCATTATCGCCACTGTGGAAAGATGCATCTGCATGTAAACGAGCACCAATTTTCATTTTGAATTGTTTATCAGCCGTTGCAAATTGAAGACCTTTTTTATCTAACTTCACAGAGATGTCATTAACATCTTTTTTGCTGATTTTTTCTTTTGCAACAAGCGTACTATATTGAGTTTGATTGATTGAGCCGTTTTGTAGCAGCATATCTAATAATTCTTTATCTGCTGCATAAGCATTCATGCTACCTAATGTTGCGGCAGCCCCTAGTGCTAATATTTGACCTGATTTTTTTATGCTCATTATTATGAAACCTAAAGTTGTTTAAAAATAAATTTGTTGTAGAAAGTGAACATAGAATAAGTAATTATTATTACAGTAGTATGACAATGACAGCTTTTAATAAGATATTGTTGTTTTATGGGGAGGGGGGTGGTGATAACTGTTAAAAATCAAGGCCAAAGCTGTTTGTAATAAACAACATAAAGAAAAATAGGCAGAGTGGCTAAAAAATCATTTACCAGGGAGATATTTTATAAGCCTTTGTTTTTATATGTGTTAATTTGGGTTTTGGCAGTATTTAATAAGGAATAAGTGATTCTTTGCTTTAGATCTTGTTGATAATGATTTGCATTTAGCTTTGTTGTTGGTTTACAATTGCTCTTCAATTTTTGGAGTGCATAATGAAATTATCTAACCGACGCCTATGTTTGGCTTTGGCGCTGGCTGCTTTGAGTGGCGGTGCGCAGGCTGCAGACAGCAATTTAAACAAGCCTAAAACCATGGAAGATATGTGGAAGATCATCCAGGTTCAACAGCAGCAGATAAACCAAATGACCTCTAAGCTTGAGTCAGTTTCCAAGACGGCTAAAACTAATGAAGTAGCCGTTTTAGATCGTAAAACTAGCGTACTGGCTGAGGAAGTGGAAAAAATCCGGACTGAGATGTTTATCCCGGAAGATATCGAATATAAAAGTGCTTATGGTTTAGGGCCTGCTGCATCAAAGGTTTACCAAGTGGATAAAGGCTTGTCCATTGGTGGTTATGGAGAATTTAATTATCAGACTACAGTTAGTGATGAAGCCGGTAAAAAAGATAATGCTGATTTTGAGCGTCTGGTTTTATATACAGGTTATAAATTCACCGACAGTATCATATTTAATAGTGAAATAGAGTTTGAGCATGCTTCAACAGGTGAAAGTGGCTCAGTTTCAGTAGAATTTGCTGCTGTAGATTTTTTATTAGATCCGATGTTCAATGTGCGAGCGGGTATGTTGTTAATGCCTATGGGGTTCCTTAACCAGATCCATGAACCGCCTTTCTATTTTGGTAACAATCGACCCGAAGTTGAACGTACAATCATACCTTCGACCTGGCGTGAAATCGGTGTAGGAATGTTTGGTGAGTTGGCACCTGGCTTAACTTATACCACTTATGTAGTTAATGCTATGGATGCTAAAGGTTTTGAATCTTCTGGTATTCGTGGTGGAAGACAAAAGGGCAGTAAAGCAAGTGCAGAAAGTTTAGCTTTTGTTGGGCGTATGGATTATGCACCTGAACAATTACCTGGTGTGACTTTTGGTGGTTCGGCTTATTTGGGTAATTCAGGACAAAAACAAGATTTTAACGGTCAGCAAGTTGATGCATTTACTCAGTTATATGAAGCGCATCTACAATGGAAATACCGTGGTTTAGAATTCCGTACCTTGGGTTCTTGGGGACATATTGACGACGCTGCGGAGTTGAGTGCTGATTACACTGCTCGATTGAGAGCTGATGGTGATATCGGTGCTACTGAAACTAGAGCGATAGGCGAAGAAAACTATGGCTGGTATGCAGAACTTGGCTATGATGTTATGCCACATTTATTTCCTGAATCAGGACAATATTTGGCACCTTTTTTCCGTTACGAAAGTATGGATACAATTGCTAGTGCGCCTAGTGGCTTTGCAGATGACTTGAATCAAGATAAGCGTATTATACAATTTGGTTTAAATTATAAGCCTATTCCTAATGTGGTGATCAAAGCGGATTATCGTAATATGGATTCTGAAGGTGGTGATTTACCTGATGACTTTAACCTAGGACTGGGTTTTATTTTCTAATTGATAAGGTAGCTTTCTCCTGCTAGACACCAGCGTCCAGCAGGAGCCGTTCTAAGAACCTATTAAATGGCAGCAGGGAGGTGTTAAAAACTTGAAGTGGCTCTTAAAAGCCCTCTCCTGCTGGAGAGGGAGGGGGTGAGGAGAAATTTAAATAATTCTCTTCTTCTTTAATATCTTCTTATAAATCAAGAGATAAAAGGGAATTTGAATTACATACTGTTTGTTTTCTCCTCTCGGCAATTGCTCCTGCTTTGCTCTACCTCCGGCATCCATGCAGTCGACCCAAACCCTCTCCAGCAAGAGAGGGCTTAAGAGCTAACAAAATCAACACTTAATGGTGACTAGCCTAAATTTATGGCAGGTAGATACAGTCAAAGCTTGTCCCCCTATTCAGTTAATTGTCATATTGCTATATGATAATAGACTTTTCTAAAAATCACTTTACTACATGTCAATCATAAAGTACGCAAGGCAGTCATTCTTAGTGATATTGTTATTTGCAATTATTTCTCCATGTTATGGGAAAATTTATTACAGCAAAAACGAAGCAATGGAGCTGGCATTTGGCAAAGATGCAACCATTGAAATGATGTCACTTTTTCCAGATGAAGATCAAATATCCAAAATTGAAAAGTTAGCTAGGGTAAAGATGGAATCATCTTTGTTTACTTTTTATGTCGGTAAAAAGGATGGTAAAACCTTAGGCTTTGCTGCGATTGAAAATCATGTGGTTCGAACTAAACCAGAAACGTTGCTGGTTATATTATCACTTGAAGGACAAGTGACAGGTATTCATACGCTTGCATTTCATGAACCCCCAGAATACCAACCTCCGAAGCGTTGGTATAAACAGTTATTTAAACGTGAACTTGATCAGTTGAGTTTTCGTGCGGATATTCAAGGTATTACTGGTGCAACACTCAGCACGCGCTCTGCATTAAATATTACTCGTAAAGTATTGGCTATTTATCAAATAATGATTAAGGAAAAACAAGACTGATGCGTTTTTTTGTAACAGGTGAACAAAATCGCCAAATGATGATGAATGCCTTGATTCTGATGTTTCTTGGGTATGTCTTTTTGCTTTGGATTAGTAACGGGATGATGTATTTCCATAAAATGGATCTGTCAGCCGATTCGGTGATAGCCTATTATCTTGGTTCTGAAGAGGATTTTACTCAGCCTAAAAGTTATCAAAGTTTACTTGAGGTTTCTCATTTTCATATATTTGCAATGGGTATGCTAGTTTTGACACTCACGCACTTGATGTTAATGACTGATTTGCCAACTTTGATGAAAATTTGGGTCAGTGGTTTAGTGTATCTTTCTGCTATTGCGGATGAGCTGGCTGGGTGGTTAGTGCGATTTGTACATCCAAATTTTGCATATTTTAAAATTGGCTCATTTTTATTACTGGAAATATCGCTGGCAATTTTGATATTTGTAGTTAGCTTTTCCTTGATTCAATCTCGCCGGCGAGCCAGTTGATTGACAGGCTTTATATATTAATAGTTTCATAAATATTGGCTATGTCACTGTTAAGGGTGGAATTTCAAGTTACTTTGCCTTGCTCTTAAGCCCTTGCTGGACGCCTGCATGGATGCAGAAGGTAGAGTAACGCAGGAGCAGTTACCGAGAGGGCTGGGTGAGGAGAAGTTAAAATAAATTGTTTTTTCCTTATTTATCTTGCCTTTAGAAATAAAGAAAGAAGCATTTTGTAAAAGAGAATTGTTTTATTCCTCCTCACCCAACCCTCCCCAGCAAGGGAGGGCTTTAAGAACTCACATTGCTTCTTCTACCCACTAGAGTAGCAATGATAGTACTAGGCATACTTATCGGTCCTTTTTAAAGTGCAGATTATATTTTTTAAAATGTAATGGTGATATAGCCTTATTAATTCAGTTGGATACTAGTTGGGAGCTGAGCATTTATTGAGAAATAAACTGAGTTTCCAAAAAACGATTACATAAGCTGGCTACGGTTTCTTTTTCATATAAAATTAAATCGATAAATGTTTGTGCAGCAGGGGATAAACGCTTTGTTTCATGGTGAACCAAATACCATCGGCGAACCAGAGGAAAACTCAACACATCTAGCTCTACTAGACTGTTAGTTGCTAACTCTAGAGTCACGCTATGTCGAGAAAGTGCGGATATTCCTAAGTCAGCCATTACTGCTTGTTTAATGGTTTCACTACTTCCCAGTATCATGCTGGGTGTTAATTTTAATTGATTTAATAGTAGAAAATCCTCTAATGCTTTACGTGTACCTGATCCGTTTTCACGAAAAATAAAATCATGTTTTAGTAGCTCACCCAGTGGAATGTTTTTCTTTTTAGCTAAAGGATGTGCTGGATTTGCTACGATAATAATAGGATTATCTATAATGGGATGGCGCGTTAATGGCAGGTTTTCTGGAACCAATCCCATAATAACTAAATCATCCTTGTTGTCTTTTAAGCGCTGAATGATTTGACCTCTATTAACAACATCTAAATGCAGATTAACTTTTGGATAGCGTTTATGGAAGGCACCTAATAGATGTGGAGTAAAATATTTTGCACTGGTCACCGCAGCTAGATGAAAGTCACCTTCTAATTGACCTTTCATGGCGCTGAGTTTCATGTCCATGTTATCAATTCGGGTGAAAATATCCATGCAGAAAGCGTTAAACTCTTTACCAGCCGAGGTAAGAAAGACCTGTTTACCTATTTTTTCAAAAAGAGCTAAGCCTAAATTTTCTTCTAGTTGTTTAATTTGAATGCTGACAGCGGGTTGCGTCAGGTTTAATTTATTAGCAGCGCCCGAATAGCTCATTAAAGCAGCGACTTGCTGAAATATTTTTAATTGATGAAGCGTAGCGCGCATATCAGTAATCCATAAATAAAAACTTATACTATACATTATTTAAGTTAATTATCTTTAATGGATGTTATGGGATAACATTAAAAAATGAAGGGCGTAAAGTATGCCAAAAATGAGTAGGTGTTATAAAACACTTTTTTAGTACCGAGGATAAATATTATGTTAACCAAGATACTTATAGCGAATCGTGGTGAAATTGCGGTACGTATTATCAGAGCGTGCCGAGAGCTTGGTATACGCTCAGTGGCGGTTTATTCGGAAGCTGATCGTTATGCTTTGCATGTTAAAAAAGCAGATGAAGCTTATTGCATTGGCGAAGATCCGCTTGCTGGGTATTTGAATCCTCAGCAATTAGTCAATATTGCTAAATCCGTGGGTTGTGATGGCTTACATCCTGGTTATGGTTTTTTATCAGAAAATGCCTTACTAGCTGAAATATGCGTACAACAAGGTATTGCCTTTGTTGGGCCTAGTGCTGAAGTGATTAGCAGAATGGGCGATAAAACTGAGGCTAGAAAAAGTATGACCGCTGCGGGTGTTCCCGTCACGCCAGGTACTGATGGCAATTTATCAGGGTTGGATGATGCGCTTATTAAAGCCAGTGATATTGGCTATCCTATTATGCTAAAAGCAACTTCAGGTGGCGGTGGTCGAGGTATTCGACGATGTGACAATGAACCCGAGTTACGCCAAAATTATGACCGGGTAATTTCTGAAGCGACTAAAGCCTTTGGTCGTGCAGATGTGTTTATGGAAAAATGTGTAGTCAATCCACGCCATATTGAAGTACAAATATTAGGTGATAGTTTTGGTGATGCTATACATCTCTATGAGCGTGATTGTTCTATCCAACGCCGTAACCAAAAACTGATTGAAATTGCTCCCTCACCACAACTGTCACAAGAACAACGTGAATATATTGGCGATTTAGCGGTCAAAGCAGCGAAGGCAGTAGGTTATCAAAATGCAGGCACGGTAGAGTTTCTGTTAGATAGTGATGATAGCTTTTACTTTATGGAAATGAACACCCGCGTTCAGGTCGAGCATACTATAACCGAAGAAATTACCGGAGTGGATATCGTTCAGGAGCAATTACGCATCGCTTCGGGTCTGCCTTTGAGTATTAAACAAGAAGATGTGCATATCAATGGCTTTGCTATGCAATTTCGGATTAATGCCGAAGACCCACAAAATGATTTTCTACCCAGTTTTGGGCGTATCAGTCGTTATTATGCACCAGGTGGTCCGGGCGTGCGTACCGATACATCGATTTATACCGGTTACACTTTGCCGCCGCACTATGATTCCTTGTGCGCCAAACTTGTGGTTTGGGCGCAGGATTGGCCGCGCGTTGTCGCACGGGGGGAAAGGGCCTTGGATGATATGCGCCTGTCTGGTATTAAAACCACCATTCCTTATTATCATGAGATTTTAAACTCGGAAGATTTTAAAAGCGCCGACTTTAATACCTCGTTTGTTGATGCGCATCCCGAATTAACCCATTACTCCTTGAAGCGTGACCCAGAAGAATTGGCCACTGCTATTGCTGCTGCTATTGCAGTTCACTCAGGTTTTTAGGAAAAAATTATGAATATACAAAATACACCAACAAAAGGTCCTGTTTATTTTACTGACGTAGTATTACGCGATGGCCATCAATCTTTAATCGCTACCCGCTTACGTACTGAAGACATGTTACCTATTTGCGAAAAGCTGGATCGCGCGGGTTATTGGTCACTAGAAGTTTGGGGTGGGGCAACGTTTGATGCCTGTTTACGCTTTTTAAAAGAAGACCCGTGGGAGCGTTTACGCCAGTTACGTCTTGCCTTACCCAATACACGCTTACAAATGTTATTGCGCGGTCAGAATTTATTAGGCTACCGGCATTATGCTGATGATGTAGTGAATGCCTTTATCGATAAAAGTGCTGAAAATGGCATTGATGTGTTTCGCCTGTTTGATGCGCTGAATGATGAACGTAATTTAATCACAGCTGTCAATGCAGTAAAACGTAATCAGAAGCATGCACAAGGGACGCTATGTTATACAGTCAGCCCGGTACATACTTTAGATAGTTTTGTAGAATTAGCTGTAAAGCTGGAAGATATGGGCTGTGACAGTCTTGCGATCAAAGATATGGCGGGATTATTAACGCCGTTTTCTGCTGAACAATTAGTCAGCCGTCTTAAAGAGCGGGTAGACTTGCCGTTATTTTTACACTCACATTCAACTTCAGGCATGTCTGCAATGTGTCAGCTAAAAGCGGTTGAAGCAGGTTGTCAGCATATTGATACCGCGATTTCCAGTTTTGCGGGTGGCACTAGTCATCCACCGACAGAAACGATGGCTGTGGCTTTGCGCGAAGCAGGTTATGAAGTCGGCTTGGATATGGCTTTATTAAAAGAGATTGCCGACTACTTTAAAGAAGTACGTAAAAAATATCACCAGTTCGAGAGTGCTTATTCGGGTGTTGATACTGATGTATTATTAAGTCAGGTGCCGGGTGGCATGATGTCTAATCTCGCTAATCAGTTAAAAGAGCAGGGGGCTTTAGAGCGTATTGATGAGGTGTTTGCAGAAATCCCTAAAGTACGTAAAGACTTAGGTTATCCACCTTTAGTCACGCCAACCTCACAAATTGTCGGTACTCAGGCAGTACTTAATGTGGTCACTGGTGAGCGTTATAAAAGCATTACTAATGAAGTTAAACGTTATCTTCAGGGTGGTTATGGGCGTGCGCCTGGAAATGTCGATGCTAATTTACGTAAGCAGGCGATAGGCAATGAATCAGTGATTGATGTGCGCCCAGCGGACTTGATCAAAAATGAAATGGTCAATTTAGCTAAAGAGTCGACAGCGTTTGCTAAAAATGAAGAAGATGTACTGATCTATGCGATGTTTCCAGATATAGGTCAAACATATCTAGAACAACGTGAGCTGGGTACACTGGTGCCAGAAGTGCTACAGGATCAAGATCAGGCAACGGCTGGGTCTTCTGCACCCTTAGCGACCGAATTTAATATCAGCCTACATGGTGAAACCTATAATATTCAATTAACTGGGGCGGGTCCGAATGAGCAGAACCAACGTCATTTATATTTAACGGTTGATGGCATGCCCGAAGAGGTCTTGTTACAACCTTTGAATGAATACACCGGGCAAAATGAAACTGGCCGGCCTGCAAGTAAAGGCCCAGGTGATATTAGTACTTCAATGCCGGGTAATGTGGTTGAGGTTATGGTTAAGGAAGACGAGCAGGTTGCGATAGGTGATACATTATTTATTATTGAAGCAATGAAAATGGAAACTGAAATAAAAGCGCAAGTTGCTGGGCGAGTAGCTAAGGTACATATCCAAAAAGGTGATCGGGTTACGCCCGGAGAAGCTTTGATTCAAATTGAAATTTAAACGTAAACTCCGCGTTGAGTATGTAACAAGGTACAGTCTATGTCTGCTAATAATCATATAGTCATGGCCGATGAAAGTGTCATTGTAGAGGCGGCTTTGTTACTAAAACAAGGCCGTCTGGTGGCCTTGCCTACAGAAACTGTTTATGGATTAGGTGCTGATGCATCTAACCCAGAGGCGGTGAAACAAATTTTTTCAGCTAAAGGCCGACCTGAAAATCATCCTTTGATTGTGCATATTGGGAGTGTTGAACAGATCCATGATTGGGCTGTTAATGTACCTGATGTAGCCTTGCAGTTAGCTAATCTATTTTGGCCGGGACCACTCACTTTAATCTTTAAAAAAAGACCAGAAGTGCCGATGGCTGTGACTGGAGGACAAGATACGATAGCACTTAGAATACCTAACAATCCTGTAGCTCTGTCTTTGCTCAAAGCATTTGGCGGTGGCATAGCGGCACCCTCAGCTAATCGTTTTAAGCATATCAGTCCGACCTCTGCAAAGCATGTATTAGAAGAGTTAGGTAGTGCGGTTGATCTTATTCTTGATGGTGGTCCTTGCTTGTTGGGTGTGGAGTCAACCATACTAGATTTAAGCGGTGAGCATTATCGATTGCTCAGGCCTGGACATATTAGTGTCAGCGAGCTTGAAGCGGTATTAAAAACAAAACTTAGTACAGGCAATGCATCAAGCGTTCGCACATCCGGCATGATGGCAGTGCATTATGCGCCATTAACGCCTGCATATTTGTGTGCTAGTGAAGGCTTTCCTGAAACCTTGGATAAGTTGGCGAAAATGAACAAAACCGTGGGTATTTTGGCTTATAAATATCAGCCTAGCACCTCTAAACAGGCACATTTTATTAGCATGCCCGAGCGCAGTACGGAGTATGCACAGTCTTTATATGCTGCATTACGCGAGTTAGATCAATTAAAACTGGATATTATACTGGTAGAACAGCCACCAGAAACTGAATCTTGGCGAGCAATCAATGACCGCTTGGGTAAAGCAACGGTTCTAATTGATATTTAATTGAAGTGTGACTAGCCTTTATGTATCGATGAAAATACTAAATCCTCTAGAAATGACACAATTTCTAATTCATTTTTATCAGCGCCGAAATCAGTTAATGAAGGCAGGTTATGCATAAAGAAATTTTGAAAATGTGCCATTTCAATAATTGTAGAGGCTAATGATTTTGGATATTTGTAATTTGGATTACATTCTAAAATTATATTTCCGATAACAGCGCAAAGGTCTTTATAAGGCTTAAATAATTGATCTTTGTTATCTTGGGATACATTTTTGGTCAAATAGGTTTTTGCACTTTCAGTAATAATAATCTGATGCAGACAGCTTTCATCAATATGGCCTGTTCTGATATCATCTTCTACTGTACTTGCGAGTAGCTTAATGACCATTTTAAGTTTAACGATTGAATCTTTAATATTGTTAGTTTGGAAACTAACTTGATATTCCAGCCAGCTCCAATACCACGCTGTTAGATAGATCAGTAACTTGTGCTTATTCTCGAAATATCGATAAATCCCAGCCTCGGTTGAGCTCATTTCTTTTGCTAATTTTTTAAAGGTAAAGTCTTCAAAACCATTTTTATGGATTAATTGAATGCTGTGCAAGATGATTTTTTTACCGAGTTCCGATTGCTCTGGGTTTCTGATAAATAATTTCTCATTCATTTTAATGTTTAATTGTATTTCCATCATGCTACCTAACTTTACTTTGTTCTTAAGGCTTTAATTAATTTTAATGTCATGAGAGCAAAGCTGTGGCTAAAATTTTTGCTAAAAAGCAAAGGCAATGCTTTACATTCTAACATGATAGTATTACTATCACCATAAAATAGCATTGCTATTTTATGTAAGTCTAAATCAACCACTTGGAGATGTAAAAAATGTTTAAAGAAATAAAAAACGATTTGCCAGCCAGTATAGTGGTTTTTTTTGTAGCACTTCCTTTGTGTCTTGGCATTGCATTAGCATCTGGTGCTCCTTTGTTTTCTGGCGTTATCGCGGGTATTGTTGGTGGTATTGTGGTCGGTTTTGCCAGTGGCTCACCTCTTGGTGTTAGCGGGCCAGCGGCGGGCTTAGCGGTGATTGTGTTTTCAGCTATTTCGACACTGGGTTCTTGGTCTGCCTTTTTGGTCGCATTGGTTTTGGCTGGAGTTTTCCAGCTTATGATGGGCTTTTTTAAAGCAGGTTTTATTGCTTATTTCTTTCCTTCTTCGGTGATTAAAGGCATGTTAACCGGTATTGGCTTATTGATTATTTTAAAGCAAATCCCCCATGCCTTAGGTTATGACAAAGATACTGAAGGGGATGATGCTTTTTGGCAAATGGATGGAGAAAACACCTTTACATCAATTGTTAGTGCTTTTGAGCTCTTTTCACCGGGAGCTGTATTGATAGCCGTGATTTCACTGATTATTCTTATCTTATGGGATGCTATTTTAATTAAAAAACACAGGATATTTCAATTGATTCAAGGGCCTATCGTAGTAGTCATGTTAGGCATTGTGATGAATGTGATTTATCAAAATGGATTGTTGGATTTAAGTCTGGCTGCTGATCAAGTAGTGAGACTTCCAGTACCTGACAATATAGGTGACTTTTTAAATCAATTTACCTTTCCTGATTTCTCGGCAATTAGTAATATTGATGTATGGAAAATAGCAGGGGTTATGGCGATTGTGGCCAGTTTGGAAACATTATTATGTGTTGAAGCAACCGACAAACTCGATCCCGACAAAAGAGTAACACCGACTAATAGAGAATTAAAGGCACAAGGCTTGGGTAATATTGTTTCTGGTTTGCTTGGCGGCTTGCCAGTGACTCAGGTGATTGTTCGTAGTTCGGCAAATATTGCCTTTGGTGCAAAATCCAAACTATCTGCAATACTCCATGGGGTGTTTTTATTAATCAGTGTGATTACTATTTCCAGCTTATTAAATATGATTCCTTTAGCCAGTTTAGCGGCTATTTTAATAATAGTAGGCTATAAGTTAGCTAAACCAGCTCTTTTTAAACAGATGTATAAATTGGGATGGGAGCAATTTGTCCCTTTTGTAGCAACTGTGATAGGTATCTTGGCTACCGATTTACTGATAGGGATATCTATTGGTATGTTCTTTGGTATTTTTAATACCTTGTATCATAGCTATAATAATTCTCACTACATGCATGATGTGATTACAACAATAAAGGGGCATGAGATTCACACAATTGTATTGGCGGAAGAGGTTTCTTTCTTTAATAAGGCGAGTATTTTAACCACCTTAAATAACATTCCAAAAAATGCAAAAGTGATTATTGATTGTTCAAATTCAAAATCTATTGCTCATGATGTGCTGGAAATTATTATAAATTATGAAAGCAATGCCAAAACCAAGAATATAACCGTCGAAAAAATTAAATTTATTGAACCCATCGTTGTATAAAATCATTAGGGAAAAGAAAAAATGAAAACATTAACTAAAGAAATGCAATCCGCTATTACACCGACAATGGCATTAGATCTTTTAAAAAGTGGTAACAAGCGATTTATTGATAACATTAAAGTTAATCGTAATTTGTTGCAACAAGCTAATGAAACATCAGACGGCCAGCATCCCTTTGCAGTTATTTTAAGTTGCATTGACTCACGTACCTCAGCGGAATTGATTTTTGATCAAGGTTTGGGAGATGTCTTTAGCGTTCGTATTGCAGGCAATATTATTAATGAAGACATTCTGGGCAGTATGGAGTTCGGTTGCAAAGTAGCTGGCGCTAAAATAATCGTGGTTTTAGGCCATTCTAAATGTGGGGCGGTAAAAGGAGCCTGCGATCACGTAGAAATGGGTAATCTGACCGCTTTGTTGACCAAGATACAACCTGCTGTTTTTGATGAAAAAACCGTCACTGAAAACCGAACTTCAAGCAATGATGAGTTTGTGGAGAAAGTGTCGATGATTAATGTTAAACGAACAGTAGAGGCGATTATGCAACGCAGTCCTATTTTAAAAGAAATGTTAGAAAAAGGTGAGTGTGGAATTGTTGGCGGCAACCATAACATTACAACGGGTGAAGTTAAGTTTTATGATGATACTTCAACCTTTTAATTAGATTAAAGTTGATTTTCGGATATAAAAAGTTATCCTGTATGAAATAGCTAAGAGGTCTCATTAAGGGGAGTGTTTCCTCATTTTGCTATCTAAATTATTTATGTTTCTTCAAAAATCGACGGTGGTTGGTTTTTTAAACCCAAAATACAATTTTTTATGAAAAATACAACTATCAGCACAGTATTACTGAGTTTATTGCTATTATTTCCCATATCGGTATTGAGTGCCGAAAGCAGTAATGAACATCTGAATCTAACCACGCATTTTTCAGGATATCTGGTTCTGCTGATATTTTTTATCGCATACACTTTAGTCATTTTTGAAGAAAAGTTACATTTACAAAAATCCAAGCCTGTTTTAGTTGCAGCAGGCATTATCTGGGCGATTATTGGCTATGTTTATAAAACACATGATTTAAGTGGTATTGCCAGACAGGCGCTTGAACACAATTTTCTTGAATACACTGAATTATTCTTTTTTTTGTTAGTTGCGATGACCTATATCAGTGCGATGATAGAGCGCGATGTGTTTAGTGCACTGCATTATAAGTTAGTCTCACGCAATCTTAGTTACCGCCAACTTTTTTGGATAACAGGTTTATTGGCATTTTTTATATCGCCTATCGCTGATAACCTGACTACCGCATTGATTATGTGTACCGTGATATTGACTGTCGGTGCGGCTAAACCAGCATTTATTACCATTGCCTGTGTCAATATTGTGGTTGCAGCGAATGCCGGGGGCGCTTTTAGTCCTTTTGGTGATATTACTACGTTGATGGTCTGGCAAAAAGGTATTTTAGATTTTATGACCTTTTTTAAGTTGTTTATCCCATCTGTTGTTAATTTTCTAGTGCCAGCTATCATCATGCATTTTTACTTGCCTAAAGATAGACCTGCCTTGCCTGAAGAATCCAGTGCTGAAATTAAACATGGCGGCTTGTTTGTTATTTTCCTATTTTTAGCAACGATTGCTACCTCTGTATTCTTTCATCAATTTTTACACTTACCCCCCGCTATTGGTATGCTGATGGGCTTAGGGTATTTAAAAATGTTTGGTCATTATCTTCGAATCAGGTTCAGACGAGAAAATGCTTCTTTTGATAGAGTGCCAGGTTCCGAGACGTCAGGCAGTGCATTTGATGTATTTAGCCATATAGCTAAATCAGAGTGGGATACCTTATTTTTCTTTTATGGCATTATTATGGCTGTTGGTGGGTTAGGGTTTATGGGGTATTTAACCGTTACCTCAGAAGTTATGTATGGTGAACTAGGCGCTACGACGGCAAATATATTGGTAGGTATTGCATCAGCTTTAATTGATAATATTCCGGTTATGTTTGCTGTATTATCCATGAGTCCTGATATGCCGGAATGGCAATGGCTGTTAGTTACTTTGACCGCAGGAACTGGTGGTAGCATGTTATCCATTGGGTCTGCTGCAGGCGTCGCGTTAATGGGACAAGCAAAAGGTTTTTATACCTTTTCCAGTCATTTAAAATGGATGCCGGCTATTGCCTTGGGTTACTTTTCCAGTATCTATGTGCACTTTTTGCTCAATACATAGGTCTGAAGAATATAAGTGCCACTGCATAATTAATTTAACATTTTTGTAGGCTCGAATGAATTTCAGCTTACGGAAATCATACAAACTTAAGAAGGGATCGATTATAACTTGTAGGGTGGGCAGCGCTTTTTAGCCCACCGTGTGCGGTCTTGATGGTGGGCAGAGAAGCGTTGCCCACCCTACTTTTTACATGATCTGTACCGCTTTAAGTTAGTAACTTTCGAACGTATTATATAAATTAGGCGCATTATAAAAGTGTTAGTTTAATTTTTCATTGGTACTTAGGTCGCTACTCAGCAAATAATATGCTGAGTAGCGACTCATTTAGTTTGTAATTGAAGTGTTTTCTATTTTAGTGTGTTGAATGTAACGCATGGCAACAACATCGTAAAAATGTGAGGGTATTGCATACCGCTATTTGAAAATAATTTTCCCTGATGATAATCAGGAAAGTTCCAATGTCTTTAATGTTTAAAGATTATCATCAGAAACATACAGTTTATTATTTTCAGTGTTATTTTTACTTTCTTGATTCAATACATGGTTTATTAAATTCCAGCGAGGTTTCTTTTCGGTAATTGTTTTGCCTAAAATCCAGTGTGCATAGAGTGCATCAATCGTACCATCTGTTTGTTTTAATTTTATCCATGAACTGATGAAATGCTCTAGTATGAGATCTTGTTCGCTGATGACAATGACTAAAGGTGCTCCGTGGCGATCTACGAAGGGGTTGACGACAACATAATCCGGGTTAATGAGAGTCCAGGCTGAACCGCCTTCCGCCGAGGTCAGTAATATATGATCACTATATTCTGGATCGTTAAAAATATCGTCTTCAGAATCCAGTTCTGTCACTATAAAATTGGGAAATAGGTTGTTAATACGAGCGTTGAAATTGCTTCCTTCTTTTATTCCGGCACGTATGCTTTTTAATTTAGCAATACTTTTAAAATCGCTGAAATCATTTCTTCTATGGTCAGGGACAACCAAGGCTAAGTGTACATCAAGGTAGCTATCACTATATAAAACACGAGTTGAAGAAAGTAAGCTTAAGCTTGGTGAAATTCCCGATATTGCGATGTCGAAATAATCATCTTCCAATTGTTGATGCAGATATCCACTTTCATAAGGAATGAATTCTACGCTGACGTTTAAATCTTCGGCAAGGTGCATAATGAGATCGATATCAAAACCGACGAGCTGCCTATCCATGTTATAAAAAGAAAAAGGTAGGCTATCTTCATGGACGCCTACACGAATAACGCCTGTGTGTCTGATTCGGTCAAGTAAATGTTGTCCAGATTTAAGTGATGTTGGATTCGGTTGAGAAAGATTAGATATGGTATAGGCAACATTATTATTTAATAATTCCATTTGCATTATTTGAGCTGTCTGCTGACTTTTTTCAGGTATTTGATGCTCTAAATAAGCCCGAATTGACAGGCTGATACCTAAGAGTAAAAGGCAACTTATGAGGCTGCTGTGAATCAACATTTTCCATTTTATTTTAAAAACACCTGTCATCATAGCGGTGGTTAAAATGGTAAAAGTCATTAAATGCATCGCTCCGGCTAGATCCGCAAAACGTCCGCAAATTACACCAACGGCTATGAATAAATTAAAGATATCGTCGGGGATATGATAGAGGTCGAGTAAAAAAGGAAGGGCGCTAATAAGTTTTCCAAAACTTAAAAATATGCCCAGAGCAAGCATGCCGGGGTAATCAAGAAAATCCAGAGGGCGGTCATAAAACCAGCCAGCAAATACGATAAATACAAAACTGAGTATTTTTCCTATGTCAGGAAAGGGATAAGCCAATGGTAATACTATATCAGGAAGACGTGCATGTTCTGACTCAGTATGGATGTGGGAATGAAACAGTCGTGTTATTGAACGGGTGAGTAAAGGAATAACGACAAACACACTACCGACAACAAAAACAGTTAATAATATGTTGCTTGATTCTCTGGCAATTTGCCGGTAACTGAAAGGGGTGCAGCTAACAATTAGCATCGGTAGTATAACCAGCGTGACTAAAGTGACAGTTGCAATTAACATTAAGACATAGGATTGAACTTGTCCAAATTGCTCTAGCGTTAGCGTACCTGCTGCGCTGGCAGAAATTGAAAATATCCCGATAGGTGCTAACATGACCACAAAACTGTTAACACGTAATAGAATTTTAGCGACATGATCAAAGTGATCTAATAATGACTTATGTTCTTTGTAGCCTATGCTGGCAGTACCAAATAACATGCTAAAAATAACCACTGCCGGCACTGAGTTTTCCGTGAGCGATTTAAATGGGTTTGAGGGGATGAATAGTTTTAGGAAGTCAATTTTTGGGGTGCTTTCCATTAACAATGAACTAAAAAAAGCTCCGTTATTTAGCTTAGGTAGCGCTATTGACATGGCCCAGACACAGATAACGCCTATTAGCCAGAGCGATAGCAGTACCAATAAACCGTATTTAGTGAGTAATTTTGCTTCAATATAATTGAGCCGTCCTATATTGGCAATTAATGCAAAGACAATATAAGGCAGAACAGTCATTTGCAGTAGGCCGATATAAATATCGCCTATGATTTGTAGTTTTGCGGCATATTCACCAATCAGTAAACCTAATGCAATTCCCAAGAGCAGGCTACTAATAATAAATAAGGTCGAGCTAAAATGGCTGTTATAACGTTCTATTTTTAAGAATTTGTCGAGCATATATAGGCCATGTATTTTAAAATGCTGGTTTTTTATCAGATGTAAAGTTCATTTTACCTGATCATTCAAAAGTGGTGAGTTTTTACTGCCAAGCTTTAAACCAGCTGGTAAATGGTTTTGCGGAAAACCATAGATTTCTACGATGATATTGTCATCCGAGGCGGATTTTAGAAAGTTTTCCAGTGTTGTTTAATAGCATTAGCTTAATAGTCAGCAATTTCTTTAACTATTCCAAGCCTAAACCTAAACCTAAACCACAACCACAACCTTCGCCGGAGCTACTTGGAATACGATAAAAACGTTCAAATATTTTAGCTTTTTCAGTATCAGGAATACCTGGGCCATCATCTTTGATGTTGAACGGCATGAAATAGGCAAGAGAAATACTCAGAAAATTGAAAGGAAAAACTTGAATTTCAGAACATGGATCAAACGATTAACAAGACGAAGCATCTGCTTTTCTAAGCTAGAGAAAATGCATAATATTGTGATTGGTTTGTTAATAAATAAAGTGGAATTTGGCAGAGACATTCATGAAAAAGCACACATTTAACCCACTACCGAAAAATTAAAATGATGCTGAGGTATCACAATAGTTATCCACAAAAATTGTGGATAACTGGAACTGTTGATTAATGGAGTGGCTGTTTATTTGTTGTAGATATTATAAACCTGGCTCTGGTGAATAAATTTCATCAGGCCAGGGACCGACAGGATCAACATGTAAAAAGCCTAATGCTCCATTTTTAACACGAAAAATAGCATGATCAACCAGTAAATATGTTCCTGGCACTTGGGTTTTTAGTTCAAACATGGCAGCTGCACCGGGTGCTACATATTCAGTTTCTTGGTTTCGTAACACATCAGAAAAGTGTCCTTGGTATGTTTTGTCAAATATAGTGCCGATAACATGCCAGTTTGCACCTTTATTAGGGCCTCCATTAACAAAGAAGAACCGTACAGTATCATCCTGTTTGGCATGCATTTGAGATGTTAAATTACCTTTCAAAGCTTCTTTATGTCCATTGAATGACCAGTTGTTTGGTTTTTCTGTTGTTGCCTGTGCTTCATCCAGCATTAATGTGCCACTAGGTAAGCTAAAAGCGCTAGTAATTGGGTCACCTGGGTTATTGTGATACCACTCAGATTGACCAATATAAAATTCCTTATCGACTTTAGGTAATCCCCCTTTAGGTTCAACAACTATCATTCCGAACATACCATAACCAATATGTTTCCATGGCACGCCTTCGGCGGCACAATGATAAATATAAGTTCCTTGTCGCGTTGCTGTAAAAGTTAATGACTTAGATTCACCTGGAATGCTTTCAGTTACCACTGCACCACCACCGGGGCCAATAACAGCATGCAGATCAATATTGTGTGAAGCCGTATTATCGTTATGGTTTAAAAGGTTTATTGTTACTTTATCGCCCTCCATAACTCTGATTAAAGGCCCTGGGACAGTGCCATTGAATGTCCAGACCCAGGCGGTTGCTCCGGTGTTATCAATTTTTGCCAGTACCTCTTTTGCTACTAAGTCGATAGTGATATGTTGGGTTTGATGTCTAGATATAGGGGGAGGGATGATTGTTGGGTCTTTAATAACAAAACCAACATTAGCTGGGGTAGCTATTACTGTAGGCGTTGAAATAAATATTGTTATTAAAATAATTGATTGAATCCAAATTTTACTAAATTTCATTGTCTTATCCTCAGTAACAAGAGAGTCTGTTAACAAAACTTGTTAGTTAATTTATTGGGAGGAATACTGATACCTTAGTATTCCTCCAATTTTTTAAATGATGTTTAATTATTTTTCATGGCTATATACAAACCACAGCTTGTCTTTTGGAAGTGAGGCTTTAGCCTCGCCTTAATCATGCGAGGCTAAAGCCTCACTTCCACGCTGAATTTTTTTGTTTATAACCATATTATTTTTTTCTAGAACCTTTACTTTTAGGCGCTGGTACCATTCTTAATACTTGACCGGTAGCTACTGATTCAGAGTTTCTAAACGGTGTTCCAGTGCTATTGCCTATAATATAAATTTCGCCATCTGAATCTTGACCAAAGCCATGTAGAAATAACCCTAAAACGTCACGATCTGATAATTTGAATTCATGAATATTTGATGTTTGGTATTGGTGAAATAAACGACCACTAGGTATGCTGAAACTGGCAGACCAGTCACCAAAAACATAGCTTCCTTTTAGTTGTTTGAAGAGTTTGCCTCGATAAACAAAGCCACCGATGATGGAAATACCTTCGTCGTGGTCATATTGCAATATAGGGTCTATTAAGTTAGGTAAATTTCCAGGGTCATTATTATGAACAAACCCTGAGTAGCCTTGGTTAGAGTTAAAGAAGAAACTACCTTCTTTACTATTCCAACCATAATTTCCTCCATTAACGATAATATTTACTTCTTCAATATCATTTTGTCCTACATCGGCAGAATATAATGTGCCCGTTTTGCTATCAAATGACATACGAAATGCATTGCGTAAGCCATAAGCATATATTTCATCTAACCCTAAGAATGGTGTATTTACAAAGGGGTTGTCAGATGGAATACCATATTGACCATTAATAGAATTTGAACCTAAAGGGTCGATTCGTAGAATGGCACCAAGAGGGTTACTGGTATTCTGGCCATTTCCATTTTCTCCATGACCTACCATCAGGCCACCTATAAAACCTTGACCATCTTTATCATCAGCACCACCTCCATCACCAAAAACCATATATAGTAGGCCGTCTGGACCAAAGGCTAAAGACCCTCCGTTATGGTTAAACTGTGGTTCATCAACACGAAGTAAAACACGTCGACCACTACTTATATCGTCGGTCATATCAACAAAACCATTGCTTAATGTGTGGTTAGTGACTGTCCATTCGGTGATTACAGCTTGATGATTTGCATTTATGCCAGGAGGTAAAGTGGAAGTAAAATCAGCTGCAATAGCAGGTTGTTCTGACTCAGAGGTGAAAGTATATATCAAGCCATTGGCTTGATAGTCAGGGTGAAATGCTAAACCTAGCAAGCCTCGTTCATCAAATGAACCTGGACCAAATATACCTAGAGGTACAAGTCTTTCACTAAGATCCATAAATAAATAGCGAATGCGGGTTAATAAATTTATCCGCCAGACCTGTCCAGGTTGATCAACCACATATAATTGATTCGGATTACCTGGAGCATGGGTCGCATAATTAGGCGCAATAAGTCCAGAGGCAACAGTTTCAAAGGCTATTGATGTATTGCTTTGTGCAATGGGTTCTGGAATAGGGTCTAACAGAGCAGATGAAGTGACTGTTGTAATCGCATCCGTTTCGTCAACATCTAAATCTTGATCATGAATAATAGCTTGCCAAACTATATCGCCAGCAGAAGGCGGAAAATAATCAGGAAAACTAATTATTTGAGTATGAGCATTAAGACCTGATTCAAATACCATTTCTTCCGAATAAATTTCTGTAGCTAATAAAGTCGCTGAAACAGTTGCTTTAACTGAACCAGAAACCTGACCATTATTTATGACTGATAAGCTAATGCTAATAGGATCATAGCCTACCTGAGCCGTTGGACTCACAGCAAACAATGTAGAGTCAATATCAATTAGATCACCACCCACAGCTAGGCCTTGTCCCGTTAAAGCTATATCAATTTGTGGTTGATCAGGGTCATTACTATTAATTTGTAAGCAGCCTCCATCATACCCAATATCTACTGGGGTATAGCTTACTTGTATAGAGTCAGATGAGGATGGTGGGATGCTAAAGTTATTAAGCCCTGATAAGCTGTATTCGGCAGACGTTGAGGAGTTTGGGCAAAAAATAATACTTGTTATATTAAGAACATCATCACCTGTATTTGTGACTGTCACCAGGTTTGTATCAGAAGTATTGACGGTATTACTAAAATTAAGAGATACAGGAGCAATTTCAATATTAGGTATTGTTGCTATTTCTGTGTCTAGAGTTGTTATTTGAGCGGGAGGAGGTTGATCGGCAGTATCTCCATTCTTAAAATAAATAGTATTTAATAAGCCGCTAGTCCAGCCTGGTTGAGTGTGTAAGTTGATTTCTTCAATATTGCTGGAACTTGAAGGGTCTCCATCCGAGTTAATACTTTCCACTGCTGAAAAGGCATTTAAGATAACACCTCCATTGTTTAGGAATTCTGAGCGGACAGCCCAGCCATATTCATTCCAGCCATCACCACCACTTGTTGATTGATGACATAGCTGACAACCAACAAGGTCTGAGTCTGAATTAGAATACTTGGTTTGCCACTCGCCAAAGTAACTAAGTCGAGCGTAGACTGGAGTTGTTGTGTAAGTAAATAACAATATTGTCAAACAAATGAGATTGACAACTCGCGGTAATTTTATATATTTGATTGTAAGCATGACATGACCTCAATTCTCTTATTGATAAATCATGGTATTAGTTTAAATATGTAAATTTAGTGTTGTAAATCCATTTTGTATACATTGGTTAAAGTGTATAAATAGAAGGAGTTAAAGCAACAAATTGTTAGAAATCTTTTAATTATTGAAGGTGGTGCTTTTCTAGTGGAGTTTTCTGTGGATTAAAAGTAATCCTTCAAAAAATAGACTAGCTCTTATTGTTAGTTGCTGTGGGCCAAGTATTTTGACTTCTTTAATCAGGTTAAGCTAATACTCAAGATTAAATTTAAACGCTTATCTTTCATTTTTAGCTTACAGTATTATGCAGAAAAGCACATGACCCAAATAGGTCAAAATGCTAAGAGAATAAGTAAAAATATATATTACAGTGGTCTAGTGTTTATATCCTGAGCTATAAAATCTAAAGCCTGTTTAAAATCACCTTTAATAATTTGTATGCTACAAGCCAGCATCAGATTGATGGGAAGATCGAAGTCTTCTATTATTAGTTGGGTATTATCAACAAGAATGCCATCAATATGGCTTTTCTCTTTATTTTTAAACCTAGAAGCATAACTTGCAGTATTAGACATATAGCCATAGACTTTTTTACCCAAAGCGACAGCATATCCAACTTCCCAGACGGTTCCACTATCGGGTTCTTTGCCTCTGAATGAATTTAAATTAGCAATAACAATATCGCAACGATCTATCATGTTTTTATTGGCAACAAAGATGTTTTTAGCCATTTGTTGAGGCGTACTAACGTCTATTTCGTTATCTAAGGGATATAAGCCAGTAAAACCATTTTTTTCGCATAATGCTGAATATTTTTGACCTATTTCTTTAGCGTTTAACTCAAAAACATCTGGACCTGCAATATATATTTCTAATTTTTTAGCGTTCATTATTGTATATTTTAGGGTGAAAAAATTACCATTACGACATGTAAACAGACTAAATTTCTTAAGAGAATATCATTTTTACTCAAATTGATAATTAAAAATTAAGCTGCATTTTTCATATAGCTCACTATTAGCGATGAAAGGTATATAATACTCAGCTTTTTCTTGGTTCTTTTCATGCCTAGTCACGAGTTAATTAAACAACTTTCTAAACAATTGCAGTCCTGCATGAATGTGGATAAACACAGCTATAAACGACAATTAGATCGTTTACGCAGTGAGCTTACTAAAGGCAAAGACCCTGCACAAAAACTAACGACTCTAACTGCTAAAATTGAGCAGTCTATTAGTAAGCGTAATCAAAGAAAAACCAGTATTCCTGGTATTGAATATCCTGATTTACCTGTCACGGCAAAAAAAGATGAAATTGCTGAATTAATTCAGAACAATCAGGTGTTAATTCTTTGTGGTGAAACAGGCTCAGGTAAAACTACTCAAATCCCTAAAATTTGTTTAGAAATAGGGCGTGGGGTTAATGGTTTTATTGGTCATACCCAGCCAAGAAGAATTGCTGCACGTACTGTAGCTGATAGAATTGCTGAAGAATTAGGTCAAAAGATCGGTCAGTCTGTGGGGTATAAAGTAAGGTTTCATGATAAAACACATGATCGCTCATTAGTTAAGCTGATGACGGATGGTATTTTATTAGCTGAATCGCAAAATGATCCTTTCCTAAATCAATATGACACTATTATTATTGATGAGGCTCACGAACGTAGTTTAAATATCGATTTTTTATTAGGTTATATGCGGTGGTTACTCCCTAAACGCCCTGACTTAAAATTAATTATTACTTCTGCGACGATTGACCCTGAACGTTTCTCTAAACACTTTAGTGATGCGCCTATCATTAATGTCTCAGGTCGAACTTTTCCTGTAGAAATGCGTTACCGTCCATTAGAGTTGATTGAAGAGGATGATGAGACGGCTGCTGATATTCAACAAGCTATTGTTGATGCAGTGGATGAATTACACAGGGATTTACCCGGTGATATTCTTATCTTTCTTAATGGTGAACGAGAGATTAGGGAAACTACCGAATCACTAAGAAAGCATAACCCTGCGCATTGCGATATTTTACCGTTATATTCAAAACTGAGTGTTAGTGAACAAGAAAGAGTCTTTAAGCCTAAAGGTAAAGCCAGAATCGTGTTGGCTACCAATGTGGCTGAAACCTCATTGACAGTACCGGGTATTAGAAGCGTGATTGATACCGGCCATGCGCGGATCAGTCGATACAGTCATCGTAGTAAAATTCAGCGCTTACCCATAGAAAAAATATCTCAAGCCAGTGCTAATCAAAGAGCAGGGCGTTGTGGTCGTGTTGCAGAAGGTATTTGTATTCGTCTGTATTCAGAAGAAGATTATTTGACCAGACCAGAATTTACCGAGCCAGAGATTTTAAGAACCAATCTGTCTTCTGTTATTTTACAGATGACCTCTTTAAAACTGGGTGATATTGAAGACTTTCCTTTTGTAGAACCGCCTGAAGATAAGATGATTCGGGATGGTAAAAACTCCTTACATGAAGTGAATGCTCTTGATAAACAGGGCAATATTACTCCTATGGGAAGGCAGTTGGCTAAAATTCCAACTGACCCCAAATTAGCACGGATGATGTTGGCTGCAGATAAGCTTAATTGTCTAACAGAAGTTGCCATTATTGTTTCAGCATTAAGTATTCAAGACCCTAGAGAAAAGCCTGCGGATAAAATGCAGCAAGCGGATAGTAAGCAGGCTGAATTTAAACATGATGATTCTGATTTTTTAACCATTTTAAATATCTGGAATACGTTTGAGCAGCAGAAAAAACATCTATCCAATAATAAAGTAAGAAAATATTGTAAAGATCATTTCTTATCGTATATTCGGATGCGTGAATGGTTTGATATTCACGCACAAATTATGCAAGTTATTAAAGGTGAGTTGAAATTAAAGCCTAATACCACTGAGGCTGGTTATGAAGCTATTCATTGTGCCTTGTTACCCGGTTTATTATCAAATATTGGTTTTAGACATGAGCAATATGAATATGTGGGTGCCAGAAATCTCAAGTTTTTTATTTTTCCAGGTTCGGGGCAACATAAGGCTAAACCTAAGTGGATTATGGCCGCAGAACAAGTGGAAACATCTAAGGTTTATGCGCGTACAGTCGCAAAGATAGAACCTGAATGGATTGAGCGATGTGCCCCGCATCTAGTTAAATCTAGTTATTACGAACCGCATTGGGAAAAGAAAGCAGGGCGTAGTGCTGTTTATGAACGAGTATTGTTGTATGGATTAACGGTTCAGCCAAAAAGAAAAATCCCTTATGAACGTGTTGACCCAAAAGCTGCGCGTGCTATTTTTATTCGGTGTGGTTTAGTCGCTCAAGATTATCATACCAATGCTCCTTTTTTTAAAGCCAATAAACACCTTTTGGAAGAGGTTGGCTATATCCAGCACAAGGGGAGACGTGTTGATTTAATTGAAGATGAAGAATGGCTATACGAATTTTATAATCAGAAACTACCTGAAGAGGTCGTTAATGGTATTACCTTAGACAAATGGCGTAAAACAGCTGAGAAAGAAACTCCCAAGCTATTATTTCTAACTAAAGAAGATTTAACTCGTGAGGATGATGAGCATATCAGTGCTTGGGATTATCCTGACCATAAAGATGTTGGTAATTTATCAATTGAATTACAGTACCGTTTTGAACCTGGACATGATGAAGATGGTGTCACAGCCATTATTCCTGTACATCAATTAAATCAAATATCTACCCCTCCTTTTGAATGGTTAGTACCTGGGTTGTTAGAAGAAAAATTGGTCGCCCTGATTAAATCACTACCTAAACAGGTAAGAAAACATTTTGTACCAGTGCCGCAAACAGCAAAAGATTGTTTAATCATAGAGCCTGATTTTAAAGGTTCTTTATATGAATGGTTAGGTATGCGATTGCGGAAATTAACGGGTGAGGCTATTCCATTAACAGAATGGAACCCGAGCATGTTAAGTGATCATCTAAAAATGAATTATAGAGTGGTTGATGATAAAGGCCGTTCTTTAGCGTATGGCAGAAACTTAAAAAGCCTACAAAGTAAATATAGCGAAACAGCAGGCGATAGCTTTGATCAAATAGCCGCTGATGAAATGAATCATACAGGCTACATTCAATGGGCTTTTGATGATTTACCTGAAACGTATGAGTTTATGCAAAAAGGTCAATCATTTGTTGGTTTTCCTGCATTGATTGATGAAGGTGAAACAGTTGGTGTACGTATTTTTGATACTAGGGATAAAGCAGAACAGGCTCACTTTCTGGGGCTAGTGCGTTTGTTTCAATTACAAACACGTAAAGACAGTCGCTATGTGATTAAAAACTTGCCTAAATCACCAATGGCAGAGTTAAATTATAATAAGTTAACGCAACATCCTTTAATAAAAGATAGGGAAGGGAAGTCATATAAAGAAGATTTATTATTTGCTATTTTATCGGCTACTTTTATGCAAGAAGGTAATATTAGAACGCAAGATGCCTTTGATGATAGTTTAAAAAATAATAAGGGTTATCTTGTCAGTTTTGCTAATGAAGTTGGTAAAACAGTGAATGATATTATGGATCGGTTTTTTGAAATAAACAAACAGCTAAAGTTAGGGAGAGCTCCTAAAGAGGTCGTTGATGATATTAGTCAGCAGTTAGCTAGATTGATTTATTCAGGTTTTGTTTTTTATACCCCATACAGTCAGTTAAAGTCGATTATTCGATATTTAAAGGCAATTGAATATCGCCTAGATAAGCAAAAAGATAATAAACAGGAAATGCAGCAACTTAATAGGTACTGGAAACGCTATTGGGATGAGGTAGAAACAAAAGCTAAAAAAACCTGTGTTAACCCTGAGCAAGATAAGTTTCGATGGGATTTAGAGGAATTGAGAATTTCTCTGTTTGCGCAACAAATAAAAACAGCTTATCCCATATCCCCCAAACGGTTGGATAAAGCTTGGGATGAGCGGTTTTAATTGTAATAGTTTTGGCTAGAGTTAGTACGCAGAGTGGTTGGTTTTAGTCAAAAACCAGCCAGTCCGGTATTCTTAAAAAAAGACTAAAAGCATCCTTGCTAATAGTCTTTCATGGCTATTAACAAACCATTGGTTGAAGCAATTGTAGGGCGGACTTCAGTCCGCTATGCAGGCAATAATGTCTTATTTATAGCGGACTGAAGTCCGCCCTACAATAAATTATCCTAACTCAACCTGTGGTTTGTATAGAGCCATGTAGTCTTTTTTATAGTTTACTGAACAGTAAAATCAGTTGAGGTTAATATTGATGTTTTGCTGCTAGACTCATTGTACATCTTCTTAAAATCATTGACTTCGGCAGAATTATCATCAAATAAATCTCTGACAAAACCATAGGCAATGGTTTGATAAACCAGTTCAGTTTTAACCGTATAGCTACCTCCAGTTAAACCACTAATACGATAGCTGATCTGATCGCTACCACCAATAAAGTTATTATCATTATTGGCAATACCCGCTACAGCCACATCATCAGGAGCTGTTGCTTTGTTAAAGCCATTTGGCAAAAGGCGATTATCTTTAAGATAAGTTGCCCCGCGTAATAAGGTATAAGTTACCTCATCGTCACTATTACCCATAATAGCTTCATAAACCTGAACCTGATCTGGAGCGTTTATAACATCGTAGTGTGGTTCAAATGCCAATGCATCAAAATCAGAAGCGACACCTTGTACGCTACCATTATCATTTACTTTACCTGATTCAAATACCACATTATTTGAACTATCTAATACAGTTACGTGAACAATAACTCTACGTGATGGATAAGCACTAGGAAGTTTATGACCTGTTTGACTATTGATTTTCAGGCTAAAGTCTAATTGACCTTGGTTTAATGATTGGCTTAATACCTCAATGGTTGCCGATGATTGTATCATTGTGTTAGTTGCAGCAATAATGTCATCAAAGTTATTGGCAATGACACCGAGCTGCTGTTTATTGTTTTTCAACATATTTAGCATAAAGGTATTGGCACCGACAAATTCATGGACAGCAAAATCATCACGCCCCTGCAGCCACATAGGACGATTAGAAATAGGCACACCATTAGCGCGTTCCATATGGCAAGATTGACAGCTGTTTGTTTCTGCATAATCACTGTGTAACCATTCTGAATATGGCATTTGTTCAGGAAATTCTGATTCTAGTGTTGTGCTTAAAACAGTACCTGCTCCATCTACAAATGGGGTTTTAACATTATGACAGGTTGCACACATTTCAGATTCTTTAGTATGCAAACTGAACTTTGGTGTAAAACCAGTATTCATCACCATTGGGTTTGGAAATAGGTTGTCATAAGGACCAAAAATTTCTTTATTATTACCAATTTCGTATTTACCCGTAAAACTCTCAATAGTACCTAGTTTTGGTGAATCTTGTATTTGATGGCAAAGTGTACAGCTTACCCCATTCATCGCGTCATCATGACGAGAGTGTGATGGGTTAAGAAAGCCATTATCTAAAATCTCAATAGGCTCATTGTTTTTCTTTGCTTCAAAGTTAGCCATAGGTGCATGACAACGACTACATTTGTCATTAATAACATCAGCTAAATGAGGATTACGATTTAACTCTGTTCTTACTTTAGCTTTCCAGAATGGGTCACGTGTTGAATTAGCCATCATCGTTGCTGACCAATCCTTTTCAATAGCAACATCATTACCCTGATTATCTGTTAAGTTGTTATGACATTGCGTACAGTTATCAGAACCTGAGAAATGATTGCTAGTGAATGTTGCATCACCTGCTGGTTGAGGAGGTAATTGAAAACTTAAGTTAGGTTCTGCAATTGTTGTAGTGCTAAAAGTATCACTAACTCCACCAATGCTTAGAAGTGTATCGGTTGTAGTTAGATATGAGGGAGATGCTGTTTGTCTAACTGTAACAGTATTACCGTTAGAAACTTCACCAGCTAAAGCAGTATAGCTACCTCCATTAATTGCATAATCACCATTAGAAATAGTTATGGCAACTGGAGTGTTTATACCAGACACTGTAATTGCATTAGAAATATTGACACTATCAGTTTCAACATCTGTTTGATTGATAAAACTGAAAGCATCAGGGTTATTATCAATGGGATTATCTAAAGTAGTAATGCTAAATGTATCGCTTACACCACCAATAGTTAATGTTGCCTGAGTTGTAGTGTTGTATGTTGATGAGGCTGTTAAACGAATGGCAACAAGATCGCCATTATTAACAGTACGGCCCACAGATGAAAAAGATCCATTATTAATGGAAAAATCACCACCACTCACTGAAATAGCTGTTGTCGTGTTAATGCCCGTAACAGTAATAGAATTTGAAGTAATAACTGAATTAAGTGTTATACCTATTTGGTCGGTGAAAACGAAGGCATCAGGGGTATTGTCAATAGGGGTATCTAAAGTAGTAACGCTAAATGTATCGCTTACACCACCAATAGTTAATGTTGCCTGAGTTGTGGTGTTGTATGCTGATGAGGCTGTTAAACGAATGGCAACAAGATCACCATTATTAACAGTACGGCTCACAGATGAAAAAGAACCGTTATTAATAGAAAAGTCACCTCCACTCACTGAAATAGCTGTTGTCGTGTTAATACCCGTAACAGTAATAGAGTTTGAAGTAATAACTGAATTAAGTGTTATACCTATTTGGTCGGTGAAAACGAAGGCATCAGGAGTATTGTCAATAGGGGGGTCTAAAGTAGTAATGCTAAATGTATCACTTACACCGCCAATAGTTAATGCTGTCTGCGTTGTAGTGTTGTATGTTGATGAGGCTGTTAAACGAACAGCAATAAGATCACCATTATTAACAGTACGGCTCACAGATGAAAAAGTCCCATTATTAATAGAAAAACTACCATCACTTACTGAAATAGCTGTTGCGGTGTTAATACCCGTAACAGTAATAGAGTTTGAAGTAATAACTGAATTAAGTGCTACCCCTATTTGGTCTGTGAGAACGAAAGTCTCGGGTGTGCTATCAGATGTATTTTCCAATGTTGTTACATCAAAACTATCAGTAATGCCGTTGAGGTTGAGAACTGCGCTGGTTGTAGTTAAATGCTGGCCTGAAGAGGTTTGACGAACATCAACTGTATCACCATTATTAACACGGCTAGAGGCGTTACTGTAGGTTCCTCCATTTATAGAGTATTCACCATTACTAATACTAATACTTACTGAAGTATTGATCCCTGAAACAGTGATGGAGTTAGCATTAATTGAACTAAGCAGTTGAACACCTGTCAGATCAACAAAATTAAATATATCTGGTGTTTTATCCCATCGTTTTCCATTCTTACCAGCCCAAGCAGTGGAGCCTGTAAAAAATGGAAGTAGAAGTAATAAAAGGAATAAAAGTTTTCGATGCCAAGCAAGCATAGTTTTCCCCTAAGAAAAATTGAATGTAAGCTTTTACTTATGCAACTAATATACCGCTTAATTTATATGGGTAATTAAAAAGATATACAAGGTTTGTTATTAGAAAGATATTCCCTATATTATCAATGGTCTATTGCTAATATAATTATATTATTAAATATAAACATTTAATTTATAGAGAGTGCTAGAGTAGTGTTTGGGGAGGATGGTATCGAAATAAAGTAATTAAAATATGTCAAATAACACACTCTTGTGGATTGAATGCCATATTTTTTGAATATAGAAAGGTTGAAAATTACAGGTTATTAGGGGATAAAAAACAAGCCTGAGCAGCATATAGATTCATAGTGCTTGAGTGACTATTAGATAATTTAAACTTGTAAAAATTGTAGCTTTTTATAGCTCTAAAGCAGCTGGCATAAAGAATTCACTTACTAACATCTTTTGTTTTTGAATAGCATAAACGGTTCTTCTCCCCCAAACGTGTTGCTCAATATCAACTTGCTTGGTTAAATCTTCTGTCCATAAAGAATATGGAACATGGCTGATATTCAGTTCCAAGCGTTCTAATTTTGGGTAAGAGAAAATGACTTCACCTAAAGGACGCGTACCTAAATGAGATAAGTTGCGCTTGGCAATCTTTATTGTCTGTTTCGGGAGAATTGTTCTGGCTAGAATTAAGGGTTTGCCGTTGGCATGTAATAAAACTTCTCTCACTAAGTTGTATTGTTGATGAGGTAGGTTTAATAAATCACACTCACTCAAAAAAGCGGGTTTCCAGCGGTGAAATAAAATAGTAACAGCAAAGTCATTACCGTAAGTCTTTCTTAATCGGCGCGTTAAGGAATTTTTTTCATAAACCCATGAATGAACATCCGCAGGCAGTGTTTGTTTTAAGCCTGGGTGTTTTTTCCTCCAATGGGGTTCTTGGGTAAATAAAAAACTATTTTTGTGCACCTTTGTTTATACCTCGGAGTAAAGGGTTGTTTGGCCAAGCCAGCGATCTATTATAGGCTGGATAGCATTGGAGTATTGTTCACAAATAAGGGTTGCTGCATCTTGTACTTGGTCTATTAACTGTATATCTCGTTCTAGGTTGGCTATTTTAAGTTGCATTAGCCCTGTTTGCCGCGTACCCATAACATCGCCAGGTCCACGTAATTCTAGGTCTTTTTCAGCAATAACGAAGCCGTCATTACTTTCGCGTAATATACTCAATCTATGTTTTCCCATATTTGATAATGGGGTTTGATACATTAATAAACAGTAACTTTCTTGGTCGCCCCTTCCTACGCGTCCCCGAAGTTGATGTAGTTGAGAAAGGCCAAGCCTTTCGGGATTTTCAATAATCATTAAACTGGCATTGGGTACGTCAACACCTACTTCTATCACTGTGGTGGCGACTAATAAATCATAGTCATGATTTTTAAAGCCTTGCATAATGCTATCTTTCTCGGCCGCTTTCATTCGACCATGAACTAAGGCTACTCGAACATTCGGTAAGGCTTGGGTTAGTAGTTCAGCTGTGTTTTCAGCGGCTTCACATTGTAATACTTCTGATTCTTCAATTAAGGTGCATACCCAGTAAGTTTGGTTGTTATTTGCTGTCCAGTTGTTAATTTTTTCAATAATTTGTTCGCGTCTTTCAGCAGGAATAACACAGGTAGTAACTGGTTTTCTTCCTGGGGGTAATTCATCAATAATAGAAATATCTAAATCTGAATATTGCAACATGGCTAGTGTTCTAGGAATGGGGGTTGCAGTCATTACTAATTGATGAGGGCGACTATTGGCAGTTTGGCCTTTTTCTCTTAAGGCAAGTCGCTGATGAACGCCAAAGCGATGTTGTTCATCAATAATAATAAGTCCCAATTGACTAAAATTAACACTTTCTTGAAACAGTGCGTGGGTTCCAATAATAATGCCAGCCGATCCATCTTCTATGGTTGATAGTGTTGCCTTTCTGGCTTTACCTTTGAGTTGCCCCGTTAAATAGGCGATGTGGGTATTGCTGTCTTTAAACCATTGCTTGAAATTACGGTTATGCTGTTCGGCTAGTAGTTCTGTTGGAGCCATAATAGCAACTTGATAGTCGCTTGAAAGTGCGAGTAAAGCGGCATATGCTGCGACCACTGTTTTTCCTGAACCAACGTCGCCTTGTACTAACCTAAGCATAGGGTGATTAGATTGGCAGTCGATGATAATTTCATCAATCACTCTGTTTTGGGCGTTAGTGAGTTTAAAAGGTAGCGAATCTAGAAATTGTTTAGATTGTTTTTTAGTGCTGCTTAAAGTGGGAGCTTGCCACTTTTTAACCGCTTGTTTATTTTTTAATAAAATAAGGTGATGAGCCAATAGTTCTTCAAAAGCCAGTCGCTTTAAGGCTGCTAAGTTACCTTGTTGTAATTGCTGTGTTGATTGTTGTTCGGGCTGGTGTAATGCTTGTAATGCATTGCTTAAAGACGGGTAGTGGTATTGTTCTAATATTTGTTGAGGTAGCAAGTCTCTTAACTGATCTATATTTTGTAAATACAGTGATAAGGCTTGAGTCATTGCTTTTCTAACAGTGCCTTGGCGTAAACCATCTGTTAATGGGTAGATAGGCGTTAAACAAGGTTCTGTAATATTATCAGTGGATGAAATGATTTTATATTCAGGGTGGACGATTTCTCTGCCTTGATAGCCATAACGAATATCCCCAAAGCAACTAAGTAAAGTACCTGGGCTTAACTCTGATTTTTGTTTAGCAGTAAAGTGAAAGAACTTTAAAGTAATATCACCTGTATGATCACTGATTCTGCAGATTAAACTGCGCCGTCCAGTCATTAGTACTTCTGTAAAGTCAACAGTACCGCAGAATAGAACAGACGTGTTAGGTGCTAGGCTAGCAATCGGGTGTATTTTTGTGCGATCTTCGTAGCGATGTGGCAAATGGAAAAGTAGATCTTTTATACTTTGAATCCCCAGTTTTTCAAGACGAATAACGGACTGGGGACCAATGCCTGATAATATTGATACAGGTTGTAGCAGAACATCCATGTGGGTTTATTTAGCTTGTATAGGTATCTCTAATAATCATAATAGCATCTATCTCTACTCCTACGCCTTTGGGTAATGCAGAAACACCTACCGCAGCGCGAGCTGGAAAAGATTGAGTAAAATATTCACTCATGATTTCATTAACTATTGGAAAGTTAGATAAATCAGTTAAAAAAACATTTAATTTAACAACGTCATGAAGTGTGCCGCCTGAAGCTACGGCTACAGCTTGTAAATTATCAAAGACTTGTCTGATATGGTCTGAAATATCACCTTCAGCAATTTCCATAGTTTCAGGAACTAAAGGAATCTGTCCTGAAAGATAAACTGTATTATCAACTTTTATTGCTTGAGAATAAGTGCCTATGGCTTGAGGAGCGTTATCTGTTTGTATAATTCTTTTAGTCATTTTAGTAATCTGCTTAAATATTTATGGCGTTATCATAGCGAACTGAAGGCGGCTCTACAATAAATATAAGAGTGGTCGGTGTTTTAAGCTTTGGTTCGTGTGATTTTTAATATAATGAATAGTTTTTTCAATTTACGGATGATATGAGCTAAGTGAAGTCTATCTTTTACGGCCAAGGTAATTAAGTCAACAGAAACCTTATCATCCTGATTTGCAATAGTAACACTTTCAATGTTTGCATCTAAGCTTGATATAGTCGATGCGATGGTTGCAAGAGTACCACGTTGATTGAGTAATTCTATTTTAAGTTCAACTGAAAAATCGCCTGATAATTCAGGGCACCATTCCACATCAATCCAGCTGCTGTGTTGTTTTCTGACTTCTTTGCTATTGCGACATTCGTGGTGATGAATAACAATCCCTTTACCAGGGTTAAAGAACCCAACAATATGGTCGCCAGGAATAGGGTGGCAACATTTGGCTAGAGTAATGACCATGCCTTCCGTCCCTCTAATAATTAAAGGGGCATGTTTTGTGTTGCTATCATCCAGCTTTATTGCAGCATGAATATCTTCTTGTGATATATGCTTGGCAACTAGGATGGGCATTTTATTGCCTAAACCTATTTCTTCAAGTAGTTCATCTATTGAATGCATTTGCATTACATCCAGTAATTCTATGATACGGGCATCTTCAATATCATCAAATTTAATGTTTAAGCTCTGTAATTCTTTGTTTAGCAGTCGTCGACCTAGGCTTATAGCATCTTGTTGTTGGAAGTTTTTCAGATAGTTTCTAATGCTGCTACGTGCTTTGGCAGTAATAATATGGTTCAGCCAAAGAGGGTTTGGTCTAGCCCACGAAGCAGTAATTACTTCAACTGTCATGCCGTTTTCTAGTTGAGTTTGTAGTGGAATTAGTTTGTTATCAATTCTTGCTGAAACACAGGTGCTACCAATATCTGTATGTACGGCATAGGCAAAGTCTACAATGGTGGCTCCTCTGGGAAGCTTGATAATATTGCCTTGGGGGGTAAAAACAAAAACCTCTTGAGGGTATAAATCAACTTTAAGATTGTCTATAAATTCTAAGGAATTTCCGGCCGTTTTTTGTATTTCAAGTAAGTCTCTAAGCCACTCTGTTGCTTGGGCTCTCACATGGTCACCTGATGAATCGCTAGATTTATATAGCCAATGAGCAGCAATGCCTGACTCGGCCATGCGATGCATTTCATGTGTTCTAATTTGAATTTCAATAGGCACACCATACGGGCCTATTAATATAGTATGTAGTGATTGATAGCCATTCGCTTTGGGGAGAGCTATATAATCTTTAAATTTACCTGGAATAGGTTTGTATAGGTTATGAACGCAACCTAAAATTCGGTAACAATCATCTACATGATCGCAATAAATGCGAAAAGCATAAACATCAAAGACATTTGAAAAGGAGATTTTCTGGCGTTGCATTTTTTTATAAATGCTCGCTATATTTTTCTCTCTACCTGAAACATCAAAAATCAGTCCTGTTTGATTAAGTCTATTTTTAATAGCACTTTCAATCATATTGACTATTTCGTTACGATTTCCACGTGCTTTTTTTACTGCTTGTTGAATTGCTTTGTGGCGATTAGGGTAGATTGATTCAAAACATAGACTTTCTAACTGATGTCTTATGCTATTCATACTAAGACGATTAGCTAAGGGTACATAAATTTCTTGGGTTTCTTTAGCTATGCGGCGTTTTTTTTCTAACGGCATGGCACCAAGTGTTTGCATATTGTGCAAGCGATCTGCTAATTTAACAATAATGACGCGCAAATCTTTGGCCATTGCTAATAGCATTTTTCTTACATTTTCGGCTTGTGCTTCAGCGCGAGATTTATTATCAAGTTGGGTTAGTTTGGTAACTGCATCAACTAAATCAGCAACATCTTGGTTGAATTCTTCAGCAATTTGTTCTTTGGTGATAGGGGTGTCTTCTACAACATCATGTAGAATTGCTGCTGTAACACCTTGGGTATCCATGTGCATTTCAGCAAGTGTGATAGCAACGGATAGAGGGTGGCAAATATAAGCTTCGCCACTTTTACGAAATTGCCCATGATGAGCTTTTGCGCCAAAGTGGTAGGCGCGGATAATTGAATCTACTTGTTCTTTGTTGAGGTAGCCGTCAATAATTGAATGTAGTTGTCTGAGCAATGTTTGTTCAGGGGAACTTACTTCTGGTGAAAAATCAGTAACGACTGCCTCTGCCATAGTGTTTAGCTTATATTGTCGGGAATTGTATCAGGACGTTGTTGCTCGTCTGCAAAGCGATCGCCGACATTATGTAAAAGATCAATATTATCTTCAGTTACATGACCTTCCGCAATTTCACGTAAAGCAAGAACAGTGTCTTTATCTTTGCCACGAGGAATAAATTCATCCGCACCTTTTGATAGTTGACGCGCTCTTTTGCTAGCTAATAAAACTAGTTTGAAACGATTTTCAACATTTTCTAAACAATCTTCAATGGTAACTCGAGCCATTTTTAAAAACCTTATTAAATTTGAATTGATCTCGTCAAATTATATTTGCAAAAAGAGTTGCTTATATAAAAGAGAACTGATCATTATATAAATAAATAATAGATATGGCAATTTTAATGTATCTTTTAACAAAAATAATTTGTCATATTAGCTATAACTGATGGCGGTTATTAGATTGTTGTCGATTGGAGCGTAGAAAAATACTTAGAAAAGTAGGGGGTAATGTGCGAGTTAATCACTCGGTAAGGAAGCAGAATTAATATTCTTATTGATGATTAAAGTTGAAAGTAGAGTTGTTTAAAACAGCTCTACTTTCAAAGGTAAATCTTATTTGTTTCTTTCTTCTAAAATAGCAACGGCTGGTAATACTTTTCCTTCTAAAAACTCAAGGAAAGCACCGCCACCAGTTGAGGTGTAAGAAACTTTATCTTTAATATTGTATTTATCAATCGCTGCTAAAGTATCACCACCACCAGCAATAGAAAAAGCCGAACTGTCAGCAATTGCCTCTGACATAGATTTTGTGCCTTCAGCAAATTGATCTATTTCAAATACGCCAACAGGACCATTCCAAACAATAGTTCCAGCTGATTTTAACATTTCAGCATATAGCTTAGATGTTTCTGGGCCTATATCTAAGATCATGTCATCAGCTTCAACATCTGCAACATTTTTGATAGTTGCCGCTGCAGTATCAGAAAACTCTTTAGCGCAAACAACATCGGTTGGAACAGGAATATCTGATCCAGCAGCTTTAGCTGCAGCCATTAATTTTTTTGCTTCATCAATTAAATCTTCTTCGTAAAGAGATTTACCTACAGAATAACCTGCAGCAGCAATAAATGTATTAGCAATACCACCGCCAACAATAAGTTGGTCAACTTTAGTAGATAAAGATTCTAGTACAGTTAATTTTGTAGAAACTTTAGAACCACCAACAATTGCAACTAAAGGTTGTGCTGGTTGATTAAGTGCTTTACCTAAAGCATCAAGTTCATTAGCTAAAAGAGGCCCTGCGCAAGCAACAGTAGCAAATTTAGCAACGCTATGTGTAGAAGCTTGTGCTCTGTGAGCTGTACCAAAAGCATCCATTACAAAAACATCACATAATGCAGCCATTTTTTTACCTAGCTCATCATTGTTTTTCTTTTCACCAACATTGAAGCGAACGTTTTCACAAAGAACAACTTCACCGGCTTCGATAGAAATACCTTCTAACCATTCTTTTTCTAAACGGACAGGCTTTCCTAACAACTTTGATAACTGTTCTGCAACGGGCTTTAAACTAGAAGCTTCGTCAAACTCACCTTCAGTCGGACGACCTAAGTGAGACATAACCATAACTGCTGCGCCAGCACTTAGTGCTTTTTCAATGGTTGGAACACTTGCTTGGATACGAAGGTCACTGGTAACTTTGCCATCTTTAACAGGTACGTTTAAATCTTGACGAATTAAAACGCGTTTACCTGATAAATCTAGATCAACCATTTTTTGTACAGACATATTGATTATTCCTCTTTTACTATTTATGTAATGTATTTAGATTACTACTATTATAAAGAGGAAAGACAAAAGACGGAAGATGAAACGAATGAAGAGCTTGTAAATATATGAGAAGTGCTTTGAAATTTGCTAAAGAAAAAGGGGGCGCGCTGGAAAAGTCTGATGACTTTAAAATATTTTATGGCTATTACTTAACCACAGGTAAAAGAGAGTAAAACCGTAGCCTTGATGTAGTAAAACGAAATCAAGGAAAATTTCAGCGAAACCTTGATTCCACGTTGTTTCATCAAGGCTACAAAAGCTAAATTTAATAGTATTGCCAAAAATAGCTATTTTTAATGATTGGTTTTAAAGCGTCTTAGACTCTTCTGGTAATTTGATATCTAAGAACTTATTTAAAGCACCTTTACTGGTTAAAATACGATATTGTGCAAAAATTTCATCATATTTAGCATTTGTGTAAGAGCTTTTAGAGACAAACATCTCATTTGCAGAGTCTAGTAAATCTAATAAAGTACGTTGACCGATGTTAAATTGTTTTTGATACGCTGAATTACTTTTAATACTGGCATCTCGGTGGTGTTTAAAAAATTCCAGCTGGCTTTTAATGGTTTTGTGAGCAACCCAAGATAAGCGCATGCTTTCAACAACTTGCCGGTAGGTATTATCTCTGATGTTTTTGGCGTGATTGATTAATTGTGATGTTTCTTTACGACGGGCTAGGTCCTTTCCACCATTAAACAGGTTATATCTGAGGCGGACCATTGCGCTGGCATCTTCGTTTTTACCGCCTATTCCATCCATGTCAACATTATGAGATGCGCTGGCTTCAAAATCTACCCGCGGCATATAAGCTGCTCTGGCTGTATCGTGTTGCGCAAATGCTGAGTCAATGTCAGCGTTAGCTGATTTTAAAATAGGGTGATTAGCAATAGCCTGTTCAACGGCCTCATCTAAATTTTCAGGTAATGAATTAGCAGGTACGATAGCGGGTTCTAAATCTTGAGGTAATTGACCTACTGTTCTTAAAAAAGCCGTTTCTGCGTCTTTAAGATTCCCCGTTTCAGACAATGTGTTTTTTTCTGCCAGTGCCAAACGACCACTTGATTGATCAGCATCTGCACCTCTACCAATGCCGCGACGACTGCGTAATTGAATTTGATCATTAGTTCTTTGATGAATAAGTAGGTTTTCTTTGGCTAAATCTAGTAATTCTTGGCGACGTAACACATTAATATAAGCTTCAACTGCATTTAAAGCGGTAATTTCTGACTGGCCAAAGACGGTGTAGGCTTTAGAGTTGGTTCTTGCTTCATGACGGTTAACTTCGCTGGGTGTTGCCAAGCCATCAAATATCATTTGCCTTAATTGAATAGAGGCTTCCTCACGGCCATAAGAAACAGTGCCATCGCCTCGTCCCCGTGTAGTAGGGTTGCTCGATTGTTCCCAGCCTATACCTGCAGCAATATCAATAGTGGGGAAATATCCCGATCTTGCTTGACTTATTTCTTGTTCAACTGCAGAACGATCTGATTTGGCAGATTGTATTTGTGGGTTTTCATCAATAGTCTTTTGTATCGCTTGTTGTAAAGACTGTGCTGAAGTTAAAGGGGCAAAAAGATAGCAGGCAATTAAGCTGCTAATGCCAAGTGAAGATTTTATATTCATTATTAAAAAATAATAGTATTAAAGGTGAGGGGGGTGGCGAATGTTCTACGCGCTTTTACCTAAGTAATCAACTGCACTCTTTTATAAATAGGGCAAGGTGTAAGCGATCAGGTACATTAAGTTTTTTAAAAATCGAAGTTAAGTGCGCTTTAACGGTTCTTTCGGAAATAAACAGCGATGAGGCGATGGATTTATTGTTTTCACCTGAACAAATCATATTGGCTACCTCTCGTTCACGATTAGAAAGGGTTAATAATAAAGCATTTGAATTTGTTTTTGTCGATACTGTTTTTTGTGACACCACGGCAGCTGATTTCATTTGTACAAGTGCGCCGATCACTTTAGGTACCAGATGGCGCTGTATCCAAATATCACCTTTTAATACACTTCTAATCGCTAATACTAATAGCCGAATCAGTTCGGTATTATTACAGTAACCGGCAGCACCGTGAACCAGGGCTTCTATTTGATTATCTTCAGGCCAATTGTTACCGGTGACCAGAAAACGAATACTTTTTTGGTTAAATAAAGTTAACAGTTTTTTATTTTCAATAATTTTTTCAGCATCAATGAGCACTATGTCTGCAGAAAACTCAACAGAAATATCTGCAATGTTCTCGGTTTGATATTGATCATTCAGTATAGATGACCATAAGGTGATCAACTCTTTATTATCTGAAAAGAATAAAACTTTATTCAAACTAATGTACCTAATATAGATGCTTGAAATAACAAGTGAATATTTACCGTTCTCTTAGCGCTCGGACTTTTGCCTTTAAAATAGGCTTAAGTAAATAGTCTAGTACAGATTTCTTGCCAGTCAAAATATCAACATCGGCAGTCATGCCTGCAATTATATTTAATCGTTCTCCATTTTTATCAAGGTAATTTTTGTTAGTTCGCAAACGAATAATATAGTAGCTTTCACCATCTTCTTCATTTGTAATGGTATCGGCACTGATATGTTCAAGCACAGCATGTAAGCCGCCATAAATTGAAAAATCATAAGCAGTCAATTTCACCATGGCTTTTTGTCCTGGATATAAAAAGGCAATATCCGCAGGTCTTACTTCAGCTTCAATAAGTAATTGATCTTCTAAAGGCACAATTTCGAGTAAATCCATACCGGGTTGAATAACTCCGCCAATGGTTGTTACTTTTAATTGTTTGATAGTGCCTTTAACCGGAGATATTATTTTTGTTCGCGTTACTCTATCTTCAAGCCCCAATACCATCGCAGATGTTCTATCTAATTCTGCTTTGGCAAGATTGAGTTCTTCAAGCGCTTCGGTATGGAATCGAATTTCCAGCTCTGCTAGTTTGTTTTTAGCTTCATTCAAAGACGATTTAATTCTGGGAATAGATAAACGTGCAGAAGATAGCTCGCCTCTAAGATCATTGGTGCTTCGTTGCAGCCTTAATAGTTCAACTTGCGACATAGCGCCTTCAGCAACAAGCGGTTCTGACATTTTAAGTTCTTTTCTTAAAAAACTGTAGCTTCTGGAAATTTGCGCAGTTTTTGAGTTTAACTCAATAAGGTCTTGTTCTTTCTGGCGGATCTGGTCTTCTAAAATTCGTCTATTGGCTTTTAATTCATTTTGTCTGGAGATTAATAAGTGTTTTGCATCCGTGGCTATACTTGGGTATTTGATTAAAACTTCATCTGGAATCGCAATTTCCTGTTTATTGACCTCGGCAGTCAGGCGTGCGGTTGTAGCTAAAAGTTCGTAATATTTAAGTTTGGTTTCATTAAAAGCGGAGGTAAACCGGACAGCATCTAATTTAAGTAGGGCCTGACCTTTCTCAACTAAATCACCTTCTTTAACCAGTATCTCAGAAAGAATACCGCCTTCTAAGTTTTGCACCACCTGAATATGACTGGAAGGAATGGTTTTTCCAGACCCCCTTGTTACTTCATCCAAGGTCGCATAATGAGCCCAGGCTATGGCAATGCATACAAAACTAAAGGCTAGCCATAAAATAATATGGCTTTGAATAGAAGCGCCATAAAGATTGGCTGCATTAACATCGGTTAAGAAATGTTGATCTTCTGCCTGATGTTTAGAGGTTGATTTTAATTCAGTGAGTTTGTTTAGCATGTGCTTATCCCGAAACCTTAATTTGACCTTGTTTTAAGGCATCCAGAACTGTTGCTTTTGGGCCATCGGCGACAATTTTAGAACCATCCATAACAATTAATCTATCGACTAGCGTTAATAAAGACGCTCGGTGTGTGACCAGAATTAAAGTCTCTGATTTTAGCTCACTGGAAAAGCGTTGCTTAAAGGTTTCTTCAGTACTGTTATCCATGGAATTACTTGGCTCATCCATAATAAATATAGGTGGAGATAAAAGCAATGCTCTGGCAACGGCGATACTTTGACGCTGTCCGCCTGAAAGTGAAGATCCTCGCTCGCCTACTGGTAGATCAAATCCAGCAGGGTGTCGATTGACAAAATTAGTTACGCCGGTAATTTCCGCCGCACGTAAAATTGAGGCATCGTCTGCAAATCGAGAGCCTAAGGTAATGTTGTCTTTAACACTGCCAAACATTAAAGAAATATCTTGGGGCACATAGCCAATTTGGCGTCGTAAATCAGAAGGGTCAATTTGTCTGATATCGGTACCGTCAATCAGGATAGAACCTTCTTTTGCTTCATAGAGCCCCATCATTAACTTTTCAATGGTACTTTTTCCTGAGCCAATACGACCGATAAAACCAATACGTTCACCTGCATTTATTTTAAAAGAAATGTTGTCTAGTGCTTTAATCGGTTGATCAGGGTAACTAAAACTAATGTTTTTAAACTCAATCGCGCCCTTAAAAGTAGGGCGGTGTAGAAACTTTTTACCGGCTTCTCTTTCAACAGGTAATGCCATCATTCTATTTAACGAGTCCAGCGATGCCCGAGCAGAATGATAACGGGTCAATAACGAGGCGACTTGAGCAACAGGTGCTAAGGCACGACCGGTTAGAATAGTACAGGCAATCAGTCCCCCTGTGGTTAAATCCCCTTCGGATATTTTATAAACGCCGTAAACGACGACGGCGACAGAAGCCATTTGTTGTAAAAAAGCGGTAAAGTTAACCGCCAGAGAAGAAAATAGTCGAGACTTTAAGCCAAGACGTGCAATTTGACCAATATTTTGCTCCCAAAGTCTTTGCATCTGGCCTTCGGCACCGTTACTTTTAATAGAATCCAGGTTGGTTAATGATTCAACTAAGGTAGCACCTTTTTGGGCTGAAAACTTAAAGAGTTCATTGATAGTGTTTTTTAACGGTTTTTGTACCGCAATACCTCCAATGATGGCTAACGGTAGAACAACTAAAGGAATAAGGGCTAAATCGCCCCCAAGCATATAAATAACAGCTAGAAAAATGAACAGAAATGGTAAGTCTATTAAGGTGGTTAATGTAGCCGATGTAAGGAAATCTCTGAATGATTCAAATTCTTGTAAATTATTTGCAAAGGCTCCGACCGAAGGGGGGCGTGACTCCATTTTAATCCCCAGCACTTTCTCAAAAATAGTGGCGGATAAGATAATATCTGAGCGTTTTCCCGCGGCATCAATAAAATAGCCACGCAAAGATTTCATAATGAAATCGAAGGTGTAAACAATCGTAACCCCAATTGCCAGTACCCACAGTGTTTCTAAAGCGTGGTTAGGAACGACCCTGTCGTACACGTTCATTACAAATAAGGGCGAGGCTAATGCGAAAAGGTTAATTAGCAATGAAGCGACTAAAACTTCAATATAAATAGGCCATGACTTGTATATAACATCCCAGAACCAGTGTTTGACTTTTGGCGTGGCAGAGTCATTCGTACGACTATCAAACTTATGATTTATTTGGATGAAGAACGCAGAGCCTAAGTATTCTTCGTTTAATTCGGCTAAAGGAATGGTTTTTTCGCCATTATCGGTTTCAGGTAAAACAATGGTGTATTGGTCTTCATTTTTAGCAATTAAAATGCAGGTCTTATGGTTTTTTAACAGTAAAACAGCGGGTAAAACCAAATTGGAAATTTTCTCCAGCGGGCGATTAACCAAGCGGGTAGAAAGGCCAGCTCGCTCAGCCGCTCTAACAAATAAAGTTGGAGTGAGTTTGTGCTCAACTAACGGTAATCCTGCCGTTAGTGCTTCAGCAGAATGGGGATTATGTAAAATTTTACAGACGGATAATAACGCTAATAGCAAGGAATCATCCGGTTCAGCTGAAAGTGATGAGGGTGAAGTAAACGAAGTAGAGTTGTTTTCTGTCATTATCTGTCGCGATCGGTAGTAATGTAGGCAAGTATAGATGAAATGCAGACATTTACTCACACTATATTAAAGTATTGCATAAACACGATGACAGACTACAATAAACTTCAAACAGCTAGTTTAAGAAGGTATGACATGCCCTATGTAAGAAGAGATAACGATGGTGTAATTATAGAAATACATCAGTCAAAAAAAGATGATCATGCTCAATGGATAGAAGCAAATGATCCTGGGTTGTTAGCTTTTATAAATGGGATTGAAACCTCAGAACAAGCAAAACAGGTTTTATCAACCACCGATAATGAAATGGTACGGGTCGTTGAAGATTTAATTGGTTTATTAATGGAAAAACAAATATTTGTATACACAGAATTACCCGAAGCCGTCCAAGCAAAGTTAAATGCCAGGTCACAACTAAGAAAAGACCTCAGCACACTACAAAGCCCAATCAACGAGGATGATTCTATTTTTTGAGCCACAGGGATGTGGCGAAGACGGATTTTGCAGGAGCAAAAATCTGTTAACAGGGATGTGGCGAAGACAAATTTCATATAAGCCTGTCAACAGAAATTCAATACAGCAGTGAACCCAAAAACATCATCAGGGAAAGCCCAGAAATTTAGTACCTTAGTACAATAGGCAAAACGGATCGCCTTATTTAAAATACCAGCGATATAATAAAAAAAACCTGAGATATTTTAGGCCTATATTACAGAACCCACTATGACTCACGTATTAATTATCGATAACACACAGCAAATTAAAGGCTCATGGCTGGGTGCAGAAAATAATGTTTCTTTGCATGATGACGAAGTGCGGGCATTAATTGCAATAGAAAATCATTTACCCTCAGTTATTTTGCTTAATTATCAAATGCGAAATGAAGCTAGTTGTGACTATATCAAGCTTATTCTTAACTGTAGTCCAACGAGTAAAATAGTGCTGATCGACGATAAGCTCAATGAACAAGAACAATTAAAATGTCTCATCGTAGGCGCGAAAGGGTATCAAAATATAGAGCAGCTTGCTGATTATGCAAAAAAGTTAGTTAAGGTTGTCGATGCAGGGGGAATTTGGATTACCAGACAAATGGTCGCAAAATTAGTGGATAGATTGATGGCAGATGTAGCTCCGCAAACTGAATTTAAGCCGTTACTTAGGCTAGCGTAAAAATACTATTCTCAAGAGGGAGAATAAATATGTTAAATGAAAAAGCTGATGAAGAGCAACAAGACACACTTAATCTACAAGATTTGTTAGTAGATGAGAAAACTGATGTGTTATCTGAATACCTTTCTCTCTCAATAGAAAATATTGGGCAAGATACTAAAGTAAGCGTTACCACCGTAGAGGACAGTCCAATTACTTATTCATCAACATTAACGGGTGTCTCTTTTTCAGATCTACAATATTTGGTGGAAGGAAACATTGACCCTTTTAGTGAGTAAAAACGTTAACTGCCTCACGATTTTTAACAAAGCAGCGGAAAATTAGTTAATTTAGTACCAAAGTACAATATTAAAGTTTTTTTTCATGTGCAAAAATTTAAGCAACAGTTGGCATAAGCCAAAAGAAAGCTACAAATATCTCATCAAAGGGAACAAATATGACAAGTTCAGGCACAGTACAAGCAGTATCAGGCATCGTTAAAGCAATTGCAATAGACGGAGCCACCCGTACTTTGAAAGTAGGGGATGAAGTGCTACCTAATGAGAAAATAATTACTGATGGTGCCGGTGCAATATCAATAGAATTTTCAGATGGTACGTTAATGGATTTAGGGCGTAACGATAGCATTACCTTAAATGACGAATCTTTAAATCCAGAAGGAATTACAAAACAAGTCACTGCCGCAGATGCACAAGATGAGGTTGCAGCCATTCAACAAGCATTGGTTGATGAGGAAACATTTGATCCTTCAAAACTGGAAGCACCATCAGCTGGTAATCAGCCTGCTACTGGGGGGAGTGAAGATGAGGGTAATTCCATTGTTAATGTTGAGTATTTAAATGAGCAAGCAATTGTTAATAGTGGATTTAGTACAAAAGGAGTTGATGTTGCTTTTTCTGACGAAATTGAAGAGTTTATTTTAAATCCAGATAAACCTAATGATCCGACAGGCTTAACCTCGACCAATGCTCCCGATGCAGTGGATGATACTCAATCAACCAATGAAGACACGCCGATCACATTAGCAAAAGCCAACATCGTCGATCCCAATGACACGGATTTAGACGGTGATACCCTTACCATTACGGGCGTGAGTAACCCCGTGAACGGCACGGTTGTGCTGAATACTGATGGCACGGTAACCTTTACCCCGACCAGTA
>Ga0209184_1000272_pt1 | contig 64487 bp, 57 predicted proteins | sample EN8Hudsemesocosm_2_FD_184627 | JGI IMG/M metagenome (GOLD analysis project Ga0209184, IMG submission 184627) | Methane-oxidizing microbial communities from mesocosms in the Hudson Canyon - EN8C Hudson Canyon (SPAdes) (version 2) | ecosystem: Environmental > Aquatic > Marine > Cold seeps | place... | reverse complement strand
GTATAACACCCATTCCTAAATTAAAATAATATCCATAAAGTGTTAAACTCAGAGTCCGTCATAACGCATCAGTTCTGATGGCTTTTATTATGTGAAAAAACAAGACTTCTCACTCTAACCACTCGACATGCCCATGAAAAAATTACTCGCTTTTCCTTATTGTAGCCTTGTTATTCTATGCTTATATATAAGCTCTGCACACGCTGAAAACGAGCATAGCTATTTTAACCAGACCATGGGGGTTAATTTAGGTTACTTTTTCACTAATATTGATAACAATGCACAATTAAGCGGTACGCTTACTGGATCGGATTTGAATTTTGAAACCGATTTAGGCTTAAACAGTCACTCTAATACCTTTAAGTCTGATATTTTCTGGCGCATTACACCAAAACATCGCTTAGACTTTACTTGGTTTGGTTTATTCCAAAACGGACAACAGCTAAGCAATAGAGAAATCACTATAGGCGATCATATTATTCCTGCCGGCACGGGCCTACAAAGTAATTTTAACCTTAATCGTTACCAATTCACTTATACTTACAACCTGTTCCAAGGCGATAATTTTGAAACTGGCCCTTCTTTAGGTGTTTACACCATCAATATCAATTCTAATATCAATTCCGTGGTTGCTAACAGCGTTAAAACGAATTTTTCATCGACAAATATTGCCCTGCCCTTACCTACTATTGGCTGGCGTGGTAGTTATGGCTTAACAAACGATATTACACTGCATAGCCATTTTAATTTTATGATCGTTTCTATTGATGAATGGAAAGGCGATTTGTATGATTTTCAACTCGCTGCTGAATATAATTTTTTAAAATACATGGGGATTGGAATGGCCTACAATCTTTCATTTCTTGAAGTTAATCACATTGATGACAATAGTAGCTTTAAATATAATTATGATTTTCAAGGTGTGCAAACTTACATAAAATTTGCGTTTTAGAACTTATAAATGCAGTATCAAATGATGGGTTTCGCTAAAAAACGCTCTACCCATCCTACCCTCCGGGCTATTTCATCAACTCGTCTAACGAAACCACATTTCCCGGTAGCAAATTAACTTCTGGCTTACCAAACAAATATCCTTGCCCTAAATGTACGCCTAACTCTTTTAGTTTAACCACTAATTCCGGCGTTTCTACAAATTCAGCAATGGTCTTTTTGCCTAAGTTTGCTCCAATTTCAGCCATCGATTTAACTAGCACCTGATCTACCTCGTCATTTAATAAGTTTGTAATAAACTGGCCATCAATTTTTACATAATCAACGGGAAATGATTTTAAGTAATTAAACGAACAAAAGCCTGCGCCAAAATCATCTAAGGCAAATTTACAGCCTAGCGCACGAATTTGTTCAATTAATTGCCGTGTTTGTTCGAAGTTTTCAATCGCGGCAGTTTCAGTAATTTCAAAAGTAATGCGCTCTGCTGGCAGTTGTGTGTTGTCTAACTGCTGCTTTAACAGTGGCAATAAAGAGTCATCCTGAAATGCAAAGCTCGATAGATTAACGGCAAACGCGATTTCAGATTCAGTTTGAAGTTTTGCTAATGCAGCAATGGCATTAACCACTACCCAGCGATCAATACCATGAATTAAGCCCATGCGTTCGGCAACGGGAATAAAATCACCGGGGTAAATAATTTGATTATTCTCGCCCTGCATTCTAAGTAACACTTCATAGTGCGATACTTGGCCAGTAAATAAATCAACAACCGGTTGGAATACCAGAAAAAAACGATCTTCTTTCAAAGCGTGTTTAATTAAGGGTACCCAGTATAAATCACGGTTTCGCTCTTGTACTTTGCTATCTTTTTCGTTGTACACCCAGACTAAATTACGCCCATGTTCTTTCGCCATATTACAAGCTTGCTTGGCTTTAGCGATGATTTCACTGGGGTGTAAGGTGTTCTTCAAGCCATGCAGAGAAAATATGCCGATTGACGTCGTTGTACTATAACTAGCATCAGCGACAATAAAGTGTAAGGCTTCAACTTTCTGTCTGATATTTTCGGCTAACAGCTTAACTTCATTGAGTGATTTATTGTCTATAAACAAGGCAAACTCATCAGAACCTATACGCGCAAATAAATCATTTTTATTTAACTGACATCTAATGGCAGAAACTACATCAATTAACAGTCCATCGCCTGTATCGAACCCTTCCAGTTCATTAATAATACTAAAGCGATCCATATCGATAAATAATAACGCAGACTGTTTATCTAGATTGACCTGCTCTCTTAATTGGTACTCAAAATTACTACGGTTTAATAAGCCTGTGAGCTCATCATGAACGACAAGATACTTTAACTTAGCATCTAATACTTTTCTTTCCGATAGCTCATTAATTAAGCGCTGCTTTTGTTCGTGTCTTAAAAGTCGCTCCTTTTTCATCACCAACTGTAAATTAATAACGCTTAATAGCTCAGGGTAATTAATCGGGGTAGATAGTGCATGTATTAATGCTTTAGGATTTTGCGTTATAAGCGAGTTAATCGTGGCGATTTCATCATTCGATAAAACAATAAAAGGAATGAGCAGGCCTTCATCTAAGCTAGAAAGTGCAGAGCACACATCATTATTAATTAGTGTCTCATTAATAATAATCAACCCTAATTGCTTTTTGGCATAATAAAAAGGCCTTAATGCCTCATACACACCGTCAATGGACTGCACTGTCTGAACTGCAGAAAAATCATTATTATTCAAGTAATTACGAATATCGATCGCCATTTGTTCATCGCTTTCAGCAATAATAATCAGGCAATCTGTTAACGGCTGGTCAATATTCATTTGCACCTATCTATTAATTTGATTTCCTTGGTTATTTAGTAAAATTAACTTAAGAAACTAGTTTAACTTTTAATGTTAACGCACTATACTTCTAAGCAATTATATTCTTTTCCCAATCTTTTACTAGGTTTATGAGCCCAACATTACAAGATAACTTCTCTGTCGATGATTTAATCAATGGTGATCTACAGCTAGCATCACCACCTAACATTTATTTTGAGTTGAAAAAAATTGCGGCCGACCCGACTAAATCACTTGTTGATGCTGCCTTTATTATTGAAAAAGACCCCGCTCTTTCACTTAAATTACTACAGATTGTGAACAGTGCCTTTTATGGCTTCTCTGCAAAAATCAGCTCAATTAGCCAAGCCATTTCCTTAATTGGGCTACAAGAGCTACAAAATATCATTCTCAGCACCGCAGTAATGGATAAGTTTTCTGACTTACCCAGCGGGCTTATTTCTATGTATGATTTCTGGGAAAAAAGCTTACGTTGTGCTTTAGTTGCCCGTGAAATAGATCTGCTTTTAGGCAAAGACTACGCTGACTCTATTTTTGTTTGCGGTATTTTGCATCATATCGGTGAACTGGTTTTTTGCTTACGCATTCCTGAGTTAACTAGGGATATTAGCTTACAATTTCAAGCAATAGACGATGCGACAGACAGCGATAGAATCAATATTGAAGAATCCTTGCTGGGTTTTAATCATTTTACTGCCGGTGCAGCATTAACCCAGCGCTGGAAATTGCCTGATTTAATTAACGATAGTATCAAATTACACACTAGCCATAACACCCAAGAGCCGCATCATAAAATAGCCAGCATTATTCAGCTTGCCGATTTTTATGCTAAAAAAGATGCGATCTTCGAGGCGGAATCTATTGATAATTTAGGCTTACCTGAAACGGCCATTAATACGCTTATTCAAACATCAGATGAAAAATTTGCAGAGATTTTTAAGTTATTTTATAACGGCTAATGTGAGCTAGAAGAAACTAAGACTTGAACTGTCAACCAAAGTTGACATATTTTAAAATGTAAACTACAGTGCTCACATGATAGAAATTCGCAAAACCGACTTATTTGATAACTGGTTTGGTCGATTAAAAGATCGTAGAGCAAAGGCTCGCATTCAAGCACGAATTGACCGCTTAGAAACAGGACATTTTGGTGATGTAGCTCCTGTTGGTGAAGGGGTTAGCGAATTACGTATTTTTTATGGCCCAGGCTATAGAGTTTATTTTATTCAGCGAGGCTCTGTTGTTGTTATCCTTTTATCCGGCGGCGATAAAAGCACCCAAGATTCCGACATCATCAAAGCAAAAGAGCTCGCTAAGAAATTAGAGGATTAATTCATGTCTATTAACACCACTCGCTGGGATTCAGCAGAATATTTAAAAACCGAAGAGGACATGCAATTATATTTAGAAGCATGTATTGAAGAAGCCGGTGATGACCCATCTTTTATAATACATGCATTGGGTGTTATTGCTCGCGCTAAAAATATGAGCCAACTTGCCAGGGATACGGGCCTAAGCAGAGAAGGACTGTATAAAGCCCTTTCTCCAGAGGGAAACCCAACATTCTCTACGATAGCAAAAGTAACAAAAGCATTAGGGTTTAAGCTTTCTGTTGCAACAATACCGCAAAAACCTTCCACCCAAAAAACTCAACGGACAGCTTAAAGCCTCACGTCTTTTGTCGCTAGCGATGTAGCTATTCAAAAAACAAGTAGCCCGTATGGAGCTTGCGAAATACGGGACATTCGACGCAATATTTACCCCGTATTTCGTACCTCCATACAGGCTACATTGAGTGCTGAATCAAAATGAAACCGTTCCCTACACAAGGTTAAGTTATGCCTAAAATAATCCTCACATTTTTAGTTATCTTCTTGAGTAGTTGTAGCCAAGAATCAGCGGAGACTAATGCGCCTGCTTCTCCTCAAATTGCTAAAGTTAAAACGCTGACTTTAAGCCCTCAAGTTTGGCAAGACCGTATAGACGTGTATGGCATCGTCGAAGCGGCAGAAGAAATTCATCTAAGCGTTAATTTTTCTGAGCCTGTCAATGCAGTTTTATTTAAAGAGGGGCAAGCGGTCACACCGGGGCAAGTCTTAATAAAACTCGATACTCAAAAGCGAGAGTTACGTGTTCAACAAGCTAAAAATTCAGTGGCCTCGGCCAAAGCGGCACTGAAAAAAGCTAGCAATGAGTTACAGCGGCGACGTAAATTAGCCAAGCTGAATATGCTATCCATCGAAGCCTTGCAAACGGTGGAAATACTACAGCACCGACTTGCTGCACATCATCAAGAAGCACTCGCCTTATTAAATTTAGCTAAACGCGAATTAACCGACAGCACCTTGGTAAGTCCGAGCAAAGGCATTATTGATAAACGCTTAATTGAACCGGGAGAAACCACGCAAGCGGGACAAACCCTGGTTGTTATTCAAGCAATTGATAGCGTGCGCATAAAAACATTTGTGAGCGAAAAGGATGTTAATTATTTATTGCACGGCGATACAGCGCTAGTTTATTTCCCCGCGCTTAAAGGAAAACAACACCATGCATTGGTTGAATCTATCGGCATTAAAGCCGAAGAACGTAGCGGAAACTTTCCTGTTTACCTTAGTTTAGATAATCATAATGGCTTGCTGAAATCCGGCATGACTGCGCAGGTACAGCTATCAGGGCAGAAATTAAGCCATAGTTTACTAATTCCTGATACCGCGATTGTTGATAGGCAGCGCAAAAAAGTAGTCTATATCGTCTCTGATAATAAAGCGAAGCAAGTACAGCCACTATTGCGCGCCAGCATGTCTGACTGGGTTCCCGTGCTAGATGGATTAGCCGCCGGCGAGCAATTGATTATTAAAGGTTTGGAAAATATACAAGACGGCAGCCCCGTACAAATAGAGAAAGATTAATGATTGCTTTAATTCGTTTTTTTGTACAGCGCCCCGTACTCGTCAATTTACTGATGGTGTTTGCCTTTTTTACCGGGGCATTAGCGCTGAATAATATGAAATATGAGGTGATGCCTAAAATAGATATGGGCATCGTTAAAATATCGACTTTCCATCCCGGTGCTGGCCCTGAAGAAATTGAGCTAGGTATTACCTTACCGTTAGAAGAAGAAATTCTGAAAATCGACGGTATTAAAAAACTCCATTCGAATAGCATGGATGGCATCTCTGTTATCAGCGTACGGCTTGATCCTGAACAAGACGATTTACAAAAAACTATTAATGAAATACAAAAGGCGGTTGATCGTGCCGCAACGCGCCTACCTGCCGACTTACAAGAAAAACCTTTATTAGAAGAATTATCCAGCCTGAAATTTCCAATTATGGAAGTGCATATCGTTGGTGCAGTACCTGAAGCAATTTTACGCCAAACAGCACGCCAATTAACCGATGGCCTGCGTGAAATTAAAGGGATCGCGGGTATAGAAAAAATTGGTTATCGTCCACGCGAAGTGCATATTCAATTAGACCCACTAAAAATGCAGCATTTAGGCATTACTTATGCAGAAATAATACACGCAGTCAATCGTCGCAATGTCCGCGACTCGGGTGGTTCATTAGAATCTTTTGTGGCTGAAAAGAAAGTTTTAACCGTGGGGCAATTTACTAAGCCTAAAGAAATAGCCGAGGTTATTGTCCGCAGTGGGCAAGTGGGCGATACCGTACGCATTCGCGATATTGCCGAGGTGGTTTTAGATTATCAAGATTGGCAAATACAATCACGCACCGACGGTAAACTCAGCATTGCGTTAACAGCACTAAAAAAAGAGCATTCCGATGGATTGAAAACTACGCAAGCTTTACGTGATTTTGTAACTAAAGCACGCGTTAACCTTCCGCCTGGCGTTGACCTTATTTTAGTGAACGATATTTCTCGATTCACTTATGACATGATCGATGCTCTTGGCAGTAATGCCTTACTTGGGATAGTTCTGGTTTTCTTAGTGTTATGGTTATTTTTACATTGGCGTTTATCACTTTGGGTCACATTGGGAATGCCGACCACTGTAATGATATGTTTTTCGCTGATGCCGACATTCGGTTTAGCGATAGACTCGCTTTCACTCATGGCATTAATTCTGGTCTTAGGTATGTTGGTTGATGATGCCGTCGTCACGTCTGAAAACATCCAAAATCGCCGAGAACAAGGTGATGATTTCATCACTGCCAGCACAAACGGCACAGCCACGATTGCCGCACCTGTTTTAGTCAGCTCTTTAACCACTATTTTAGCATTTACGCCGGTGGCTTTTTTAGGCGGCTTAGAAGGTGAGTTCCTGTGGACTTTACCGGTGATGATTGCTTTGGTTTTAAGTGCCTCCTTATTTGAATGTTATTTCATGCTACCTGGACATTTAGCACATGCTTATCCCGTTAAAAAATTAGCGGAAAAACCGTGGTTTACAAAGTTCCATAAAAAATATCATCAATTTATTTTAGTAGCGCTGCAAAAACGCTATCAAACCATTGGTTTATTTATTTTAGGTTTTGCCTTAATTATTGCTTATGGTATGTCGGTGATGCAGTTTAATCTGTATCCCGATGTAGATATTGATACCGTGAACGTTAAAATAGAATTACCACAAGGCACTTCTTTCGCTAGAACGATACAAAAATCGGCTGAAGTAGAAGCCATGATACGCAAGCGCCTGCCTGAAAAAGAACTGCTTAATATTGTGACGCGTATTGGCCATCATGATACCGATATTTATGGCGTAACCGAGGGACGCAACTCGGCCTGGGCGCTAATTAGCATTTATATGTTGCCGCAAGGACAGCGTACTATTGATTCAAACCAACTCATGGCTGATTTACGCAAAGATACCCTGCAATTAAAAGGCTTTACACAACTTATTTTTGAACCACTAAAAGACACACCGGTTGCAGGAAAACCAGTGCAATTAGAAATCATTGGTAATAGCGAAGAGCGCTATCAAGTCGCTGAGCAAATCAGCCAATTTTTAAAGCAACAAGCCGCTGTTACCGATGTCTGGAGTAGCTATAAAACCGGCAAAGATATTGTTCAGCTAAACCTCGATTACACCTTAATGGCAGCTAGGCATATTAGTGTTGCTGATGTCACTCAAGCCGTCAGAATTGCGTTTGATGGGCAAATTATAGATGAGTTACAAACGGTAGATGAGCGTATTAAATATCGCCTAAAGTACACCGGGGAAGCGCAAAATAAACTGGAAACTTTAGAAAATCTCATCGTTATGACGCCTGAAGGCGATAGCATTTATTTAAAAAGTATTGCTGAATTAGAGGTGCGCCCCGGTGAGGCAAATATTAAGCATTATTTCGGCCAGCGCAGTATGACACTGTATGCAGAGATTGATCGCGAGCTTATTTCTGTACAGCAAATAAATGACACTATTGCTGACTACATAACAAAAGCCGGGCTATTGCAACAACATCCTAAACTACGCATCTGGTATGGCGGTGAATTAGAACAACAACAAGATTCGATGGGCGATATGCAAATTGCGTTTATCTTTTGCCTAATGAGTGTGTTTTTTATTCTGGTGGTGTTATTTAACTCACTTACTCAGCCCTTTCTAATTATTCTTGCCATTCCTTTTAGTTTAACCGGCGTTATTATCGGCTTTGCTATACAAGGCTTACCCCTCAGCATTATTGCCTTAATTGGTATCTTAGGATTAATTGGGGTTTTAGTGAATGACTCTTTAGTGATGATTCATAATCTGAATAAACTCAATACTGGCAACATGCCTGTTACGGCGATTGCGCAAGGGGCGGCACAACGCCTTAGACCTATTATCATTACCTCTTTAACCACTGCGGCGGGCTTATTTCCTACCGCTTATGGCATTGCAGGTTCTAACCCTTTTTTAACCCCGATGGTGATGGCGATGGCGTGGGGCGTTGTTTTTGGCACACTCGTCTCTTTAGTTTTAATTCCCTGTTTATATGCGGTTGATCAAGATGTTAAAGCGTGGTTTTCACAGCTCAATAAAAAAACCTTATTTAAGCATTAAGCACGTAATTATTAGCTCATTCACTATTTCTTATCTGAACAATAAATAGTGAGGCAAGAAACATCATCTTGCTCACGAGTAGGGTCTATAAACTTTGTAATAATTTGTTTAATTTCTGAAATACGTTTACCTGCTTTAGTATTCAATAACGTTTGCATAAAAGTGTCTTCACCAAAAAACTCGCCATTTCTACCAACGACATCGGTAACACCATCAGAACTTAAAAATAATTCACAATTCTCAGCCCAATGCCAAATCTCCGTTTGTGCATCAAAAGCCTCTCCATTTAAAACGCCGCACGATACATGTTTAGATAAAAAATTATGTATCACTTCATTTTTATCATTTAAAACGGGTAGCGCAGGAAGTCCCCCATTCCAAATTTCTATGGATTGCTGTTCCGTATCAATTAAACCAACGGCTAAAGCAACAAAGTGTCCTAATGGTAAATCTTGCTTTAATCGCTTGTTGATTTTTTTTACAATCGCAGAGACCGGAACGTATTTATTGCCTACACTTTGAAAGAGCTGGCTAACAATAATAATAGGTAATGCTGCTGAGAGACCATGCCCTGTTGAATCGGCCAAAATAAAATAAAGCTGGCTCTCTGATACGCGCTTAGCAGAAATCAGATCACCACTAAATCGGGCTGATGGCTTGACCCAATAATCAATTTGAGGGTCTTGAAGATCACTTTGTGCAACAATTTTCTCAAATACGCCTCTAGAAAATTCAAGCTCACGCTCATTTTCAGTATGGTACTGCTCTAATCTATGTTTATTTTCTAATAAATTAGCCTGTAGCAATGTCATTCGCTGAGCTGAATCAACCTTAGCTCTAAGAATAACTTCATTAAAAGGTTTGGCAATATAGTCGTTCGCACCAGCATTCAACCCGTTTACTACACTTTTCTCATCTGAAAGGCCACTGATAGCAATGATTTGTATATGTTTTTCTGTATGAATAGCACGTATTTTTTGAATTGCGTCAATTCCGTCCATCACAGGCATCACCATATCCATCAAAACCAAATCTGGAAAATTGTTCTGATAAACATTAACGGCTTCTTGCCCATTCTCTGCAAATAAAAGTTCCGCCTTTGTTTTTTCTAATAATTTCTCTAACAAGAGGCGGTTTACTTTTTGATCATCGACAATCAATATTTTCATTTTGTTCTCAATTGCTTTTACCACAATGGCAGCCTTAATATTTCAGCGTTCATTCACTTTTTAACTAACAAATACAACATTAGCTGTCACTAAAATGATGTTTAATTACCATTACTAAAAGTAATATTATATAGGCCAAATTCCAGTTTAGTAACTCATTACTTATATCCAGCAATTCTCAATTTAAATAAATTCAATAATTTATGCTTGAGCATGGCTTAAATACACGTTTCTGAAATTTTAAATTATAGCTTCACTTTTAAGCCGGTACAAAAATAAGTAGGATGGGCAAAGGAGCTTTATCCCGTGCCCATCATGACTATTGAGAGTAAAGATGGGCACGTCGTTCCTCCTTTGCCCATCCTACAAAATTTGCTACTTACTTGCCCCAGCTTAAATGGGAAGCCTAAATTATTAAGTAATTTCGATAAAAATAACACGAATTGGAATTAAAATTGAAAAAAGTGCTTTTTTTCCATAGAAAAGGCACTGAGTGCTGAAAAATTATTCAAGATCGAAACATAAAACAACTGTAACTAATTGATTTATATTGACGCTCCTAAATTGAGAATTGCTGACTTATATCGCTTGGTTATTCGTTCGCTCTTCTTTTATTAAAACAGGAAAGTCTTTAGATTCTCGAGTTAACCAGCTATAAGCTCGCTTCATCACTAAGGCATTATCTCCCCAGTAAGTCGAATTAGAGTAATTGAGTTTATCTTGTCGGTAACGCGGGTTATTGCGGGCGGCTATTCTACGTTTTCTTGCATTAGCAATGTCTTCAGTACTACCTGATGCGCTGTATAAATCTAAAAAAGGGATGTCAATCTGCTTTAATAGCTCAATGGTTTGTGCATGAATATTATTATTCTTAGGTACATTGAGACCGATACTAATAATCGCTTTTAATTCTGAAATAATCTCTGTTCCCGCAGCATGTAATGCCATTAACGCACCAAGTTGATGCCCTATAATCACCACTTGTGTATTTGTTTTGGCAACATATTGAACTGCCTTAACGATTCGTTGAGTGGCTTCCGGTAATAGCTGATAATAATCTTCGTCGCTTGCACCACGTTCTCTTAGTGGTAGCTGTAGGGCTAAAGTACCCCAGTTTCTTTCAGGGAACTTACGTCTTAACTCATAAATCAGAGGATCTTTATCGGGGTGACTACCTATATCATGTAATAAAATGACTATTCCAAGATTGGTGCTTGATTCGGTTTCTGCATAGAGACTAGCAAATCGCTCTGAGCCCTCGCCCAACCAAATTAATTCGCCGTATTGCGGGAGTGCTTTAATTTCTTCGAGATTTTCTTGTTCACGCGCCTGATCAGAAGCGAAGCTAGCATTACAAATAAGCGCAAAGAAAAGTATAAATAGGTATTTTTTCATTATAAATGCCATACATCTTAAAACATAAGGCGGGCATTGCACCCGCCTTATCAAACTGTTTATAAGTTCGTCATAACCAGTACTGTCGCTGCGCTTGAAATGATAGCCACTGAAATCAGCGTTAAAATCCCAAAACCACCAGCACCTTCGCTGAAAGGCTCTACCCCTTCAATAATGGCGTTAACCGCTTTTATTTTGCCATTTTCTTCTGTTATATCGTAATGAATCACATCACCTATACGTGGACGACGGCTCATATTATTAAGTGAAGAAATATGAATAAAAACATCATCTTCTTTATTGTTACTTTCTGTTCTAATAAACCCAAAACCACGATCATCTTTCCAGGCCGCAATAGTGCCTGTTTCTGTTTGTGTCGCCATAAGTAAAACCTCTTTTCGTTATATACAATAAGCTTGTAATTCGCTTATTACGCCTCTTGAGCTATCAATTAGCTCTGTACTTTCTAGTATTCTGTACAAGTCTCTTGCTCGGAAACGGGTACTCCACCCAGCAAATGTTCTTGAATAATGCTATCTAGTTTCTCGCTGGAGAACATCATAATACCAGACTCCATCTGCTTATATACAAATTAGCGGCTCTGATTCACATACACCCAAACAAATAGCCCGACTACGTTTAACTATTAACGCATCTCTAGCCCTGATTGTTTAAATTTATCTCAATTGCTAGGCCTTCGCCACTAGGAAGTAATACAGCTAACTAAGTCACTTGCTATGCATCATGCTTGATAATTGCAAGTAAAAAAGCTTTAGAAGATGAGGTGTTATTTGAAGGTTATAAAATGATTATTATAATCTATAGTATCAGTAGGAAAAAGAAAGGCCGTTTGAAATAATTTTCAGATCTACTTTTGCAAGCTTAAGCAACTACAAGCTATTCCCAGTAGCATTTCTAAATTAACGATCTCCATAACTCATTAATTTTCAATGCATGTTTTCTAAATCACTGCCTGAACCTAGGTAATTCATCACCTAAAATAAGCACTTAAACTGAGGCTAACGTCTACCTCAGTTTAAACTTATATTAAATACTGATTAGTATTTCACTTCTTTTTTAATAACTGTTTTACCATCAATCACTAACTCAGAAATACCACCCACTGTTAAATGTAAGGTACATTTTGCTTTTGTGAAGCTATATTTATCATCGGTTTCATTTGAATCCCACGTTAGAGAAACATACGTTTCTTTGTCTGTCTCTGTATCTGTTGGAAAGTAAACTACGTCACCTGTTTCTTGTTTAATTGCGCTAGGGCATTTTTGGTTTGCCATTGACTGCATACCTGATACAGCTCGTACCATCGCAGCATCTGCTTTAAATTCATTGGTTTCTTCTTTATTAGATCCAACTAGTAAAAAACCGACAATAAAAACTCCAGCTACTGCTGCCATTAATTGTTGTGTTTTATTCATTATTATTTCCTCATTGTTTAATAAAATGGTTTTATTTATTCTGACAAGCTCTCAGAGTCTCCCCTCCGATTCTATGGGATTTAGACAGTATTAGCAAAGATTAATAATTAAATTCAAAATCAATGGTTTCCTATTTCATAGGAACGGACACTATTTCATTGTTCTTCTGCAAAATCACGCTCAATTTACTGCTTTGCCCAAGCCTCTTATTCCGTAATCCTATTTGTTATATAACACCACCCAAGTATCAAAAGTGACCTAGCTATCATGAAAAATCAAGCCATGAATCTCTTTAGCGCCTATCAATTCAAGCTTTATGTGTGAGTAGATTATAATAAACCTATACTGATCATTTAAACCTGTAAAGCATATGCAAATTTCTCTTATTATTCCCAGCTACAATCGTAGTAGCTCTTTAAATCGTGCTCTGCAATCTGTTTTATCTCAATCGCACTTACCTAATGAGATTATCGTTGTTGATGATGGCTCTAACGACAATACTGCGGAAATGCTACGCGAGGAATTCCCGCAGGTCACTTATCTTTATCAAACAAATAAAGGTGTAAGTAGCGCTAGAAATTTAGGTATACAACATTCAACTGGCGATTGGATTGCACTCTTAGATTCTGATGATACTTGGCTAAGCCATAAGTTAGAAAAACAGGTCAGTGCATTACAGCAATCACCCGAGTTAAAAATATGTCATACCGAAGAAATTTGGATTCGTAATGGCGTTCGCGTAAATGCAATGAATAAGCATAAAAAGTCAGGTGGCTGGATATTTAAACAGTGCCTGCCTTTATGTGCAATGTCCCCTTCATCTATCCTAATTCATCGCTCTGTTTTTGATAACCTGGGGGGATTTGATGAAAGTTTAGTGGCTTGTGAAGATTATGATCTTTGGCTACGCATTAGTAATCAATACCCCGTTATGTTTATGGAGCAGCCTTTAATTAATAAATATGGCGGCCATGAAGACCAGTTATCTCAGCAACACTGGGGAATGGATCGCTTTAGAATTCAAGCGCTGGATAAGTTACTTAAGCACTCCGCTCTAAGTGATGAAAACAGGAGCCTAGCTATCAATATGCTGTTAAAAAAATCGCGCATTTTTCAAAAAGGGGCGGAAAAAAGAGGGAAAGTTGAGTCTGTAGCCCATTACCAAGCTTTAATTGATCGGTATTCTAGCGAGTAATACATTAGCTCACTACGACAAAGATCAATAGCACCGTATAATAACAATGATTCCTTAGTTAACAGTACACAACTCATGTTTAATATTGCGCTTTACGAACCTAAAATCCCCCAAAATACCGGAAATATTATCCGCTTAATTGCCAATAATGGCTGTCACCTACATTTAATTGAACCACTCGGATTTAATTTGGAAGAGAAAAGTTTAAGGCGCTCAGGTTTAGATTATCTTGATTTAGCTAATATCACTCAACATGCTAATTACGCTAGTTTTTTAGAGGCTATGCAAGGACATAGAATTTTAGCTATCACAACAAAAGGGACTGCATCATATACTGATGTTGATTACCAGAAAGGCGATATTTTATTGTTTGGTTCAGAAACAGCAGGCTTACCTAAAGATGTACAACAAGAAATTCCAGCTGAGCAGCAATTAAGAATTCCTATGCAGCCAAATAACCGCAGTATGAACCTCTCTAATACGGTTGCTATTGTTAGTTATGAAGCGTGGAGACAACATAGCTTTGTTGGCGGACAATAAGTCAAAAAAAGGAGCTGTGACATAGCCACAACTCCTTCGATCTAAAAAGCGAACTTAATCTTTAATAACCACAGACTCTAAACCCCAAATTTCATCACTATAATTTTGAATAGTTCTATCTGTTGAAAATTTACCACTGTTCGCTGTATTCATAATACTCATTCGAGTCCAGCGCTCTTGATCGTTATAAGCCACTTCAGCTTGTTTTTGCATATCAACAAAACTACGGAAATCGGCAATTGTCATCCAAGGATCATCAGAACTTTTGATTGAGTTAATAACATCATCAAAAATCCCTGGCTCAAACTGATTAAAGTGGCCACACTCTAGTAAATTAAGAACCCGTTTTAAATCATCATCCTGATTAATCATTTCCATTGGGTTGTAATCAGGACGCAAGGCAACCACTTCATCTTCCGTTAAACCAAAGAGAAAGAAATTTTCATCGCCCACTTCTTCTCTGATCTCTATATTTGCGCCATCTAAAGTACCAATCGTTAATGCACCGTTCATCATGAACTTCATATTACCTGTACCAGATGCTTCTTTTCCTGCTGTCGAAATTTGCTCTGATAAATCAGCTGCTGGACAAATCTTTTCCATTGCAGAGACACGATAGTTAGGTAAAAACACCAGTTGCAACTTATCACCAACATCAGGATCATTACTCAGCACTTGCGAAATATTATTGATCAATTTAATAATGCGTTTTGCCATGTAATACCCTGGCGCAGCTTTACCACCGATCAGCACACAACGGTTTGTCCAGTTTTCTGTATCACCGCGCTTAATACGATCATAAAGGTGAATTACATGCAGTACGTTAAGTAGTTGACGTTTATATTCATGAAAACGTTTTACCTGAATATCAAATAGAGCATTACTATTGATATCAATATCATATTCTTCTTTACTATAGTCAACTAACGCTTGTTTTGCATTATTTTGTAAAGCATACCATTTGGCACAGAACTTCTTATTATCAATAAACGCTTCTAGCTTTTTTAACTCAGATAAGTCGGTAATCCATTTATCACCAATATTAGCCGTAATAAAACTTGCTAACTCAGGGTTACATCCAGCTAACCACCGACGTGGTGTGACACCATTGGTTTTATTATTAAATTTATGCGGCCATAATTGGTAAAAATCATTAAATAGGCCTTCTTGTAATAATTTTGAATGTAATTCTGCTACGCCATTAACCGAATAACTACCTACAATCGCTAAATAAGCCATTCTAACTTGCTTTTCGCCACACTCTTCTATGATAGACATACGCGATAACCGTGCGTTATCCCCTGGCCAATGGGCAGAAACTTCAGCTAAAAAGTGGGCGTTAATTTCATAAATAATTTCTAACACGCGCGGTAAAAGACGCTCAAATAAACTAACCGACCACTTTTCTAATGCTTCAGGTAACAAAGTATGATTAGTATAAGCCATTGTTTTTTGGACAATAGCCCACGCATCATTCCATGCCACACCGTGCTCATCAATTAATAAGCGCATTAATTCAGCAACGGACACACTTGGGTGCGTGTCATTTAATTGAAAGCAGTTTTTCTCAGCAAAATTTGTAAAATCATCGCCATGCCGTCCAACCCAGTTTGCCACAATATCTTGCAAACTTGCTGAGGCAAGTAGGTATTGTTGCTGTAGGCGTAATGCTTTACCATTTTCATTCGCATCATTTGGGTACAACACCATACTAATGTTTTCAGCAGTATTTTTTTCAGCTACTGCTTCTGCATAATCACCGGCATTAAATTCTTGTAAATTAAATTCTTCAGTTGCCGCAGATTTCCATAATCGTAAAGTATTAACCGTACCATTTTCGTAGCCAGGGATAGGCGTATCATAAGGAACAGCGAGAATATCATTAGTATTTACCCAGCACTTTCTCTCACTACCATCAGCATTAATGAAACGCTCAACATGCCCACCAAACTTAATTGTTTGAGTGTATTCAGGGCGCTCAATCTCCCAAATATTACCATTTTTTAACCAATGATCGGGGTGTTCAACTTGCTCACCATTAACAATACCTTGCGCAAACATCCCATACTCATAACGCAAGCCGTAACCCATAACAGGAAGCTGTAAGGTTGCACAGCTATCAATAAAACAAGCAGCTAAACGCCCCAACCCACCATTACCTAAACCCGCATCAGGCTCATGATCAATCAGCTCTTCAATATCTAGTCCTAAGTCATACATTGCCGCAGCAACATCATCAGTAATACCCAAATTTAACATGGCATTACTTAGGGTTCGCCCCATTAGAAATTCCATCGATAGGTAATAAGCTTTTTTACAATCTTGTTTTCTATAAGTATTGTAAGTTTTTTTCCAGCGCTCAACCAATCGATCACTAATCACTAATGATAAGGCCTCATAAGCATAGTAGGGAGAACGACAGTACTCATCTCGACCTAATCTATGACTGTAATATCTTTTAAAGTCAGCAATAAAGTCTGGCTTTTTTTCCCCTAATTTAGGGACATTAGTAATGCTAGAAATTGGTGTGCTTTTATTAAAGGTTCTATTTGGCATTATATTGGACTAGAGCTATTAAGATTTGAAAGTCCCTGAAATTAATCAAAGATTAGCTTCAGGGGTTAAATTATTTACAAAAGCTGCGAAGCTTGATCATAACTTACCGTGGCACTGTTTATATTTTTTACCCGACCCACAAGGGCAAGGCTCATTTCTACCTACTTTTTTATCATCTCTTACAAAAGGAGCCTCAGCAGAAGCTTCATTTTCTATCACTTCAACATCAGAGGTATCTTCTAAGATATTATCAGCTTCAGCATGTTCAAAATTCAATTCTTGAGTTACTTGACGGGCTTCATCAATTTCATCTGCATTCTCTGTAGACACATGAACTTTAGATAAAATACCAATTACTTCATACTTAATCTGATCAAGCAGCGCAGTGAACATATCAAAGCCTTCACGCTTATATTCCTGTTTAGGGTCTTTTTGCGCATAACCTCTAAAGTGTATGCCTTGACGTAAGCTATCCATAGCTGCCAAATGCTCTTTCCAGCTATTATCTAACACCTGAAGCATGACAGACTTCTCAAAGTGTCGCATAACATCAAATGTAATGTCTTCTTCTTTTTTCTTATATTCTGCAGTAATATCATCAATAATTGCTAAGCGTAATGACTCTTCATGCAAATTAGCATCCTCTGCTAACATTTTTGCAATCGGAATTTCTACTTCAAACTCTTCTTTCAAATGTGCTTCTAGTCCAGCAACATCCCATTGCTCTTCCATTGTTTTTGCAGGGATATATTTAGTAATGACATCATTAATCACATCAGCTCTTATCGCCGTAATAATTTCACTGATATCCTCTGAAGACATCAGCTCATCACGCTGTTGATAGATCACTTTACGCTGATCATTCGCCACATCGTCATAAGCTAATATTTCTTTGCGCACATCAAAATTACGCCCTTCAACTTTTTTCTGTGCATTCTCAATTGATCGTGTCACCCATGGGTGCTCAATTGCTTCACCCTCTTCCATACCTAATTTTTTCATTAGGCCCGCAACACGATCAGATGCAAAAATACGCATCAGATCATCTTCTAATGATAAATAGAACCGAGTTGACCCAGCATCCCCTTGACGCCCAGAACGACCTCTTAACTGATTATCAATTCTTCGTGACTCATGTCTTTCAGATCCAATAACGTGCAATCCGCCACTCGTCAATACTTGTGCGTGCCGGTCTACCCATTGACCTCTCAGCTTATCTACCTCAGCCTCAGTTACATCCTCTCCTGCCCGTGAAATCTCAGCATCAAGATTCCCCCCCAGCACGATATCTGTTCCACGCCCAGCCATATTGGTAGCAATCGTTACGGCTTTAGGCATTCCTGCTTGTTCAATAATATGCGCTTCACGCTCATGCTGTTTAGCATTGAGTACTTCGTGTGTAATTTTTGCTTGCGATAGAATATTTGAAATAATTTCAGAATTTTCTACTGATGTAGTTCCAACTAGAACTGGCTGGCCACGCTCAACACACGCTTTTATATCTTCAGTAATGGCTAAATATTTTTCATTCGCGGTTAAATAGATCAAGTCACCTTTATCTTCGCGACTAAGTGGCTTATGTGTTGGAATAACAACAACTTCTAAACCATATATCTTATTTAATTCAAATGATTCTGTATCTGCTGTCCCTGTCATGCCTGACAGTTTTTCATATAATCTAAAGTAATTCTGAAATGTTATAGATGCAAGCGTTTGATTCTCGCTTTGTATCTTAGTCCCTTCTTTAGCTTCCATTGCTTGATGTAAGCCTTCTGACCATCGTCGTCCAGGCATAATACGCCCAGTAAACTCATCAACAATAACAACTTCATTATGTTGCACAATATAATCAACATCACGCTGAAATAAAACATGCGCTCTCAAAGATGCATTTAAATAATGCATTAGCCTAATATTTTCTGGAGCATATAAGCTACTCCCTTCATCCAGCAGCCCATGTTGAACGAGTAAGCGCTCAATATTTTCATGTCCCGCTTCTGTCAAATGTAGCTGCTTTGATTTTTCATCTACCGTAAAATCACCAGGACCTTGCTCTTCGCCTTCTTTTTCGCCCTCTTGCCTTTCTACCTTAGTTAAAAACGGTACAATTTCATTGGTTTTTTGATAGGTTTCAATACTATCTTCGACGGGGCCCGATATTATTAATGGGGTTCTCGCCTCATCAATTAAAATGGAATCAACCTCATCAACAATAGCAAAGTGTAATTTACGCTGAACTTTTTGGTCTAAGCTAAACGCCATGTTATCGCGCAAGTAATCAAAACCAAATTCGTTATTAGTTCCGTAGGTAATATCAGCTGCATACGCTGTTTTACGCTCTTCATGACTTAAATTACTTATAATCACCCCTGTGGTTAGGCCCAAATAAGTATATAAGCGCCCCATCCATTCTGAGTCACGTGCAGCTAAATAATCATTGACGGTTACAACATGCACTCCCTTTGCGGGCAATGCATTTAAGTACGCAGCTAAAGTCGCCATCAGGGTTTTTCCTTCCCCTGTTTTCATTTCTGCAATTTTTCCGTCGTTTAAGACCATCCCGCCAATTAACTGTACATCAAAATGACGCATATTAAATACACGCGAGGAAGCTTCTCTTACTGTTGAAAAAGCTTCTGGAATTAAGCTTTCTAAGCTATCGCCTTTGTCTAGGCGCGCTCGGAATTCTTGTGTTTTTGCTTGTAAGGCCTCTTCACTTAATTTTTCATACTCACCTGATAACTTATTAACTAAGCGTACAAGTTTTGTTTTTTTCTTAACCAAGCGATCATTACGACTACCTACAACGAATTTAGCAAGCTTCCCCAGCATCCTATTACCTTAAAGTCTGTTGTTCTTAAATAATTACTACAATTATATCCTGTTTTCAGCCCATAAATGCAAACAATACGCCTGTTAGCACAAAATAAAAAACTCCAGCTTAAACATCTTTCATAACCGCATTTAAAGCCTATCTGACTCAACTAACATGTACTTATTTACATAACGCTAAGTCATTCTGAATTTTATAAGTTATATTCCTTATCCTTTATCAATATCTTCTTTATTAAATTTTAGGCAAAAAAAAGCCCCTGTTACTTTCGTAACAGGGGCTCTTATTGCTTTTAATTCCTACTTAGTCAGACTAAGTATTCTTTAATCGATTAGATGAAAGAAGGAATTAATGGAGCATCTACCATAGTCATTTGACGGTTACCATCTTCGTCGAAGAAGAATAGTAAGCCAGCAAAACGGCTATCAGGATCGTAGATTAAATCAGCTAAACGGTAAACTTCCCAAGCTGCATCAGAAGCAGTAACTTCAATAGTTCTAGTCTCACCAGGAGCAATAGGGCTATTATCAGAAACTGTTAAGCCTTCTTCAGCTAGGATGTCATCAGGGTAACCTGATTCATCTTCAGTTACGTCTGCATCTAAGAAACGAACAGAAGCTGTGTTGAACTCACCTAAACGAATACCAGAATCACCATTGTTAGTGATTGTTAAAGTCATTTGCATAGCACGTCCCGGTACACGGTACGTAGCATCTTCAACTTTAACAGAAACCGTAGTTTCTGGCATTTCAATTGGCATAATACCACGCATTAAACCAGCTTGTAATGGAGTAGTAATTGGGAACTCGTCGTTTGTTGCTCCTAAAGAGAACATCAAAATACCTAGAGTACCAACTGCAAAACCCATTGCAACTTTCTTATCAGTAGCGCTAATTAAAGTATTAGCTTTACCAGAAGAAACAGCGATATGGCGAGGGATAAACATTGGACGTTTTACCCAGAACAACAACCAAGCTGTACCGAAAGACATCCATAATGCGTGCCAGAAATATACGTTATCTAAAGCGTAAGTTTCTAGGTCTAATGTAGTACCAGTTAACGTAGTTAATGGATTAACGAAATCACCCATTGAACCAGTAATTGTTACCCATTTACCTGGACCAATAATTGGACCACCACCTTCAACGTTCATCATAGTATGTACGTGCCAGTCACCTGGACGACGTGCTTTTAGAAGAACTTTGAATTCATAAGTATCACCTAATTCTAATGTTACAGAACGAGGTACTAATTGACCACCAATCCAAGAACCTTGACGAATAAATACAGGTCCTGGAATACCGATGTTCAAGAAAGATACTTCAGGTTTATCAACAGTTTCAGGCCAACCCGCGAAAACGTGGAATTTACCAGAAATGCTCATTTGGTCGTTAATCGCAACTTCATCTTTTGACCAATCAAGATCAAACCAATGAATAGTACGCATACGCATAAATGCTGCTTGAGACTTTTCACCATGTGCAGATGCTGCAGGCGTGTAGAACATCGCAGATGTTACAGCCAATAGCAATGCGACAAATGATAGCTTAGCTATTTTGTCTTTAATTGTTTTCATATATCTCCTCCAAACTAGAGAAATTGATTTTCGTTATTATTATTAATAAATTAAATAAGCCAGATGGCTATTTAAACTACTATTACATTCCTTCGCCATCAATGAAGTCAGTTTTTGCAAACCATCTTCCAAAGAAATGCCATAAGAAGTAAATGATAATACAAACGAAAGCCGAGAAGAATGCTGATACAGGAGCAACATCTTTACCGAAAGATCTTAGTGTTCCTTTTTCAACCATTCTGATGTACTCAGGAGTACCAGTACGTACGTAATGGTAACCTTGTAAATCAGCTAATGTGAACATCATACCGTTATATTCAACAGGTACGTGTAAAGGAGCAATGATTGGCCAGTTACCTGGGTAGAAAACTAAACCCCAAGCCATACCACCAACAACAGCTGTTAATACAAAGCTTCCAGAAAGCATAAGTACAACATCAAGAAGGATAGCGCCAGGAACTAAGTTAGAAGGGAAACAGAAGTTTACTGGGAAGTAAGTCCAACCCCAGAAGTTTAAGTATCTGTTAATCCACTCACCTAGCATAAGAGCTAGAACACAAACTACCGCTCCAAAAGGAAGACGGTAACGGAACCATAAACATGCTTGAACTGCAGCAGGGAAAGTGATTGATACGATTGGCGCTACAGTTACCCATAAACGTCTATCTTTCCAATCTGTCCAGAAATCCCAGTCACCACCAGTTAACATGTAGTGAATATGATACCCACCTAGTACAACGGTGAATAATGTAAAGAGAATCATCCAGTCTAACGTACGTGAAACTTGAACCGCTTCAGCACGTGAACGTACAGCTGATTGAGATGCACTCATTCGCTTACCTCCAAAAAAATTTTTATTATTATTGTCATCTCTCTATTCACCTTCCCACTCTAAAAAGAGTGGGAAGATAAGGAGATAACAAGTTTCACTACTATTTAAAACTTGCTTATTTTATATTAAGCTAGGTCTTTTTTAAGTAGTTTAGTTAAAGCATCTACTTCAGTGTTCACAACACCCATTACAGCTAGAGTCGCCCATCCGAAGAATACGAAACCGTAATGTAGAGGAGCTACGAATAACTCTTCCATGAACCAAAAAGTATGGCCCCATTCGTTAAGACCTACGTTTGGTAGAATCATGAATGGACCAAGTACAGATACCATATACATTACAGAAAGACCTTCGCTATAAGCAGGAAGTCTTGTTTTAGCATATAAGAACGAAGATACACCAGTGATGATGTAAATTGGGTATGCTAAGTAAAATTCGATGATATGACTAGGTGTAAAATCAGTATCACGAACAATAGTTTGATGCCAAGTACCGTCTTGCTCTGTGAAGTACGAAGCTCCCCAGTATACAGCCCAACCGTACATGCATAACCAAACCCAGTGATGGAAATGTCTTCTTAACTCTTCACGTGGAGTGATAGACATTACGTTACGATCACGAGTTTTCCAGATGTATCCCCATAAGCCAGATGCGATGATAACTTCCATCACTAGCTCGATGTATAACATATTCATCCAATATGTTTCGAACTCAGGTGCGAAAGAATCTAAACCAGCAGACCATCCGTAAACACCTTCGTACCAACGAATGAATGAGTAGAATACCAAATAAAGCATTAAGCCTGCGAACAGGTTAAATTTATTTAGTAGTGGGGCTTCTGAAGCATCAGCTTTCACTGAATCAGTAGTAGCAGCCATTATTACCTCCTAAAAGTAAATATAATCTTCCGACAAAACGTCAGAAGGATTTTTAACATCCTGTTTCATCATAAATAATGATGACATCATTTCCATTTGATATGCCGATTAAGTTTATCAACTTTCTAAAAAGTGTCAAGAAAATATCCACTAACAATACATTCGGCTCGACACGATTAAGCTAACAAACTGTTTTAAAACAACTTTAATATAATCTATTTTATTCCAATGCTGGATAGTATTACTACTTCCACCCTTTCTTTTCATTTCCTGCTAAACTATATAACACTTAAAACCGATCTTATTTCAGGCACTTTTAATGAAAAAAAAACTTTTACCCCTTCTCTTTATAGTTACCCTTATAGGCCTTATTTTATTTCAAAAAGAAGTTGTTGTACCTTTCGCTGAATGGGTCGCCTCAACTGGCCTCTTCTTAGAGGATTCTGGTGACGAAGGTAGCAGAATAGCCAACAGCACCCCCATGACTAATCATGCATTTAATCAATGTAATATTGAAATTAGAAATACAGTTGATGAGGAAATTTCCATTAACTTCCCACAACAACCACTACAGACATGGTCACTTGGTAACTATAAATACCTTGTTAATGCCGATATTGAACTAACTAAAGCATCCGGTGAATCTTTTTTTAAAAAGTATGCGTGTCAAATTCAATATGACGAAGACTCTGATTTAGAAGGTGTTATGGATTCTGATAACTGGAGCGTGAATGGTTTATCTGGAATTTCCTCACTATAACCCATTAGTCTTGGCGCTCTATCCTGGATTAAGTTTTAATCCAACTGATTACGTGCAAATGCAAGAGCGCCAAGTAATACCGCCTTATCATTCATACAAACTCGAATCGATAACCCTGATAAAAACGACTTATATCGCCCTTTATTAATAAATGATTCTATAAAATAGGGCTGCTTAATAGCTTTTAGTATTTTAGGTGAAATCCCACCAGCCAAAACAATACCAGATCGTGGCAGGCACTTTAAGGCTAAATTTCCCGCTTCCGCAGCATAAACCTCACAAAATAGCTGAATTGCGTTGCAACACAATTCATCCTGCCCCAGCATAGCCTCGTTACCAATAACTTCTGCAGGATCTTTTTTTTGCATTTTTTCTGTTATTTCAGGGTTTGCAGTGTAAATTCCTTCTGCTTGCAAAAAAGAATATATATTAAACAAGCCCTCTCCTGACGCCAAGCGCTCGTAGCTCACATGCCCTTCATATTTAGACCTTAGATAAGCAAGCAAGCGATCTTGTTCAGAATTTTGCGGCGCAAAGCTACCGTGCCCCCCTTCTGTCGATAAAACACTATAGCCATCACTCCCTGTACTAACCAATATAGCCTCACCTAAGCCAGTCCCTGCCGATAAAATTGCTATCGTTTCGTTTTTCGGCAACTGTAAATTGGCGTTTAAATTAATCTCTTCGTACTTCAGGTCCCCCAATGCAACTGCCCACGCAGTCGCAGCTAAATCATTTAATAAATACACCCATTTAGCTTTCGTTACCTGCTTAATTTCTGCAACACTAATCGTCCATGTTAAATTTGTAATCTTACAAGACTCATCAATAACCGTTCCTGCAACTCCAGCACAAACGCATTCTATTTGCTTATCAAAATCTTTAGCCAAAAAAGACTGAAGTATCTCGGTTATACTTTCATAATCCGAACTTTTATATTTTTGCTCTTTATAGAGGCTCCAGCCATTATCTGCTTTGCAATACAAGCCCAATAATGTTTTTGTACCACCAACATCTATGGCTAAAATCATTAGTATTCCTTGTAATCTCTATATAAACCCAGCTTTCCATTATCATCAAAAGAAATAACTTTATACGGATCTTTTCGCTCTCCCATCTCCATACCTGGAGAACCCGTCACCATACCAGGAACACTTATCCCTTTTATGCTCGGCTTTAAACTCAGCATCGTATTTATATCTTCAGCAGGCACATGCCCCTCTACGATATATCCATTTACCAGCGCCGTATGACAGGACGCAAGAGACGGACTGATACCATACTTATCTTTTATAGTCTGTACGTCCACAGTCACTCTATCAACAACTGTAAAATCATTATCTTTTAGGTGCTGGATCCATTTACCACAACAACCACAAGTCGGGCTTCTGTATACAATAATCTCTTTTTTTATTTTTGCGCCAAGCTGATTTACTTTCAGCTCAGCATCCGCATAAACGGATACTGATACCAGCAAGGAAACTGTTAACACAAACTTACTTGCGAACTTTGTCATCTATGATACTGAGGACTTAATTCATGCACCGCATCAACCATTGCTTTTACATGATCAGGGTTAATATCCGGTAAAATCCCATGCCCTAAATTAAATACATGTCCCGACCCTGAACCGTATTTATCTAAAATTGCTCCGACTTTTTGACGTACAACTTCTGGGTTTGCGTATAAGGTAATCGGATCCATATTCCCTTGTAATGCTACCTGCTCACCTACTCTAGCCCTTGCTAGCTTAATATCAGTTTGCCAATCCAGCCCTAATGCATCGTACCCAGTTGCAGCCATTGACTCCAACCATTGCCCGCCGCCTTTGGTAAATAATATGGTAGGAATTGTTTCACCCGCAACATTGGTATTTAGTAGTGATCGTACTTGCTGAGCATAATATAAGGAAAACTCCGCATATTCCTCTGAACCTAATGCGCCCCCCCAAGTATCAAACAACATAACGGCCTGCGCACCTGCTGCAATTTGTGCATTTAGGTAGATTGCAACTGACTGCGCCAACTTGTCTAGCATTTTATGCATTAGTTTTGGCTGCTCAAACATCATTCCCTTTACCTTAGAAAAGGTTTTACTGCTGCTACCTTCAACCATATAGGTCGCCAAAGTCCATGGGCTCCCAGAAAATCCAATTAATGGTACCTGTCCTTGCAAGTTTTTTCTGATTAAACGTACCGCATCCATAACATATTTCAATTCTTGCTCTGGATCCGGTATAAATAATTTATCGACATCAGCAGCAGTACGAACAGGTGTTTTGAATTTCGGCCCCTCGCCCTCAGTGAAATACAAACCCAATCCCATTGCATCTGGAATCGTTAATATATCTGAGAATAATATTGCCGCATCAAAATCAAATCGTCTAAGTGGCTGTAATGTTACCTCACAAGCAAGCTCAGGGTTCGTACATAAATTCATAAAGCTTCCTGCTTCAGCACGAATTGCTTTATATTCCGGAAGGTATCGTCCCGCTTGACGCATCATCCATACAGGCGTTTTATCAACAGGTTGCTTTAATAAGGCACGAATAAATCTATCGTTTTTTAACTCACTCATTGTAATTAATATTTCCTATATTTAATTTATAACTGATTTTTATCATTTAATTTAACACATTAGGCTTTCTTCACCGCTAAAAACAAGAAAGCCTCATATTGATTAGTTTGATAAGCCTTTCTTCAAAGCTGCAAACTTTCTAACCCATGAATTTCTATATTTAGACGGCAATACCTGCATTTCTTTATTTGCCTCATCTAAAGTATCAAACACACCGTAAAACAACAAATAGACTTGTTTAGTCTTGCTTTTTTTTATCAAAATAAAAGTACTATGGCCTTGCATATTAAGCTGATTTTGCTCTTTTAATAATGAATTTTTCGCTGATACAGCCATTAATTGCAGGGTATATTTATTGCTTTTTTGCTCTAAAACCCAAAAGCTATCATCTTTTTTTTCTATTGCCTTGCTCTGCTGAGCAACTACTGCAGCCTTATTATCTTTCAACTGAGCACTTATTTCGCTACTCACTGTCGTCATGTCAACTTTTACTGCTATTGGCAGCTCTATATCTTTTATATCTTCTGTAGCTTCAATAGGCTTATTTTGAGCCCCCATTTGTGATTTTTTTTCTAAGGGCTTCAGAGTGCTGACCTTAAGCTGCTCCTCAGCTTTGCTCACTAGGGGAATTTTCGGCATTTCTACCTTTGGAATATCAACTTGTGGAATGATGGGGTGATTAACAATAAGACCTTGCGCTTTCGCCACCACAGGCAATATAGTTTGTTTAGCTAATTTTACTTGAGGTTTATTTATAGGTACTACAACTTTTTCCTTTTCCAGTACCTGTGATCGCTTCACCTCTTCAGCTTCAGCTTTATTTTTATCCACACTAGAATCTCGCCATAAGTAGGCACTGATAGCACCAGAAGCAATCGCAACACTGATGACCAATAAAAATAATATCGCTCGGCTACTTAAAGGCTTGCTCTCAGACGACTTGATATAGCTATTTATTTTTCCTAAATTACCTTTTGTTTCCTGAAATATATCAGCGAACAAGTCACTCTTAGCTTCAGAGTAGGACCCACTTCCCGAAGTAATTAATTGCTGCACATATTCTGAAGATTGCTTTAAATCCAAGTTTAACAAATCGATAAAATGGCAGTTTTCTTTTAAGTTGTCAGTTTTCTCTTTAAGCAATAAATCTTGTGGCGTTACAGAAAATACTAGCTTTAATGCGGGATACTCTTTTGAATAGTTAACTAAGGCATTAATCAGCCCTGTTATTAACACACCCGCATCATCGATAATTAAGACTACTTTTTCATCTTGCTTATCATACGTCAAGAGCACATCAGCTATAGAGCGATTATCTAACTGATATTTTTCATTTATAAATTGCAATAATTCATATTGAATTGACTCAAAGCTTAGACTTAACTCTGCATTTACTAGCAGTATGTCACAACCCGGCACTATTCTCTTTGCAGCCGAAGCAAGTAGAGCAGTCTTCCCTGAGCCTACTTCACCTCTTACAATGAGTGTGTCTTGTATATTCGTCAACAAGTGCAACAACAAGTCTAACTTTTGTTTTCGCTCCACCGTTAATAAACTTTCCATTTTTATGTTTATATTAGACATTCATAATCTACCTAAAATACACCCATGAAAATATTATTAAGCTTACAAATACAAAGCTAACTCTCTTTGTTCACTTTAATTATTTAATACCTTCAATAATTCGCTTTTCTCTACAGCCACAGGTAAGGTTGCCTCACCCAGACTTTTCAGTAAAATCAATCGTATATCACCATCAACATTTTTCTTATCTACAGCCATTAGTTCTAAAAAAGTTTCTGCACTTAAACTTTCTGGCGCTTTAATAGGCAGCCCAACTCTCTGAAAAATATTTTTAACACGTAAAACATCATTTTCCGTTAACCACCCTAGTTGCTTAGATAACTCAGCCGCCTGACATGTCCCAATTGCGACAGCTTCGCCATGCAAATACTCTCCATAGCCCATCCCTGTTTCAATTGCATGCCCAAAGGTATGCCCTAAATTTAATATGGCTCGAATACCGGACTCTCTTTCATCACAAGCAACAATTTCAGCTTTATTATGGCAAGAACGATCAATAATATAAGTCAAAGCAGGCTTATCTCTCGCTAGCAATTTAGTGACATTCGCCTCTATCCATTCAAAAAAGCTTATATCTCGTATTAATCCATACTTTATTACTTCTGCAATTCCTGCTGCTAATTGCCTATCATCCAAAGTATCTAAAACATCAACATCAATAATAACGCACTGTGGCTGATAAAAAGCACCTAGCATGTTTTTACCTAGCGCATGATTAACCCCTGTTTTACCACCCACCGACGAATCAACTTGCGATAATAAAGTTGTAGGAATTTGTATAAAAGGAATTCCTCGTTGATAACAAGCGGCTGCAAAACCACTTAGATCACCAATTACGCCGCCGCCTAGAGCAATAAGCGTGGCATTGCGACTAAATTTTTTAAGCAGTAACGCATTAAATATAATATCTAATGTACTCAGCGTTTTATATTGCTCGCCATCAGGCAATATAATGACTTCTAATTGATAATCTTGCAGATGCTTTGTAACTCTATCTAAATATAAGGGCGCAATAGTTTCATTGGTTACTACAACCACTTGCTTCGATTTTATATGTTTCGTCAGCAAATTAGAATTATCTAAATATCCTGCCCCCATATATATCGGATAACTTCTATCCCCTAATTCCACCTGCATTACATTATCCATTTACTTACTCGTCTCCAGTAAACTCTTTTACAATCTCGCTTACAACTGCCTTACTCTGCATTTTCCCGCTATCAATTATAAAGTCTGCGCACTCTTTATATAGCGCTTCACGCTCTTGAACCAAGGTTTCAATTTTTTCTTGTGGCTTTTCGGTATTTAACAAAGGACGCTGTGAATTTCTAGAGGTACGCTCAACCAATCGTTCAACCGAACATTGTAAATAAACAACAAAACCATGCTCTTTTAATTGCGCACGGTTTTCTTCATTTAATATAACCCCGCCTCCTGTTGCTAGAACAATCCCATCTATTCCAGTTAGCTCGGTAATCATTTTATTTTCTCTTACACGAAACCCATCTTCCCCTTCAAATTCAAAAATAGTCGCAATATCGACGCCAGTTGAATCTTCAATTGCCTTATCACTATCATAAAAAGGAAGTCCTAAGGATTTTGCTAATAATCGCCCTATGGTTGTTTTTCCAGCCCCCATCAAGCCAACTAAATATATATTTTTCTTATTCATTAATTTTTTGTATCCATAAAAAAGGGGCATTATGCCCCTTTTTAGCTTAAATTGAAATTTACGATTGCGCTCGCATCGAATCTTTAACAATTTTAGGTGTAATAAAGATTAATAACTCTCTTTTAGAATCATTTTCAGTGTTTTTTCTAAACATCCATCCTACTAAAGGTAAATCAGCAAACCAAGGTACGGAACTTACCATATGTAGCGTATCCCCTTCATAAACTCCACCTAATACAATAGTCTCTCCATTTTGAATGTGTACACTTGTATTAATTTCGCGTTTATTAATCGCTAAACCATCAGGAGTTTGATCGCCCCGTGAATCTTTTGTTATTTTCACTTTCATGATAACACTTCCACCAGGTGTTATCTGAGGAATAACTTCTAAAACTATTTTAGCATCCTTGAAAATCGTTGTTGTGCCTTCTTGGCTAGTTGTTTGAAATGGAATTTCCTCCCCTTGTTCAATTCTAGCAATACATCTATCAGATGTTAATATTCTTGGATTAGAAACAAACTCAGCTTTTCTCTCATCTTGTAGCGCTGAAATTTCTAAGTTAAGTACATAGTCAGCCCCACTAGCAAGCGTCATTCCAAGCGCGCCATAAGGGTTAGACACTGCTAAGTTGGATAAAATAGGCGAGACAATGTCATTCCCACCAATATTTGTTGACCCACCCGTCGTCCCACCTAGGTTAAATCCCGTTTGAGAACCGTCTCCACCAGCATAAGCTGCACCAAATTTAACCCCTAATTCCTGCTGAAACCCATCTTCCGCAATAACAATTCTTGCTTCAATTAAAACCTGTCTAACGGGCACATCTAACAACGCTAGCATTTTTTTAATTTCTTCCATTTGTTTCGCAGTATCTTTAACGATTAATGTATTGGTTCGCGAATCAACAATTGCACTGCCTCGATTTGAAAGTAACGCATTATCTTCATCTTCTTCATCATTACTTGAATTATTACTCCCACTAGCTCCGCCACCACCTAAGCCACCAGGAGAGCCAGCAGAACCGCCGCCTCCCATCGATATTAATGCACACCCTCCTTGTGCACCAGAAGAATCGCCTTCTAAAATACGCCTAAAGCTTTCTGCTTGTGCATAATGAACTTGAATGTATTCAGTTAATAACGGCTCTAAACGCTCGTTCACCTTTTGAGATTCAATTTCCTCTTCTTCTAATTTGCGAATCTTTTCCATCGGAGCAACTAACACAACATTATCTGCTTGTCGTTTTGCCAAACCCTTGAGTTTTAAAATTAATGCGAAAGCATGATCCCACTGCACATCATCTAGCTGCAAAGTAACATTGCCCGTCACGGCATCATCTACAATAATATTTTCTCCAGAAATTTCCGATAAAATTTTAAATGCATTGCGTACTTCAATATCATGAAAATCTAAAGTTAAGCGCTCTCCTTTATAGGCTGCTTTTTTCGCTTTACTTTCCTCTCGGGTAATTTCTCTAACTTTTACCGTTAAAATACCTTCTGACTGAAACACAGAATAAGTATGCTCAACAGCAATCGGCGTAATTAATATTTTAACGTCATCACCACTCTGCCTTGCATCGATCATTGAAACCGGAGTTGCAAAATCAATAACATCCATACGTTTTGCGTAATTTGCAGGTAATTTAGTATTAATAAATCTTAACTCAATTTTTCCAGATTTTTGTTGCGTTTTAACCAAGGTATCTTTATTTGAAAGCGAAATTAGAATCCGCCCTTCCCCCTTACTTCCACGGCGAAAATCAACTTTGGTAATTTCTTGCTTAGCTATAGTGGGTACGGTACCTTCTGCTTGCTCCGCTCTTGTAATTGACTTTTCAATCGCTGCCCGTTGCTTTAAAACAAGTAATGTTCGTTTACCTTCCAGCTTGAGCTCATGACTAAATTTATCTTGTAAATTCACCACTACTCTTAAGCGCCCACCTGCTTCGACAGCAAAAAAACTGCTGACGCCAGCCTGATTAATTGCGTTTTTCTTCTGCTCTAGCTCACTTTTGACACCGGCAAAATCCATAACAAGTCGAACAGGGTTATTCATTTGAAATATTTTTGGCTTAACCGCTTGTTCCGTCATTTCAAACGCTAACTGTACTTTACTTCCAGATAACACGCTAAAATCTACATTTTTAAGTGACTGTGCTTGCACATTTAAAATTTGCGAAAAAAATAAACCGCTCATTAAAAAAATACGTAATAAGACCCAACGATTTAAATAACTCATATTCCACCTATCTTGTTTAATCTTCATATCACTTCTCGTCTGGTGCCTTAGATAAGGCTATTGATGCAATTCGCTCTTCCCAGCCCCCTAGGCCATCGGGAATAATTTCAATCAATTCTATGCTTTCTGGTAAAATTTCAGTGATTTTTCCGTAATTTTTACCCAAATAACCCGCTTTTTTAACACGATGAATCTTCCCGCTTGCGACTTGAATCAAACCCCATTGAATTGGGTCATTTTTCTTTCGCATCGTCCCAACAAAAGACAGCGTATCTAAAGAATACCCCTCTAAAACACCTTTTTTTCGATTAAAGTCAGGAGAAATACCCCCACCTTCTTTCGCCAAATCGTCTGCATTTTGTTTATCTGGTGCCTGCGAATTAAAAGGGTCGCGAATTCCTTCAGGGTTAAAAGCAAAAACAACAACGGGCTCTATGCGTTTAATTTCACCCACATCAATAGGCTTAGCCTCTCTTCTTTTCACTTCTAAGCGACTATGTAACTCAGGAAACATAGAGAGATCAACACTACTTACACCTGAGCACCCATCAATAATTAAGCCATCTTTCTCTAAGCAAATCAAATGACTATTATCCATTAATGCCGGTTTTTGCTCTTCACCACTTTCTACTTCTTGGTACGTGGTTACTGTCGCCCCCATAATCAACAAATCATTATCTTTCTTAGGAGAGATTTCAATATTCTTTATCGTAACAATCCTAGGCAATGCAGCCAGACCACTAACAAACAAGCCTAACTCCTTATACATTCCACGTACTTTAATATTGATAGGTAAAGCGACAACATCCTCACGCGGAATCTTTCCAGCCGGTTTAAATAAAGTAAACTCTAAGCCACTAGAAACACCCGTTTGCGATATATCAACTAATAATTTTGCCATTTCCGCCTGAGTAGGCATAAGTCGCATCATTTCTGCCAATGACGCTTCTATTTCTTTATATTGCTCTTGATGCAACTTTAAATTCAACGCCATCCGCCACTCAAATCCATAAGCATCTTCGGCTGCTGTTAATGCATTCTTTTCAACATTTAATTCATTTACCTTATCACTAGTGAACTGATAATGCCCCCCTCCCACAATAAGCAAAAAAATAAGTATTCCTGCAACTGCTTTAATAGGTGTTGGCCAAGCGCCTGCCTGATTAACATCCCAATTGATTTCAGATAGATCCATTAATGACCCTCTTCTTCTGTGGTTTCTGTTTTACGCTGCTTAAGAGTAAGCGTAAAGTTACTTAGCTTACCATTAGCCCCTTTTTTTCCCATTTCAATCACACTAATTTCTGGTGCAATTAACCATCCAGAATTATCAATATTTCGCATTAACTCAGAAATTCGAGCATTCGATTGCGTCTTGCCCTTCAAGGATACTGAGCCTTCTCCTTGTTTTATTTCTGATAGAAAAACACCTTCCGGCATCACCTTGCTCACTTCGTCCATAAAATGCACTACATTCTGCCGACTCTCTTGTAGCTTTTGTATTGCCATTATCTTATCGTCAATAACTGTTTTTTTCGTTTTTATATCCCGTATTTTTTTCGTTACAAAGCGTAATTCTTTGGTTTTTTCACTCACCTTTTCTTTCATTTCTTGCTGTATTTTAATTTCATTCTCTAAGTAAAAGTAATAGCCAAATACAGCAATAATTGCAATAACAGCAACCGCTCCTATTCCAATAATAAATTCATCTTGCCTTTGCTTTCGTAACGCATCCCGCCAGGGTAATAAATTAATTCGTGTCATTAGTCAAAACTCCTAAGCGCCAAACCACAAGCCACCATTAAGGCTGGCCCGTCTGCATTTATGCCTTGTTCATTTACTTTTTTTGCTAGCTTCATATGTAAAAATGGATTAGCAATTAAAACAGGACAGCGCTGATCCGCCTCTATTAAGCCAGCAATGCCATCGATTGATGCACACCCCCCTGCAAATACAATGTAGTCAATATCTTCACTTGCAGCTGAAGAATAAAACACCTGTAAAGCTCGCGCAATTTGTTGAACAATCGCACGTTTAAAAGGTTCTAAAGCTTCCGTATTGTACCCTTCTGGTGCATCAGCACTACGTTTAGCTCTGCCTGCTTCTTCATAAGAATACCCATAAATTCTTTGAATTTCTTCAGTTAACTGCCGCCCACCAAAGGTTTGATCACGCGCATAAAGAGACCGCCCCTCTTTAACAACATTCAAACTAATGATTGAAGCGCCAATATCTATCATAGCAACCGTTTGCGGCGTATCTGAACTCGGTAATTGGTCAGATAATAAAGACAAGGCATCCGTCATAACAAATGTTTCTAAATCAACAACCTTAGTGGTAATTCCAGCCAATTCCAGAATAGCAACTCGCTCATCAATATTTTCAGTTCTAGAGGCAACAAGCAACACGTCCGATACCCCCTTTTTTTCATCTTTATCTAGAACTTCAAAATCGAAGCGAACCTCATCTAGTGGGTAAGGAATATATTGATCAGCTTCTATAATAATTTGCTCTTCCATTTCAGAGTCAGAAAGCTCTGAAGGCATGGATATAACTTTTCTAAAAACATCTGACTCAGCAATAGCAATACTTGCACTACGTATTTTCGTATCCGCCTGTTTTAATACTTCACGAATCATTTCAGCAATAATTTCCATATCTTCTGGGTCATTATTGACTAACACACCTTCTGGTATAGGCCGTACGCCATAACTTTCAACCCTATACCCATCAGCTGATTTACTTAGCTCTAGCAGCTTGACAGCCGCCGTACTAATATCAATACCTAAGATACGTTCAGACTTACGATTAAACCATTTCATATAGTGACTCTGTCTTTTTTATCATTAATATTATTAGCTGGTCTAGCTAGAATTTCAACACGCTTCATACATAATATTTATTTCAAGTATTGCACATAAACCAATGAAATACAAACCAAGTAATATTTCTATTCACCCAAAATCCATGAGCATAGCTCGCATTGAATATAGACTTTTATTTTACCACCCACCCCAACAGAAAATAATAAACACCGCTGCAAACCCTATCAAATCATAACGCTTTAAAATCATATACTATATACTTATGCATCATTCATTTTTAGCTTACTCATACAGACATGAATTTTAAAAAAACATTAAAGTGGCTTTCCTTCGCTCTCTTAAGCCTGCTCAGTATTGGGCTTATTGTTTGCTACTTTGCCTACCAACAGCTTAAAGATGAATTACCCGACACACGAGTCTTACGTAACATTGAATACAACCAACCCTTAAGTATTTTTAGCGCCGATAAGTTACTTATTGAACAGTTTGGCGAAAAAATACGTACCCCTATTACGATAGAAGACACACCGCAACAACTGATTGCCGCGTTTATCTCTTCAGAAGACGCCAGTTTTTTCTCTCATTCAGGCGTTGCCTTTAAAGGGCTAGCTCGCGCAGCTGTCCAGCTTGCCCTTACAGGCAAAAAGAAACAAGGGGGTAGCACAATCACCATGCAGGTTGCTAGAAACTTCTTATTAACTAGCAAAAAAACTTATACCCGAAAAATTAAAGAAATCATTCTTTCTTTCAAAATAGAATCTGAATTCAGTAAAAATGAAATACTCGAACTTTATTTCAATAAAATTTACCTAGGTCAGCGTGCTTACGGCATCTCTGCTGCCTCAGACATTTACTATCACCGCCCTTTATCCGAATTAACTTTAGCTGAGTCTGCTATGATTGCAGGCTTACCCAAAGCACCTTCTATTTACAACCCAATATCAAACCCCGAACGCGCTTTAATTCGCCGTAACTATGTACTTAATCGCATGCTTGCATTAAATCATATTACTCAAGAACAATTCACTACTGCAATTTCCGCCCCTATCACAGCTCATCGCTACACTAGCCAAAGAGAGCTTTACTCCCCTTATATTGCAGAAATGGTTCGCAGTGAAATCATTAAAAAATATGGCAAAGAAGCCGCTTATACCGCTGGCTTCAAAGTTTACACAACTATACAATCTAACTTACAAAATACTGCAACTCATGCCTTACGCACCAATTTACATCATTATGATGAACGCTACAGCTATCGCATCAGCAATGAACGTAATAAAACCTTAAAAAATAGTAGCAATATTGGCGACACTTTTCCCGCACAAGTCACCTCGATCGAAAAAGAAACACTGCGAGCCAAACTCAAAGATGGTACAGAAATCGAATTACTCTGGAAAGATAGTCCTTATAGCACTCTACTATATAACCCAAAATACAACTCAGTTCGCTCAATCAATTCATTTTTAGATATTTTAGAGCTAGGCAATACTTTTCGCGTTAGAAAAGAAAATAAGCAATGGAAACTCGCCCAAACTCCACAAGCGGAAAGTGCCTTTGTCGCACTAAACCCTAAAAATGGAGCAATCTTAGCGCTTACTGGCGGCTACTCTTATTTCAACAATAAATATAATCGTGCCATTCAAGCAAAGCGGCAACCAGGATCTGGCTTTAAACCTATCATCTATACCACCGCACTAGAACAAGGCTACACCACAGCCAGCCTTATTAATGATGCGCCTATACTAACCAACAGCTCCGAGCAAGAAAGTGACTGGCGCCCAGAAAACTACAGCCATAAATTCTACGGACCAACTCGCATTCGCACAGCATTACGCTTATCCCGTAACCTTATCTCTATTCGCTTACTACGTTCTCTTGGTATTCCCAGCGTAACTGAAACAGCTATTCGGTTTGGTTTTTCTCCAGAACAAATACCACAAAAACTTTCACTGGCACTAGGCAGCGGTTACGCATCCCCAATACAAATGGCACGCATGTATGCGGTTTTTGCTAATGGCGGCTTCTTAATACAGCCCCACTTTATTGATCGCATTGAATCATCAGCCGGCGAAATTTTATTTCAAGCAACGCCACCCCTTCCTTGTCATTCCTGCTCAAAACAGATCACAGATAATAAAACTCATGCACCCCGAATTCTTTCCCCACAAGTTAACTTTTTAATGAGCAGCTTATTAAAGGATGTTGTTCGACGAGGAACGGCCGTTAAAGCTAAAGCATTAAATCGTACTGACTTAGCAGGAAAAACTGGCACAACCAATAATCAAAAAGATGCCTGGTTCAATGGCTTCACTCCGGATATAGTGGGTATTTCTTGGGTTGGACGAGATGACTCAAAAACACTAGGCTCTTGGGAAACTGGCGGGAAAGCAGCGCTGCCTTTATGGGTTGATTTTATGCAAGTCGCCTTACAAAACCACCCAGAACAGGAGAGCGTTGCTCCAGCAGGCATAATCAAAGTACTGATCGACAAAAAAACAGGCCTACTAAGCCAAGAAGAAAAATCGAGTGACTTTAGCTTTTGGGAATACTTTATGACAGCTAATGTGCCAAGCCACTATAGCCCTATGCCTGCCACTATATTAGACCCTGAATTCGACCCAATAAATAAACCTACTCAGGAAGAGTTATTTTAACCATCACAGCTAAAAACACTAAATAACGGGCATAAAAAAAGCAGCTTAAAGCTGCTTTTTTATGTCCGTTATTCTCTTATGAACTAGAGATTACGAGTATCGTGCCCGGTATAAATTTGCCTTGGACGACTAATACGCTGGCCTGGTTCAGCCATCATTTCTAACCAATGAGAAACCCATCCAGCGGTTCTAGCAATCGTAAACATCACCGTAAACATATCAACAGGAATATTCAGTGCTTTATAAATAATTCCTGAATAAAAATCGACATTCGGATACAACTTCTTCTCAACAAAATACTCATCTGCCAAAGCATATTGCTCAAGCTCTAACGCCAAGTCAAATAAAGGATCTGTATTTGAGCCTGCTAGATTTTCTAGCACTTCATGACAGGCTTTACGAATAATAGTCGCTCTAGGATCAAAGTTTTTATACACTCTATGCCCAAAACCCATCAATCGAAAAGGGTCATTTTTATCTTTTGCTTTAGCAATAAACTCTGGAATTCTATCAACAGTACCGATTTCTTCCAGCATACTTAATACTGCTTCGTTTGCACCACCATGCGCAGGGCCCCACAGAGCGCCAATACCAGCAGCAATACAAGCATAAGGATTTGCTCCTGTACTACTTGCTAAACGAACCGTTGATGTACTTGCATTTTGCTCATGATCCGCATGAAGAATAAACAATAAATTCAATGCCTTAACAGCCACTGGATCAATATAATTATCTTTATCTATATATTTCTGGGATGGCAATGAAAACATCATATTAAGAAAGTTTTCACAATAGCTCAAATCAGATCGCGGATATACAAAAGGAAACCCAATAGAATGACGATAACAAGCTGCTGCTATAACAGGCATTTTTGCTAACATGCGCATCGCTGAAATTCGGCGATGCTCTGGGTCGTTCATATTCAGCTCACTATGATAAAAAGCCGATAATGATCCAACAATCCCCACCATCATTGCCATAGGATGCGCATCATAATGAAAGCCATCTATGAAGCTACGCATCGCCTCATGCAACATCGCATGCTGGCCAACCTCATGTTCAAAGTTAGCCTGCTGCTCAGTCGTGGCAAGTTCGCCATTCATTAATAAATGAGCTACCTCCAAAAACGAACATTTTTCAGCTAACTGATCAATCGGATACCCACGATACAGCAAGATACCTTGCTCACCATCAATATAAGTGATGGAACTTTTACAGCTCGAAGTAGACATAAAGCCAGGATCAAAAGTAAATAACCCCATCTTCTTGTTCAACGAACTTACATCAATAACAGGCGTACCAATCGTTCCTTTAAGCAAAGAAAAATCTGCTTCTTTGCCTGTTGAATTGTCGCGTATGGTTAATGTTTCTTCTGTCATTGATTTTTCCTAAGCTTTTTTTACGAAGCGTAGTAATAGCTTATTGGCTATAACGCTTACGGAATTTATCTACACGACCAGCAGTATCAACAACACGCTGCTTACCAGTGAAGAAAGGGTGACAAGCTGAACATACTTCGATGTTCAAATCTTTGCCTAATACTGAGCCTGTAACAAACTCGTTTCCACAACCACATGTAACAGTGATTTGGCTATATTCTGGGTGAATTTCTGGTTTCATAATGACCTTAATAAATGTCTAAAAATCGACTAACACAATTTAGAACAGAGTATAATACTTCTTTAATCCCAATTTCGCAAGTAACACCTTACAAATTATGCGCATTATCACTGCAAATACAAATGGAATTCGCGCCGCGGAGCGCAAAGGCTTCTTTCCTTGGATGATACAGCAAAATGCAGATGTTATCTGCATACAAGAAACTAAAGCACAACCCGAACAACTGACCGCCGAAGCGTTCCATCCCGATGGCTATCATTGTTATTTTCATAGCGCCATAAAAAAAGGCTACAGTGGTGTTGCCGTATATAGCAAACAGCAACCCGATAAAATCATTGAAGGCATGGGCTTTGAAGACATTGATAGCGAAGGCCGGTACTTGGAAGTACAAATTGGCAACCTTAGTGTTATCTCGCTTTACTTACCCTCAGGCTCTGCAAAAGAAGAGCGCCAAGACTTTAAATACAGCGTGATGGATCGCTTCTTACCCTTTTTACAAGAGCGCGCCAAAGATGGCAGAGATTATATTATCTGCGGCGATTGGAATATTGCCCACAAAGAAATCGATTTAAAAAACTGGAAGCCTAATCAAAAAAATTCAGGTTTTTTACCGGCAGAACGCGCCTGGCTGGATGAGTTATTTTACAAAAACCCGTGGCATGATGCCTTTCGTTTAATAAATGATGAAGCAGAGCAATACACCTGGTGGTCTAATCGCGGTCAATCTTGGGCTAAAAATGTAGGATGGCGTATTGATTATCATGTAATTAGTGAGTCACTAAAAGACAAGGTACTCTCCACTTCTATTTACAAAGATGAACGATTTTCTGACCACGCGCCTTTAATCGTTGATTATGACTATATCGTTTAAAATATAAATGACAGGCATAAAAAAAGGGTGAAAAATCACCCTTTTTTCAAAACTATTTACTCAACTTTAAACCCCGAAATAATCTAGAGTTAATCTATTATTGATCGTTCTAGTTCCATCGCTTACGCCAAATGTCATAAACTCATAATGCGTATGTGGGTGGTTTTCAATACTATACTCTTCCTCTAAGGTTGCAAGCCCTTCATAAGCTCCAGCTAAAGCACAATTAGTAACAACCAAAGTTATGTTATAAATAAAATAGTGCGTATCAACAATATCTAAGTTGCCATCATAATTACAGCCACTACTATCTACTGCTACAGCTGGAAAAGTTGTTGTTAATATTTTCCCGTCAGCATCAAAAGTAAAAACAACACCATCAGCATTCACACCAGTTACTTTAAATGAATCATTAACATTAAAAGCAGCCGTATATGTACTTGCATCAGCCAAGGTTTTGCTTATTTTCCAATAGGTACTTTGCGTATAAAAAAACGGTGTTCTGTCCCCACGCTCATAAATAGGGTCATAAATAAATAAAACGCTGCCCGTTTCTGCTCCACGCACATACGTTCCTTTAATATTATCAGTTGGCGTCAAATTCCCTGTAATAACTACATCAACTGGTGCAGTGCCATCATTCTCTTTCACATATTCTTGTAAATTTATGGTAATGCCATCAGAAGTTTGTGCAAAGGCAGTACTTTGCAGCATGTCACTTCCTTGAATGACAAACGAAGCCTCACTATCCGACAGCATAACCATTTTTCTGCTCGGCGTAATGAAAGCTTTATAAAACACAGTTGCCTGAGTCTTATCATCCGGCGTAAACGTTCCTCGCCAAACACCTCCCGCACTGCCTAAATTATCTACCTCTGCTGGCAAAGCAACTGTTGTCACTACCGAACCGTCAGCACTGGTAATGGTTGTTGTAATTGTGCCATCAGCTGCCGTTGATGTGGTCGTTATATTTCCTGCCCCGTCTGTAGCCGTGGTTGTATCAGTAACAGCCGCATCAACTACTGGAGTCCCTCCATCAACTGTAGCCGATGGCGATTTACAAGCCACCAATAAAGAACTCAACAAGACTACTTTCATTAAATTTACTAGATTTTTCATATCCCTACCTAAGCTATTTAAAATTTACTTTCAATTGTAGCTAATATTTGAATTTATAAACACTTTTTTCTAACTTGCTTGATCATTCTGTAATCGAGTTAACATTACAACCAAAACTATCGCCGGCAAGCCCACAAAAGACGCATAAAAAAAGAAGATATCGTATCCATAGCTATCCACAATAATACCGGACATCCCGCCGAGCAACTTAGCAGGTAACGTCATTAATGAACTAAACAAGGCATATTGCGTTGCCGTATAGGCCGTATTGGTTAAACTCGATAGATAGGCAATAAAAACTGATGTGGCTATACCGCCGCTCAAATTATCCGCACTGATAACTACAGCGAGCAATTTCAAACTCGGCTCAGACACCGCCAACAAGACAAATAATAAGTTAGTTGTCGCAACCAAGACTGCACCTAATAATAACGGGCGCATAATACCGTAGCGAATAACTAGTACGCCGCCTAATGACGCGCCAAATATGGTCATAAAAAAACCAAATACCTTGCTCACTTCAGCAATTTCTTTTTTGCTAAAGCCTAAATCTAAATAAAATGGGTTAGCCATCACGCCCATAGTAATGTCACTCATTTTATACAGTGCAATTAACGCTAAAATCCATATCCCTAACTTACCATTACGCACAAAAAACTCAGCAAAGGGGGCAACAACAGCATCTGCAAACCAGGCGGTTAATCGCTGCAAGCTATTTTTATGCGCACTAACACCCAATGCATTTTCAATCTGATTTTCTAGTGTTTTATTTTGCTGATTCACCTTATGCTTTGGCTCTTTACTTAGAAGTGTTGTAAGCATACCGATAAACATACATAAGGCCATAGCCGAATAAGCCGCATTCCAGCCAACAAAATCAGCCAAATAAAAAGCGCCCGCCCCTGCAACCAATAAAGCCACTCGGTAACCAAATACATACATCGCGGCCATAGCCGCTTGATATTCTGGATCGATCGCTTCGATTCTATAAGCATCAATAACAATATCTTGCGTCGCAGAACAAAAAGCAACCCAAACAGCACAAGCGGCAATCAGCGAAATTTGTTCTGTTGGATTCTGTTCTGCCATCGCCATTAAACCAGCAGCAATCCCTATTTGCGCCAATAACATCCAACTACGGCGCTTACCTAATAAGGTCGTTAAAAAAGGCAAGGAAAGTCTATCCACAACCGGAGCCCAAATAACTTTAATAGAATAGGTAATTCCCACCCAGCTAAAGAAACCAATTACCGACAAAGTAACGCCCTCATCGCGCAACCATGCAGAGAGCGTAGAAAAAACCAGCAAGAAAGGAAGCCCAGCAGAAAATCCCAAGAAGGCCATACCGATTACTCTAGGCTGTATATAGGCTGAAAAAGCCTGTTTCCATGTATGTTCTATCATTTAAATTCCTAAAATAATTAACCAAGGCTTTCTATTGATACTGCTGAGCTTTAACCTTCATATTCCCAAGTTGCTTGAAGATGCAGGGATTCCAGCTTCCGTCACTCCCGCGTGCCTTTAGCGGGAGTCTAGCATTTTAAGTAGATCCCCGCTAAAAGCATGCGGGGATGACCGATGAAAAAACTGCACCTTCAAGTGTGATAGCTATATAAAGCAGACTGAAGTCTGCGCCCCGTTCAATACATATCCTCACTATAACTTTTCCGCTAAAACAAAAAAAGGGGATGAAATATTGCTATCTCATCCCCCTCTTCACTCTTACATAAAAGCTAAACGAATAGTTAGCCGTTTACTAAGTAATGCACAAAAATACTTGCCGCATATCCTAGTGCAATAACAGGTGCCCATTTCATATGACTAAAGAAAGTATATTTATGATTTGATGCCCCCATTAGAGCAACACCTGCTGCAGAACCAACAGACAACATAGACCCACCTGTTCCAGCTGTTAATGTCACCAATAACCATTGGTATAGATCCATGTCTAAATCCATACTCAATACAGCAAACATTACGGGAATATTATCCACAATCGCAGAGATAAATCCCACTAGAATATTTGCAGGCGTTTGACCTAGCCCGTCGTACATTGCTGCAGATAATAATTCTAAGTACCCAATATATCCTAAGCCACCTACCGCAAAGACAACACCGAAGAAAAAGAACAAGGTATCCCACTCAGCATCACGCACTTTATTGAAGATATCAAATTCACCTTCTTCTTTAGATCCGTATAACACTTTAAGTCTGAAACCATAAACCATTAACACACCTAAACCTAACATCATCCCCATGAAAGGCGGTAAATGGAATATTTGTTTAAAGCTAACTGCTGCTGCAATGGTTAATACAAATAATACACAAACTTGAATAGCACCGGGCTTTAATACCACTGCTGCCTCATTTGTTTTAGGCGGCTGCTCATTAGGTATCGCTAAAGACATAAAAAATGCCGGAATCGCGTAGTTCACTACTGATGGAATAAACAAGTTAAAGAAATCAAAAAACTCAGCATACCCTGCTTGCCATACCATTAGAGTCGTAATATCACCGAATGGGCTAAACGCACCACCTGCATTTGCTGCAACAACTAAGTTAACAAAACCAATCGCAACAAATTTTTCGTTATCTTTACCTACCGCTAAAACAACCGCACCCACTAATAATGCCGAAGTTAAGTTATCAGCAATTGCAGATAGGAAGAAAGTAATAATCCCAGTAATCCAGAATAGCTGTTTATAACCAAACTCTTTACGGATCATCCAAGAGCGCAAAGCCTCAAATACATTACGCTCTGCCATTGCGTTGATATACGTCATTGCAACAAGTAAGAACAGCATCAATGCCGCATATTCTTTTAAGTTAAATTCAAAGGCTTCATGTAAATCTTCAACTGAAACTCCCGCTTCTGCAGCTAAAACCGCTGCATGCGCCCAAATAATTGCAGCCGCAATAATGACTGGCTTTGATTTACGCATACCCGTAAATTCTTCCGCCATAACAAAGCCATAAGCAATAATAAAGATTAGAACCGTGTAAATACCACGCTCCGTTCCTGTTAGCCCAAGGTTAGCGATACTCTCACTAGCCATCGCCAACTGTGGCATTGCGAACAGCGCCGCAAAAGTTAAAAATAAACGCACAAAAACCCCCAAACCCATCTAGTTATAATTATTTTTTATTTCATACGGTAAAGTATAAAATTCAACTAATTATAATAGCATTAGTTAATTGCCTTTGTCATTTAATCGATAGCAGTATATGATTATTCATTCTCTACAAGCCGCTTAAATAAGCACATTCCCATGTATCAATATACTGATAAAGACCAAACACTCATCAATGAACGCGTCGATCAATTTAGAGATCAGACTCAACGTTTTTTAAATGGCGAAATTGCCGACGATAAATATCGTGCATTACGTCTAATGAACGGCGTTTACGTTCAAACTCACTCGCCTTTACTGCGCGTTGCCGGCCCTTATGGCTTGCTATCGAGTGCACAAGTACGCAAATTAGCCTCGATTGCACGTGATTATGATAAAAATTTCTGTCATTTCACCACGCGACAAAATATCCAGTTTAACTGGCCTGCATTAGAAAGAATCCCTGATATGCTGGAAGAATTAGCTAGCGTACAAATGCATGCTATTCAAACCAGTGGAAATTGCTTACGTAATACAACCTCAGACCAACTCGCTGGTGTTGCTAAAGACGAATTAGAAGACCCGCGCCCGTATTGTGAAATCATTCGCCAGTGGACAATTTTACATCCTGAATTTGCTTATTTACCGCGTAAATTCAAAATTGCTGTGAGTGGTTCTGCACAGGATCGTGCCGCAACGCATTTTCATGACATTGGCTTACACTTAGTCAAAAATGACCTTGGCGAAGTTGGCTTTAAGGTTTTAGTTGGCGGTGGTTTAGGCCGTACGCCCGTTATTGGTCAAGTCATTAGACCGTTTCTTGAGAAAAAGCACTTACTTTCTTATTTAGAAGCGATTTTGCGTGTTTATAACATTTATGGTCGTCGTGACAATAAATATAGAGCACGTATTAAAATTTTAGTCCGTGAGGCAGGCTTAGATGAAGTCCGTAAGAAAGTAGAAACTGAATGGGCTCTCATTAAAGATCAACTAGAACTTAATGAACAAAGCATTGCCGATATGCGCGTTCAATTTGCCGACCCTGCTTATGCAGACATTACAGAAACAGATGCAAGCTATACAAATAGCTTAGCGAATGACTCAGCATTTAACACTTGGGTTAAGCATAATACCGAAGAACATAAAATCAGCGGATATCGTGCGGTTTATGTTTCTTTAAAAGCACCCGATAGCCCTCCTGGCGATTGTTCAGACACGCAATTGGATGCATTAGCTGATTTAGCGGATACCTATAGTTTTGGCATGATCCGCGCCACTCACCGCCAAAACTTAGTTTTAGCGGACATTAAAGAATCTGACTTATTTGCGCTTTGGCAAAAATTAGACGCATTAAAGCTAGCGACACCCAATATAGGCAAAGCAACTGACATGATTTGCTGTCCTGGCTTGGATTATTGCGCACTAGCTAATGCAGGCTCTATCGATGTCGCACAGGGTATTAACGATACTTTAGACTCTATGGATTACATCCATGACTTAGGTGATCTAAAAATTAATATTTCTGGCTGCCAGAATGGCTGTGCTCACCAAAGTGTGGGACATATTGGTATTTTAGGTGTCGATAAAAAAGGCGTTGAGTGGTATCAAATAACCTTAGGTGGCTCTTCGGAAAACGATGCAACGATTGGTGAGCGTTTAGGCCCTTCTGTTAGCAAAGAAGATATTGCACCCGCCGTTAAAACACTACTTGAAGTGTATGTAGAACAGCGCAGCAATGAAGAAGAACCTTTTCTAGACACTTTTAGACGTGTTGGCGTGACCCCTTTTAAGGAGAAAGTTTATGCAGCTAATTAAAAATAAAGCACTAACACAAGATGAGTGGGCATTTGTTGCAGATGATGCACCACTAAATGCGGATTACAATATCGTCTCTTTAGAACGTTGGAATCAAGAACGCGACTCATTAATCAAGCAAAATAACTTAGGGCTAAGACTTGAATCGGATGTCATTATTGAAGATATCATTGAAGATTTAAGTCATTTCTCATTGATTGAGTTATTTATTCCTGTGTTTACTGATGGACGCGCTTTTACGCATTCTCGTTTACTGCGTAGCCGTTATAACTTCTCCGGCGATATTCGTGTCAATGGTGATTTTATGCTGGATCAAATCATTTACCTTAATCGCGTAGGCATTAGTAGCTTTGTGCTAAATGACCAAGATAGCGCCGAAAAAGCCATTGCAGTCATGGATGATTTTTCTGCGTTTTACCAAGAGTCTGTTGCTTAATTATTAGAGTTTGGCAGCGGGGCGAAGGCTTTAGCCTTCGTATAAAGCAGACTAAAGTCTGCGCCCCACTTAATCATCGCTAGCTGGAGCACAGCTAGCGTTCGCGCTTCAGCTAACTTCATTTCTACTCCCGCTAAAATAGATCAAACTCACCCGCCGGTATTTGCTTAACAGGCTCTGATTCAAAGGCTGGAATTGAGCGTGATACTCTTTTTGTAATTACCTCGTTTCTAGGTGCCTGCGTTAATTCAGAAGCAGGAACTAATTGCACGCCGTAATCAGCCAGTCGAGACAGCTCCTCACGCAAAACCTGCAAGCTCTCTTTTCGTGGATGAGCAATTCCCAAGGCAGAACCCTTCGCTCGCGCAATTTCAACTAAGCGCTTAAACTGTTTTCTTATTTCTGCTTGATCAGGTGCGTCATGGTCTAAAAACACATCTCTAGCACGCACCGCCAAGCCAAACTCTTTTGCCACACGACCTGCAATACTGGTTTGTATTGTTTTACTATCCACAAAAAACAAGGCCGTTCCTGCTTGTTGCTTTATCACAGACATAACGCGCGACATAGCTTGATAGTCTTGCGTCAACAAACTCCCTTTATGATTATTAACCCCAGCAATATGCGGAATACTATTCAGCTGCCTAGTTAATAATTGACTAAAAACACCGACTGGCATTTCTGCCTTTAACTCCCCTGCTTCATGCTCATGTTTTGCTATTGCTTGCATCGGTGCATGCAACATTAATTGCTTGCCCTTTCCATGTGCAGAGTCAGCTAATTCACGTGCGTAGGGCGCATTCACTAAAAATGAATAGGTTACTGCACCATTAAGCTGTAATGCCGATCGCCCCAACTCTCGATTTAAGCCCATATCATCGATAATGAGTGCAATTTTAGGTTTATTCTCTGCTTTTACTGCAAAAGTAAACAGCATAAAAAAAGCCAGCAGCCCATAAAATACATACTTTAATCGACTGACTGGCTTTTTATTATTCATCACAAAAAATGAAGCTATATTTACCTAAAGATAGCAATACCTTTTAACAGGTTTAAAGCTTCTGTTAATGGATAGTCGCGTAAATCGACCCCTTTCACTTCTTCACCTTTAGCCGCTTTTTTCTTCGCTTTCTTTTTTGCGCCATTTTCTAAATGACCCGATAAATCCGCTTCTTTAATTGATTTAAACTTCTTTTTATCAAGCTTTTCTAATTTCACTCGTTTTAAGACAATATCAGGCTCAATGCCTGTCGCCTGAATCGAACGCCCTGATGGCGTAAAATAACGCGCGGTTGTAATTTTTACAGCGCCACCATTACCTGTTGGTAAGATCGTTTGCACCGACCCTTTACCAAATGATTTTCTTCCCATAATGACCGCACGCTTATGATCTTGCAAGGCACCGGCAACAATTTCTGATGCAGATGCAGAGCCTTCATTAATCAGAACCACCATCGGTGCTCCGTTTAATAAGTCACCTTTTGCCGCATTAAAATCCATTTGAGAATCTTTCACTCGCCCTTCAGTAAAAACAATTTTTCCTGAATCCAAAAAGGTATCACTCACCGCGACCGCGCCATCTAACACACCACCGGGGTTATTTCTTAAATCTAAAACCAAACCTTTTAATTGGCCACCATTTTCTGCATTCAATTTGGCAACCGCTGCATCAACCGCTGCGCCCGTTGGTGACTGAAAGCTACTAATCCGCACATAACCAAAGCCGTCGTCTAAAGTACGACTACGCACACTTTTAACTTTAATGACATCTCGCGTAATAGTGACTTTAAAGGGCGACGGTGTACCCTCCCGTACAACCATTAAATCAATATCGCTACCCACTTCACCGCGCATTATTTTAACCGCGCCAGTTAATGTCATACCTTTTACCGGCTGGTCATTTAATTTAATAATTAAATCACCTGCTTCCATACCTGCGCGTTTGGCGGGGGTATCATCAATCGGAGAAATTACTTTTACAAAGCCATCTTCCATCGTGACTTGAATGCCTAAGCCACCAAAACGTCCCGTTGTTCCTACACGTAATTCTTTATATTCTTCTTCGTTTAAATAACTAGAATGCGGATCTAAGCCCACTAACATGCCGCGAATAGCACTTTCTAATAATTTTTTATCTGTCACTTCTTCAACATAATCTTGTTTAATGCGACCAAAAATTTCAGTAAAGGTTCTAAGCTCTTCAAAAGGCAAGCTAACTGCTTGCTCTTTCTCAGCTAAAACCGTTCCTGTTGTTGACATCGCAATACCCAAGAAACAGCCCATTATTAAAATCAATAACTTCTTTTGTCTAACCACGTTAACCCACTCCATTAAGTACAACTCTATATAAAAATACTATCGCTCATTCTATCTTAAAAATAAAATTCAGTCCCAGCTCTAATTCTTATAAAACTAGCGACACCATTTTGCAGGATTCACCGGTTTATTTTTTTTGCGTATTTCAAAATATAAGGCAGGCCTATCTCTACCGCCACTTTTTCCTACTGTGGCTAAGATATCGCCGGCGGAAACCCAATCCCCCTTCGTTTGATATAGGCTTTGGTTATACGCATACAAACTCATATAATTTTTATCATGCTGCACAATAACCAATAAGCCATAGCCTTTAAACCATTCAGCAAAAACTACTTGTCCAGCCGCAATCGCTTTAACTTTTGTGCCCTCAGCAGCACGCATCAACACACCGTCCCACTGACCACCTAAACGTTTATTACCAAAATACTTAATTATTTTTTTCTTGATGGGCCACTGCATCTTTCCTTTTAACTTATTGAAAGGCAGCCCTGCTTTAATCTCTGTAACAGGCCTTCGGGCTTCAGCACGCAAAGCATTAACCAAGCCTTTTAATTTTGAAGCATTTTTCTTTAATTTAGAGAGTTGATAGTTCTGCGCTTTAAAATCCTTTTTGATCGCTTTCAGTAATTTTTTACGCGCCTGCTTTGTTTGCACTAAGCTTTTTTGCTTGTTCTTTTGCTCAGTCGCCAACTCAGATACCTGAATTAACTCTGCTTGCTTCTCTTTTTCCAGACCTTGTAATAATTGCAGGCTGCTATTTATTTGCTGTACTTGATTAATTCTATCCCTATTAAAATAAAGATAGTAGCGCATCATACGGCTAGATTTTGCTATATCTTCCTGGCTTAATAGTAACTTTAAGGGTTCCTGCCGCCCTAATACATAAGCGGCTTTCACTTGTCCTTCTAAATAGCTTTCTTGTGCGGCAAGCCATCTTTTCTGTACTTTAATTTCTTGCTGAACTTCTTTTATTCTCTGCTTTTTTTGTTTTAACTGCTTCCCTAAGCTACGTACACTATGAGAAATTTTGCCATACTGCTGCTCTATATTTTTTAGCTTATTTTGCGCCTGATTCTCTTGCTTCTTTAACAAAGATAACTGAGAACTCACACTCTTAATTTTTTTTTCAACCTTTAAAAGTTGCTTATCTTTTTCACCAGAAACTCCCGCCGAAACATATAACAAGCAACATAAAAAGAGAAGAATAAGCCTCATCATCGAGTTTAATTTTTCACCAATAAAGACTGGCCATCCATTTCTACAGGCTGATCGATACCTAAAATATCCAACATTGTAGGCGCTAAGTCTTTTAAACTACCGCCCTCAGTTAAAGCTTGATTACCACCCACATAAACCAGAGGCACAACATTAGTCGTATGTGCTGTTTGCGGGCCATTATTTGCGTCGCGCATTTGCTCAATATTGCCATGATCCGCAGTAACCAACATCTGCCCACCCACTTTTTCTAAGGCAACAACCAACTGAGATAAGGCATCATCAATTGTAGCAACTGCTTTTAATGCCGCTTCCCATACGCCCGAGTGGCCAACCATATCGCAATTTGCATAATTACAAATAATGACATCATAACTTTGCTCTTCTATCGCCTTCACTAAATGCGCCGTCACTTTTGCTGCATTCATTTCTGGCTGTAGATCATAAGTTTTCACTTTGGGTGATGGCACTAAAATACGCTCTTCACCTTTATTAGGTTCATCCACTCCACCGTTCATAAAAAAGGTAACATGCGCGTATTTTTCTGTTTCTGCTAAACGTAACTGAGATAAACCCTGTTGCGCTAAAACCTCACCCAAGGTATTTTTAATTTTGGAAGAAGCATACGCGATCGGGTAATTAAACTTTTCATGATAATTGGTTAAGGTCGTAAAATTACCCGTAAATCCAGCATGCTGTCGATCAAAACCAGCAAAGCTTGCTTCGGTGATAGCTTGGCTAATCTCGCGCGCGCGATCCGCACGAAAATTCATAAATACCACGCTATCATTTGCTGACAAGACAGAGTGTTTTCCATCCGCATCAACAATCACCGTTGGCTCTACAAACTCATCCGTTTCACCGCGCTGATAAGCGTCTTGTAATGCAACAATCGCTGAAGTATTAGAATATTCACCCTCACCTAAAACAAGCAACTTATGTGCTTTTTGTACTCTATCCCAGCGATTATCTCTGTCCATGGCATAAAAGCGCCCAACAATTGAAGCAATATGGCCAACACCTAATTCATCTATTTTAGCCTGCAATGCTTGCAGAGAAGCCTCTGCACTTTTAGGCGCAACATCACGACCATCTAAAATCGCATGCAGCGCAATCTTTTTTAGCCCTTTTTTTGCCGCAAGTTCCAGCATCGCTAAAATATGCTGTATATGGCTATGTACTCCACCCGGAGAAAGTAAACCCAAAATATGTAAAGTACCCTGATTTAACAAAGCACCATCAACCGCCGCGCATAACTGCTTATTGCTAAAAAAATCACCCGCTTCAATCGCATCACTCACACGCGAAAAATCTTGCGGCACATACCGCCCAGTTCCAATGTGCATGTGCCCCACTTCAGAGTTACCCATTTGCCCTTGTGGCAAGCCGACAACCTTGCCTGAGCAATCCAGCGTCGTAGAAGGAAATCTTTCTTGTAAACTATCCCAACAAGGGGTACTTGCCTGAGCAATAGCGTTATATTCGGTTTCTTTACGTACACCGAATCCATCTAGAATTAATAAGATTAAAGGTTTAGGTTTCATCATGTTATTCTCGCTATTACTTAATATTTATTTCATCATTTCATTCAGATTTTTACTGAAAATCATAAACAAAATATTCGGTTAGCCACTTCTTTAGCATTTACTAATATTGTGTATACACAGTATAATATAGTAATACACGTGATAATATAGTAATACACGTTGCCATTATTTGGGTATAAAAAATAATACCCGCCTTTATTTTATCAATACGAGCAATCACCCAATGGAAATACCTGACATTCAAAACTTATCAACTGATGCCGACATAGAAAGAGCGGCGCGCTGCTTAAAAGCAATGTCTCATCCGTTACGCTTAAAAATTCTTTGCGTACTAGGCACCGAAAAAATGAGTGTCCAAGACATTGTTGAAAAAGTAGGGACTAGTCAAAGCAACATCTCTCAGCACCTTGCGATTTTAAGAGAAAAAGATATTTTAAATTACAATAAAGATGCAAACCGCGTATTCTACTACATTGATGATCCGCGTATGCTCAAGCTAATTGAAATGATGCGCCAAATCTTTTGCTCAAACCCTCATTTTTAACTTAACTTTTATTTAGATACCTTCATGGAACAATATATTGAATTCGCAAGCAGCCACTGGATGCTTGTTACTGCCTTTCTAGCAGTTACTTATTTCTTAATTCACGACATTATAGAAACTAGCCTACGCAAATATAAATCTATTTCGCCTATGCTGACAGTGACTCGATTAAACTCAGCAAATCCGATTATTCTTGATGTTCGTGATGCGGGCGAGTATAAAAAAGGCCACCTTGCCGATGCTATTCATATTCCGCTTACAAGTTTAGACAGTAGCATGAAGAAAATTGAGCTATACAAAAGCGATGAAGTGATCGTGACTTGCCAAACCGGCATGCGTTCAACGTCTGCCTGCGACAAGCTAATCAAAGCAGGATTTACAAATGTTTTCAACATGACCGGCGGCATGCAGTCATGGGAAGAGAACAAACTTCCTGTTGTTACTGGCAAAAAATAATTCTCTCTTTTTATACTACTTACACAAAATAAAATCATGGCTGAAGAAGCAAAACAAGCAGAAGAAAAACAGTTTTCAATTCAAAAAATACATACCAAAGATATTTCTTTTGAAACACCGAATAGCCCACAAATCTTCACCCAAAAATGGGAACCTAGTGTTGATTTCAACTTAAGCACTAATGCAACACCGCTTGAAGATGGCTTAGTTGAAGTCACTTTAACCGTTACTGTTACCGTAAAAACAGAAGAAACCATTGCTTACTTAGTAGAAGCAACACAAGCTGGCATATTCTCACTCGCAGGTTTTACTGATGAAGAAATGGGCCCTATGGCAGGCAGTTTCTGCCCGAACATTTTATTCCCTTATGCACGTGAAGTAATTTCTGATCTTGTTGCTAAAGGTGGCTTTCCTCAGCTATTACTTGCACCGGTTAACTTTGATGCACTTTACTCGCAACATTTAGCACAAGCAGAAAAAGCAAATACTACTTTAAACTAAGGCTCTTTTCTTTATGACTAGCAAAATTAGCGTTTTTGGCGCAGGTTCATGGGGGTCGGCTCTTGCAATACAAGCCGCAAGAAACAACAACCCAACCTTGCTTTGGGGACATAATCCCGAACATATGCAACATTTGGCAGAAGATCGTCAAAATAAACGCTATCTTGCTGGTCTTAATTTTCCTGAGCTACTGCAAATTAGTAGCGACATTAAAGCCACTGCTGAATACAGTGATATTTTATTAATTTCTGTTCCCAGCCACGCCTTTAAAGACACGCTACTCAAAATAAAACCTTTTGTCAGTGATTCAGTAAAAATCGCTTGGGCAAGTAAAGGTTTTGCACCCGATTCTGGTGAATTTTTACACCAAACGGTTGCGCATGTTTTTGGTGATAACACGCCTGCCGCGGTATTATCCGGTCCCTCATTTGCTAAAGAAGTGGCCGCAGATTTACCCACCGCAGTCACCATAGCCGCAACACAAAAAGCCTTTGCAGATGAGCTAGCTGCAATCATGCATAGCCCCCATTTCCGTACCTACACGACGACTGATATTATCAGCGTACAAGTCGGTGGAGCCGTTAAAAATGTTTTAGCGATTGCTGCTGGCATCGCGGATGGCATAGGCTTTGGCGCAAATACACGCGCTGCCTTAGTAACACGAGGCATTGCTGAAATTAGTCGATTAAATACAGCACTAGGCGGACAGCAGGAAACGCTGATGGGCTTATCCGGCTTAGGTGACCTTATCCTAACCTGTACCGACAATCAATCGCGTAATCGTCGCTTTGGCTTAGCCTTAGGCCAAGGTAAAAATAGAGAAGAAGCAATTAAAGAAATTGGCCAAGAAGTTGAAGGTATTTCAGCCGCGCGCGAAACCTTTCATCTGGCCAAAAAGCACAATATTGATATGCCAATTACAGAGCAAATCTACCGCGTACTTTATGATGGTTTAGCACCCTTAAGTGCCGTACAAAATTTATTGCAGCGCGATCAGAAAGAAGAAGGCTTATAAATAAGCAACGCTTTATCAGAAACTATTTATTTACATTTTTCCAGAATACATGCCACTTACGCTTAAATTTTTCTTTATCTAAAAAATAGAAAAACAATAAAAGCAAACAGGGCCATATAAGTAATAATACTATTTTACTGAATGTTCCAAAATCCATCATTAATCCCCAAATACTTAAATCTTAAATAAAGGCGGTAAACTGTCTACCGGTTTAGTTTTATCCACAAGCGCTTCTCTTTGCTGAAAGGCATTCCATAGCGATTCACCTTGCCATTGCACTGCATTTTGACTATATAACGTAGTATTAAGTGATTGTATTTCAATACTTAGCTCCGCATCACACTGCTTAGCAATCGCTTCTAAATTATTTTCTGCAAAGCTTTCTTTGCCCCATTCCAATAACGCTTGTTTTGCCTTATCAGTATCATTTTCACGGCACGCCTGTCTTAATAATTTCATCGCTGATAACTTTTTAGTCATCCTTTTTGGGGATGCCTCAATCTCTACTTTAAGCTTTTTATTGCTTAAAAAATACCCCAAAGTTAATAACCAAGCCGTTGCAAAGAACAGCGTTAAAGCTATCCACAGATTATTTACACTGGGTTGACTGCTTTCAACGACGACCGGTGCAAGCTCTACAGCTGGTTGGATATTAGCGGCCGGGGGAGCTACTGGTGCTTGGCTCTGCTCGCCCGCAATCACAACAAACACTTTTTCAGGAATCACCGCTTTCTCTAAACTCTGCGTCTGGGTATTCCACCAAGGAATTTCAATAGCCGGCAAGGTATAAGTGCCCACTTCAGAAGCAATTAAAGCCATTTTTTCTTCTCTGAAAGCAACTAAACTTCTACCTTGCGGTTCTTCTTTTAATAGTGGCTGATCAGGGTAAGCCTTTATTTGCTTGGGTAATTTTTGTTTTTGTAATTCAGGCAGCGCACTCACTGTTACGCCTTTAGCAAATAAACTCACCGTTCTTGTCACCGGCTCGCCTAATGTCACTTCTTTAGGATCTAGCGACCACGTTTCTTTAATATAGACTTGCTCTGCAGGCAACCAAATAGGACTATCGGCATTCGCAGGCTTTGCTTGCACCTCTAACTTCACTGAGTCTGAGACTACCCGTTGGTTACGTGTACGTTGCTGGCTAAAAAAGCTGTTGTATCGTTGTTGATTTGCACTCACGATACCCGCCGTTAAGGTGAGCGGTGCTATTGTCATAGAACCACTTTTTTGTGGAAATATCGCATATTCACGTTCAACAACGACATATTTTTCGCCGTTATAGTCGCTACTATAGTTCTTATCTTCTCCTAAGCGCACAATCACCGCATCATTTAAAACCGGCTCGGTTAAGCTTGCCTGGCTAATATCTACTTTACGAAATAGTTTAAGTGTATAAATCACCTGCTCCTGAATATAAGGCGCTTGCTTATCGACAGAGACTTGTAAAAATAAATCTTGATTGGTATTTCCAGTGGCTTGCACTGCTTCCTTATTCACCACAACGGCCGTGACCAAACTATTATCTTTACCAAAATGAATGGCGGGAATAATCAGGCTACCTGCCCTTTTAGCGCGTACTGTGACAGCCCATTCCATAACCTTGGTATACTTTAGATTAATAAACGTCATCGATTGTTGCTGCGATTGGTTTAAAATCTCAAAATCTTTTTCTAACGGTGAAAAATCAGGATCATCGTCTGGCGTTTCATTTGCGCTAAAAACAAGCTGAAACGACTCCTGTAAATTCACAGGATTGCGATCGACTTTGACTTGAATATCTGCCGCATAAGCCATATTCGTTAGGCTTAGCAAAAGCACCAACATTAGCAGTAAAACCTTATTGCAAACGCCTAAAAACATCCCTGTTACCCTAATAAATCTGTTATTAATGGCAACAACTCAGTGCGTTGTCGTTTGATATCTAGGCGATTAGCTAAAATAATCGCCTGCAGTTCTTGCAATGCTGTATCAAAATCATCATTCACCACTAAATAATCATACTCTGCATAATGGCTCATTTCAGTGACTGCATCTTGCATACGGCGGTCAATAATTGCTTCGCTATCTTGTCCGCGCCCTTGTAAGCGCTCTCTTAGAACCTCGGTTGAAGGCGGTAAAATAAAAATCGTCACCGTCTCTGGCAATAACTGGCGAATTTGCTCAGCCCCTTGCCAATCAATTTCTAAAATAACATCGACACCTAACTTTAGGTTTGTCTCAACTGAGCTTTGCGCCGTACCGTAAAAATTATCAAATACTTGTGCGTATTCAAGAAAACAGCCTTGAGAAATTTCACTTTTGAATGCATCAATAGACGTAAAAAAATAATCAACGCCCTCTTGCTCGCCCTCACGCTGCGCACGCGTAGTATGAGAAACAGAAACCATTAATTGTTCAACTTGAGGTAATAATTTTTTGATTAAGCTGGTTTTACCTGCGCCAGACGGTGCAGAAATAATATAAAGTTTACCTTTATTCATGGTTCTCTCGGAAGTTGATGGCATTGATTAACAAAGACTACGTGTGTGAGCGTAAATTTTAACAAAAAATGATTTTTTTAAGTGTTTTTTTACTTTTATACACCTTAAAAATAACTCAATCACTCAAGTTTTCAACGTTTAATGCCAACAAAACATCTAAATTTTAATGCGCATGAAACAAAAGACTAGCCTAAAATATACCTATGCGCCGCTTAAATACTCTCCTTTTATCCTCCCTTCTCATCGCTTTTGCACCCAGCTGTTCGACTATTACTGATGCAAGAAAGCAAAAAATGCCTTATATGGATAACTATTATTCAGGCAATATTTCGCAGGCGGCTAGTGACTTATCAGAAAAAAGTACCGATCGAGCAGGGTCGGGTGATGAATTAATGTGGTTGCTAGAATCAGGAACGACGGCTTACAGCGCGCATGACTATAAACAGAGCTTACATGCCTTTGAAAAAGCCGAGTTACTGATCCAAGACTTTAATGCTCGCGCCACGATTAATGCCAGAGCGGCAGCCGCTGAAATAGGGTCAAGTTTGAGTAATTCTAACGCGCTGCCTTACCAAGGCATGTATTTAGACAGAATCATGCTGAATGCTTATAAAGCGCTCAACTACTTTGCACTCAATCAACCCGAAAGTGCGCATGTTGAATTACGCCGTATGCGTGAGACGCAAAAAAATGTCGTACGTCAATTTAAAGAGGATATTTATACTGAACAGCAAAAAATCAATGCCGAGCGATATAAAAATCAACAAAAATCGTCTTCATTTGGCAATCAGAATACAGCGCTTTCCTTTGACCAAATTAGCCAGAATTCCAGCATAAATACAGCTTATCGAGACTCCGCTAATAAATCGAATAAGTTGTATGGTAGCTTAGCAAATCCTTTTGTCAGTTATTTTTCTGCACTCGGTTACTTACTAGAAAATAATGATGCGGAAGCCTTGGTGGATTTTCGCCGTTTATATCAAATGAATCCACATAACAACTTAATTCAGCGTGATTATGTGAGCACCGCACAAAAAATCGGCAGTGAAATTCCCAGTGAATTAGAAAATATTCCGCCTTACCCCTACGCATTAAATAATAAAATTGTTTATATTCTGTTTTTTAATGGTCGCGCGCCTGCGCTAAAACAAGAAAAATTCCAACTGATATTGCCTTATGTGGGTTACACCGGTATTGCCTTTCCGCGCTATGAATACTTTCCTACGCGTATTTCATCGCTAAATATTCATTACACCCGCAATACACAGAAACAATCAGCTCGCACTGAAACCATTGCTGATTTTGATGCCATTATGTCGCAAGAATATCATCAAAAATTACCGGCGATGGTAACGCGTTTAGTGGTTTCAACTTTAAGCAAAGAATTAGCCAGTTATGCGGCTATTCATGCGGCAAGGCAAGCCGGTGGCGCTGCAATGATCCTTGCTTATTTATTAACCGGTAGCTATAAATATTTGTTTAATACCGCCGATACCCGAGGCTGGGAAACTTTACCTAAGGAAATACAGGTTTCGCATATTCCACTTCCAGATGATGGCCTATTAACCATTTCGCCTATCAGTAAAGCAAATGGACTAATAAACAACACACAACAGGACAAACAAATCGCCTTAAAAAGCAGTACGCGCATTGCGATTGTATCTATCCGCGCACTGGCAGGCTATAAATTACACTATCAGTTATTTGAAATAGAATAACGTGATTGACTTATTTTCGTTTAAAAAAGGAGCTACCCATGAAAAAACTCATCCTTATTAGCCTTTGTAGCTTATTATTAATGAGCTGCCAAGCAACAGTAAATACAGTTGATAATACTGAAAAAACCATGCAAGCAACGTCTATTGATACCAGTAAGGTTTCTACTGATGGCTTTCTAAAAGATCGTTTAGACATTATCCGTGCGGATAAAAAGCAGCGTGATGATGGCTTATTAAGCATACAAGTCACCGCTACAAATATAAGAACCAGTTTTTGGTCACAAGCCAGCTCATGGTTTATGGGCGATAACCCTTATCAAATTGCGTATCGCTTTACTTGGTTTGATGCCGATGGCATGGAAGTAGAAACAGCCGCAAGCACATGGATTCCATTAACTGTTATTCCAGGCGATACCGTGCGCTTAAAAGCTATTTCCCCAAATGCGCAATGCAAGGATTTCAGCTTAGCCATCAGAGAAAATGAAGGCGGACGTAAATAATAAAATACTGACTGAGTAAATTTAAGGAAAAACTATGACTAATAAAATACAACAACTCATTGCCTTATCGATCAGCGCGCTACTTTTAACTGCTTGTGGATCGGCCCCTAAACGTATTGATGCCACAGGCAACGAGGGTATCGTATCCATTGATAATGTTGACTTCAAAGATTGGCAAATAGCCGCAGAGAAAGGCATACGCTCACTACTCGAATCAGGGACTTTAAACCGTAATGATAATCGTAAAAATATTATTATGATTAGCTCGGTTAAAAATTCAACGACCCAGCATATTAATACCCGCATCTTAACCGATAAAATACGCCAAGCCTTACTACGTTCAGGTAAAGCATTAACCACCACAGCGATTAGCGGAACAGGCGCTGATGATGCGGCAAGCAGACAGGTAAGAGATTTGGCAAACGACCCCATGTTTAACCAAAACACGGTACAACAATCCGGTACGGTTATTGCCCCCGATATGAGTCTTTCTGGCGAAATTGTGCAACAACAAAACTCATTAGGCCGTCGAGAAGAGTCTTATTTCTTTTTCCATTTAGCACTAACGGATTTAACCACGGGCTTAGCGGTTTGGGAAGATAATGTGGAGATTGTTAAGCAGGGTAAAAAGCCGTTATTGGGCTGGTAATCGCCCCGAAACATCAAGGGATCAAGCTGGCTGACCCCTTGATTCGCTGACCCCTTGATTCTTGATTTCTGAAACGTATGTTTTTTGTAGACATGGAATGAGAGCTAGAGTGTATGATAATCAGATCGAGACAATAACTTGTTAGACTCTAGGAGAATTGAGCATTGGATGAGATATTCGGAAAGAACGCAGTAATTTTATTGGGTGCAATGTTTGCAGCGTTAGTTGCTGGCTTCTTTGCCTTTATGACTCTTATTGCTTCAAAAGAAAATAAAGTATCAGAATTTAGACAGGATTGGATTAATTCATTGCGTGATTCTGTTTCCTGCTACGTATCATCATTAGCCTATTTATCTATACTTTATAAGCATCACTCTGAAAGAACTGGGAATAAAAAAGATAAATTTGAAATGGCACGAGATGTAGAGGAAATATACTCTAAAGTTAATGAGTCATACAATGACATAATCTTTCGAATTAATGAAAGCGAGAAAAGTAAAAAAGGCAAAGCAATAAATGGGGCATTTCTAAAGGCTCTTCATAAAACACGTGAACACTACAATAAAAATGAACTTACTGAAGCAAGAACTGCTTGTGATTCTCTTAGGGATACTGCAAAACCCCTTCTTAAATTTGAATGGAAACGTGTAAAAAATGGCGAGTTGAATTATAGGATTTCAAAATATTTTTCCATTTTCGTCCTTTTTGCGGGAGTTACTTCCGCATCTCTAAATGCTTATATGATCTGGGATAATAATTTAAAGCCTGTTGAACTCAACCCGCAAAAGATTCTAACAAGTGGGTCAAAGGCAACGCAGAAAAGCCCCGCAAACTTTACTCTAGGAATTAGACTTTTAAATCCATGACTAAAACTTTAGAAGACATACAATCAAATTCACTGGACTGTAAAAAGCGTCAAGTGATTTGGGACTTAGATACTCTCAAAATATTTTCAGTAAGACATTTATGAAGCAAAAGCAATCAGATAACTTTCGCCATCTATATAACTTGTTTACAGAAGATGAGTGTTGGGAGCGAGCTGAAAAATCAGCAAAGCATATTCTTTCTGCTGTCGCGTTTAAGGAAAGCTCAAGAGTAAGCTTTGAAAAAACAGGAAGTGTATTACTACCACCTATCGGTTATTACTATTCATTTTTTCATATGGCTGTCGCTTTGTGCTGGCTACATCCTAGAATAAAAAAGGATAAACTTGAAAAACTAAAGCATAGTACGCTACAAAACCTAATCTTAGATAATTTCGTAAAACAAAATATACTTCCGTCATCATTTACTAAGGCTATGCAAGAGCTGAAAGAAGAAAGAGAATGGTTAAATTATACTTTTGGTGAATTTAATTATGATTTCTTCAACGCTGTTGAAAATAATGAAGAATTAGCGTCAATTGAGTTTGCAAACTGTTTTGATGTAATTGATGAAATTTGTGATTTACTGTTCAATAAATTTGATATTAAACAGAGAATAAGAACTTATATTGCTGATTCAAAAGGGGATGACTTTGTTCAAACATACTTATCAAATGATGAACAAAATGCTGTTATGGGTTATATAGTTAATGTAGGGTATTCAAACTAGCATCTAACAAAAATGGAAATTAGGAAATCATGGGGTCAGCCAGCTTGAAATAGCATGGAGTTAAAAACTAACAGAAAAACAAGTGGCCCACTATCAAGGCAATAGAATGTGTTGCGCAATACGCAAAAATAACTACAGCCTAATGTAAATTTTCTTAGCCTACTCATAGCCTTCTAGCCACTAACCGAAGCTGATAGAATGGCGCGATGAATGAATTAAAAAACCTAATCAGCCAAGCTTGGCAGAATCGCTCTGATTTAAAAGCTCAATGGCATGAAGAAAAAACCGATTGCTATCGTATTTTCCACGGCACTAACGAAGGCTTACCGGGCACTACGGTAGACCGTTATGGCCCGCTGTTAATCTTACAAACCTTCCACCAGTCTGTATCAGAAGACGAGCTTACTCAGGTGCGTGAGTTTGCCTCTGAAGAATTCCCTGACCTGCACTTGGTTTATAACGATCGCAGCAAGGGCAACTCTCGTATTCAGAATACGGATGATGATGATGTTAGTGAAATGGACTCGGTCCCTATGGAGGGACATGAACTTGGCATTAAATATCAAGTTCAAGCTCGTCACCAAGGTCAAGACCCATGGTTATTTCTGGATTTACGCGCTGGCCGCCGCTATGTTAAATCGATTAGCGAAGGCAAAACCGTACTAAACTTGTTTTCATATACTTGTGGTATCGGTATTGCTGCCGCCGTTGGTGGAGCTAAGCGCGTAGTGAATGTTGATTTCGCTGAGTCGTCTTTAGCGGTAGGAATCGAAAATGCGCGTCTGAACGATCTTAAGCAAGTAGAGTTCATTCAGTCCGATGTATTCCCAGCCATCAAGCAATTTGTCAACATGCCTATTAGCGTTCGTCGCGGCAAGAAGCTACCAAAATACCCAAAGCATGGCCCAGAGCAATTTGATATTGTCTTTTTAGATCCACCACGATGGGCAAAAAGTGCTTTTGGTAATGTTGATTTAATCCGTGATTATCAATCACTGTTTAAGCCCAGCTTGCTGGCCACAAAGAAAGGCGGACAATTAATCTGCTGTAATAATGTAGCCCAAGTTGATCGTGATGAATGGATTGAATCACTTAAGCGTTGCGCTATCAAAACAGGTCGCCCACTTAAAAGCATAGAGATGCTAATACCGGATGCTGACTTCCCTAGCCCAGATGGAAATCCACCCTTGAAGGTTGCAATCTGCCAGCTATAACCTAAATAATAAAATAATAAGTATCAATTAGTTAGCCAGAAATTCCGATGTAAAGCAGCCTACCAATATTTCTCAACATGTATATTGCCTGGATTTTGGGTGGTGTGATGAGTAAACCCTTCTTTTTCTAAGCGAGTGTTCATTGATTCAATCATTAAAGGATTGCCACATAAGAATATTGAGGTATTTTCTGGGCTGTAGTCTTGATGCCAAGATTCAGCAATTAACCCTTGATCTATTAAGTCGCTGACATAACCAACATTACCATGCCATTTAGTAGGTTCTGATTCTGGCTTACTAATGACGGTATGATAAGCAAAATTAGGGATATAGGTTTGTAAATGTCGTAGCTGTGCTTTATAGCCCAATTCCCATGAGTTTCTGGCGCCATGTAAAATGCATAATTTTCGATCTAGGTGTTCTAGTAAGTGAGAGCGAATCATACTCATGTAAGGTGCTAGGCCAGTGCCCGTGGCAATAAACAATAAGTTACGCGTCAAAGGGATTTGATCAATAATAAATATCCCTGTGATTTTAGAGCCAATGAAGAGCGGGTCTCCGGTATTTAAGGCAAATAATCGCGGCGTCAGCTCTCCTGAAGGTACAAGATTTATATAAAACTCCAAATAGCGGGAATTGCTGTTAGCTGAAGCAATAGAGTAGGCGCGGCGAATAATCGTATCGGGTTTATGAGGTTTTTCTTCGGGCAGTGCACCAATACAGCGTGGTGCTTCGCAAGGTAATCCTAAGATGACATATTGACCGGCTTTAAACTCAGGGAATTGCCAGTCATCTGCTGCTACTTGAAAAATAGCCAAACCAGGGTGAATGATTTTAATGTCGTGGATTTTTGCATTGAGTAACATGATGTTTTCTCCGCATTTTTAATGGCTCGATGAAAGCCTGTATTGGAGATAAGCTAAAAACTTGTTTCTAACTCACGTTTTTTGATAGTACCCTGACTGGTATAAAATATCTAGGTTTTCAAGATTATTAAGCATAAAAAAGGCTATGTCACCGTTAAGTGTTGAAAATCTCCAAGGGCATAGTGTAGTAATGTCTCAGGAGTTAAATCGCGATTCTGATCCATTACTCTGCACCATCCCAAATAATTGGACAGATACTTGGTTGCTACTCCATGAAAGCGGTCTAACCATGATTTAAACCGGTGATGGTAAGCATGAAAATCATGGTTAGACCGCTTGAAATAACAGTTAGAAAGTAAAGCTAGATAATCAACTTGCCTCTCTTCTTCTAATGCGTAGTTCATCTTGCTGAAAAAACACATCGTCATGCGTAGTTATGACGCTGAACACAGCAAGTTATTTCATGGTTATGGAATAAGTACAACTACCCACACAAATAACGGGGTCAGATACAAAGTGTTAAAATTTATCTTTACAAGCTTTGGTATAAACAACTATGACAAACCGACTACCCCAGAAAACTTCCTCGCCTATATCGACGCTTGACGATCTTGCAAAGTTGGCAAACTATTCCCTCATGGACACGCTCAACTGTGATCCTGACGCGACAGAAAACGGTGTCGACCACGCGCCACGACAAGTCTTCACGGGGCATTATGTCCCCGTCAACCCGACTCCAATCAAAGACCCAGGGTATGTAGCGCACAGCAAAAACTTTTTTTCCGAGCTGGGCTTCGCCGACAGCATGGCAGAGTCCTCCGCCTTCGTGCGCATGTTCTCTGGCGACATCGCTCAGGTTCCAGAGCCGATGCGCAAGGTCGGTTGGGCAAGTGGCTACGCACTTTCCATCTACGGCACTGAATACATCCAGCAGTGCCCGTTCCAAACCGGCAACGGATATGGAGACGGTCGTGCAGTTTCTGTGCTTGAGGCTGTCATCAACGGTCGACGCTGGGAGATGCAGCTGAAAGGTGGTGGCCGCACACCATATTGCCGCGGCGCGGACGGTCGCGCTGTCTTACGGTCGAGTATCCGCGAGTTCTTGGCTCAAGAGCACATGCACGCACTGGGCCCACCTCTCGGTCTTTGAGTTTGTATGTTTCAAAAACGGAAAAGGTAAAGCGACCGTGGTATGCGGAGGGCTCGCGCTCGGAGAATCCCGACATACTTATATCTGAGGCCGTCGCCATCTCGACACGTGTCGCACCGTCGTTCATCCGCATCGGCCAACTCGAACTTTTCGCTCGCCGTAGCCGTAAAAACGAACACCCGAAAGCGATGGAAGA